>Ga0255182_1000016_pt1 | contig 323029 bp, 265 predicted proteins | sample Atl_UVDOM_RepA_8_FD_188420 | JGI IMG/M metagenome (GOLD analysis project Ga0255182, IMG submission 188420) | Freshwater microbial communities from Altamaha River, Georgia, United States - Atl_UVDOM_RepA_8d | ecosystem: Environmental > Aquatic > Freshwater > River | place: USA: Georgia...
TACGGTTACAAGTACGTTTCCGAGGTGATTGGCGAGTTCAAAGGATTTGAGACCAAGTGCCCTTCGTGATGTGCCAACCCCGCCCCAAGAGGGAGAATAATTACCTGCTTTGTAGAGCGTGTCTTTACGTCCATCAACGCCTACTCTAGAAGATCCATAGATGCTATGCTCTTGGGCCACGTACATGAGTTGGCTGGTTGTGTTGGTATATTTAACGTAACGACACATTTCGTTTCCTTGTGCATCACGAAGATAGTAATAAGTGGAGATGACAGCGCCACTGTGTGACACCAAGTTGCTGCTTTATAATGAATTCAGAAACTTCTCGTTAAGTCGTTAAAAAGAAGGGCCAGCATCAAAGCCAGCCCTTTTCCATAAAACTCGAATAGTCATCCTGTATCCCTAGGATGAGATGGTCAATCAATCGAATATCAAGTAGTTCACCTGCTTCTTTGATCTTTTTGGTGAGCTTCAAATCTTCTTCCGAAGCATCCAGATTACCGCTGGGATGATTGTGTGCGATTACAATGCCTGAAGCCAAAACTTTCAGTGCGGTTGCGAAGATGATGCGATGATCTACCACAGTTGCAGAGATGCCTCCTTTGAACGCTTTTAAGCCACCAATTACCCTGTTAGCTCTGTTCATGTACAGAACAACGAATTGCTCGTTCAAACCCAAGGAATTGGGCTCGAATAGCTCTTTGAGTAGTCGATAAGCGTCAGAAGAATTTCTGATTTGCGGTAGCGGTGTTTCCTTCGGTGTGTAACCGATAGAAAGTTCCCGTAGTTTGAGTAGTTGTTTCATCAGGAAGAGAAGAGATTAAAGGTACAGACGCATGTTCTCAATGACGTTTTCGGCATTAATACTTCGATCCAAGAACCTATCGATGTAACTGCTTTTATTCGCTCCTGTAAATAGATTGAACAACTTCCAAAGATTGATACTGCCATCCTTTTCACGCCCAAAGAACTTATCGTTATAGTAACCGTCTAAAACCAAGCTCAGATGGCTATCAGTGAATCGAAATATTGGATACCCATCTCTTTCCTTTGCTGGCATGAAACCGATCATTTTACATCTTCCAATGAACTCAGCAAATTGCTTTTCGCCAATATTGATGTTAGCCCATTTGGAGTAGCGATTCAATGTTTCTGTTGACTCATGTCGATTGAGTAAATCTTCAGCCCTTGCACACAGCTCTGATGCCGTGTTTACTTTGATATCGTCCAATATCCCGTCAGTAGAGACACACATATTACAACAAACACGATTTCTATATCCGATAAATACTTTGAACTTCTGTGGCCCTCGTTTGCTGTGAAGATTTTCAAGATGATACCCTCTAACGCCACCGATTGTCAGGCTTAGGTGGTTGTTGTTGATTACCCGATAAATCGATGGAACTTCAATGGTGAACATCGCCCGTTCATAATACACGGTTTTTTCAAATTCCTGCAAATCCTTGGCGTCTTTGTCCTTTGCATCGGGGATTCTGCCTTTGATTGGGTGTGAAACTCTTATGGCAGGCGAAAGCACTTCCTCTCCGTAAAATACATTCTGTACAGCATCATATATAGATTCGACAAAGTCTGAATTGGAAATGGTTGGTTGATTGTCTTTTGAAAAGACAGGGATTACACAATCATCTTTGAGGTGATCCAGCGTGACGCTTTGTGTATTTGAAAGGATGAATCTATCATCTGAAGACACCCGTGAAGGTGTCGCAAAGTCTGGGTTAATGATGGCTAGTTCCATTTTTTGAGAATTTGTTTGCTAGAATTTGTTGTTGTTTGGCGATGAACTTTTGTCTATGCAGAATCCTTGCCTCCGGATGAGCCTCATACAGAGCTTTTAAGCCCTCCAAATCAGCACAGCTATCAATCTTGCCTAATAGCTCAGATGGGTTGCTACACCAAGTTAAAATCGCTTTTCCTGTATTGATTGTTGGTGTGAATTCTGGTGATTTGCTGAAGATTTCTGTTCGATCTTTTGAAGCGATACAATGATGCTTGATGTCCATATCAAAAACGATGGTAAACTCATAGTCCATGCCATCCCTTGTAATACTCTTCAAGCCTACTTTTTCAGGTACTACTTTGCCGTTTTTATCGCTTAGCACATAGTCCTGTTTAGTCCTAAAGGTAGCAATAATGTGACACTGAGATTGAAGAATTCGTTGAACAAGTGAGTTGTGTCTGGGGGTTACTTTGCTCCAATTTGTAAAGGAGTTTCCCATCATCGAAGAATGGATATCTAAAATTCCACCATCACCATCCCATTCATGTGATAGGGAGTCGATTACGATGACATCCATTCCTGCTTTTTCGCAAAAGTCAATCGCAGAAATATAACTTTCAGGGTTAAAAGGTCTATCCAAAGTGATGACATTATAATCTCCAAGATGAGAATACAAGTCTGCCGAGTGATTCTCGGTGTCGATAACAGCGATTTTTGACCATGTTGTCATGCCACTGGCAATCAATAAGGATGAGTACGTTTTTCCAGAGCCACTTGGCCCTTGGATTGCCAATTTGATTTTGGCTTGATTACGGTGTGCTTTTCTTAAAATCATAGTTTTTATGTGTTTTGGGTTAAAAAAAAGGGGAAGCTTTTCGCCTCCCCTTAACTTGAGTTCTATGATCACTTATCGCCACCAGGCTTAAGCAATCGATTGGGTTTCTGCATTCATGCTAGAACATCCTCATATGAGGTAGTGGTACTGATTGCAGTAGGAGTAGTCACTCCGTTTGGAACATAAGACCAGCGATGACTGAGCTCAATGACTTCTCCAGTTTGTGGAATCACAAACTCATAGGGAGAGCATTGCACTTTTTCAATCTTGCCATCCAATTGTTCGCCTACCATGGCTTTACAAGCCTCTTCATCAAGTGTAGATGTCACTGAACACCTTTTGATTGTAGCATAGTACTGTCCACTTTCAGCTGAACGGACCATTTCCACTCCTCCTTGAAGAATCAAAGAGAAGAATTCCTTGCCAGATGCACTCTGACGCTTTTCGAAGTTGATGATTGTTAACATATATTTTTTTATTAAGGGGTTGCGGATTGAAGAAAAACAAAAAAATCCCACACAGCGGGGGATAGACGGAGTTGCCGAAGGCAGGAGGGGGTATTGAAGATGGGGATACCCATTCACCTGTGAAAATGATGTGGTCGGGGTTGGAAATTGGGAAGGGAATTCGCTAGCTCTCGATAGCAAGAATAGGGAATGACAAACTGCGTAAACTAATGCGCACTAAATTGCGCTTAGAATAGGAAATATAGAAGTCACTTTCTAATTTCGTGATACGTTCTTGAAAAAGTCAATCAGCACATTTTAGCTGAGTAATCGCTTGGAAATTGCGAAATAAAAAAAGCCCCAAATCTCTTTGAGGCTTTTGAAAGTGGTCGGGGAGACAGGATTCGAACCTGCGACCCCCTGGTCCCAAACCAGGTGCGCTACCGGCCTGCGCTACTCCCCGATATTTTCTCAATACTGGGCGACCCCGACAGGATTCGAACCTGTGACCTACTGCTTAGAAGGCAGTTGCTCTATCCAGCTGAGCTACGAGGTCTTTCCGTATCGGAGGTGCAAAAGTACAATAAAAATTTGAGATTTTATGGAGAATTTGAAAAAATGATGCCGCCATCGAATTGTTTTTAATTTCATCCCTAAGCCGAAAAAAATTCATCGGAAAGGCAGATATTGCGGGTGATGAAGAAGGTGGGATCGTCCGCCGCACAGCAAGCATGAATACAGCATTATACAAGTTTCGCGATATAAAAACCTACTCCAGCATTGAGTGGTTGGCAAACAATACCAAGAAATACCGCACGGTTTTCGAAGAGATGGAAGTGGCTTACGTTTATTGTGAAGTCACCCTGTATAACAAGCGCTTCGATGAAGATGCTTGGACCTTGAATCTTCGCATGCGTTGCATCGATGAGAAAAACAACGAAATCTGTTACCTGAATTGCGATCGCCCGGTTCAACCCGAAGAATCGGTGATATTTGTTCGCGAAGGATGGGGTGTTAAAACCCCCGGGACCTACTGGAAAGAAGGCGTGTATCGCTGGGAAGCCATCATCGACGATGAAGTGATTGCCACCAAAACCTTCTACATTCAAAATGTGGGTGTCATGCGCACCGCCAACCCGTACTTTAAAATTGACACGGTGAAGTTGTATGAATCTACGAGTGGTGATACGGATCTGCGCGATAGAAAATACTACAGTGTGTTCAATGCCATGAGCACCCGCTATGTATGGATCGAGCTGAACCTCGACAACCTCACGCGCAAAACCAAAGACATCGCCGTGGAATTGCTGTTCAATTATCGCACCGCCAGTGGTTACCTCAAGGGCAGCGTCTCCAAAATTTTCTTTGTAAAGCCGGAAGACGATCAGTTTACTGTCACCATCGGTTGGGGTAGTGATGTAATTGGTACCTGGTCGAGAGGAGAATACTTTGCCGAAGTCATTTTTATGGATCATATGTTGGCCCAAGTACCCTTCGAAATTGGCGATGATTACGTGGCCGCCACCGAAGAGGATTTTGTGCCCCTCACACAAATTGAATATGTGCACATGGATGATCTGCTCGATGATACTGAAGATTCAACGACGGACCAGGAGGGAGGTCAACAAGGAGTCGCGCAAGGCATTGAGCAAATCATGCATGAATTGGATGAATTGACTGGACTGGATCCCATCAAAAAGAAAATTCGCGAATACTCCGATTACCTGCGGTTTGTGGCACTTCGTCGTGAAAAAGGGTTTGATGAGAACGATAAAATCAATCTGCATGCGGTATTTAAGGGTAATCCAGGTACTGGAAAAACTACTGTAGCCCGCCTGCTGGGAAAAATCTATAAGGAAATGGGTCTGCTCAAAAAAGGACATGTGGTGGAAGTGGATCGATCCGATTTGGTGGCGGAATACATCGGGCAGACAGCCCCTAAGACCAAAGAAGCCATCAAAAAAGCCAAGGATGGGGTACTGTTTATCGATGAGGCGTATGCCTTGGCAAGGAAAGATGAAGACAACAAAGATTTCGGTAAAGAAGCCATAGAAATTCTGCTGAAAGAATTGTCTGATGCCACCGACATCGCCATCATTGTGGCCGGATATCCCGAGGAAATGGATGTGTTTTTGGAATCGAATCCGGGACTGAAATCGCGGTTTGTGATGCAGTATGAATTCCCCGATTACACCCCTCAAGAGCTGGTGAAAATTGCTTCCTTTGCCGCAGAAAAGCGCTCTGTGAAATTTGACGACGGCGCCACCAAGTTGTTTCAAAAGTATCTGACCGATAAATACCGCGATCGTGATAAGTTCTTTGGCAATGCTCGTTTGGTCAATTCGATGGTGGATGAAGCCAAAATGAACTTGGGCTTGCGCATCATGAAGACCGACCATCCCGAAAATTTGGATGCCGCTACACTGTCGACCATCACCGAATTAGACCTCAAGCGCATCTTTGATTTACACGAAGGCATTCTGCCGGAAATTCCCATCGATGAGGACCTGCTCAAAGAGGCCATGCTGAAATTGCGCGGCATGATTGGGTTGGATCAGGTGAAACACGACATTGAAGAATTGGTGAAACTGGTGCGCTTTTACAAGAGTTTGGGCAAGGATGTACGCAAGATTTTCTCCTTGCATAGCGTTTTTAGTGGCAATCCGGGTACTGGTAAAACCACCGTGGCCCGCATATTGGCGCAAATCTACAAGGCCCTGGGAATTTTGGAGCGCGGTCATTTGGTGGAGTGCGATCGTCAAAGTTTGGTGGGAGGATATGTAGGTCAGACGGCTATTAAAACATCAGAATTGATCAACAAAGCGATGGGGGGTGTGTTGTTCATCGACGAGGCTTATAGCCTGAGCGATGGAGGTAGCAATGATTTTGGCCGAGAAGCGATTGAGACTTTGCTGAAACGCATGGAAGACCGGAGGGGTGAGTTTATTGTGATTGCCGCCGGATACACCCAAAACATGGAGAAGTTTATGGAGTCGAATCCGGGATTGAAGTCGCGCTTTGATCGGGTTTTCCAATTCCGCGATTACAATGCCGATGATTTGTATACCATTGCGTTGAATCAACTGCGCGATCACAACATCACGCCGGAACCCAAAGCGGCGGATCATTTGATGAAATACATCGACTTCATGTATAAAACACGCGACAAGTATTTTGGCAATGGTAGGGCCGTGCGCAAAGTGATTGAGGAGGCCATCCGGAATCAGCACCTGCGTTTGAGCGAATTGGCCAAGGCCAAGTACACCAAAAAAGCGATTGAGACGCTCATTTACGACGACGTGGAGGAGTTTACCACCGAGGTGAAACCCAACATGGCATCGGGCGGGATTGGCTTCAAGGTGTAAATGGGCTTATTCCCAGCGATTGTTTTTGATGCGTTGGCTATATTCTATCATTTGTGCTTGTAGGGTGGCGCGCATCCATTCAAATTGAGGTCCGTTTGGGGGTACCGGAGTTCCTTTCGGTTGATTGCGGATTTGTTTGTGGTAATCCACCACCTCACCGTGCTGGTTCAAAGCCAATACATAGGGATACTGAATGATGTAATACAAGTCTTTGTCGAAGTGGGTGGAATAGCCTTTATAATTTGGATCAAAAGCACTTCTGCCAAAGCCCAAGCGCGGTTGGATGTTCGATTTCTCATTTGGCGATCCCAGTAGACTCCAAACCGTAGGCAGGATATCGCATTGGGACAGGGTTTTTTGTGTTGCCAAGTGGATGAGGGAGTCGGTGAGCTGCTTGGCCCAGGGCGAAAGCAGGGCGTTTTGCCATCCGGAGGAGAGGGCGGTTGCCGTGGTTGGTGTTTTGTTCGATGTTTGTTGGATGTTGGAGCGACCCGCAATGAGGTTGGAACGGATGTCAATCCTAGGCGCGTAAATCAATACCGGTACTTCGTAATGACCGCTTTGACTGTAGAAATATTCTTTGTCGGAGTGACTCGTATGATCCCCAGTGATCACAAACACGGTATTCTCAAACCAAGGTTTTTTGGCTGCGCTTTCGAAGAATTTACGCAGGGCGATGTCGGTGTAGGCGATGGTGTGCTGCACGGTGCCAGCGTCTCCAGGCAGTTTTCCTTGGTAGGGTTTTGGAATGGTGTAGGGGTGGTGGGACGACAGGGTGAAAATGGAAGCAAAGACAGGTTTTTTGCGATCACACAAAGTGTCCAGGCACCGAATGAAATGCTGCAGATAGGGTTCGTCGAATATGCCCCAGTTGCCATCAAAGTCGCGCCGATACAATTCCTCAGGATATTGGTCGATGCCGTGATATTGTTGCAGGCCCGTTTGTTTGAGAAAGGACTGAAATCCCATGGTGCCGTTATTGGAGCCATGAAAAAAGGCGGTTTTATATCCTTTGGCGAATTGAAAGGCGTTGTTGACTTTGTTGCTGGCGTAGGCCGAGGTGACATAGAATTCACTCATGAGGCTAGGCATTCCGCAGAAAATGCTGGGCACCATTTCGATGCTTTTGGTGCCGTTGGCATAGCAATAGGGGAAATAGAGGGTGCGGGGGTCGGCAGCGAGTTTGTCGAGGTAGGGTGTAAACGGAGTGCCATTCCCAAAACCAGTATAATCACGGGCGAGGCTTTCAACCACGATGAAAACGATGTTGGGTTGAACCCAGCCGCCGCCTTGGCTGCGCGACATCCAAAATGGAGGCAGGGGTTGTGAACCTTGGAATAACCAATGGGTGGTATTCTTGTCGGTTTGGGGGTTGAGGTTGTTACTTGCTTTGCCGCTGTTGCCGGAATGGGTGTAACCGTTGCTTGGCCACTGTACTGAAAAGTCGAAGTTGGGTAGGCCATTGCGTTTCCATGTGCTGATGATTTGCAAGGGGGTGGAGGTGACCAGTGGGGCGATCTCCGGGGCTACGAAGTTGGAGGCATCGATGGCTCTCAGGGGGCGAAGTTGAAAGCCGCCGCGAAAGCCGAGCAGGCATGTTGCGGCAAATGTGAAGGCGGTGATGAGGCCGCGCAGCGGCCTCCCTTTGAAATTAACGACGGGGTAATGGCCGCGCACCGGAATGATCTTGTAAAGCAAATACCCCAGCGCGGCCAAACCCAACAGAATGCCCAAATTATCCAAAATGTAGGGCGTGAGTTTGTTGGCATCATCGCCTAGAATGTCGAACAGTTCATATCCACTCCGCTTGGCTGTTACCTGAGAATATCCGGTGTCGATCCCATTAAAAATCAACGCTGTGAACGAGGATGACAAAAACAAGGTTTTGTTGACCCAAGGGTGTTTTTCACGGAGTTGTCCACCGAACATCACCCATAACCACACCGGTAAAAAGAGGCCCACGACCACGGGAACGTCGAAATAAATGCCAATCAAATGGGCCCGAATGTATTCATCCACGCCAATGGGTGGTAACCAAAAAGCGTTCGCACAGAACCAGACCAATCGGGAAAAGGTAAGCACGCCGAAAGCCAGCAGGATTTGATTGATCAGGGTTGAGCGCATCCGCCAATGCATTGTTTTCATGGGTTTGTTAATAATGGTAGCGACACTGTTGTACAATGATTTGTGTGGTGTTGAAACTGTAAACCAAACGGTGCTCGAGATTGATCCGTCGCGAGTAAAAACCCTGTAAGTCGCCCGTGAGGGCCTCGGGTTTTCCAGTCCCCTTCAGTGGGTCTTTTCTGCACTCGGCGAGCAAGGCATTGATCTTTTTCACGATTTTCTTATCGGTCGTTTGCCAAAACAAATAGTCATCCCATGCTTGGGTTGTCCAGGCCAATTGCAACGTCATGTTATTCGAACGTCTCGTTGTATAATAACTCGCCGCGCTGGGTTTGATCGATGGATTCGTAGAGCGCTTTGGCATTGTTGCGACTGCTCAAAAGGTGCAAGGTTTCCTTCATTGAATTGTATTCTTCCAATGAAATGATGACCGCGTTTTGCTGTTTGCCGCGATGCACAATGTAGGTGGCTTGCTCCTCTGCTACCCGATCCAGGGTTTCTTTCAAATTGTTCCGAAGTTCGGTATAATTTACAACTTCCATGATAACGTACTTAATAAAGTACGAATATAGGGCTTTTTTGGGTGCTTTTGGATTGAGAAGTCGATAATAACCGGATATAATCGGATAATGACGCGCTTATGTCTTCGGAGTGGGCGTCAACTATCGAACAAAGATCTCATCCAGAAACAGCCAAGCGGGTTTGCCGGCGCCGAGGTGATCGGCGGGGAGTTTTTTGACCGATTTGGCGCTAACCCGGATGTACCGGATTTCCATGGGTTTCACCGCGGCCTTTACCGTGTAATGGATGTGATTGTTGGCCAATTGTTTGCCCCAGACCTGGTCGTAGGATAGGGTGTCGCTCCCCAATCGCGTGAGCGATTGGGTTACAGGAACCATGCCCATCATCATCAGGGTGTCGGTCCACTGCGCCGTGCGTTCCTTGCGGGCCATCGGATGCATTTCCCAATCTTTCCCGTTGCTGCTCGTTTCCACCGTGACCTCCGATGGGGCAAAAATCCAACTGGGTTCTGCTTCCAATGAACCCAAGGTGATTTGTGAAACCGGGGTGAGGGTGTCCAAATCCATCACGGCTACCACGTCTTTTCCGTAGAACCCTAGCCAATGACTACCAAAGTGGTTTCCACCCCAAAGGCCATCGGCGAGGGTCCCCTCGCCGTGGCCCGAATACCGTGCATCCGCGGGCAAGGAAAGGGTTACCTTTTTCCCAAATCCTGCATGCCCGCGGAACGAAAGTTCACTCTTTTGTGATTCGCCAGTAAATCCCGCCCTCACATTGGCTGTTCCGGTGATTCCCACCACCACCGATTCCCCCTGGTTCTTCAAACAACAAAATTGCTGCAAACCGGGATCGCTGGGTTCTACCGCAACCTCAATGTGGTCGGACAGCCCCGATGCGAGCCGCGGGCTTACGCCCGCGGCCGACGACCACGTAAGCCAAACCGTATCCTTCCCCGTGTCAACCTTGCCCCGTATCCCATACTGACTACGCGCAAATCCGCACTCCTCGAAAAATTTGAATTTCTCGTGCGCATCCACTCTGTCTAAAAATTGCCGGTAAGCCATACCCACATCGCCCTTTACAGGACCCCTCCACAAAACTTCTCCCAACGCCAACATCCGCGGCAATACCATGTATTCCACCCGGTCAAAATCAACCATGAACTCCGTCCATACATTGCCCTGAGCCCCCGACACATAAACCCAATACGCAGAATCTAACGCCTTGGGAATGGGGTTGTATTTGAACACGTCATACAGCGTATTCATCCCGCCAAATGCCGTGGGTTCGCTGCTGGGATTCCCTTGGTAATGGTCGAAATAACAAGGACTCCCCGGCGTCATCACCACCGGATGACTCATTGTTGCGGCTTCGATTCCGCCCGACTCACCCCGCCAACTCATCACCGCCGCATTCGGCGCCAATCCGCCCTCCAAAATTTCATCCCACCCAATGATGTTCCGACCATGGTCGTTCAGATACCGCTCCATCCGCGCAATGAAATAACTCTGTAACCGGTCTTCCGGCTTGCTCCAGTCATCGTTGCCGTCGGCGGGCCGACCTACAACGCTATTCACATCGCGCAAAACCTTGATCCGTTGCTGACACAACAAACATTGTTTCCAAGCGGTTTTGTCTACCTCATCGCCCCCAATGTGGATGAACTTGGCATCCGGAAACAACATCATTACCTCGTCCAAAACCCCTTCCAAAAACCGAAAGGTAGCCTCGTTCCCAGCACAATACACCGTGGAATTGTCCTTCGGATAAAATCCCCCCGGAACCACCGTCTGCGGTAAATGCGAACAACTCAAATCGGGGTAGGCCGCCAGCGCCGCCGACGAATGTCCGGGCATCTCAATCTCAGGAATGATCTCCACGCCGCGCATCTTGGCATAAGCCACAATCTCGCGTACTTCGTCCTGCGTGTAAAAACCGCCATAATTTGGCACTTCTCCCTCTTGCTGTGGCAATGCGGTGCGCCAGGGTTTGTCGTTGCGGTCTACCCGCCAAGCCCCCACAGCCGTGAGTTTCGGATAGCGTTTGATCTCCAATCGCCAGCCCTGATCATCGCACAAATGCCAATGAAAGACGTTGAACTTGTAAAAGCTCAGCCAATCGATGTAGCGTTTGATATCGTCCGCGCCATAAAAATGCCGACTCACATCCAAATGCATACCCCGATAGGGAAAAGTAGGGTAGTCCTCAATGTGCGTTTGAACCAGCGACCCCCTTTGATTATACTCAGCCAATTGCTGCAGCGTCCTTAAGCCCCAAATCACCCCCTGTAGATGCTGTGCTTGCAGTACGATGCCGGCCGGTTTTCCGTGGGCGATGTCGAGGCGATAGCCTTCCTCGGGATTCGGCGATGCCGATTTGCGCTCGATCCGGATCTCGGGAAAGTGGCTGGCTTTTCGCTTTTTTGAACCCTTTTTTCGATGATTTTCTAAATGATCCAATTCGCCAATAGGTTGCAGCCCCGACTTGAAACTGAAAAACCGCTGTTCGTAGCCCCCTTTTACCAACCGGTCTACATCGCTGTCGAAGAAGTTTGAAAATTGGTAAATTCTCACGGCCTCTTCCAGTCGCTGGGCGATGATTTTTCGCTCTTCCGAAGAAAATTGGGTGTCGATACTCACACGCAGAAAGGACGTCCAATTGAATACCTCCGCCTCGCGGTTCTCAACAAAAACTTGCGGTTGGGGTATAATGACGGACTGGTAGTAAGCCTTCGGTCGATTGGGTTCAGGTTGCGCTATGGCTGGGGAAATCCATCCCGAAGCGATGAAAACGTGTAGGTATAATATACGAAAAAATCCGCCGTTTTCCAAGCCCGCAAGGGCCTTGAGAAAACGGCGGATTGGGTTTATTTCCAAGCGGATCATTCCCGCAATTTACAATCCTTATTCCGAGATGCCAATCCGGTGGCTGATAACTCCATTTTCGGTCTCGATGCGCAGAATGTAAACGCCCGTCGGCTGCTTCAAATCCAAAACAAATCCGTTCAACCCCTGAACGTTTTCATCACGTAACAATTGTCCAGCCGAATTGAACACCCTCACCTGCGCGCTGCCCGACAATGCAGTATGAATCACAAACTGACCCTTGCTGGGGTTGGGACTCACCCAAACATCGGCCGAGGCCAGTGCCTTCGTGGATGCCGTGGTCACCTGAACACAATCTGATGTGTCTGTGCAGCCATTCTCCGTTACCTCTACCGCAAACAAATGGTTTTCTTTGGCAATGAATTGCTTCGCCGTTTCGCCTGAAATCACCTGATAGCTCTTGGTACAGTTGAGCCATTGGTAGGTGGCATTGGCATTTCGTGCCGTGAGCAATGAACCGTTCAGCGTCACTACATCGTCCACATTCACAATGGTCACGCGATACAAAATCAGGCTGTCACAACCCCGGAAGTTTTTGGTAACATCGGTATACTGACCACTGCTGCGAGCCACCTCCTTGGTGTATGGCAACACGAAGTATCTACAGGCTTTCACATCCACCGTGTCGCGACCAGGACCCCAAATGGTCAATTTTACCGTTACTATGGAGTCGCAACCCCGGTAGTTGATCAATGTGTCGTAATATTCGCCGGATTTTGTCCATGTGTAGTTGCCGCTCGGACTTTTGTACTCACTGCAAGCGGAACGAATCAACGTTCTGCGACCTTGAATGATGCTGAAATTGATTTTGATGATGGAATCACACCCTGCTGCGTTCACCAGCGTATCGTAGTAAGAACCGGGTTTGGTGTAGGTGTATTTGCCGCTGGGCGACTTAAACTTATAACACTCGGCTACGCTGATTTCGTTGCTGCTCGACTCCAGAATTTTCACCTTAACTTTTAAAACAGAATCGCAACCCCGATAACTCAGCAACGTATCGTAATAGGTGCCGGACTGGGTGTAGGTGTATTTGCCGGTGGGACTTTTTACAGAATAACAATTTACCAAACTCACGGAATCCATGGGTGTGCCGATGGTCAGGTAAATGGTGATAACGGAATCGCAACCGATGCTGTTCTTCAAATAATCAACATAGGTGCCAGATTTGGTCCAAGTATAGGTTTTGCTAGGGCTGGTGTAGCTCTTACAATCAAAGGCTTTCATGCTGGAAGTGGTTTTCTTCTTGATGGTAACCACATATTTAATCGCACTGTCGCAACCGTAAGCCGTTTGTAGCGTATCGTAATAGGTGCCAGAAACGGTGGCTTTGATTTTTCCCGATGGCGAATTGAAACGATCGCAAGCCGTAATGGTTTCCGTGGTGCTCACCACATTACGCTTCATGCCATAGCCCGAAACCCAGTTAGAGGTGGATCCCGTTAAGGCAAAACTCCCCAACGTACCTGTGTTGTTGTATCCAGAAAAGTCTTTCAGGGTAGTAACCGTGTTGTTGGTCAAGCCGGCCTTCCCTTGATTGAACTTGTAATACGCCCGCAATCCTTTTTGAGGTCCGCAGAATTCATTATACATGTTGGCTTGGATTTCCGCCGTGGTTCTGCAGGCCTTCCAAACGCGTACCTCATCAATTTTGCCCTGAAATCTTCGTTGGTAGGAGCCGGTATGATCACCGATGGTGAGTTGAATGCTAGACCCTGTATTGGAAATATTGCTGGTGGCGCTGGCCGAGTCAACCACTTTCCCGTTGACATACAATCGCATCCAAGTTCCGTCATAGGTGCCTGCAATGTGCTGCCAAGTGTTCAATACCAAAACGTTGGAAGGCGAGTTGCGCTCCATCCAAGTGCTGGTGCCATTGCCCATCCCAAAATTCAATTGTCCCGATCCACCCACACGCAACATGTAGCCATAGTTTGCGGAGTTGTCTTCTTTGCAAATGACATTGCAATCCCAAGGGTTGGTTTTGAAACTGGTAGGGTAGACCCAAGCCTCCAATGTGAGCAGTTTACCGGTGATTTGTACCGAGGTGTCGTTTCCACAAGAAACTCGGTCGTCGGTGCCATCAAACGACAAAGCATTTTGCGCCTGAATTGTAGAAAAAGCAGCAGCAATGAAAGTGGTTGCTAATGCAATTTTGAAATTCTTTAGTAATTTTATATTCATCGAGTTAGCGTTCTGGTTGGAAACGAATGTAAACGCAAAAACACGATAAAATCAACCCTATTGGGCAACTTTTATGTCGTTTTTTTCAGTTCGATGCGATGTCCTGCCAAGTCGGTGGCGTGGTCTTCGTGACAGGTTAACACAAACAATTGTTTTTGTCCCGCAAAGTCGCGCAAAAATTGGGATGCCGATTTTCTTCGGCCCATGTCAAAATCCGTAAATGGGTCATCTAGTACCATGAAGCCTTCTAGGTCCTGCAAGTACTGTTTGGCATAGGCCAATCTCACCGAAAGTCCCAAACTGCCCGCCGTTCCGCCGCTTAGTAATTCTACCGGAATAAACTGATTTTGGAACATGACACCCTCTGGGGCATCGCCTTCGCGCACAATCTCCGTGTATCGCTGCTCCGTGATGGCCGCAAAAATACTTGCCGTTTCCTTTTCAAAGTCCTCGAAAGGATTGGTTTTTTCTGCATCGATGATCTGTTGTAACTGCCCTTTGATCTGTGCCAATGCCTGATATTCCTCTAGGATCCGATGAAATCGCGCGGTTTCCAATTCCAATTGGGCTTGCAGCGACAGCGCATCGGATTCAAATCCCTCCAGCTGGGTTTGCAAGCGGGAAATGGAACGCTCCAGTTCAATGGAATTCTCAGAAATTTCATTGAGGCGGTTTTCCAATTGCGTGAGATGGATGCGGAATGCTTGTTCATCAGCAAATTCGGGGGGTAAGCCACCCAAATCGGCCAGTTCTTTTTCTAAGTTTTTAACCTCTAACATTTGCATACCCACAGAAATGGCCACTTGTTGAGGGTCTTTGTATTTGTCGGCCCACAGTTGAAGCAAAGCCAAGTCTTCCTCCAAATTCCTTTTGGTCTCCTTTAGTTTGTCTTGCTCATCACGGTACAACTGACGAACCGTTTCTACATCCCTGGTGGATTTGGGGATGGCCTGTATTTCCGCGGCCAAGGCTTGCAATTCTTCCATGGATTTGCCCGATACTTCCAAGGCGTCTTTTCGCTGCAGCGACAATGTTTCCAATTGCTTGGTTTCCGATTGATTGAGCAACATCCGTCGTTCAAAATCTTCCAAGGATTGGAGTTGATAGCGCGACAGTATCTCTTGCAATTTGCTTTGTGTTTTGCTGAGATTGGCGATGAGTTCGTCTACCGGCTCCAACATGGATTTAACGGAAAGTTGGATGCCGTCCAGATCGATGGTAATTTGTCCATCCGCCTCCAAGCTGCCACTCTCACCCGCGCTTAAATCGAAGGTTTTTTCCGGTTCGATGCCCGCAGTTACCATTAACTGTGAGGTTTTTGTGGCTTTCCAACGCGCCTCCAATTTTTGTGCCGCCAAAGAAATTTGGATGTTGTGAATGTCGTCCTTGTGACGGTTGATGAGGGCTATGTCGGCTTTGTCCACCTCGCCATTTTTTGTCAGACTGTCTTGAATCTCACGAATGCGTTTGTCGATTTCTAGTATCCGAGAATACTGGGTCATAGGCATTTGAGAGGCTGAGATTTTTGAGGCCATTTTGCCCTCCACTTCAAGCAGTTGCATCGATTTCTCGAGCTGTGCGAGCGTGTTCTGGTAGTTGGTTTGATTGTCTAACTTCAATTTCCACTCCTGCATCGCCACCACCATAGGGTCTAATAGCGCTTTGGCCTCCGCAAGGGCCAGTTTGACTTTGTTTTGCGTATTTATGGCTTCTTTGAATCCGTTGTATTTGAGCAATTCAGCTTGCTTGGTGGATTTCTCTTCCGACAACAACTTAAACGCCTCCGCAGATTTTTCCAGGTCCAATTCAAATTGGTTTAGCTGGTTGTAGGTCTGTCGGGTTTCCTCCATCGCATAGTAGGCTTTCACGATGCTGCCAGCGCTTTTTACCCATTTGTTTTGAATGCCTCGGTTGTCTTTGGGTCCGTTCGAGGTAAAATCCCATTGTCCGCTGTAACTCTCCATCCATTCGTCCAGGTCCGACATCAAATCAGCGGCAGGGATATCGCCCGGAATGCCTCCGCCAATGTTGTTGAGTGTAGGAATGCGGTTGATGGTGTTGGCGGCCTGCTGTATGCTGTGGGCTGTTTCCAGTAGGGTGTTTTGGTCGGCAAACAACACGGTCTCCCAGCTGCCTCTGTGCAGGACCAATAAAGTCTCTAACTGCGCTTGAACCGAAGCATCATCGTTCCAACTGCGTCCGTCCGATGCCTGTAATTGCGCCATTTTGCCCGCCCCCCAAACTTTTGTCAAGGTGAAATCAATGCCGCTGGCCCCAAAGACGAGTACCACCTTCGCTTGGTCACTTTTCCCGCGGGGGAAGTACTTGTCGCCAAATTCTTGCAACGGCCGTTTTGCTAAATTGGTGCTTTCGAACAACACCGCTTTGATGGCATTGACCAACGTGGATTTTCCCGCTTCGTTTTCTCCAACAATCACATTCAAACCCGCTTCAAAAGTGATACTGCGTTGCTGAATGCCGGCGAACGGACACAATTCGATCTGCTTGAGTATCATTTCGCGTTGTGTTTTTGGATGAGTGAATAAGCCAATTGCAAGGCCAAATCGGTATTGGGTTCCTCGGCGATGTTAGAAAGCCATTTGTATGCTGTGGTGCCTTCGGCAAAGGTGTTTTGAATGAAGGCCTTGTCTACAGCCACCCCCACTTGGTTTTCGCAGTCTACGTGCAAATAATGCGGGGCGATTTCGCTGAGTAAGTCCCTCAATTCCAACAAGTCGTCTTGTGAAAGACTGCCGCTCAGCTTCAGGTCCAAAATGAGTTGTTTGCTGCGCCATCCGGTTTCCTGTGCACGGAAGTGGGGGAGGGTGTATTGGCGACCGAACGACAAAATCTGTCGTGAAAAACGCAAATTCCCTGTGGTGATTTGCTCAAATCGCAATTGTTTTTGCTCATTCACTTCGATGAACCAAGCAAAGCCCGGGATTTTTCGCTTGACACTTTCCGGCGTATGCGTGGCCGGCATGAAATACAAGGGATTGCCTACAGCCGAAGTGGGGGGATGGGGAACATGGATGTGTCCGAGTAGCCAAAAATCCACACCCGCCGCGCGTAAGTCCTGTTCTGTCATGTTGAAATACCGATCGGCATCGTCTACTCCCATGCCTTCCACGTTGCCATGCGCCAATCCGATATGTACTTTCTCTGGGGCTTTCTCCCGGTCATTTACCCAGCCAATCACATGTCCTTCATGGTGTTTGGAGCCACAAGGGGCGGGGTAGAAGCAAACGGGGATGCCGTCTACTTCGGTTTCGTATAAATCCGCGGTCGACAACAATCGCAGGTTGGTGTTCTCTGAAAACTCAGAAAACGCTTTCCATAGTTTGTTCTCTTTGCCGTCGTAATAATCGTGGTTCCCGGGAAGCACCAATACCTCCGCTTTCGATTTTTTCAAAATCTCCACCACGGCTTTGATGTCCTTCTGCAACACTTTCAAGTCATCAAACAAATCACCAGCCACCACCAAAAAGTGCGCATCCTTATCGTTGCTGGCCTGCACCACATTTTTTAGGGCGTCGAATCGCTCTTGAACCAAGGCCGATTGCGCGGCGGTGCCGCTGTAATTGTTGAATTTTAAACCGATGTGGTTGTCGGCCGTATGCAGGATTCGGATGTTTCCCATGGACCGATAAAATTACAACAAACCATGGGTTTCAAAAACTGCAGCGATGCAATTTTGTCCAAAAGTGGAAAAGTTAAAACGCCTACTTCAGATAGAGGGTTCCATGGACGCGCTCCACAGACCAATCCTCTTTTTTCAACTGAGATCCATTGCTTGTATCGGCAGAGGGGTTTTGCCAATAAATTTCTGACAGGACCAAAACTCCGGTGGTGCTGCCGTTGTTCAACGAGAAGATGAGGTCTTTGTTTGGGACTTTCACGTAGGAGCCTCCCTGACTGTGCTTTGAGAAGACGTTGGAGAGGTTAATGACAAATTCCTGATCATCCACATAAACCGACAAAGTTTGGTTCTTGTTGCGTTTCAGTTTGATGATATGCAAATAGTTGTTTACTTCCCGTGTTTCATTTAAAGGGAGGAAGTCGCTGTTTACCTGGAAGGCTTTTGTCCAACCGCCCCCGGGTATGCGAACCTGGGGTTGCTCCGATTCCATCGAAATTTGAGAGGGCTGATATTCGGACGTTGCTCTATCATACTCTTGGATGCCGTAGGCCTCATATTGCTTGCTGAGCAGGGAACGTATGGCGGATCGGCGTTCGTATCGATCAAATTCCTTTTCACCGCTGGGCGATGTAGCGAACGTTGTGGTATCGGCCACCAATGAATCCTGTTTCTGTTTTTGTGCAACGGCTTCCGCCGCTGTGGTGGGAGCGGGAGCGGGTGCTTCAACAGAGGCCGCTGCGACAACAGTTCCAGCAAACGAAGTTTTCATCTCTTTGAGAGTTTCCGCTTCCGAAGGGAAGTTGATGTAAGGTTCCAAACCGGTACATTCATGGTTGCGATTCAAATACCGGGAGGCAGAATATAATTCGCCCATCAAAGAATCTGTGGTTGGGTTGGCTTTGTACACCTTCAGTTTACCCCTCGCATCGATGAGGTTCAAGGTTTTTACCAGGCGGTTGATTTTGGCGGTCTGACTCCAAACGCTGATGCTCTTGTGAGAAAGGGGGCCGATCAAGAACAGGATGGCCACGATAAACAATGTACTTGGAATCAAAATGATGTTTTTGCCTTTGAAAAACACCTTGTACACCGCGATAAACGTCAGCCAGGCCGTAATCGCCACAACCGCCCATCGCGCCGAAGTGAAACCGTAGTCGCTGATCCGGGTGAAAATCGCCACGTATTGCAACACCAAAAGCGGTAACAACGAACGATAGTAGTTTTTGGTGATCACTTTGATCCATGCGTGTTCTGTGAGCTGCTGAAAGGGATGCACCAACAACATCGCCAACATCCCTATCACAGAGAAAGCCATGATCAACAGGGTAACCCATCCCTGTGGCAAAGTCCACGTTAGAATGATTTTGCCCATGTAGGCGTACAGAATGCACAAATACACCACCACTAGGGGTAGTAACACAAACTGCACAAACAACCGCAGTCCGGAAGGCAAATCGTCTGAGTATTCCAAGGCATCAATGTCCTCGGCTTTGGGAACCCCGGCACAAAAGATCAGCGCACTCACGGGGAAGGCCATGACAAACCAGAGGTAAGCGAATATTTTACCGGTAAATTCAATATCAAACAACTGCTGAATCGCCGCAATCGCACCGCTCAAACCGGCGAACAAAACGCCTGTATATAAAATTGTGGTAAATGCCCGCAGAAATAGGGATTTGTTGTACTGCCAAAAAGCGTTCAAGGTGTTTTTGCGGAAAAAGGGCAGGAAAGCAACCAGCAGGTGGGATGCCAGTGCGTAAGCAAAAATTTCTATGGCAATACTCTCTTCACGGGCCGAGTTGAATTGGTGGCTGAAATGATTTCCAATCAAGTAAAGCAATCCAATGCCTCCAATCAAAATCCCGGCGGTGACGGGGCGCGACAAATTTCTATATCGGCAAACTGTGTGTAGAGCGAAGAACAAACTGATGCCCATGCCTTGGGCCAACATCCACGGTAGGCATTCATCGAATAGATTGCTATCCTCGGCGTGAACAAGCCCTATACTCTGTGTGCCCAGCGCCAACGCAAAGAAAATAACCAAGGGGTAATGGCTGATGGCGGAAACCAGTCCAGCCGTGATTCTGCGCAAGGAAAACAGTTGCTTCATGCTGCAAAATACATCATTTGTTAAGTTGCGCGGAGGAACTCGGTGAATTATTCGATGGTTTTTCGTTTCTTGCCGAACAATATGAGCAACAATCCCTTAAGAAACGAAAATACGCCCCAGTATTTTTTTCAGCGCGCTTGGATTTATTCCAAGGAAATGTTCCCCATCTTTATTTACATCCCCTATGTGGTGGCGCTGTATTTCTGCGTCAATATCGTCATTCAAATTTTAAATTCTCCGGCTTTTATCGCGGCCAAATCGGCTTGTTGGGGTGAGGGTACTACCACACAAATGCTGGATGCCCTTCACGCGGCAGGCGCCCAAGTGGTGTTTGATAGCACCTCTTTCGCTGGCGTTGTATCGGCCTTCTTTGTGATGCTGATGATGCGCACGTTCGACGACCTCAAAGATTTCGAATTGGATGCACACCTGTTTCCGCACCGCGCTACGGCCCAAAAACTCGTGTTGAAGCGCGATATTCAAGCCATTAGTCTCACCAGTTTTCTTACGTTGATTGTCGTTAACCTCATCTGGGGTCAGCCTACCTTGCCCGTATTTGCGATCATGATGACCTACACGGTGTTGACGTTTAAGTGGTTTTTTGCCGAAAAATTCCACCGCGAGCACATTTTCTTTACGATGCTCGATCACCAGCCGTTGCCTTACGTCATCAACTTCTTCTTGATCCACACGGCCTTGGCTTCAGGTGCTGAATATGAGTCGTTCCAGACCATCCATTTCATCTTGCTTTTGATTGTTTCGATGCCCATCACTGCCTGGGAAATTTCGCGGAAGATTCGTTCAGCCGACATGGAAACCGAATACGAAACCTTCTCCATGGTGATTGGTCGCAAGCCCGCCACAATCATCCCCATGTTGTTTTTGCTCACCGTGTGTGCCCTGCATTTGCACGTGGGAACTTTGTTGGCCTTCGGACCAGTGTTCCAATACATCGTTTATGGCATCGCCGCTGTGGTGTTGTTCTTTTATTTGCGCTTCTTGATTAAACCTACGAAGGAAAATAACGTCCTCACCAACGTTTCTCTGTTTGCCACCACCACATCGTTTTTGAACTTGTTGTTCAATACTTTGATCTGGTACAACATTTTGTAAGGTGCATTCTGCCTTGTTTCAAAACCCATCGCTGGCGGTTGGGGATGTGGGTAGCAAAGCCCATCATTTACATCGATTGACCGAAGAAGGCTTTCGGGTGCCGCCATTCATCGCGATCTCCAAGCACGATGTTTCCTTGTTGTTTGGCGATGCGATAGCCCGAGTGGAGGCTTTGTTGGCTCCGTTTTCAGGGTTTCATAGTTCGCCCAGCCAAGGTGGCGATGCATGGGCAGCCGCATCGTCCGAAACCATGTCGCGCTTAATGGAAACTTGCTCCCAAGCCGAAACGCTGTTGCTACAGTTTGAACCCAATGCGGCTTTGTTGGGCGCGCTGATGCAGTGCGCCACCGAGGTATTTGGCCAGGATTTCTGCATCTCTGTTCGTTCATCGGCCATTTCTGAAGATGCCTCGGATGCGTCGTTTGCCGGACAGCATAAGACCTATTTATACACCGCACCCGCGCAGTTGTTTGAGAACATCAAACGGAGTTTGGTTTCGGCGTGGAGCTTTGGCGCGCTCAGCTACCGCCTCCAAATGGGGGTGTCGATACAGCACATCGAATACGCCATCGTGCTACAACAAATGGTGTTTGCCACGCGTTCGGGCATCGCTTTTTCCATGAATTCCAATGGCAACATGGCCGATGTGGTCATCAATTGCGGTTATGGGATGGGCGAGGGGATTGTGATGGACCAAGTGGCGGCCGATTGTTATCATGTGAACCGCGCCCTGCGAAGCATTACACGCAGCGTGGTGCCAAAAACCCAATCCATGGAATACACCACGGAGCAAGGCATTCATTTGGTGGATGTGCCCGAAGATAAACAAACCGTTGCAGCGCTATCGGAGGCGGAGATTTTTGCCGTGTACGATCAGGTGATGCTGGCCGAAAAGGTGTTGGGAAAGCCCGCTGATATTGAGTTTGTTTGGGGTGAGGATGGACTGTTGTACCTGCTGCAAATGCGTCCCATTACCACCATCCACCGCGAGGATTTGGTGGTGCTCGACAATACCAACATTGTTGAGAGTTATCCCAACATCACCCTGCCGTTGAGCTACTCGTTTGCGTCCATGGCCTATGCCAATTTATTCCGGCGCAGTGCCAAAGCCTTTTGGATTTCCAGTGAGCGATTCGATGCCAATGCCGAAGTCTTTGATCATTTGATAGAGCATTTTTATGGTCGGGTGTATTATCGGCTCGACAACTGGTATCGCATGATGGCACTGGTTTACAATTCCAAGCGATCGATGCAGGCGTGGGAAACCGCCGTGGGATTGCCCGATTCTGCCAGTGATGCCTACCATTTTCCGCTGATGGGAAAAATCAAAACCGCCCTCTCGGTGAGTTGGCTCGTCATCAATTACAAACGTGGGAACCGCCGGTTTTTCAAGGATTTTAACACAGCATACACCCAATTTCAGGATTTTGAGCAACATAGTCAGGATGCCACCGCCCTTTGGCAGCATTTGGAATCCTCCATTGCCCGCACGTTTGAGCAATACCACCTCACCATCGTCAATGATTACTTGGCCTTCAAAGCCTTTGGGTGGTTGCAAGATGCGATACAAAAATTTGGCATTTCAGAGAATCCGGAGCTGGCCAATGAGTTGGTGGTGGGACAAGGGGGCGTGGAGAGTGAACTGGCGGTGATGTCGTTTTTGAAGCTCAAGGCCCAGGTCTTAGGCGATGCGCGATTGACAGGATTGTTTGAGCAGGAGGATTTTGCGGTGTTGGAGGCACTGAAACAGGTGGAATTTGCTGGGTTTTACCGCGATTGGCAAGCCCATTTGTCGCGCTTCGGCGACCGAACCTTGGCTGAATTGAAATTGGAAGTGAAATCGCCCCGACAAAACCCAGAACTCTTGGTTCAATTGATGAAATCGCAGTTGGATTCATCCATTACAGTGGAGAATTTCAAGGACCGACAAGCCCAAATTCACGCGAATGCGGCCAAGTTGGTTGCGGAAAAGTTACGCTGGTGGCAGCCCAAATCGTGGTGGTTTCATTGGGTTTTGGGGATGTCGCGCTATGGCTTGGCCAATCGCGAGAACATGAGATTCTGTCGGACCCGCGTCTACAGTGCGTCGAAGGACATTTTTCGGGCAATCGCCGAGTGCATGGTGAAAGCAGGACATCTGGAAGATGGGGAGGATGTGTTTTATCTCACCATGGATGAAATCAAGCAGTATGCGATGGTGGGGCCGATGTCTTTGACCGAGACGGTGGCGATGCGCAAGGCCGAATATGCCAATTACAAAGGTTTGATATTGCCGGATCGGATTATTTACAGCAAAAAAGAGAAACCGGATTTCACCCATTACCTGGCGGACCTTACGCGGGAGGGGTTAGATCGGTCCCAGGTTTTGTCGGGGGTGGCGGTTTCCAAGGGCGTAGCCGAAGGCGAAGCCCTTGTGATTACAGAGCCCGTGCTCAACGCCGATGTCAAAGGGAAAATCTTGGTGAGCAAAATGACCGATCCCGGATGGGTGTTTTTGATGTCGCAGGCCATCGCTTTGGTTACCGAAAAAGGTTCGCTATTGAGTCACACCGCCATTGTAGGACGTGAATTGGGCATTCCCGTGGTGGTCGCGGTGCAAGACGCCACTCAGCGCATCAAAACGGGCGAGTGGATTCGGGTGAATGGTTCTACTGGCACGATCGAACGCATCGAAGCCCCCGAAAACCAACCTTGATTGCTGCGTGGTTTAAGCCCAGATCCTGCGGGTATCACCCGGTTTGGTTCTCACCATATAGCCTCGCTGTTTGGCTTCGCGTTTCAAGGTGATCAGCAACTGACCGGGGTAGAAAGCGGTTGAAAATCGACTTCCGGGTTTCACTTTTCCCAGCTGGGATAAGAGCCTGTGGCAATTGGAGGCGCATCGCTCACCCCAAAAAGAATAATCGCATTCGGGATTCAGCACATTGCGCTCATAATAATCTTTGAGCCACAACTTCTCCGATGCGCTCGCCGGAATGGAAATGATCGTTTCCTTCTTCAAACGCACAATTTCTTCCCATTCCTGTAACGATTGGTTTTGGAAGATGGCACTCTTGTGCTGGTTGTTGGGAAAAATGTGAATGTTATTGCGGTCGGCATAGTAAAATCCGTAGACGCGATCGTATACCTGTACCGCTACATGTCCGCCAAAAAATCCCCCCAATTCACGGTAGGCATCGCCAGAAAAAGGCTTGGTAACCGAACCATGGAAAATCCGTACGTGAATCATGGTTCAAAAGTACCCAAAATCCCTGATTTTGTTGTATTTTCGTTATTTACAGTCCAGTATGAATGCCCCATTTTCTGCCTCCCAATCCCGCGAATTTCAACTTGAGCAAATGCTGAGAAAAATTCCATGGTTGATTCCGTTTGTGACGTTGTTTACCGCCGCACTGTTATACTGGGCCCAAGGATATTTTTTACAGTGGTTTGAAGCGGGTCATTATTGGGTTGTGTTGTTCTCCGGCATGATGGCCCATGGATTTTTTATCCTGCTGGTGCACGATGGGGCTCATAAATCCATTACCCGCACCGCGGCCGATCGCTATATCATGAATTTGGGCGCCGGATTGATGTTGATGCCGTTTTATGCAGAACCCTTTCGCAAGTTTCACTTGATACATCACTCAAATACCAATACCGACGTGGATCCCCTGTGGCCAGAGAGTAAAAAAGCATTGTACCACAATCACCGTTGGCTCTATGTCCTCTGTTCTTTGTTGCCACTTTTGTTCACGCTCTATTCCATTGTGACCCAGCAAAAACGGGTGAAAAAAATGAATAAGAAAGTCATGTCGCCCAAAATTAACGGCTTTCATATTGCCTGGGCCAGTGTCGTTGCCCTCGTGGTTGTGGTTACTGTTAAACCAAGTTTGGCCTATGTGCTTTCCACCTTGCTGGTATTGAATGCCTTTAGTGTGTTGCGACACTGGTGTGAACACGTGGGTTACAACAATGAACACGAAAGCAACACGTTTTGGTTTCCCTTTGGCATGGGTGTTGGCAACCACGATGTGCACCACCATGTGCCCCATTTGGCGTGGTTTACCCTGTTGTTGGGCCTGTTTTCACGACCCAAAACCACCTCGGTTCCCAAAGCCATTTATGGGGTGCTTTTTGATCCTCAATTTGAACATTACGAAGCCAAATGAACTTACTCATTCTCTGTATGGCGTTGGCCATTTTGATCTCGGCCCTGTTGGCCAATGGACTGAAAAATGCCAAGGATGGGGAATTTGAATATGTCAAGGACGACAATACCATTCGGATTTTTCGGTTGGTGATGCCGCTGTCTGTGATCGCAGGGATTTTGGTGGGCGTCTTCGAGCCCTGGCACTGGGGTTTCGGAGCGATACCCGTAGATTTTGGTTGGGGTGAAAGTGCGCTGGGCACAAGTTGGGAGGTAGCTGCATGCGTGTTGTTTGCAGCAGGACTGTCGCTCCGATGGATCGCCATACTCAGTTTAAAGCGCGCCTTTACGGTGAAAGTAACCATCCTCAAAGACCATCAATTGAAGTCGGATGGGGTCTATACCTGGGTCCGACATCCAAGCTATACCGGCATGTACATTTATGCTCTGGGATTGGGATTGGCCTTGCACAGTGTCCTGAGTATCGGAATTTTGTTGTGGGGCGTTTGGTTTACCACTCACAAGCGCATTCCAGTGGAAGAAGCCGTGCTAGAAGGTCATTTTGGCGAAGCCTATCGCGCCTACAAAGCCAAGACTTGGAAGTTGTTTCCGCTGATTTATTGAGTGGACCGGTCCGATTTCAGGATCCAATACAATCCTTTTACGTTCGACCTCAGTTCCTTGAGGTAAATCAAGATGATAATCTCTTCGATGCTGCTCAGCCATCCCCAGATCATCGCAAAGAAAAAGATCGGGGCGTAATAGCCATAAGCAAACAAGCCAAAAAAGTAAATGCCCTGAAAATAACCGCCCAACTTGGTGCTGTACATGTGTAAACTGGGTAAGCGACGGAATTTGAGGAACGAAAACAAGTTGTAGAAAACAATCAGCCCAATAAACGGGTACAACAGCCAAAAATCTGGGCCGTGGTCGGGCATCTTGAAATTGTAAATACCCACAAACGCCAAAATGTAAGTACCCCAATCGGCCATGGAATCCAGTCGAGCGCCAAACTCCGTCTGCAGTTTGAAGGTGCGCGCAATGATCCCGTCAATGGCATCGCTGGCCAAATTGATACACAACAGGGTGGCAAACAAAGATTCATTGCCCACGAAAATTAGGTAGAGTAGGAAAGGGAACGACAGCAATCGATACAGGCTGATGGCATTGGGTAAGTTCCAAATATTCTCCTTTTTGGGCGATGGGGAAGTAATGTCGTTGCTCATTTGTGGGTGGTAGTAAAGCGTTTGGGTCGATTAAAAAGCTTTTTTGATTTTTCGAAGGTATAAAATCCAAGAGAAAAGGAAGTGCAAAGCAGAGGCCGTGACAAAAAACAGCAAGGCATCGCTCCAAGAAAAGTCGCGCAATACACAAAAAACGAGGCTTACCCCCAAGGCAGAGTCGGTTTTGTCGAGCAGGGTAAACCAAACAGCACCCCGCGTGGCCGTGGCCCCGGGAGCAATGCCCATCCTGCGTTTGAGCCAAGAATTGGGGAGCTCGAAAAGGACGTAGGCCATTCCATACACCCAGCCGATGAAACATTTGAATAGAATGTCTTCCCACCCGTGCCAGGTGCTCAAATCGATGAGTATCGCGTCATAGAATGAATCGTTCAAATGAGAAAGCAACACACCACCCGGAAAATTGATCAGTCCAAAACAAACCGCGTTGACGAACGAAACAAATACCACCCCGCGCCAAGTTTTGTTTGCGCCAAAGGCACCCTCGTGAATGGGGATGCTCAATCTCGCCCATCGGTTTCGCTTCACCCATACCATGTGGGCAATGTTTGTGATCACCAGTGGAAGCAAGGCGCCAATCATGTATACGGTGAGTTCCTTGGTCATGGACGTATTGGTTTTGGGAGACCGGTTAATGGGCCGTTTCTAGCGCCAATTCCAGTACTTGAAGCATGCGCAGAGAAACCGACAATATTCGCTGTGAAAAGTCGTATTTCGCTACAATGCCCGAGACTTCGTAGAACGATACCCTGCAACAAATATAGGTTTTCACGGCAATCTCGGCGGCCGATAAATAATCGCCAAACGTGAGATAATGGCCCGGTCCTTTTCGTTGAACAATCTGCTGATAATGCTCGCGCAGGTGATTCATGAGTGTGTCCCGGTCAAAATCCTCCGGCAGCACAAAGCTCAAAAACTCGATATAATCGCGCTGCGGCAAGTCGATCATCGACAGTTCCCAATCGTAAATACACGGCATTCCGCTGCTGCGAACCAACGTGTTTCGGGGGTTGAAATCATTGTGAATGGGCACACGGGGCCACAGCACATCGCGATAATCCGATTCAAAATTCAGCATCGCCTCCTTGACCATTTGCAGTTGGGTGATTTGGTCTGCCTCGGCGCATTCCTCAATCAAAATATCCATGAGTTTGCCATACAAATTCAAGGCTTTCCATGGCTCAAACGGTTTGAGAAGGTCTGGCTTTGCCGCCGGCAATGACTCCAGCATGCGGTGCGCCACGTCGATGCTGCTCAAGCACAACTGAATTTGCTCTTGGGTCCAACTGTCGGGCTCGTTTTCACTGTTTTGCAGGGCGATGTGCGCCGGGGAAATCCACTCTTGCAAAATCAAATGAATTTCTCGGTCGGCCTTGATGATATTGGCATAGTGTTTCGGCATGGCCACGAAGCCTTGGCGCGACAAATGCTGGTAAATGGCGGGTTCCTTGAGGTGACAGCCCGCGTATTCTAGTTGTTGTTGGTGTAATTTGATCAAATCGGCCAACCCCGTGTCAATGGAAGCCGCAATCAAATGCAGTCCTTTGATGACTTCGGTGTCCAACGCTTTTGATTTGATCAACAATCGCTCTTGGCTTGGATGTCCGTCCGATGAATCCGCCAACGTCAACGTAGCCGGTAAAAACCCAATGAGCTTGTTGCTAATTTTGCCGGTGATGTTGGTAATGATGCCGTTTTCCAGTTGTGAATCCCCCTTCCAGCTCAGCGATTGAATGAACTGATGGCCCAACCAATTCTTCAAGTGGGGCTGTAAAAATTCCGGGGTGATTTCCGATTTTAACAACCAAGAAACCGGCTTGTTGCGACCGAGTTTTTCATGGGCTTTGGCAAACTCCCCACTCATGATCGCCGCGTAGGTAGATACCTCCAATGCCAGAGAAAATCCCGCGATGAGTTTGGCAAATCGCTCAATTTTACCGCTGCCCAAACAATCCATGATTTTCAGCGCCTCGGCCTGTTTGCTCACATGGGTGCCGCCGCCTACGGTGCCAACCACCAAGTTGGGTAGGGTGAGCGATAATCGAATCCCCTCAGGGTAAATTTCACTGCCCAAGGGTTGCATGTCCATCAGGGCCGAACTCGACTCGTGGATAGAGGCTAAATCTTGTCCAGTAGCCACAAAAATTCCAGCGATGGCATTGGCGACATTTACATTGAAGGTTACCATCCCCATTTTCTTCGCGTAGTCTTGTGATGGACGTACAAAGGCCAACATCCGCTCAGGCGTGGTGCGCAGCACTTCGTGAATCACTTGTCGGGGTATATCGCAATGGGCCGTTACCCGAACGCCTCTGCCTGCGTCGATGTTGTGGGTTGATACTTTTTTGTCTGATGCGCCATTGCCTTCGATGATGAATTCGAAATCGCATTGGGGCAGGTGTTCTCTCAGCTGATCCACCAAAAACAGCAGCCCATGCCACGTGCAAGTGGTGGTCATATTCTGTCCGGAAGCATCTCCCGTGGTATATACAAAGTGCAGATGCACGCAATGCTCCAGAATTTGGGCATCGATTTTAAGCAATTGCGCGTGGTTGGAATAGGCTTCGGCCGTTTTTTTGATGTCGATGAAATTTCTTTCAATCCAATCGCAGATGGGACGGGCGAAGGCCGCATCTTTCAGCAGCAGCATGGGGGTGCGCACCATTTTTTGCCATTCTACCGTTGCTTGAAATCCTCCGCTGCGCGAAACGACTTTGGCCCCGCGATTCATGCTCGCGACCAAGGCGCCTTCGAGCGTTCCGATAGGAGCATACACAAACTCGGTGCTGTTGTTATGGTTGAAAGCGATCGGACCCACAATACCCAGCGGAATTTCGGTGCTGCCGATGTACGACTCGATGTTGTGTTGGATGGATGAAATATCGAGTTGAGACTGGGCGATGGCGTCCAAGGTGAGTCCCTGCTTTTGGAGAAACGCCAAACGCATGTCTGTGGCAGAGCGGGTGCTCAAACCACGGCCGGGAACCAGGGGGATTTCTTGGGTCATATCAGCGGTGGGATACGGTGCCACCGAAACAAAGGTATTCGTTTCAGCAATAAATCGGGGAGGCCCAAATGGTGCGGCGCAGCGATAGGGCGGCCTTACCTCAGGCAATCGTTCAATTTTTTGCGATTTTTACCAAATTGTTACGCCTTTGGGCGAAGTGTTACGGAAAATCGCAAAAAATAATTTCTCAGTTTACGGAAAATCGCAAAAGTTAATTCTTCCAAATCCTGCGGTTCCCACAACTTGTGCGCACAAAATAGAGACCGGATGACCATTCACTTGTGTTGATTATCCAGGGCTTGTTTTGAAATTCTTGGTTATGGCTGGGCTGTTTTCCGCTGAATACAACGCGACCCATTGCATCCACCACCATCACGTCGGTGGCATGCAACGCAGTGCATTGAACCTCCAAGGTTGAAGGGTGGTTTAGCCAGCGGACCGACAAATCATCCCCGGCAAACCCCACTGGTTCCCGCACGGACGCTGTTCTTCTGTAACAGGTATCGTACTGCCACAGCGATGCGGAATCCCCACAGATGAAGTTCACTTGATCGATGATGGCTTTGTGGTCGGCCGGCGCAATGGGACCGCTAAAATAGTCTGTGCTCAACGTTTTATTCGTGAGCGCCCGGTAAATGGTCAACGCGGCCAAATGGGTGCCGGCCGTAGAGGGGTGGCTTCCATCGCCTTGATACAATCCCAAGCTCGTGTTGTTGCGAACTTCCCGCCAAACGGAGCCCACCGGCGCCACATCACATCCATTGTCCTTGGCCATCTGCACATATCGCTGCCGCAGCAGTTCGTTCATGCCACCAAATTTGCATACCGGTGGCCAAGAAGCACAGTTTTGGGCATCGCCATTTTCCCGTCCCCAAGTCATGTAAAACACTACTTTGATGCAGGGTTTTCCGGCGCGGGCGGCATCCACCAGGGCTTTGGCATAGGGGAAACAATCCGATTCAACCTGGGATTGTGGAAAGGAGGGGAGTTGACTTTGTTCTTGTAATATCACAGCGTCGTAGTTGCCCGAGGCCAGTTCCGACGTTACTTGCGGGTTGTTTGTGTGCATGGAAAACGTAGTGCCACCCGGGGCGATACTCACCACCTCGAAGGTGTCGCCCGCGCTTTCGGCCACCGAACGAACCCAATTGGGAAGGTCGTTCACCGCGGTGTAACTGTTGCCGATGAACAAAACCTTTTTGAGTTTGGGCGCTTGCGCTTGCGCGATGGAGTTGAGAATCAAGGCTGCGATGAGCAGCCATCCTTGTGAAAGTTTGCGATTTTTCATGTTAACTGTCTCGAAGACGGGGTATTGTGGCATTACGTTTGTTAATAGAACCACAAAGATGAAAAAAATGCAGACTCTTTTTCGCGTAATGTTGGTCCTTTTGTGCCTGATGGGTCCTGTGAAATCGGCCAATGCCCAGCGCATCAACATGATAGACATCATTGGTGACATCGATTCCGTGACCGCCGCTTTTACGAGATCGGGACTGAAATTGGTGGCCCAAAACAAGGAAGATTATCGGTTGGTAGGCAAAATGGCGGGGGAAAACATCGAACTGAGATTTTATTTCACGCCGGTGTCTCGCGTGGTGTTCAAAGGCATTGTTATCACACAGAAAACCTATGCTGCAGATAGCGTTCATGCGGAATATTTGAAACGAGTGACAAAAATTTCAAAGCGTTATATCATTCCTGAAACGTTAATCTTGCAAAATGGCAGCCGAGAGAATTTCTCAGCAAAGTTACCCCCTGCAGTGGCTGCCAACCCCACGGCATCGCCCATCGAAACCATCGTGAATGAGACCAATATCCCGGCATCGGTACAAAAAATCGCTTGGGAAAATATGACCTATTTCACCAACTTGAAATTGTATTGCTCCAAACAGGTGGATGGGAAAATCATCACCGAATATGTGGTGAAAGACAATGAGGTACGCTACAACAGCGAAAAAGCGATGCTCCCCGGCGGAGGCAAAGACGAACTGGGGTTCTGAGCTGAAGGCAATGGATTAATGGGCGATATTGCGTTTCTGTCGAACCATCAGCGTGATTTTATAGGGTGCCCAGGCCAAAAAGAACAAGCCCAAAGCAATGACATCGCCCTGTAAAATGTACCAAGGCCTGGGACCTAGGATGTCGAGAATGGAGGCGCTGAACGGTTTGTGGGCCAAAAAGAAGTAATTGGCGGTTTCACCCACGAGGTAGTTGATGCCGATGCAAAGCAGCGTAAACACTTGCAAGCATCCGTAGGCGAAAAACAAGTGATTTACTTTGAGTTCGGGTGCTTTCAAACGCAACAAGTGAATGACAAACATCACCAAGCCCGTGTGGCTAATCCAGAATTTGCAGAAATTAAAATGGGGGAAGCCCTCGTACAAGGCGGGTGTGAGGATGGCGTTGAAGGTGAATACCCAAACGAAAAAATACAGCAAATTCCAAAGCCATTCTTTTTTGGTGTAGCTGTAGGCAAGCGATACAAAAGCCAGCCAGTTGCAGGGGTTGAGGGGCAAATCTTCACCCCAATTGTATTTGACGTAATGCGGGTCGGTTTCGGGCAGAAAGCTCACATAGGATTTTACGGCTTGCCATACCAACACATTGAGAACCAAGATCCAAGCGAAACCGCGGGTGATTTGGTCGCGCTTTTCAGGTGTGGATTGTTTGGCCCATTGTGTGGTGATTAATCCGAGTACCACGATCAGCAAAACGGCGATGATGTGTTCGGTGGAGCCGGTACAGAAATCTTTGTTGGGCAGTAAGTAATGGTTCATGTAATGGTTCAATCAAGGTCGCAATATATTGATTGGCAAGGAAAAACAAAGCGTGAAATTCCCAATTACCTTTGTGTTACGAAATGTCGCGCCCAGAAATTCAACAAATTGTTTCCGTGATCGCTGCGCTGCAGCAGGGTGATTTGCCCTCCGATGCCCAGTTTGATGCCTGCATGCCGAACGCAGTGAGGCGACATACCTCAACCCATTTTACCCCGGTAGCCGTGGCAATTGAAGCTGCGCAGTTTCTGTGTAGTGGCGATGTGAGCAAACCCAAAATTTTGGATGTAGGATCGGGGATGGGTAAGTTTTGTTTAACCGCCGCCGCGATGTTTGATCAGGCTCATTTCACTGGGGTTGAACAGAGAAAGGTCCTCAACGATGTGGCCGATGAACTGCTGGAAGCCAGCCAGCTCAACAATGTGGGTTTTCTGTGTGGCAATGTCATGAATGTGAAGTTTGCCGACTTTCAAGGATTCTACCTCTACAATCCCTTTTACGAGCATTTACAGCCGTTTTCAGCGATGGATGAATCCATAGATTTGGATGCCGATTACTACGAAATTTATTGCGGTTACGTGCGCAAACAACTGCAAGCACTGCCCAAAGGAACCCGAGTGGTGACCTATTATGGGGGAGGAGAAGAGATTCCCATGAATTACGATTTGGTGAAGCAAGCGTTCAACAACGACCTCAAATGCTGGCAGAAGCGTTGAGGGCAACCCATTCCCAAAAAACACCCTGAGGATTGTCGCGTAGTTTTTTGCGGGTAAGATTTACTCCTTCGGTTTCTGAACGCCGAGGTCGCTCCGAAATAAACGATACCGCCCGTGGTTATCCTTCAAAAATTGAAAAAACGACTTACCACTGTCTGCATTTTTGCCAATGTTCCAATAACGTCCGGGCAAACGACTCACCATGAGTTGAAGTAGAAATAGAATCGGAAAGAGGATGATGCTGAAAATGAGTATCAGCACGGCAGCCGCGATAGCACCGGCGATGGCCGCCAGAAAAACGATAACCTCAAAGGCATCGCCACTCCAGTAATCAGAGGAAATCGCTAAGCCTAAAATAGAAAACACAGCGGTGGCGCTCCAAAAAAAGAGTTTCGCCAATTTTTCGAGCAGTCGCGCTAGTCGGCTGGAAACGGTTCCCCCTTTTTTGATGACATTGATTTGTGAATAGGGCATGTACAGGACTTGGTTGCGGATGGCTGTTTGTCCTTTGCCGTAATGTCCACGATCAATCCAAAACAAGGGTGGGTAGGGGTTGTGTATGAACACGCCGTTTTCGTTGGCGGCGACCAAATGACCCGTGTATTTGAAGGTGTCTCCCACAAGGGTGATGGTGGAGAGCTGCTTGGAAATTTGTTCATCGAACAGTTTGGGATAGGACCATTTCACATTCTCGCCCAATACAATCAAGGACTGCGGAATGTGCATCTGAGCATAGGCGCTGCTATCATCCTTGCCATCGATTGCGCAAGAGGTGACTTGGGTTTTCTTTTCGCTGCGATGCTTTGCGCTTGGCGATTTTGTGGCCTGAACAGAATGAGAATTGGGAAAGCTTACCTGCCACCCGCGTTGATGATATCGTGGTTGAATGCGGCATGATGAAAATACCAACATCAACAAAATGAAGCAGAACAACAGGACGGCGCCTATTCGTTTTTTTCGCTGAGATTGCCAGGTCAATCGGTTCGATTCCATCGTGCTAAAAATTAAAACAGGTGGTTTTTTATCAACTCCATGGAACATCGAGGCATGATGCGAAAGTAAATCGGAGTTGAAAATGGCCATTACGGATTATCGCAAATGGCGATGTCGTTTTTTAAGGTTTTTTGCAACAGCCCAAGTTCAAAAGCAAAGCGTCTACCTGGACTTTGGTGAACAAGTGCTGCTGATAACTCAAGTGAATTTGTACGTGCTGGGTGTCGTGGGTGACATGCAATTGCAAGGGGCAAATGCCCGAAAATAGGGCAGAGGACCAAACTGAATCGCATTGGAAATGATCGGAGGAATGAACCCCAATTTCAAAGTGACCAAAAAATGAAATTATCGCATTCAGCGCATAGGTGCCTCGGTGAAAACTTCATATTTGTAGTTGTTTTAAGCCTCAAAACCGTGGGTTTTGGTTAATTTCGAAGCACTTAAAGTTATGGCGACACATCAGTTTGAAGGCAGTTTGGAATGGTCGGGAAATCTGGGCACGGGAACCAGTGCCTATGATCAATATGGGCGAAATTTTGAGGTTGATACCGTGGGGAAATTTCCCATTGCGGGTTCAGCGGATCCGGCTTTTCGGGGTGATGGTCAGCGAATCAATCCCGAAGATTTTTTTATGAATGCATTGTCGTCTTGTCACATGCTATGGTATTTTCACCTCTGCGCCGATGCGGGCGTGGTTGTCATTGCCTATCGCGACAACTACTCAGGTATTTTGGAAATCGCAGAAGGAGTAGGGCGCATGACCCGCGTGAAACTGCGTCCAATCGTTACCATTGATGCTTCGAAATCGGTGGCCAATGCCCAACAGCTTGCCTTGGATTTGCACCACAAAGCGCACGAAAAGTGTTTTATCGCCAATTCCGTAACCACCGAAGTGACTTGCGAACCGGTGGTGGAACTGGGCTGATTTTCATACATTTATGTCATGAGACAGACAATTGGACTTTGGTGCTTCATGCTTTTCGCGACGACAGCCATGGCACAAAATAACATCCAATTCAATCGGTGATGATTCAACGTTGGTTTATGTTTAATTTCACTTAGAACAATGGCTATTTATTATGAAAAAAAGCTCAATGTTGGAACATATATGATGAAACAAAATGTCGTTGGAAACACCAATTAATTTTTTCTAAATAACGAGGGCGTTGTTCGCTTTTTCTTCAAAAACACCCGATTGAAATAACTGAGCGATTCAAATCCGGATGCATGGGCAATCTCGCTGATGCTGTAATCAGAAAATAACAGCAAATTACACGCCTCATTGACGCGCAAATCATTGATATAGTCTGAAAATGTAGTGCTCGTTGCTTTTTTGAAAAATTTGCAAAAGTTGCTTTCCGACATACAGACTAAATCGGCCACTTCCTTCAGTCGAATGGGCTCACAACAATGAATTTGTAAGTGTGTACACACTTTGTTGATCCGGGTTTCAAATTTCTTTGAAAGTACGTTTTGATAGGTGTTGGATGCGATTTGCGTGGCCTCTTGTTGCGATATCTCTTGCAAAATGGCGAGCAATGTTAATACACTGTCTAAACCTTGTATTTGAATCAATCCCATGATTTTTTCAATCAGCGCGTCGCTGGCCGTTAATCTCAAACCTTTCGCTGAATTTTCTAAAAGGGTTTTTATCTGCCTGCTTTCATGAAGTGCCAAAAATGGCTGCATCAACTCTGTTGAAAATTGTATCACAACGGCCTCAGATGGCTCGTCATCGTCCAATTTGCCCCACCAAGTGTGAGGTAAGTTGCTTCCCAATAACACAAAGTCACCCGCGGTGAAGTATTCGTGAGAATTGCCCACAATGCGATAGCCCTTTCCCCTGAGAATATAAGTTAATTCATACTCGGGGTGAAAGTGCCATTTGAACTCAAAAGCGGGTACTACAATCCGCCTCGCGTAGAAACTGGATGCCCCTTTGATGGCTGGTATATCCTCTAAAATGGCTTTCATTGTAGTTTGTAAACCAAATTTGCTGTTTTTGTGTGGTAATTATTCAATATAGTATTACAAATTTATGATTTCATACTAAAAACGGCATGATTGAATCTTTAATCTTGAATCTTGCTTATCCCTACAATAAAAAAAGATAAAAAATCATGCTCAGCCAAACCATGAAAGAGATTCTCGATGCCCCTTATGCCTTGTCTCAGGATCAAATAGATTTTTACGTTAAATACCAGTACATCAAATTGAAACATGTGTTTGATGAAGCCACCATTCAATTTTTTAACGAACACATATCGGCTCAAGTTGCCAAAATGAATCGAGTTACTACAGCCCTTGAAGATCGCACCACCTACGGAAAAGCATTTTTGCAATTGTTTAATTTGTGGTCCGAAAATGCAGTGGTCAAAGAATTGATTTTTAGCCAACGCATCGCCAAAATCGCTGCCGACTTGATGCAAGTAGATGGTGTGAGACTATATCACGATCAAGCCTTGTTTAAAGAAGGTGGGGGCGGAATTACGCCATGGCATGCTGATCAGTATTATTGGCCATTGGCCAGCGACAAAACAGTGACTGCTTGGATACCACTGCAAGCAACCCCTCTAGAAATGGGTCCATTGGAATTCAGCGCCGGGAGCCACGCAATTCTCGAAGGTAGAGAATTGGAAATCGGCGATACAAGTGAAGAAGTGCTCCAAAAAAAGCTTCGAGTAACAGACTTTCAACACGTCATTGAACCCTTTGATGTGGGTGAAATTAGCTTCCATTCCGGTTGGATATTTCATCGAGCGGGTGGAAATAGTACCAACGATATGAGGAAGGTGATGACGATTATTTACATGGATAAAGACATGGTGCTGAAAAATCCTGAGAATAAAAATCAGGTAATAGATTGGCAAACCTGGTGTCCAGGCGCCGAAATAGGGGAGGTCATCAATACCCCATTGAATCCGATTTTGTATTCAAAGTAAACGATGAAACTCAAATTCATCTGCACATATTGGGGTTCGGAAAACCTCTCAGCAAAATCTTTTTTGCATCGAGCCGTTTCTCAAGGATACGATGGCGTGGAGATCAATTTTCCGGAAGATGAGTCATTTGTTCAGGAGTTTGTCTCTGAATTGAAGAACATCCGAAACACCATTGCCCCAGATTTCTTATTTATCGCTCAGCAAGTATTGTCCCTCAAAGGTGAATCAGCCTCGGATTATAGCCGTAGAATGATCAATCGCTTGGAATATTTAACCACTTTGGCGCCCAATGCCATCAATTCACATACCGGAAAAGACTACTATGATTGGCGCGATAACATTGACATCATTGCGAAAGCAGAGCGGGTAGCCATCTCGGCGGGCATCCCCATTTGGCACGAAATTCACCGCGGACGTTTCTCCTTTCACCTGAAAACGCTCTTACAGTATTTAGCCATTTTTCCGCAACTCAAGCTGGTGGCAGATTTATCCCATTTTTGCGTAGTGTCTGAAAGCAATTTGAGCGATCAGCATGATTTATTGACCCAAATTTATCCAAATGTTGCTCATATTCATGCCCGTGTGGGATTTGAACAGTCTCCCCAAGTCAATAACCCTTTCGCACCAGAATGGGCCGATCACTTGGCGCGGTATCAGTTTTGGTGGCGTGAAATTATCGAACACCATAAACAAGGGAAAAAACCGCACTTCACCATTACGCCTGAATGTGGTCCGTTTCCCTATATGCCACAGGCGCCATTTACCAGAGATCCCATGGCTGATCAATGGCAAATCAATGTGCAAATGAAACAGTATTTACAACAAAATTTAGACAGTTAATGAGGTTGATACAGAAAGCTATAGGGCTCTTATTGTTGATGTCAATCAACCTTCAAGCGCTTAAATCGCAAGACAAATCGAAGTATGTGAATACGTTCATCGGCACCGATGGCACGGGTCACACTTTTCCCGGACCCTCTATGCCGTTTGGTATGGTGCAACCGGGCCCCGACAACCGCAATTTTGGTTGGAATCACACCAGTGGCTACCAATTTCAAGATACGTTTCTGATGGGATTCTCGCAAACCCGTCTGAATGGGACCGGTATCAACGAAATGGGCGATGTGCTGCTGCTACCCATCAATCCGAAAAAATCACAAGCAAAAAATGCCTATGATAAGACTTCGGAAATAGCCAGCCCTGGGTATTACGCCATTACCAAAAAAGACGATGTAAAGGTTGAGCTCACCTGCTCCGAAAGAGTGGCTTTTCACAAGTATACCTACCCCGATAAAGAGGCGCAATTGTTAGTGGATTTTCAGCATGGACTTCGTTTTATTTTCGATGAAAACAGCGCCAAGCCTTTGGTCGTCGCCAGCGATGTGCAAATCGTAGATAGTGTGTCCATCACCGGTTTTTGTTCCACAAGCAATTGGGTGAATCGAAAGTACTTTTTCATCGTTCAGTTTGACCAACCCATTGCGAAGTCAACGCTTTTGCCACCAAAAGAGGGCAACCTAGCGCCCCAATATCTCTTGGATTTTCAACTTGGCAATGCCAAAATCCTCAACGTAAAAATAGCCCTGTCCACCGTGGATGTCAACGGCGCCAAGCAAAATCTACAAACAGAAATCAACCACTGGGATTTTAACAAAGTGTATCGCAGCAATCGCAAAACGTGGAATGGATACTTCGATAGAATCAGCCTCCAAGCAACCCACAAGCAGAAAGAAATCTTTTATACTTCATTGTATCATTTGCTATTGCAACCATCGAACATTGCCGATGTGGATGGGAAATACCGCGGTTCAGACGGTAATGTGCAAATCGCACCCAACAAAGCCTATTACTCAACCCTGTCGAATTGGGACATTTATCGCGCCGCCTTTCCTTTGCTGCAAATCATCGCGCCAGAGAAAATTGATGGCATCATACAAACGTGTTTGCTTCACCACAAAGCCGCGGGTTTTTTGCCCATTTGGACGGCTTGGGGACAAGACAATTATTGCATGATCGGGAACCATGCGATCCCCATGATTTTATCGGCTTATCACAATGGGTTTAAGGGTTTTGATGGCGCAGAAGCACTCAAAGCGATGGTGGAAACAAGCACAAAAAGCCACATCAATTCCGATTGGGAAGTGTACAACAAATTTGGGTATTACCCCTTTGATTTATTGGACAACGAATCGGTTTCAAGAACTCTCGAAAGCGGGTTCGATGATTGGTGCGTATATGAAATGGCTCAAAAGTTGGGGCAACAAAATGTGGCTAATGCGTTTCAGCAGAGAGCGATGTTTTATAGGAATTTGTATGACCGTGAATCCACTTTTTTTAGAGGAAAAGACGCAAATGGCCAGTGGAGAAGTCCGTTTAACCCACTCATGGCAACGTCGCCCTTGAATAATCCCGGCGATTACACCGAAGCCAATGCGTGGCAGTATTTCTTCACGCCCGCTCAACACGATGTGAATGGTTTGATTGAATTGCTGGGTGGACAGCCACAATTTACCCAGAAGCTGGATGAGTTCTTTACCACAAAATCACAAAATCCCAATAAGTTTTTGGGTCAAGAAGCGATGATCGGACAGTATGCGCATGGAAACGAACCCAGTCATCACATCATTTATTTGTATGGGTTTTCACAGCAACCCAAGACGGGCCATCGTTACATTCATCAGGTGATCAATGAATTTCACAACAATACGCCGGATGGCATGATTGGCAACGACGATTGCGGTCAGATGAGCGCTTGGTATATTTTATCGTCTCTGGGTTTTTATCCTGTAAATCCTGCCAACGGGACCTTCGTTTTGGGGAGTCCGCAAGTGAAAAAAGCGGTATTGCATTTGGCCAAACATCGGCGGTTTGTGATCAAGGCCAATCACATCTCCAAAGAAAATATCTATCAAGAGGATCCCACATTGAACCATCAATTGCTTCAAAGAAACTTCATTCGCTACGATGAAATCGTGCAGGGCGGTCGCTTGGAGTTTCAAATGACAAATCAATAATAAAACCTTCAATTAGAGAAAATGAGAACTGTATTTACGAGCCTATTGTGTTTGCTTTCAATCACGATTTTGGTTGCGCAAAAGCCCAATCCAACGAATTCCAAAGGTGAAGTGATATATCATGTTTGTCAGCGCAGTTTCTATGACAGCGATGGTGATTTGCATGGCGATTTAAACGGGCTGCGCAAAAAACTTCCCTATTTGCAGGAGTTGGGTATTACCTCGATTTTGTTGTTTCCTCTCTATGAATCTGATTGTTACCACAACTATTTCGCCAATGATTTTGAGAAAATTGATCCGGAATTGGGTACGATGCAAGATTATTTGGCATTGGTGAAGGAAGTGCATGCAAGGGGCATGAAAATCTACATCGACATGGAAACGCAGTATGTTACATCCCAGCATTTGTGGTGGAAGGATGCGGTATCCAACCTGTCGTCGCCATACAGTGACTACATTTTGTTCGATGATTCAGCCCATGATGTGCCGGCGACCATGATTTTTGATTTAAGGCTGTTGAATGGGTTCGATGGGAAAGTGGTTCACGTGACCACCGTGAATTTGAAGAGCCCCAAAGTATTGGATTACAATGTACAATTGTTCTCGTATTTTTTGGATCCAAATCTGGATGGCAAATTTGATGACGGCGTAGATGGGTTTCGGTTGGATCATGCCATGGATCATTTAGATGGGAAGCCAACACTCACCAATCTCTTTGCCGACTTCTGGAAACCGTTGATTTTGTCGTTGAGAGTCATCAATCCGAACATAAAAATTGTTGCTGAGCAGGCCAATTGGGAGGATTACGGATTTGAGTATTTTGAAAAAGCAACCGTTGATAGGATGTTTGGATTTGGTCTGCAAAAAGCCATTTTGGCCATGGATAAGCAGAAGATTATTGAAAATGCGGAAATGATTTTGCGCGCAACCCCGGCAGGAAAGGAGCAGTTTGTTTTTATCGAAAATCACGACATTGATCGATTCGCTTCGTTGGATTTTGTGCCCGAAAAACAAAAGTTGGCGGCCGCAATGATGCTGCTGATGGGCGGAATCCCTTCCATTTATTATGGTCAAGAAATTGGGATGAAAGGAACGGCGTATGCTTTTGGAAACACAGACGGCAATGACATTGGAAGAAGGGAAGCCTTTGATTGGTATAGCAGTGGGGCGGGCGAGGGCATGGCTTTTTGGTATGAAAATTCAGGGGCCTGGTGGACGAATGCCAACTTAAAACCGAACGATGGCATCTCTTTGGAAGAACAGGTGAACAACCCGGGATCGCTATTTAGTTTTTATAAAAATACCATCGCATTGAAGCAGCGATACAGCGCCCTGGCCATTGGTGCCTATGAAAATGCGCCCAACAACAACGACCAAGTCTTCAGTTTTTATCGCAAATCGGGCAAACAGAAAATGCTCGTAATGATGAATTTGTCAAATGAAATACAGCTTGTGACATTGGCCGATAAAGTGAAGGGTGCTAAGAACGTATCAGGTAATAACCTGCCGTTTCAAAAGGATATGACGTTGGCGCCGTTTCAATGGGCGGCTTGGCAACTCAGGTGATTAGATTTTCATACATTTGTGTCATGAGAAAGACAATTGGACTTTGGTGCTTCATGCTATTCGCGACGACAGCCATGGCACAAAACAATGGCGATAACAATCAGCCTAAGGCGGGAGAAACAAAGGAATCCAGTGGGCTACCAACGATTGAAGCCGTGGAAAATGAGCGTATTCCCGAAGACAGTATTTATAGCTGTGAAGTTGCAAATCGCGCAACGCCGGTGGGTGGAATGGATAGGTTCCTTGAGAACATACGCGATAATTTTGTCTACCCCGCGCGTTGCTTAGACAAAGGAATCAATGGTGACGTGATCATCCGCTTTGTTGTAGAAAAGGATGGGAGCGTGAGCCATGTCACTGCGGTCCAACAAACGCCCAAATGTCCTGAATTCGCGGCGGAGGCCATCCGAGTTATAAAGAACTCTCCACGATGGATCCCCGGAAAACACAACGGTAGTTACGTAAGGTCGTGTCTTGAAATCCCAATCAAAATGTCGGTTAAATAACTGATTAATATTGGTGTTTTTGGGAAATTACTCAATTGATTGAGTGATTTCCCAATTCTGAGTAAACGGTGGCTTATGTTAGCCCGATAATCCACATCACAGCAAGTAAAACAAAGGCGGCGATGGATAAATACTTGCCTACATCATAATAGTCGCGAATGGATTTGATTAATCCTATGGTGTTGAGAATGATGCCTATTACGGTAAAAAATGCCATCATTCCTTCCAATCCAATGGAACTCATGCTCGATTTTAATGCAATGGTCAAGATCAATCCGCCAGCGCTAACTGTGGCTCCCGCTATCGCAAAAAAGGCTGTCCAATCAAAGTATCCACCACCACCGCCTCCCCAGCTGCCACCGCCACCACTATAACTGTCGTAACCCAACAATGCTCCAACTATTCCAAGAACAATAAATATCACCTCCAGGGGATCTCCGGGCCGCGTTCCTTGTGCTTGATGGTGAATTTGATGTTGGAATTGGTGTTGATTGCGCCATTGAACCCCATTGTGCGTTGATTTTTGGGTGTGATGAAGGGTCGAAGTTGAATTTGAGGGATTTGGGATCACACCCATGGGTTGATCTCCTACATTCCCGCGTGTCTTATTGTCGATCGCAATCTCTGCTGGCGTTTCTGGCATTTTCGCTTCTCGCATTCGCGAATGCATTTCATTCCTTTTCGTCACAGCGTTGAAATTGAACTCAACATTGGGTGAGCCCGACATCGGCTGCGAATAATGGCTCCCTTTCGCAGTAGACGTCGATTTGGATTTTTGGGTGTGAAGCGATGGCCATTGGATACTCAATCCGCCGGTGTATCGACGTTGTTGTAACTGGCAACCTTGTGCAAGTAGCAAGCTGGCGACCAACAAAATGTAAAGGCCTTTGAAGGGATGATTCATGTTGATTTAAATGAGTAATCCTAGGATGAGGGTTCCGAGAGATAAGTAGAACAACAACATCGATATGTCAAATAACAATTCAATTTTCTCTATTTGTTCCGACACGAAATCGTTATTCGGTTCCAAACTGTTGATTTTGTTGAATCGTTCTTTCATTTTGAGTTTGTCCATCACGAGGAAAATACCCAAAATAACATTGCCTGTAAAGAAGAGATAAAGCACAGACCGGGAATAGAGTTTTGCGAGCAATTGCGCCGCCTCTTTGTTTTGAATATTGACACTGTAGTAAGCTTTTCTTCTCTTTGTGCCCAGTTCAAATCGGTAAGCCAATGCAATCAAAATGGGAATTGTTGCCAATGCCAAAAGGGATAAAAATAGAAAGAACTCCCAAAAGTTAATAAATACGATTTGTGACATTCTCCAAAAGATGTAAATCAAAGGACCGTGAGAAAGCACGATTAACCAATTGGAAATGTTAATTTTCCGATTCAAAACTTCGATGCCCTTGGGCTCCACAACGTCCTTCACTTCAACGTTTCTCGGTACACTCAACCTGTTAGGTGTGGTATCTGTGAATTTCGCTGAAATGGTTCTTAATGGCTTGTGAAACGATTGAAGCGACGGGTTGGGCCGAGAATCCTTTTGTGTGCCAACATGCCAATGATTCAAAGAGAAATAGTTCGACGCCGATGAAGATGAAATATCCGCCGTGGCTCTTGATTCTTGTTTGATGAAGGATTCATCCTTGCACTGCTTTGCCACTTGGCCATGTGATTCATCCGAGCCGGTTGAGGCCGATGTCTTCGCTCGGGTTGTGCCCCGGGTTTTCCACTCCACATTGTACCCAAACGAGTGATACCGCGGGGTGATGCTGCAGCCAGAGAACAGCAATACTACAAGGAAATAATAAACTATTCGGTTTCTCATCGACTTGAATTCTTTAATTATCAATCAATAAAAGTAAGCGATAACCAACAGTAAGACAAGTAAATCCAGTAAAATGGTGATTAATCCAAGAATTGTCCCGGCTTTCGCACGCTTAAAATAAGTACTGCCTTTCTCGGATCTCTGTTTGCCAATGATGCTCAATACATAACCTATGGGTGTAATGAAAAACGTACCACCCACAGCTACAGCAGCGATACCTAGCAATACCAAAAATAGTCCCCAGTTCGCCGATTTGTGTCCGTCCCGCACAACGGTTGGCCCTGGATCTTGATTTTCCATGCGCACGTTTTTCTCAGCTGTATAAGACGATTGGGTTTGATTACCTTGGCCATGAATCGCATTTTTACGCTCGAGTCTTCGCCTTCTAATTCCCTGTATGATTCTCGCAATCAATAATATAATCAGCAAAGGAAAGGCAATCAACAACACGTAAATAATCCCAATAAAATCCTCTCCGTTGGTCAGTCCCAAGACCAAGGGCATGGATATCAAATCCCCCATGAGTAGAGCATTGGTTAACTTGATATTGCGGTCCATTTTTTTCTTTTTCACAGACTTCACCGCCGTGTCCAATGCAATCCGCACTGGAATAGAAAATTCGGTTTTGCGAATCGTATCAATCAGAAACCTATTTTCCTCTTTGAATGACCCTGTTTTTGCTGTCTCACTGCGGTTCTCCTCACCTGTAATTGCGTTTCGGTCAAGGTCGGATCGTTTTTGTGATTCACAGCGATGTTGAATAGGCGAGGCCGATGTCTTGGCTCGGGTTGTGCCCCGGGTTTTCCACTCCACATTGTACCCAAACGAGTGATAGCGCGGGGTGATGCTGCAACCGCAGAAAATAAGACCCAGCAGGAAAGCCAATAGGATTTTTTTCACAGGGGCAATTTCGATGAAACCCCTTGGCAGCCGTTACGGATTAGCGCAAAAACGAACCCAAACTTTTACGGAATATCACAACAACCAAAAACTTTTTTTTGGAAATCCCAATTCCACCACATTACCTTTGTAAACAGTATCACGAGACCCTAGAGGTCACCAACCGAGCACTAACCCTGCTACGGTGGTAAAATGATGCGGACACAACGTCAAAAACAAAGGGAAATGAAAAATTTCATTCTACATCGCAGCGCCTTGGCTACCGAAAATTCGGTCGCTACCCCCGTGTTTGCTGTTGTTTTGGGCTGTCCGCAACAGACCCTCTTGCGTTTTCGTGCTGACCAGAAAATCAGTTCAAAAACATCATACCATGCAAGAAAACACAGCAATCCTTCACAGCATCCCCGTTGATCCACTCACCGGCGCCATCTCAACCCCCATCTATCAAACCTCCACGTTTGTACAACAAGCCCCCGGCGTGCACCTCGGATTTGATTACGCCCGTAGCAACAACCCCACACGGGCCGTCCTTGAACAACTCATCGCGAAACTGGAAAAAGGCAGCCACGGTTACGCTTTCGCCAGCGGATTGGCCGCCATCGACGCCGTCATCAAACTCCTAGAGCAGGGCGATGAAATCATTGCCGTGGACGACATCTACGGTGGCGCTTTCCGATTGCTCACCCACGTCTACCAGAAATTTGGCATCACCGTCAAGTACGTCGATACCACCCATGCCCCCAATATCGTGGAAGCTATCACCCCCAAAACCAAACTCCTCTGGATCGAAACACCCACGAATCCTACCCTCAAAATTTCCGACCTCCAAGCCATCGCCCACATTGCAAAGCAACACAACCTGCTCCTGTGCGTCGATAACACCTTCGCCTCGCCCGCCGCGCAACAGCCCATCACACTGGGCGCCGATGTCGTGATTCACTCGGCCACGAAATACCTGGGCGGACATTCAGACCTCATTGCCGGACTGGTGGTGACAAAAACCCCCGAGCTAGGAGAAAAAATCAAATTTATCCAAAACGCCTCGGGTGCCATCTTGGGGCCGTTCGATGCCTGGCTCGTGATTCGCGGCATTGAAACGCTCGGCCTGCGCGTGAAGCAACACAGCCAAAATGCCCAAGCCATCGCCGAATTCCTGCTGACCCAGCCCGCCGTGAAACAGGTTTACTATCCCGGACTGCCATCGCATCACAACCACCACATCGCAGCCCAACAACAACGCCATTTTGGGGGCATCATCGCCTTCGATTTGCACAGCGATTCCAAAGAAGACGCCGCCTACATCGCCTCCAATACCCAACTGTTTAAACTCGCCGAAAGCCTCGGGGGTGTCAAAAGCTTGGTCTGTCAGCCCTGCGAAATGACACACAAATCCATCCCGCGTGAAAAACGCTACGCCTCGGGTGTGACCGATAGCCTCATCCGCCTGTCGGTGGGACTGGAAGACGCCGAAGACCTCATCAACGACCTCAAACACGTGTTTTCAACCCTTAAATCCACGAAAAAATGAGTCGCAAAACCCTAAACATCGGACTATTTGGGTTTGGCTGCGTGGGACAAGGTCTCTACGAAGTGCTCGAAAAAACACCCACTTTGCAAGCCCGCATTCACCGCATCTGCGTGAAAGACCCCAACAAGCAACGGAGTTTGCCCACCGAGCGTTTTACGTTCGAACCCTCCGATATACTCAATGATCCCAGCATCAATACCGTGGTGGAGCTCATCGATGACTCCGAAGCCGCCTATCAGCTGGTGAAAAGAGCCCTGAAAGTGGGCAAGTCGGTGGTGTCGGCCAACAAAAAAATGATCGCGGAGCATTTCGAAGAACTCATCGTCCTGCAACAAGAAACCGGTGCCGCCCTGCTCTATGAAGCCGCCGTGTGTGCCAGCATTCCCATCATTCGGAACTTGGAGGAATACTACGACAACGACCTGTTGGAGCACATCGAGGGGATTGTGAACGGGTCTACCAATTACATTTTGACCAAAACCGAGCGCGACAATCTATCGCCCCAAGCTGCCCTGGAACAAGCCCAAGCCCTGGGTTATGCCGAGTCCAATCCCGCAATGGATGTGGAAGGGTACGATGCCAAATTCAAGCTGGTGCTGCTGCTCGGACATGCATTCGGCACCTTGGTGGATCCCCAAGCCGTGTTTCAAGTGGGCATTGACCGATTGGGTTCGTTGGAGCTGGAATACGCCCGCGAAAAATCGCTCAAAGTGAAGCTGGTGGCGGTGGCGCAGCGACAGGCGAACGGACAGATTTCCGCCCTGGTGATGCCCAAGTTTGTGTCGGCCGATGACCCCCTATACGCCGTAGACGATGTCTTCAATGGCGTAAAAACCAAGACGCATTTCAGCGATGCCCAGTTTTTCGCAGGTCGGGGCGCCGGGGCGTATCCCACGGCCAGTGCGGTGATTTCGGATATTTCGGCGCTGAGCTACGATTACAAATACGAATACAAAAAACGCAAATTTCTGGTGCCAGCCACCCTGAGCGAGCAAGTGCAGGTGAGGGTGTTGTTCCGGTTCCGCGGCCTGTCCGTGGCGGAAGTGTCGAGTCATTTCGATGTCGTGAGCGAAACATTTCAATCCAACCCAGAAAGCTATGTCATTGGCATCACCGATTTAAAGCGATTACAATTTTTGTTGCAAACGCCTTGGGCCAACGCCTCGGCCGTGTTGTTCGAAATCGTTGAACCTACAGAAAATCAATAAATCCAGAGAAATTCAAGTATCTCAGAATCCGCGAACCACAGAATCTCCAAACTTTTAAAATCCCAAACCCTTAAAATCTAAAATTATGAGCAATCACACCTATCAATTTACCAGTGAGTCGGTATCGGCCGGCCACCCCGACAAAGTCGCTGACCAGATTTCCGATGCCATCCTCGATGCCTATCTCGCCCAAGACCCCAACGCCAAAGTGGCTTGCGAATGCCTCATCACCACGCAAAAACTCCTCATCGCCGGTGAGGTGACTTCCACTGCCACGGTGGATGCCATCGCCATCGCCCAGGAAGTGCTCGATCGCATCGGTTACAACACAGACGCCGTGGGTTTCAATTGGCACACCGCCGAAATTCGCTGCGTCATCCACGCCCAAAGCCCCGAAATTCACAACTCCGTCATTGAGGGTGGGGCGGGGGATCAAGGCATCATGTTCGGCCACGCTTGCAGCGACACCGCCGACTACAACCCCTTGGCGATTACACTATCGCACCAAATTGTTCGCAATCTTCACTACCTCCGCGAAACGCAATTTCTGCCGTGGTTGCGCCCCGATGCCAAAGCCCAAGTCACCATCACCTATGATAACAATGGGCCGGTTTCGGTGGACAAAGTGGTGGTGTCGACCCAGCACGATGAATCCATCGATCAGTCAACCTTGCGCGCATCGATCATCCATCACGTGTTGGAGCCGTTGCTGCGCGATTGGATCAAAATCAAACAGCCCGAGTACATCATCAATCCCTCGGGGAGCTTCTTGATTGGCGGTCCACATGGCGATACAGGCCTAACCGGTCGCAAGATTGTGGTGGATACCTATGGCGGGAGCTGTCCGCACGGTGGCGGGGCTTTTTCGGGCAAGGATCCCAGCAAGGTGGATCGCAGTGCGGCGTATGCAGCGAGGTACATCGCCAAGCATTTGGTGGCGGCCGGCGTGGTGCGCAAGTGCAATGTGCAGCTGTCGTACGCCATTGGTTTGGCCGAGCCTACGTCGATCCACATTGAATCGTTTGGCACCCATCGCTGCGATTTGAAACTGCTAGAACGCACCATTTACGCGCTGTTTCCGGTGCAGCCTTTGGCGATCATCGAGGCGTTTGGGCTGAAGCGACCGATTTATTTGGCAACGGCGTCTTACGGACATTTTAGCAATAGCGATTACCCTTGGGAGGTGCTCGACGAGGCAAAAATCAACGCTTTGCGGGCGATTACGGGGGTGAATTTGGATGCGCCGAACAAAAATCTGCCGTCTCAACAGTTGGCCAATGACCGCGCCAAACAGTGTTTTTATCGCTTTTTAGAAGACCCCACGTATGGACATTTAAAAATGAAATGGTTATCGGAGCAACCTTTCTCCGCGTATTTACCCTTTCATGTGCCCGATGGATTGATACAAAAAGTAGAAAAAGAGGAGTTTGATATCCGTGAGGATTCAGCGCGATTGCCCATCTTTTTAGGGTCTCAATTTGGCTACTTTCCAAGCTTGAAGCTGATTGAGCCCATTCCAGATGGCTATTTACATTTCCTTTTGGCGAAATCCATGCTATCAGGTTTGGTGTCAGGCCTGTCATTACGCCGCTGGGACGCGGGTCAAAAGCAATTTCAAATCGTCAAGGAGTGGAAAGGATGATTCTCCACATCCCGCATGCCTCGCTGAGAATTCCGGACTACGGTCACTATTTGTTGCCGAAGGAGGCGGTGGATGCGGAGGCTCTGCACTTGGCGGATTTGTACACCGATGAACTGTTCTTGCCAGCCCTAGGCGATGCCGTAATTCAGCCCGATTTTTCCCGGGTCTATTGCGATGTTGAGCGATTCGATCACGATTCGTTGGAACCCATGTCGAAATTCGGCATGGGCGCCACATACGTGCGATGCGATGATGGAAGACCATTGCGAAACCTGTCCCCAACTGCGCGCGATACCATTATGCAAAATGGCTATTACCTCCACCACGAGCGATTGACGTCGACCGTGGATGCTGAGATTTTACGGACGGGGGAGGCGCGCATTGTGGATTGCCACAGTTACCCGGATCCACCGCTGCGTTGTTCCCAGTATCAAGGCGATGCTCAGTTTGATTTCAATATCGGGACCGATGACTTTCACACGCCGCCGTCGTGGATTGAAGCATCGATGGCGTTTTTTGAAGAGCGCGGTTTTCGTTTGGGCATCGATGAACCCTATGCCGGCAGTATCGTCCCCATGAAACATTACCAGAAGGATGCGCGGGTGAAAAGCATCATGCTCGAAATCAATCGAACGCTGTACTTAGATGATACCTATGGTCGTGGCCCGCGATTCCATGAAATTCAAGGCATCGTTGCGGATTTTTTGTCGATGATTCGCGTGATTTAGGGGTTTTGTGAAAATGTGTTTAAAGCCAAGTTCAATAAGGAGAATGTTGAACTGGGTAGTGTCACTACCCAGTTCGATCAGCATTTCAGTTGGGTAGCGTCACTAACCAACTGAAATAAATCGCTAAATCCTAACCGTTGTTTTTACAATCTGTAAAGTGAAATTCTCACAATCTGTAAAGTAAAAACCTTCTATTTTGTAAAGTAAAAATCTACTATTTTGTAAAATGAAATGCTGATAATCTGTAAAGTGGTTGTATATTTGACTGTTTATTAGCGGTTTATGGAATACAGAAAACGAATTACGGATGCTGAATTGCAGCGAAAACTGCAGGCCTCCGGGGCTGTGCTCATTCGCGGTGCCAAAGCCTGCGGAAAAACCGAATCGGCCAAGCAATTGGCAAAAAGTGTCATTCACCTCGATCGCGATGAACAAGTTCAACTGTTGTTCGATACCGCACCAAAACGTCTCCTCCAAGGTGATACACCCCGCCTAATCGACGAATGGCAAGTGATTCCCGGGCTCTGGAACCACATCCGCCATGAAGTAGACGATAGAAAACAACACGCCCAATTCATTCTTACAGGATCGGCAAACCCCGAGGAAGCGGCCAAAATGCACTCAGGCGCTGGTAGATTTACCATTGTAGACATGCGCACGATGTCGTGGCAAGAGCTCGGACTTTCCACCGGTACAGTGAAATTGTCTGATTTGTTCGAAGGCAAACCCATCGAAGTACAAGATCATCGCACAGAATTGGAGCAAATCGTAGATCAAATCATCAAAGGAGGGTTCCCAACATTGATTCAAAGCGATGTGCGGCAGGCCATGGACGTAAACCGCGCCTATATAGAGCTGCTGGCAGAAGTGGATATGAGCCGAGTTTCAAATACACGTCGCGACCCCCTAAAAATCAGGAGCCTCCTGAAATCCTTGGCCAGAAATACCAGCACCTTGGTTGACAACACCGTACTGGGCAAAGATATCAAAGCCCATGAAAGCATCGGATTGTCGCGACCCACACTCTACGATTACCTCGATACCCTACAACGACTCATGATTTTGGAAGATCAACCGGCTTGGAGTACCCACATCCGTTCGTCGCATACACTGAGAAATTCGCCGAAACGACATTTTACCGATGTGTCTTTGGCCGCTGCAGCACTGGGCGCCAACCCACAATCGTTGCTGAACGACCTCAATTTTACCGGGTTTCTGTTTGAGTCGATGGTGGTGCATGATTTGCGCGTGTATGGTCAGGCCAACGATGCCAAAGTATACCATTACCGCGATTCCAGCGGATTGGAAGTGGATAGCATCGTGCAGAAATACAACGGGGATTGGTGTGCTTTTGAAATCAAACTGGGAACTGGTCAAATAGAAGAGGCCGCAGAAAATTTACTTCGATTTGCGCAACTGGTCGATTCGGACAAGGCCGGAGCACCCAAGTCGTTGAACATCATCACAGGCACCGGGCTGAGCTACACCCGCAAAGATGGCGTGAATGTCATTTCTCTCGCATCGCTCGGGGCTTAATTTCAGTGCGATTTTCGCACAAATCATTAAGGTTATTTAACGCCCACTTCGTGCGTTTTAGAAATTACTCAGTTCATTGAGTGAAATTACTCAATGGATTGAGTAAAATCCCCAACAGCTGATTTCCATGGACCCACGGGAGCTGTTTTGATGGGTTCGGGGCAGCCCATTTGATTCATTACGGCTGCGAAAAGTGTTTCCAACTGTGCAGAAACTCTTGATAGGCCTTTACCGGTTTGAGGCTCTGCGAACCCCCGATACCCCGGCCATTCAATGGATACGTGTATCGCTTATCGGCCTCAATCACAAGGGTGTTGTGGATAAGCTTGGGCACCGCGCCGAACGGGTTTTCATAAGCAAAGAAACTTTTGTTGTCGTTCAGTAGCACCACAAAAACCTTCGTTTGGTCCATCTCCACCTGTACGATGCGTTTTCTTTTGAGTTCGTTCCAGTCGATGTACTTCGTTTTCCCCTGATGCTTTAACCCAACAACCCAACTTTTGTCGGCCCCGCTTTGCGGATTGCTGCCGGTCAAATCTTTCCTGCTTTGGCCGCTCTCGTATTTGAGCGATGTGTCGTAGTGGTCTTTGAATTTGGGGTTGGGCTGCAGGATGAGCGTATGCGGATACAGTTTTATCCAGGCGGCCAAGCTGGTTTGGGTGGAATAAATCTCGGGCAGTTGCTTTCCCTTGAGCGGACCGGTTACCGCCTCGCCTGTGGCTTGCTGCCACCAACTGTGGGTGCTTTCATCCTCCATCATCGCATTGAAATGGTCCATGCCCACCAACCGGAATTGGGCTTTTACGCCCTCCACGATGGGGGAGTACACGCGTCCGGTTCTGCAAACCGTGCAATAGGTGACAAGGATGTCTTTCCCATCGATATCGTCGTAGATAAAGTGATGGTAGCCCAGAAACTGTATCGGATAGGCCCTGGCTTTATCGCCCTGAACCACACCAATTACCAACCGGTTTGTATCGACCTTGTTCGCCTTTACATCGACCAGTGTAATGGTTTTGGGCTGTTTGAATAGGCCATCGGCGGCCATGATGAAATTCACGACATACACCATCGCGGCGAGGGCAATCAATGACAGAGCAACCAGAGGTTTGTTTTTCCATTGGGAGCGCAGCAATCCGAGCGCCAAGGCCAAGCCAAAAATCACCCGAAACAGCCATCGGTAGCAATGCAAAAAGTAGGCGAGGGGCAACGTGTTGAATTGCTGACTGCCGGGCATGGGCATGATGAAATAGACATGGCAGATTTCAAACAGGAGCAATCCAATGAGACCGAGGTAAAAGATTTTTTTCATGGCATCGACGCGACTTGTCCCACGAATGTATCACAAATATGATGGGTTTGTTGGGGATGTTGGGCTAACAGAGTTGCTTCAATAAATACTATTTTTGTAATGATGTTGGTTTTCTTGGATATCGACGGAGTCATGGCGCCAGCCAAAAGTTGGCAGCGTCCTGATATGTTAGAGGATGGATTCGTTGAATTTTCTGCGAAAGCCACGCGCGTACTTCAAGATTTACTGGATCAATTTACCGATTCGACCATCATCCTTACAACGTCACATAAATCCAGATTTTCACTGAGTCAGTGGAGAGCGATTTTCGAACGAAGGGGGTTGAGAGTACATGAAATCAAATCTTTGAATGACAACACCGATTTCCAGAGTCGAAAAGATGAAATACTGAATTGGTTAGATTTGAATGATATTCAAGAAGATTTTATCATCATCGATGACGATAAATCGCTCAATGATTTGCCGAAATTTTACAAGGATCGATTGGTATTAACAAATACCCTTATTGGTTTGAATGAAGGTCATTGGGCTCAAATCCAGGCCATCGTCAACACAGAGGTCAATCTGTCGTTGGTTAACAATCCCTAACTCCTCTTGCGCCGGTATTTACCCCGGGTTTGATAATAATAGCGGGAGCGAGCTTGGCTTTTTAATGCGTTTTTGCGTGTGCTGACAGGCATCCTTACATGGCCTTTGCGATATCGACCCCGAGAATCGATGCTCGGTTTCACGTACACCGCTTTTCTCCCAGATCCCGAATCCCCATCACCACCACAAGCAGATAACAGAATGAAAGTAAATGCGATAATTAGATTGCGAGTCTTCATTTAATTCCTAACTATGCAAATACTTCATGATGCTATTATTCACAGCATGTTTGAGTAGGAATCGCATTTTGACCAAATTGATGCCATCGTCTGATTTGATTTGCTCATAACTGTCATCGATGGCCGTCAAATCGCCCATGTAATAAAATTCCGTGCCCTCGTCGTCATCCTTTTTAATGAATAGTGGAATGCGCAACGATTTGTTGGTTTGAAACTGTACGATCTCAGGACTGCTCAGTGTTCTCTTGCGTTTGCTGTAATATTCTAATACGCGGTCACCCAACAACTTGTCCTCATAATCGTGGAAATCCTGTTTATTGTAAGTAACGAAAATCGGACATTGGGTTTTGTCCTTGTCAAAAACATACCCGCCAACATTCTGCGCCAATGGATTCTGCTCCCAGCCCAAAATCCTGAAAACATCCTTCCGTGAATATTTTCCGTATAAATGGAACCCACCGCAATTTTCGCCATCATAGAATAAACGATGCTTCTGAATACTCGCATTCACAGTGTCTTTGAGCAATAGTTTGAATTCTGGCGTCTTTAGACTGTCCAATAAATCAATACCCAACGACAATTCACCGCTCTTTTCATTGAATTCTATCAGCTTGAAATCATTGATTTCGCCGATGGCCATTAACTTGCCATTCTTGTTCTCCGTCGCAAATCGCAAGTTGAGGTTATGAACATAGGTCCGAATATTCTCCTTGCTTACAGCTCCCATGAACCCATGACGCTCATTGAAAACCTCATCCAAAGCCAGGGCCGCTGAGATTTCGAAATTATCCAACAAGGCCCTCAGGATCAACGCTTCTTCCGCTCGTTTGCCGTTGAGCACCTCCATCGACAACGACTCTAGAATCTTCAATGATCTCTTTGGCAATGTCCAATCATTGGGTAAAACCTTGATTAAAAATCCATAATATGATCTGTATTCGGCCACAAACGTAAAAGGATCCCGTGAACCATGTTCAATAAAATCCATCATCAGCGGTGTGCGGCCCAACTGGAATTTCAACAGTTCGAAATCCGTTTTCAGATTTTTAAATTTACTCAGATTGGCTTCGTTCAGTGACTTGAATATTCGTTCCTTGGTGATTTCGTCAAAATTGATCGTTGATGCCCCTGGAATCAAGTCGGAGCCGTTAACCAGGCATCGTCGGATTCTGTCCTTGTTGAACGATGTGTCGCCATACAGCGCGATAGGCACCATGAAGTTGTTCTTGTAGTTTCCGATAAAATCCAAAACCGTCAAGTACTCCTTGTTCTCTGCCTTACGCAAACCCCGACCCAGCTGCTGTACGAAAATGATGGCTGATTCCGTGGGCCGTAACATGAGAATCAGATTGATTCGGGGGATATCGATGCCTTCGTTGAAAATGTCTCGACATACCAAAAAGTCAACTTTTGTAGTCAAATCATCGGATTCCAAGCGCTGAATACCAACAGCCCGGGCCGACTCCTTGTCCTCTCCGGTTAATCCAATAGAAGGATACCCGCGTTCAGTGAGTTTTTCGGCGATGGCATAACACTCTTCCACCCGCGAACAAAAAATCAAACCCCGGATTTCGTCCAATTCTGCTCCGTAACGACCAATCGATTCAATGATCCTGTCGATACGTTCATCTGAAACCAATAGGTTAAAATCGGCCTTTTCTTCCAGTGCATGGCCGTCTACGGTGAGGTCCGATATCCCGAAATAGTGAAATGGCGTTAACAAATCTGCCTTCAGCGCCGTATGCAATCTGATTTCATAAGCGATATTGTGGTCGAATTTGGAGTAAATATCAAAGCCATCGGTACGCTCTGGAGTGGCCGTCATTCCCAACAGAAACTTGGGCTCAAAATAATCGATGATATGATCGTACATCTTCGCACCGGCGTGGTGGCTCTCATCAATGACGATATAATCAAAATGGTCTTTGGCAAACTTGAGGCGATGTGCTTCCTTGCTTAAGGTCTGCGCCGTGGCAAACATGTAGCGGACATCCGCGTTCTTTTCCGTGCCGGTATACACACCAAAATCGCTGAGATCGGCGTCGGTGATGATTTCCTGGAACGACAGCAAAGCTTTCCGGGCGATGTTTTCGCGATGAATCACAAAGAGCATCCGTTTCGGTGCGAAGGAGCGCACATCGAAAGCCGCCAAATAGGTTTTTCCTGTGCCGGTAGCGGAAATAACCAAGGCTTTGGTTTTGCCCGCTTCACGGAGATTGTTCAAGTTGATCAATGCTTGGTGTTGCATTGAATTTGGCTCAGGTCGATTCCGCAGAGTATGGTACTTGATTTTGGGATCGATGAGGGTTTGTGCTTGTTGCGATAGGTAATCTTGTTCGTAAACCTTGATGAAATCTTCATTAACAAGGACTGAATGATCCAAATCGTATTGAAATTCTGCCCTCAATTCTTTGAGCGTGGCACCGTGTTCTAGGCTGTGAAGCAAAATGTTGAGCTCACGATTGACTGCTAGGGCATTCTGCGTGAGGTTGGAACTGCCGATGATGAAGGATTGATGGTCGCCATGATCGAAAAGATAGCCTTTGGCGTGGTGACTTTGTTTTTGAACGATGCGCAATTCGATGTTTTCAAACTGCAATAAAAGTCGCATAGCACCGGGCTGACTAAAGGTTAGGTAGTCAGAAATGACAATCGTTCCATGGATGTTTTTGTCTTGAAGTTTCATCAAAGACTGCAGGATGGTTTTCACGCCACTGCTGGTGATGAAGGCTACATTGAACCAGAACCGCTGACAGTTTTCCAGTTCGTCTAACAGGGTAGACAGGACTTTTACGGATTTCTGTCCTGAATTTGTAAGGATACGCGGGGCGTAATTCCCTTTGTATTGACTGTTGTCGTCAATGAATCCATGGTGAAACCCTTCGGTTAATTTGGATTTCATGACAGTGTGATGAGTTTGTCAACGATGGGAAGATCGGCGGCGGCCCAGTCGAGATGACTCATCTCTGAAGCGGAAAGCCAAGTATAATCCAGATGCTCGGTGAGGGTGGGGGTTGATTGTCCCGATTTACACAAATACGTGTGCATGGTGAGGCGGAAATCGGGGTAGGAATGCTCCACGGTGATTAAAAACTGTAGCGAGTGAATATCGAGGTGGAGTTCTTCTTGAATTTCACGAACCAGGGCATTTTCTGGGGACTCGTTGGCTTCAACTTTTCCGCCGGGGAATTCCCATTTTTTAGAAATGTACGCGTATTTATTGATCCCACGCTGAACACACAAGTATTTTTCATTGTGTTCGATGACCGCTGCAACCACTGTGATGTGTTTCATGAATGAATCAGCAAAATACAGTTTGGAAATCGAAATTCCAGGGGTGATGATAGGCGGATGGAAAAAGCTTAATCGAAGAACTTCTCAGTCAAGTGCCAATGTAAATGTTCTATCAATGGAAAGTGTGAGGCGTTTCTGGGAAGTAAAATTTCAATACCCTCAAACTGTTTCAAGGAAAAAGGGGAGTCCGTTTCTGTGATAGATGTTGAAACCCGCACTTTGTAACGATCATCAATGGAGATAAGTCCGCGGTCAAATGCACGGTGCAGATTGGGGCACAATGATAGTCCATTGGTGATTGTATCGTTTTTGGAAACTGAGAATGGTACGATGTGACACGCATCCACCAATTGGGCATTTGAACTGGTTGCAACATACATTCTTGAAATTGCACATGTGTAATTATAAATCTTTGGTATTTCACGTTTGAATACGCCACTTCGAATAAACAGTTCTTCTTCTCCTTGCTCCCGATTTTTGTTGTTTTCAATGGACTCAATGCGGGCTTTGTATGTGTATTGGTCGTCGTTTAGGATTTGTTTTTCAATGCTATGCAATTCTGTATAATCCAAAGGAACTATGATATTAACAGCGAAGTATTGTTGCAAAATTTGTTTGGTTAGAACGGCATTTATTTCTGAATCCTTCATCAATATGAATAAATCGGCATCCAATTCGGCATATTGTATGCTTTCATTCAAACTACCCAAACTTTTGACGCTGTGCGAACTCGTTAGAGACAGAAAAGTACCTGGTTTGGTAACCAATTTCCAGAATGGTTCCGATCTCAGATGAAAAAAGGGGAGTGCAAAATTCATCTGATGGGGTGTGTTGACCAATTTGCTCCACAATTCGCGAAACGACATGATCAATTCCGGGGTGATGAAAATTCTGTTAGATTGAATCTGGCCACTTTCAACCAATGATAAAATTGCCAGAAATAAAATTGGTTTGTGGGGCGCACCACCATGCTGGTAGGCCCTCTTCAATTTGCTAAATTGTCGGGTGTATTTATCTAAAAGATGTTCCATTTTTTTATTTCTTCCCCCGGAACCAATTCCTCGTTTCCTCGTCTTCGGAGAAAATGTAGCAGCCTTTCATCCCACGGGTCATCAAGGTGCGATAGGTGTTTTTGATGATCAAATCCAATTCCGCAGCGGCCCGAAGCGGTTCCTCCTTCATCAACTTCTTCCAGCCAAAAACGCTCTTGTCCGAGCTTGCCCGCTTGCTTGGGTCTGTCACCACATTGCCGTTTCGAATCACCAGGTCGGAACCAATAATTACCCCAACATAATCGATCTCCAAGCCCTGACAAGTGTGAATACAGCCAATTTGGTCGATTGATTCCTTTTTCACAATCCACAAACTGCTGTCCGAAGCCAAATTCCATTTCATTTGAAAACCTTCCGCAGGGAATTCGATATCGAAAGCCGAAGCGTCATTCTTGCTGTTCCATTTCCAACAGTAACCCGCCACCAATCGCGCCGTGTTGTTGGGAAGATTGTTCTTCTCAACGATCAACTGTCTCAATGCCGTGGCCGAATCGCACACCCCAAACTCGTAGCCAATGTCGGTAAGGTCCGTGTTCGCCGTGGACCGAATTTGTAACGCCTGATCCAACCATGCCAAATAGCCATCGCTGCCACCGCATCGAAACTGACTCTCCAATTTCATTTCTGTGACTTCTGCCCCTTGTCGCACCGCCCAATCCCGAATGGCCGCCTTGGATCCAATGTCCTTCAGTGTGACACGCTGATTCTCATCCACAAAAAATACGGAACACCGAGCGCTTTGGATAATTTCGAGGATTTGGTTTTCGCCGTCGGTGCCATACAATCCGCTTTTCTCGTTCAAACGATGGGCCTCATCCACCACCAAACAGGCAAATTGGTTGGGTGTTGCTTTGATGTAAGAGCCAGATCCTTTGAACAAATTGTCGATGCTGGATTTGGTGCGATAGCCTTTGAGTTTTTCGGCATACACGCTTCTGGGCGCGCTATTCTTACTGACGTAGTGGGTTAGTTTCTGTTCGCCAGTGAGTTTGGCCAACAGGTTGATTGCCACAACGCTTTTGCCGGTGCCCGGACCGCCTTCCACAATGAATACTTGTTTTTGCTTTTCCGTGACTGCTTTGTTTACCAGTTGTAAGGCCGTTTCATAAACGATTTTTTGGTCATCGATCAGCGTAAATTCTTGCTTTCCGTTCAACAGGGCAACCACCGAATCAGCCAGCGCTTTGCTCGGTCTGATTTCACCATTTTCGATGATCTCCATGATGTTTTCCGTGTCGCCATATTTCACAAATCGCTTGATAAAATCGGCCAGGGCCCTCACATCGCGCTTGAAAAACAATGGGGCTTTGGTGATATGTTGCTGATAAAAGGGTAGGGTAAGCGCTGTTTTGTCTTCGCAATTGTGTAGAAACGCACACGGCGATAATTGGATGTTGTTTTCCTCTACCGAACGGTTGAAGTTTTTCAGCAAATCCACGTAAGACCAGGCTTGGTAGGAGGGGTGGCTGACTTCTCGGATTCCTCCGCCCACGAAGGTGCGGACCACGGCATCTTTGGTTGTTGCTTCCGCTTCGCTCCATTGCTTGAGCTCAATGATGACGGCATTTTGATTGCGCTCAGCGTCTAGGCCCGTCAGGATAAAATCGATGCGTTTGGATGTTTGCGGAATCTGACATTCGATGGTCACCATGGCATCACGGGGCACGTCAGCCACCTCTAGCACATTTTTCATGTACTGCATGGAGTTTCGCCAGCTGTTTACCTCGTTTTCTGAGGTGCGGTGGTGGTATTTCTGCTGAAACTGCTGATGGATGACAAAATCGATGTTGCTTTCGCGCACATCGGCCATGAAGGTCTCACAATTCTGTTGGTAAACGATCATAGCTCGGTATATTTCTTGGCAGATCCTTTGGCTTTGTCGGCCGGATACTTGAGGGCATTTTTGGCCATTTTATCCAGTACAATGTCCTCCACATTGAGATTGTAATGCTTGGCAATCAGCAGCGCATAGGCGAGTACATCGGCAAGTTCCTCTTTCACTTTGTTGATGTCGGCATCTTGCGGTTGTTTCCACAGGAAATTCTCCAATAGTTCACCGGCTTCGATATTCAGCGCAATGGCCAAGTCCTTGGGGTTGTGGAATTGTTCCCAGTCGCGTTCATCGCGAAATTTGACCAGCGCATCGGTGAGTTTTTCGGTATTTGACATACCCAACAAATATATTGATTGGGTGTTGAGTTACACAATAAGATTAATCTATTATATCATTCTTTAGTCGGTGCCAATAAACCCATATTAGTTTTGTTAAAATGTAAAATTTCGAAGGAATTCAGTCAATTATTCTTTCATGTTAAATTTAATGGTTGCGTCAAATTCGTATTCAATAATTTTCTGTGTTATTCAAATTATCGCTAATTTGAGGGGATGCTGAATTTTCGGCATATTGGATTTTGAATAGCACACTGATCAGGGTAGATCTTCTTAGGGCACACCCCAGTCAGAACTGTTTCCCATAAACGAATTCTATAAACTGGTGGAATTTGTGCACTCCACGCTTAACAAAACCCTTAAAAAGAAAGTGTGATTGCTCCTTTATCTAACTGTTCTGCTATAATATTGTAAATGTCATGAAGCCCCAGCATCGCCCCAAAACATGGATCATCGCCCTTGGCTGCCTGTGCCTGTTCGCCTTGGCCACATCCTGCCAGAACATCGCCCAGAAAACCGCCAATAGCCCAGCGCCTTGGCCGCCCGATAGCTCAGCCATCGCCCACATACCCATCCAAACACCGGTGGGAGAGTTTAAGGTGTGGACGCAGCGATTTGGACAGAACAACAAGATCAAAATCCTTTTGTTGCACGGCGGTCCGGCCATGACCCACGAGTATATGCAGTGCTTCGAGCCGTTTTTTATCAAAGAACAGTTCGAGTTTTACCAATACGATCAACTGGGCTCGTACTACAGCGATCAGCCCAAAGATTCCAGCCTGTGGACCACCGCGCGATTCGTGGAAGAAGTAGAGCAAGTGCGTAAAGCCATCGGAGCGGATGCCTCCAATTTTTACCTGCTCGGCAACTCCTGGGGTGGCATTTTGGCGATGGAATATGCGCTCAAATACCAGCAAAACCTCAAAGGCCTCATCGTTTCCAACATGATGGCCAGCGCGCCGGAATACGGGAAATACGCCGCCGAAGTCCTGGCCAAACAAATGGATCCCCAAGTGCTCGCCGAAGTCAGAACCATCGAAAAGAACCACGACTTCAGCAACCCGCGGTACATGGAACTGCTCATGCCCCACTTTTATAAGCAGCATATCTGTCGGTTAGCCCAGTGGCCCGCGCCGCTCGATAGTGCCTTCAAACACGCCAACGGCGAAATCTATACGATGATGCAAGGTCCGAGCGAATTCGGAATCAGCGGTCGGTTGGCTCGGTGGGATGTGAAAGCCCGATTGCATGAAATCGCGGTGCCCACGCTGATGATTGGCGCCAAGTACGATACCATGGACCCCAAAGCGATGGAGTGGCAGGCGAAAGCGGTGCAAAACGGACAGTTTTTGTATTGTCCGAACGGCAGTCACCTATCCATGTGGGACGATCAAGCCGTGTTCATGGGCGGCATCATCAAGTTCATTCGCGGCACGGCGGGGTAGGTGTTAACTGATCCACGAGTCGTTGACAGAGCATTTGGATGATGCGTTTTTTGAGTTCGGTTTTGTGTTGGAAATAGTAGGGTAGTTCCTCGTTGGTAAGCAAGCCAACCGTGATCCCGAGACAGGTGTTGCGCAAAGCGAGGTCCTTTTGCAAGCGCTTTTTGATGAACTCTTCCAAGGCGGCGGTTCGCGTAGGCCAGACCACATCGCCCAGATAGGCCTGGATGTAAGCCACGAAAACATCGTTCTGAAACTTCAAAATCGGACGTAATACCTCGTTTTGAAATTGCTCCAAGGGCAAGGGACTGCGGGTGGCATCGGTGTTTATTTCAGGGCGTAAGTCGCACAGGGAATGGGATCGGTTCATAGTTTTGATTGAAACGTAGGGGCTATCGCATAGGAAACAATCGAAGGCAGAAATTGTAAGATTTTCTCCTCGATTTTGCGATGTTGGGATCGGATGGCAACAAAAAAGGCCCTTGCGGGCCCTTCTTGCACTGGAATTGATAGCTTACAGGTTTGGGATGGTTACTGCACGTAAATTTCGCGGGGATGGGCACCGCCAAAGACCACTTTGGTTACGTTGCAAAGCCAAACGAAGGGTACTTCTGCCACGTTTGTGGCGTAGGTGGCACCCCATTGGTTGTGGTGAATCATCCGCAAATGAAATCTCGACGACAGAGGTTCCATGTTGGAGAATGTCAAGGTCGTGCGCGTCTGGCCACAGCTCAGGTAATCGAGCATGGTGTCGGCCCCCGAAACCATCGCCAAATCGCCCTTGGTTCCCAGTCCTTGTTCGATGAAAGCCGGAAAATCAATGTACCAGCCGGTATTGTCCTTGTAAAAATCAAACGTGTGCGTCTGTGGACGCATGAATGTGGTGTTTTTTCTCTGTGTAGCGGTCATGTGTTGGTCTCCTTTCGTGATTCAAAATTCGCCCCTTGGATGGGTGGATCACGAAATTGACAACCTTGTTGAAATGGAATTCCGTACTTTTGATTCTTCGCCGATAGCCATGTCGATCATCGCCCTCTACGTTCAAAAAGGAGAAACGCCTTACCGACAGTTTTTCCAAGACAACCTGTATGCACTGCAGCTGGGGTTTCAACGTCGTGGGCTCAATTTGGTCTTCCTGCCGGCCATCACCCAGCACCAAAATCCCAATTTTACGGAAGGGTTGCGGCAGTATTTGGAGGTGTATTACCCCAGTTTCCGCAAACTAACGGCAGTGCAACAGCAACAAGCGCTGTTCATTGTGGCCTCCACTTCATCCGAGGAGGACGTGTACCAGCAGCTCGATCATTTGTTTGGCCTCAACTTGCAGGAAGGCGCCTTCCTGTTTTACCTCAAGCCCGGACATTTTGAGTTTGAGCGATTGCCGTCTGATGTGGATCCTTCCGAGGCGCTCGCGGAATTTTTGCAGTTTCGTAGGGACGAACATGTGTCGGCATCCATAAGAAAATCGCGCTTGCAGCTGGATCCATTACACCTGGAGGAGTTCATGGAGTCGCAGGACTGGGATCCCAAAAAGAGCCTGTCGCAGTTCGATTTTACCGAATTGGTGGAAACGCATCGCCCAGAAATGGCATCGTCGAAGTCGGAGCCGGATTCAGTGGTGGTCGCCTTGGAGCGATTGGTGCGGAACGATAGGGCGGTAATCTCCGCCGAAATGCAGCGACTGTTTGATACGGTGAATGCGTTGCAGTTGGATCAGGGCATGCGCGAATTGTTGGATATCACCTTGGTTCGATACGGTGAAATGCTCGGGCACAGAGAGGGCGGGTTGAACAAGTTGTTGCAATTGGAAGAGCCGATGCGATTGCTACAGCCGTTGGAAGTGGTTCGATTCGATGCCGATGGCAAACTCTTTGTGGGCCGCGAACGGGTGAAGATGAATCCGATTTGTAGGGCGGTGTACCGACTGTTTTTCAATCACCCCGAAGGCATTGATTTGCCATCGCTCAGCGACCATCGCGAAGAATTGCTGTCGATCTATGTAAACATGGCCACCCACACCAACCGGGCGGTGTTGGAGAAGCGCATCCAATTGATTTGCGATCCCCGGGAGAATAGCATCAATGAGAAGTTGTCGACCATCAACCGGATTTTTGAGGATTTGTTGGGCGAGGAAGTGAGTGTGCCGTATCAGATATTGGGCATCCGCGGCGGTCCCAAAAAGATCAATTTACGTCCCGAATTTAGGGGGTGATACATTTTCACAAGGTTGTCAAAATCGGGGTGGGGTGATGATCGGATGGATCTTTGTGTCCTAATCCTTTATCGCCATGACAAACAACAACTACACCCCCCAAGATCAGGCTCAGCCCAACGCCTCAACCAAAAACGCCATCACCCTTTTTATTATCGATCAAAGCGGGAGCATGGAACCCTTGAAAGCGGCTACCCAAGAAAGTCATTCTGCCGTCATTGCAAAAATTAAGCAGGAGAGCATCGATATGCCAACCCTTCATCAGTACACCAATACCTGGGCTTTTGGCCATCATCAAGTGGTGGAGCAACAGCCTTTGACGAAAGTGGTCGCCAGTGAATTTTATCCCGAGTTGTCGCTCCGTTGCATTGGCTCAACGCCCCTGTTTGATGGGATAGGCCGTGCCTGCAGCGACCTAGAGATGCGCTTGCAAAATTTGGGTTTTTCATCGGACAATACCCTAGTAACGGTGGCCGTATTCACCGATGGTGAGGAGAATTCGAGTCGTACCTATACCCAAGCCGAAGTCAAGCGGTTGGTGACGCGATTGAAAACAAAAGGATGGGTATTCAACTATTATGGAACCGATGTTTCTGTGGAAGAAATGAAGGAGAGATTGTCGTTCGACGATGGCATGATGATGGCTAAAAACCCAACTTCATTCAAGATGGCCATGCACGATTTTGCCGCAAAAAGTACCCTGTTGAAAGGTGATTGGATCAAAATGGATAAGGATGATTTTGATGCTCTGCGTGATTCTTAGATATTTGAATCTTTATGAATTCAAATATGGTCACAATCAACATAAATCGGGGGAGTTACATCCCCCTTTTTTCGTTCCCCGCTTTTTTTTGGTGCTTCGTTTTTTGTTTTGGATCGATGTCCACTGTAAGGGCTCAATCGACCCCGGAGAATAAGCCAATAGCGTTTCGTAAAACCTTGGATTTTGATGCTATGTCGCCCGTTTTCAATCAGGATAACATAAGTCGTATTGAAGGTGAGGGTGAAATCGCGTTTATGCCGTTGATGGGCTGGAAACAGCATCGGATTTTTCGTCGCACCCGCCTTTTGACTTTACCCAGCCGGGTATGGGTGCCATTTAAGGATACCACCTTGGATGGCGACAGTGGGATTTACAAGGAAAAAATTCTGCGGGTTCGAGGTAGATTGGTTACGGCAACCGACAGCGGCGCTTGGATCTATCAACATGGGAAAAAGCGGGTGGTTTACGTGCCGTATACCCAAACCGCCATCATTAAAAGTGGGAGTTCAACCGGAAGAAGCATGTATTTGGCGATCATGCCTGTGGCTGCACAAATCGCTACATGGGCTGCTTTGGATGCGGCCAATGCTGATATTTATGGGAGTGGCAAAGGAATTATTGGAGCTGCCGTTATTTTTCTGACGGGTTGTACAGATTTGATGTTGTGGATGGATTATATGGATAAAAAAAGCCATAGTCCATTGTGCAGTCTCCACATCAATGGGTCTAGGGCAACAGGTCTTTATTACAAACGGTACGCAGAAGGTGGGTGGGCGCAGTCGCGCCCCGGAGTGGTTGAAGTTTTGCTGTCAAACCGTAACTCGGGCATTTTTCCACGGACACACGTGCGAAGAACTTCCGTGAATGCCGCTTTATTCCCTCAAGGAATTACGTCCAAATAGATTCGTTTAATTCGCGTATTTTTGGGAATTCGACCATGACAAAAATTCATCATTACACATCGCAGATGCTACATAAATTAAAAGTTCTTTTCTTTTTGGTTTGGCTTGCTTTACCCCTGGTAGTGAAAGCCCAAAAGGCCGGTGACACCATCCGCGTTAAAACCTTTCATTACGGCACCAACAACCGGGACACCATCGCCAATTTTCCCGACGGAAAACTGGAGTATGAAAAGATCATTTTGCGCTATGCGATGCGCTGTAAAAACGGGCTGATATCAGACGGAACCAACCGGAACAAGGGCTGTGGCGAGTGGGATTATTCCTGCAATACGTTCTTGGTGGATTCATCCAAAGTGGAGGTAATCCCCCAAACGGCATCAAAATTTGTGGTGTCGAACTTTTCCGGTAGCCAATTTGCCTACACCGCGAAACCGGTTTACGATTATTACGATTATACCGTAAAACAGGTATCGATATCGGCCAAATCCAACACCTCCCAACATACCGTAGGGAATGCGAGCAGCAACGTGTATGAAGCCATCAATACTTCACAAAAATCGGGTAAAACCCAAGTATTGTATCGCGCCCAGGAGTTGCTCGATGCAGGCTTTACTGCAGGCGATATCCAAGGCATTGCACTGCATGCGCAGGCAGCGGGCAAAGCCAATTTCCTGAGAATTCGGGTGCTTCAAACAGCGCTAAACCGTTTGAATGCGGCCTCACCCTTGTTGACAGGATTTACGGAGACTTATTACAATACCATTGATTTTGTGGCTGGCACCAATGAAATTGTGTTTCACACCCCATTTGCATGGGATGGCGTGAGTAATTTGGTGTTTGAATTTGCGTTTACCAATGCATCGCCCGGACAAGGGGTGGTGTTGGCGGGATATTCCGATACGGCCGTGAGTATGCTGTCGGCCAACAACAATTATGCGGTGGATTTGGCCTCGAACGGACAAATAACGCTGGCGGCAGATAGTTTTTCAACCATCAACAAAGAACTGTCCGTGGCTTTTTGGGCGAAGGGGGATGCGGATGCGCTGCCCACCAATACCTCTGTTTTGTATGCGTGGAACACCGACCCCAATCAACGGCAGTTGAATATCCATTTTCCATGGTCGGATGGAAACATCTACTTCGATTGTGGATATGCGGCTGGAGGATTTGATCGGATTAATAAATCAGCGACACCTGCGGAATACGAAGGCAACTGGAATCACTGGGTGTTTACCAAAAACAGCACCACCGGAACGATGTCGGTTTACCTGAATGGCACCCTTTGGATGTCGGGAACGAGCAAAACCAAAGCCATTACCATCAAAAACATCCTGCTCGGTACGGATCAAAATGGTGGCAACAACTACAAAGGAAAAATCAATCAATTGAGCATCTGGAATAAGGTACTCACCGCCAGCGACATCAAAGACTGGATGAATAAAAACATCGACCAATCTCATCCTCAATATGCCAATTTGGTGGGATATTTCCCCTTTCAAGAGGGCAGTGGAAGCACGATGGGGAATAGGGTATCTACAAAACAATCGACCGGAAAAAATGTGGGTTGGACCTATGACCGCGGGGATGATTTGAATCGCAATTTTACCGAAAATACCCATAAGCCGCAGCTCACAGTGCTATCGGGCAATTACAGCAGAACAATCACCAACATCGAACAGCGCGACTCCATCGTGCGTCCTTCCAATAGTATCAATCGTTACCGCATCGAAGACAAATCGGGCGCCGGCATTGTGACCCATGATTTGTTGAAAATTGATAGCAGTTTTTCATTGTATGAGGCCCGTAAATCGATGGTTTACAAGGGAGAAACGGGTGTACTGCTCGATTCCATCACCGTGAAATCGGATGGTGTATTGGATTTGGTGAAGTTGAATTATTCGTTGCGTTTTCCATGGTATAACGAATTGGTGTCGTTTGTAACGCCGTACGGAATCAATTTGGATTTGGGCTTAGCGGGTAAGAGTTGGTATTTCGATATGACGGATTTTGCGCCGTTGTTGAAGGATAAAAAGCGGCTGGTGGTGGCCATGGGCGGACAGAATCAGGAGCAAATGGAGATGGAGTTTTTGTTCATTGTGGGCAAGCCTGTACGTCCGGTTATCTCAATGAATCAGCTGTGGCAAGGCGGTGCGCGATTGGGCGGACCGGGGATTAACAGCATTTTGAACAACAATGTGTTTGCGCCGGTGAATGTGCCTTTGTCGGCAGCGGCAAAATCATTCAAATTGCGTTCAACCATTACGGGTCACGGCTCGGAAGGGGAGTTTGAGCAGAATGGGGGTCCCATTACACACACATTGAATGTGGCAGGCAATGCCATGAGCTGGAACTCGGTGATGGATTGTTCGGTAAATCCCATGATTGCACAGGGCGGTACTTGGCTGATTCCCCGTCAAGGTTGGTGTCCGGGTTGGCGCTCGAAGTTGATGGAGCACGAAATCACGAAGTTTGTGACTCCCGGCAAAACGGAGACCATCGACTATGAAATCTCACAACCCGTAAAGTCAGGAGATTATCGCTATATCGTGGCGCATCAATTGGTGGAGTATGGCGACATGAATTTCAACAATGATGTGCGGATAATGGAGGTGTTGAGACCTACGGGCGATTACGAATTTTCGAAGGCCAATCCCATGTGCGCTCAGCCATCGGTGTTGGTGCAGAATACGGGCAAATCGGCGGTTAAAACCATCAAATTTACCTATTGGATGAACGATGCCTCGGTGAAGCAATCTTGGCATTGGGCAGGGAATTTGGCGTCGTTGGATACCGCTACCATTGTCCTTCCCACTTGGGATTTGTGGGCCTACGGTATGAAGGGATCAAACAATGTATTCCACTGTGAGGTGTCGGAGGTCAATGGAACGGTCGATGATTATCCGTTGAACAGTTCAGTACAAAGTGAAGTTGCCATTCCGGATGTGTTGCCAGGGAATTTCAAGATTGAATTCCGAACCAACAATTTCCCTACAGAGAACGCGTTCAAACTGCTCGATGCCGATGGAAAGGTGGTTGTGAAAGACAGTTTCACCGTGGCCAACAAAACCACGACGTATACGTTGAACCTCAATGGTTGTTACAAGTTGATTGTGTATGACTACGGATTGGATGGGTTGAATTGGTGGGCCAATACGGCACAGGGTACGGGCGCGGTACGATTGAGGAATGCGACCACCAATGCCATATTGAAGACCTTTATTGCCGATTTCGGTAGTTATTTTGAGTATAGCTTCACCACCAATTATGCACTGCGTAATTCGGATCAAACGCTAGAAAATGCGGTGAATTTATATCCCAATCCGGCCAGCGGACAGTTTTCATTGGAGGGGAATCGTTTAGACGGTGCACATGTGGTGATCAGGGATATGATGGGGAAATCGGTGGCGGAAATTTCTCAGGTGGACGGTGATCGTGCCAACTTCAATACGTCTTTGTGGTCGAAAGGAATCTACACGGTAGAAATCACCCTTGGCGATGCCAAGACCACAAAAAAAGTGGTGGTGTATTGATTGCTCTATTTCTTCTTTATTGTTTTATTGATCGCAAAAATGCGATCAATAAAAATTACTATTTGATGACATTTTTTTGTGGTTGAGTTGGGGGGAGGAGCACAATCTCGTGTTTGAGGTCGTGGTTAACCCATTAACTAGACATGAGAAAATTTATACCGTTACTTACCGCAGTTTTTTGTTTTAGCAACCATGATGTCTCCGGACAAATCGCCTCACAGTGGGAAACCACTTTAAATGGAATCGGTGATTTTGGAGATCAGTTTAATTCAGTGGTTGTAGATGCCAACAATGATATTTTTGTTACGGGTTATACGGTGAATGCCAATACGGACAGAGACTTGTTCGTGGCAAAGTATAATTCAAGTGCACAGCTTCAATGGAAAAAGACCTTCGCTGGTACAGGCGGTGGCCCAGACGAGGGAAAGAAAATTATTCTTCATCCCAATGGAAATTTGATAGTATCTGGATATTTGAACAATCGCAGTGTAGGAAATGATTTCTTCACCGCGATGATAAAAACCAACGGTGATACTGTTTGGACGAGAAATTATAATAGTCCTACAACAAATTTATACGACGAACCCAATGCTATAACCATTGATGGTCAGGGTAACATTGTTGTTGTTGGTGATAGTGATCGCGATCCTTCACCTATTTTGAATAATGACTATTTAACAGTGAAATATTCAAGTGCAGGTGCATTGTTATGGACGGTTCGTTATAATTCTACCGCAAACGACAATGACCGCGCGATGGCGGTAGTTACGGATGCATCAAACAATATCTACGTTGCAGGTCGTGTGTTTAACGGAGGAGATGATGATTTTGTTACCATCAAATACAACGCGACAGGTGTACAGCAGTGGTCTAAGAAATATGATAACGGCGGTACAGATAGACCTACATCCATTGGAATTGATCAATCTGGATTGGTCTATGTAGTTGGTAGATCAAACAACGGAACGGATGATGATTTTCGGTTGTTGATTTATACTGGAGCCGGTGTACAACAGGCAACGGCATTTTATGACGTGGCAGGTCACGATCGTCCCATCGATATGGTGGTTTTGCCATCGGGTGGTTGTGTTGTTACTGGTCGTTCTGATGGAAATCCAGCAATAGGTATCAATTATGACATCCATACAGTGGCTTTCTCCGCCACGGGTTCCAAATTGTGGACGGGGATTTTTCAAGGATCTGCGTTGAATGACGACATCCCATCGGCCATAAAATTGGGGTCCAACGGGAGTGTATTGGTGACTGGTTTTACCGATGGAGACAATACAACTGCCATCAAGAACGATGTGGTGTATTTACAATATTCAAATACCGGTGCGGTGCTGGCGCAGCAATTGTATAAAGGGACACCGGATTACAATGACGAGGGGATGGATATCGCTTGGTCGCCCAACGGCAATGTGTTGGTGGTGGGAAATACCGCGAATTCCATGGGGCACACAGATGCACTGTTGTTGGTTTTCAAAGGCAATACAACACCCCTGGCAACCCAGTTTTATCGTGGTCTCGGAGACAACAATGAAAATGTAAGAGATTTTATCATCGACCCATTGGGAACACTGTTCTATTGTGGTTATTCAGTTAACAACAATTCCAACCGGGATTTTACTTATGGCAGTATCGATGACAAGGGTAATTCAATTTGGCAAAGAGATACTTCAGGGACATTGTTTGGGAGTGATGAAGAGGCCAATGCCATTGCGTTTGATCCAACCGGCAATGTAGTTGTGAGTGGTTATCTCAAAAATGCGGGGACATCATCCGATGTTTATGTTGAGAAATTTGACAAAACCGGTAAATCCCTCTGGAAATTTGGATATGACAGCCCCATTCATGAGTCGGATCGTGCCAATGAAATGGTGATAAACAGTTTGGGAGAAATTTATGTTGTCGGCAAAACCGATGTTGATGCTACTTGGCAAGTGAACGACGATATCTTGGTATTGAAGTTGAGTGCAACGGGCTCGCTGCTTTGGAAAGTGACCTATGCCTCTAATACATTGGTAGATCGAGCTCAGTTTGTTCAGGTTTTGTCGTCGGGTGAGGTGATTGTGGCTGGCACACTCCAAAATGGATTGAATGATAATGTCGTTGTGTTGAAATATAGTTCAACAGGGGCATTGTTATGGTCCAAAGTGGTTGATTTTTTCGGCGCCAATGATAAAATTAATGACATGATCGTGGATAATGCGGGAAATGTTTATTTCACAGGGCAAGCGCAAAAGAAGACGTCAGCCACGGATTTTGAGGCATTTGTTTCTTGTGTGAGTTCTGCAGGACAGCAGGTATGGGCTAAATATGTTGGATACTCGGGAGTGGGTTTGGATGAAGGGGTTAGTTTGGTGATGGCCAAAGACAATTCGCTGTGGGTAGCCGGTAATATCGATAAAGATTCAACCGCAACAACCAATCTGGATGTGTTTTTAATGAACTATGATCTTTCAGGAAATTCATTGTTGTCGAACTTGGCCACCTATGGTGGTGTATCCTCCGATGAAGTAGATGATGTCGAAATCATCGGAACAAACATTCCTTGTATTGCGATCCACTCAAATACTTCAACTGCCGGAGATTTGGACTTTGCGATGGGGTTGTTGGAATATAAAAACAACCAACTGAATCAGTCGTATCAAAGGGGGGTATCCGATACCATTGATGTAGCCAATGTAATAAAATGGCAAGCATCTACCCAATTCCTCTATGTTGGTGGTAGTTCGTTTAGTAAAACGGGACAACGGGATTTGCTGCTAGGGAAATATTTTCAAGGTGTAGCTGGGTTGCAAGAAGCCACAGAGCCTAGAATGAGAATTTTCCCCAATCCAGTGGACGATCAATTGACAATTAACAGTGAAGTGGTAGGAGAGCTGAGCGTTTACGCATTGACTGGGACACTTGTATATCAGACGTCGACAAATCTTCATGGTCCAGCCGTGATTGATACGAGAAGCTGGAAGCCAGGCATTTATCAAGTTGTGCTGAAAGGTCAAAACTTTGTTTACACAGAAAAAATTATCAAACATAAATAATCAAACTCCCTATGAAAAAATCATTGATTACAAAAACGGTTGAGTCGTATCGCATTGAAGAAAATGCATTTAAAAACTATGTAGCCGTTTCAGGCGATGTAGCGATGTTTGAAATTTTAGAGATTGGAAAGCACAAGACGATGCAGTCTGATAGCAAAAGAAATGTTGCCTTGTTCAAAGGGGATTTGATTTTGGCGGCATTTGGTGATCGCTATGCCACGGAGCAATTTGAAGGCTATGTGCCAACGAGTGTGATGTCTGAATATCACATTTTAGGTGCCGGTGGTGTTATTGGAATAGTGAAATCTAAAAATGCGGCATTTAAAGATATTGAACCCACCAAAGTGCGATTGATTGGATTTGCTGTGGATGCGGAAAACAATATTATCAATACAAAATTCCACGGTATTGACATACCTGAATTCACTGCTGATAAACGGATGCCCAAAGTGATTTTGTCGTTGGGAGCAACCATGGACAGTGGTAAAACTACAACGGCTGCTTTTGTTTCGAGGGGATTGTTTTTAGGGGGATACAAAGTAGGATTCATTAAATTAACGGGCACGGCTTATACAAAGGACAAAGATTTTGTCTTTGACGCTGGAGCTGAACGTGCGATGGATTTTTCTGATGCAGGTTACCCCAGCACATTTACCATACCCATTCCCGAAATACTCTCGATTTACGAATTTCTAAGAACATCAATCACGGCCCAGGGTACATTGGACTACATCGTGGTGGAAATTGCCGACGGTATTTTGCAACAGGAAACGCTTGCGCTTATCAATAATCAAGAATTTATGCGTACAATTCATGCCGTTGTGTTCTCTTGTGGAGATAGCTTGAGTGCACTTCACGGTATGCAGGTATTGAAAAATATGGGAATTTCACCCCGGTTCTTGTGTGGGAAGTTTACGATGAGTGAACTGCTAATTCAAGAAGTAAAACAGTATATCGACATTCCTGTATTTACTTTGGAACAAATAGAAGGTCAAGAATCAAACGCCCTATTAGCCTAACATGTCGCCAACTGTTCGTTCATTATTGCTTAAGTCCAAAATAAATGGATTGTTGGTTTGTGCGTATTTCCTACATTCAGCAACGGCTATTTTGTTGTTGTTACTCATAGGGCAGGTGGTTAGTCAAGGAGATTCTACCAAGGCAAAGTTGTTGAAAATCATTCTGCCCACGGGGTTGAATGATTTTCAACTGTGGTTGTGGGTTGGAAGTCTAATTGCACTGAAATTCATTGCAACCTTTGCCAAGAATTATTTTTATCCATTGAATTTGTTTCGGATTCAAAAAATTCTTCGACAGTCGCTTTTAACGCAGTCGAAACATTCAAACTTCGAACCCTTGGCTGAGTCTGAATTGAATCGATTTTCGAAAGCCTTTGTGAAGGGCGTGTTGTATCTGCTTGCCGATATATTTTTACTAGGGTTTATTTTGTTGTTACTGTTCAAACTGAATGTTTACGTTGCACAGTGTTGGTTGCTGTTTATTTTAGTCGGACTGTGTTTACGCTCTATTTTTGAACGCATTTCACCCATGGCCAAGACGGAATTGAAAAAGGCCATGACCGGAGTTTCTAAACACTGGAAACAGCTGAGCGGGAATCAGCATGATATTGAAAAAAATGGCTATTTCGAGCGTGAAATGGCTTCGTATCAAAAACTTGAAAGAGAAGCCTACAATACCGTTAGAAGGCACAGTTTAAAAGTGGCATGGACGGCGGGTTTTTTTCCTGTTTATTTTTTAGTATTTCTGTTTGTATTGGCAGCATCGTTTGATGAATCAGCCATGATGCAAGGGAATGTATTGCAATTGTTATTGTTGATCATTTACAGTCAAAGTGCCATTATGCGATTGTTCAAAGTGCCAGTACATTGGAAGGAAATCAATGAGCTGCAAGTGAAGTTTAAATTGTAGTGAATTGGATAAAATATTGTAAAATTTAAATTGAAAATGCGATGAAAAAATGGATTAATAAACTGGTGTTTGTCTTGTTGATATTCGGCTGTAAAAAAGAGCCTGGTGTAGGCGGGAATGCCAGTATTACAGGTAAAGTTATTGTGAGAAAATACAATGCCACCTTTACCACGTATCTGGGAAGCTATCCTGCTGCAGACCATTATGTTTACATTGTTTACGGGGATCATCCCGGGTATGATAGTCGAATTAAAACGGATTATGACGGAAACTATCGGTTTGAGTTTTTATATCCCGGAAACTATCAAATTTATTCTTATTCTTTAGACAGTACGGGACAATCACTGGGCGGACAAGTAGTAGTGAAAAAGGATGTGGTTCTGCGAAGAAATGAAAAATTAAATTTATCCACTTTTATTATTCATGAATAACAAAACTGTTTTCATTGTTTTAATGATGGGATTTTTAATGGCGGCGTCAAATCCCAATGATAAACGTATCGCGAAGCGCAACTTTCGTGAAGTTGTGACAATATTTACAGACGAATTAGATCCTGAAAAAGGGTATAAAAAAATAGAAAAATACAATCGTACTGGAGATGTCATTGAATCTTTAGAAATGAATCTTCAGGGGCAATTGATTCAGCGGATCACGTACGAAAATACACCCGAGATGGAAAAGAAATTGGTTTATTCTGCTTCAGATTCTCTGCTGTTGACTGAGTTTACCGAATTTGATTCGCGAGGACGTAAAGTCCACTATTTTCTTTTAGATAAGCGAAAAAACAAGTCGGAGGAATTGATTACTCAGTATAATAAATGGGGAGAAAAAACGTTGGAAATTACCCGCAAAAATTCCAAAGTGACCCAGGTTAAAAATTATGAATACAATAACTTGGGGTTGGTAATTCTTCAAAGTACTACAGATTCACTGGGTTCTTTGATTTCAAAAAAGACCTATAGTTATTCCAAATGATGGGTAAAAAAGGGTTGTTGTTTTGGATTTGTGCTGTTGCCCAGTCATTGGTAGTACGAGCGCAGCAAAATGATTTCGCAACCTGGAATTACTGCAATGTAACCTTTAAGCAATCGGAGAATCTTAGTTTTACTTGGTCTGAACATATGTTGCGAAATGAAAATGCAACAGAACTGTGGTTGTATATCCATGACTTGTCTGTAAATCAATGGTTGAATAAGCGCCTGTCTCAGGAATTGCATTTGAGATTGGTAAACCAAAAACAACTGAATGATGCCTTTGGGGAAAGGGTCTTAGCCTATTATGCTTTGAATGGCCATGCCAAATTGGGGACCTGGCAACTGGGTGTGCGGAGTCGGTGGCAAGCCATGGCTTACGGTCAACATTTTAATGATGCCTATAAAGGGCCCTTTGTGTATCACCGGGCGAAAATCTCACTGGGAAAAAGTGTAAATTACTTTTGGAGATGGTCTGTGAATGCGGAGCTTTTTCAGCCCATCAACCGTCCCAATCGCAAAGGAATTGATCAAGTTCGATACGGCTTAACGATCTCCAACACAATCAATAAACGATTTTCAATGGATCATTTTTTTCAAATACAGCAACAAAGAAATCGTTTGAATCCTTACACCTATTATGTTTATGGGATTGGATGTAACTTCGCTTTTTAGTCTATTCAATGATGAAAAACAAACTCATATTAATTGCTATTTTTACCGGATTCATGATTATTGCTTGTAACCAGTCTGTTGAAACCGAGAAGAAACCCGAAGGTGGATTTGCACTTGCTATTCATGGAGGTAGCGGAAATATTGATAAATTGAATCTTACAGATGAAGAAAAAAAAGCCTATCACCATATTATGGATAGCGCATTGCATGTAGGGTATGATATCCTCAAAACCGGCGGAAGTAGCATTATGGCGGTTGAAAAAGTAATCAAGGTTTTAGAGGATTCACCATTGTTCAATGCGGGTAAAGGATCAGTATTGTGTAACGACGGCTCCATAGAAATGGATGCGGCAATCATGGATGGTAAGTCTATGGATGCAGGTGCTGTGGCAGGCGTAACGAGAATCAAAAATCCAATTTCTGCAGCCAAAATGATTATGTCCAAATCCAAATATGTATTTCTCTATGGCGAGGGTGCAGAAGAATTGGTTGAAAAGGAGGGAATGAAATTGATAGATCCCTCATACTTTGTGACAGAACATCGGATTAAGCAGTTGGAAAAAGTAAAAAAAGAAGATGAAGACGAAATGTCGTTGGATCACGACGGGAAATCTTCGGATGATGCAAAAGACGACAAAAAAAGCAAAGGCGATCGTGAGGGTAAATTTGGAACCGTAGGTTGTGTTGCCTTGGATCAGGCAGGTAATCTAGCGGCGGGTACAAGTACCGGTGGACTCGTGAATAAAAAATTCCATCGCATTGGCGATTCACCCATTATTGGCAGTGGAACGTATGCTGAAAATAATGTTTGTGCAATATCCTGTACTGGCAGAGGTGAAGATTTTATCAAAAATGTGGTTGCTTACGACATCGCAGCCAGGATGAAATACGGGCAAATTCCGCTGCAAGACGCAGTTGCACAAACGATTCAACATAAATTAAAAGACAGTAAGGGCCGTGGCGGATGCGTGGCGATTGATGCCAATGGAACCGTCGTATTTAATTTTACTACATCTGGAATGTTTCGTGGATCGATCAATGCCCAAGGGGAAGTATTTACCGCAATCGGTCGTTGATCTTCTTTCTTGTTTGCCACCATTGATCGGATGTTGCGGTTTTCCGTAAAATTCAGACAAGGCAGTTGCGATTTTCCGTAATTGAACCTCGGGCGGCTGACGTACTTTCACCTCATGAATTTTTCTTCTCGTTTGCGCGTGTTTGGGAGTGTGTTGCTCCTGCTATCTGTTACCATTCTCGATGTGGGAGCCCAATCAGTGGAGGCGCCCCTTCCGTTCGACAATCGCATCAAAACAGGAGTGTTGCCAAATGGCCTGAAATACTACATTAAACCCAATCCCAAGCCAGAAAAAAAAGTGGAGCTCCGCTTGGCCATCAACGCAGGATCGCTTCTGGAAAACGAGGATCAGCAGGGAATGGCTCATTTCATCGAACACATGAATTTCAATGGCACAGAGCACTATCCCAAAAATGCCTTGGTTGATTACCTGCAGTCTATTGGCGTACAATTTGGGGCAGACCTGAATGCCTACACTGGTTTCGATGAAACGGTTTACATTCTGCCCATCCCAACCACAAACCCAGAAAACGTAGAAAAAGGATTCGAAGTGCTATCGGACTGGGCTCAGAAGGCGTTGTTTACCGACAAAGACATCCAAGAAGAACGCAACGTGGTTTTGGAAGAAAGCAGGGGAGGAAAGGGCGCCGACGATCGCTTGATGCGTCAATATTTGCCCAAACTCATGGCTGGTTCGCACTATGCGAGTCGCTTGCCCATTGGCAAAGACGAAATCATTCAACATGGCAGCGCCGAGGCCATTCGTGCTTTTCACCGCGATTGGTATCGACCCAATTTGATGGCGGTGATGGTGGCGGGAGATATCACCGTGGAACAAGCAGAAGCGTTGATCGCGAAATACTTCTCCACGCTGACAAACCCAGAATCGGAGCGACCCAGAGTCAATGCGGTTGTGCCGCCATACGCCAAAACAGAGGCGATGGTGCTGACCGACAAAGAAGCCACAAATCAGCAATTCTTGATGATGCATTCCGCGCGCAAAAGAAGCATTCACAAAACCGTGGGTGATTACCGCGAAGGCATAGTTCAGAACCTGTTTTTGGGGGCGCTCAATAATCGCTTAGCGAAACTGACCGAAACCGCAACGCCTCCTTACTTAGCGGCGTTTGTGGATGTGTCGGGCTGGGCCAGAGATTACGAATCGTTTCAGCTGATGGTATATGCGGGCGCGGACATGCAAAATGGCATCCAAGCGGCCTTGGGAGAATTGAAACGCGTGCGGAGTTACGGATTCAATCAATCGGAAATGGATGTGATCATGAGCAACATGGTCAGCAGCATGGAAAAGAGCTACAATGAGCGTAAGAACCGACAATCTAGCAGTGTTGTGGATGAGTTGGTCCGTCACTTTTTAAAGCAAGAATCCGTGCCCGGCATCGAAACGGAATATCAATATTATTTGGAGCTGTTGCCCACCATTACGATGGAGGAAGTAAACCAAATGGCGAGAAAATGGCTGGCGGATGACCAACCTTATTTTGCTTTGGCTACCGGTCCGTCCAATTCTCCGTTGGCGAAATTGAGCGGCAAGCAACTGTTGAAATGGGTAAAGAATGCGCAGAAGCAAAAAGTGGTTCCCAACCTCGAAAAAGCACTGCCCAAGTCTTTGCTATCGGCCATGCCCAAGTCGGGTTCGGTGGTTTCAAAATCAGACGATGCACGCTTTGGGACGCATACTTTGACGCTAAGTAATGGCATCACAGTAACCATCAAATCCACCGATTTCAAGAGTGATGAGATCCTTTTATACGGCATGGGCAAGGTGGGTTCGGAGAACTTCGTCTCGTCCGACAAAGTCAATGGTCGATACATGGAGGAGATTGTCCCTCAGATGGGCTACGGGGTGTTTACGCCCTCGGCTTTGGGGGATTTTTTGGCGGGAAAATACGCGAACGTGGATCTAGCATTGTCGCCCACTCAAAGCCATGTATCGGGGTCGTCGAATGTGAAAGATTTTGAAACATTGCTGGCGTTGACGCATCTTAAAATGACATCGCCCAGAAAGGATGAGGAACTGTTTAAAGGGGTCATCTCTGTGGTGGAGTCTCAGATGAATAACGTGAAATCGGAGCCCCAGTATGCTTTCATGGATTCGGTGTCCAAGGCGATTTACCAAAACGATGCGCGAATGCCAATTAACATCCCATCGGCAGGGGAGATTGCGATGATGGATCCCGACAAGTGCTTAAAAATCCATCAGGAGGTATTTGGGAATGCGGAAGGGTTTCAGTTTTTTGTGGTGGGGAATGTGCTGGCCGATTCGATTCAGCCCTTACTTGAAAAATATTTGGGAAGTTTGCCAGTTCAATCCCGTGGAACCGTGATTTCGGATGCGGGATTGCGACCCATTCAGGGATTGAACGAACTTAAGTTCTATCGAGGCGCAGAACCCAAGAGTATGATCCTTGAGAAATACCATGGAGTAGGCAGTTTCGATAAAGATTTTGGATTTCACGCGAATTTGGTTGGTCAGGTGGTGAATATCAAAATCATAGAAGAGTTGCGTGAAAAGATCGGAGGAATCTACAGTGGGGGCATCCAAGTGGAAGTAGAAAAAGAGCCGTATTCCCATTTCTCGGCGATTTTGTTTTTGCCTTGTGGGCCGGAAAGCGTGGATACTTTATTGAAGGCGGCACATATCGAATTGGCGCGATTGAAGCGTGAGGGTCCCACCGAAAAAGATCTGGAAAAAGTGAAAAAGGCAACGCTGGAGTCATACCGAGAAAGCGTTAAAACTAACGGCTACTGGATCGGTGCGTTAGCGGAAATAACAAGGCATCCGGAAAAGGCTCAGGAGTATTTGGACGTTGAGGCGAGAATCAATGCTGTGACCATGGCGGATTTGAAAGCGGCGGCCAATGTGTTGTTTTCAGGTGAACATGTATTCCGCGCGATTTTATATCCGGAGAAATAAGCGAGATTTGAGACTATGCAAACCTGGGAATTATCGGACAATCAACTCAAAAAGACGTTTGAATTTACATCGTTTGAAGCGGCGATGGATTTTATGCAGCGCGCAAGTTTGGTGATTGCGGCAGTGGATCATCATCCCGAGTGGACGAACGTTTACAACCGGGTTCATGTTACCATGTGCACCCATGACGCCGGCCATGTGGTTACACCCAAGGATTATTCATTGGCTGAAGCTTTGGATGCTGTTTTTTGGGATGGGTAGTTGATGGGGATTATACTGTTGCCCATCGAATACGATGACACAGGTTCCTGCGAGTTTGATTATTTTTGATTTGAATATTTTAATCATGAAAAAGTTATTACTTCTCATTTCGTTTGCGGCGTGCAGCGCGACATCATGGGCGCAAACCCAAGTAAAAATTGTTACCGTCATTGAATCTATCGTGCCCATGGGCATGGGAAGATCTCGACTGATTGAAACCAATGAGTCCATCAATCCAGCGGGGCTCACCACCAATCGCACAGATGGAAAAACATCCGAACAGGGCAAAGTAGATCGTGACGAGGTGAAAGTAGAGAACTTTTCAGAGACCAAATTGCTTAATTTGTTTTCAGGGGTGGGGATTAATTTTCAAAACGTAGCGTCCAATGATGCAGTGGTGTCTACCCGTTTGACCCAATTGTTGGCGGAGGGATGGAAAATCGCGCATGTGACAGGCGGCGTCGAGAGCAATGGGGGACAAGATGATGGACAAGGTATTTTCTTGACCCGATATATTTTGGTAAAGTAGGGTTTAGTTAGTGTCGTTGCGATGCAGCGTCGCGAATCAACAAAAAAGGCCATTTTCAATGGCCTTTTTTGTTGATTTATGTAGATAAAATTTTTCAGATCTGATAAAGCGAGGAGACCCTGTTATTGAAAGCGGAGGTAAGTCATCACTGGATAGTGGTCTGAGATATACAATCCTGGTCCGCGGGTGGTGTCATCCACCCAGTAGGTATCAACGTTGAGATTTTTCACAAAAATGTAGTCGATGGTGGGTCCCGCTTGTTCGGCGTTTTTGGCAAACCCATTGAATGTGCCTTTGTTAGGGGCTGAGGGATTGATGTTCATTTGCACGCTGGTTGCGCTGTAGGCCGTGTTTATGAAATGGTCTAACAGATATCGGATGGGTTTTGATGTGTCTTGGCAGTTGAAATCGCCTAGGATGATGACGGGGTCGGTCTTGGTGTGTGTCTCTACCAATGCTTTGAGGATTATAGCACTCTGATATCGGGCGGTATTTCCCATGTGGTCGAAGTGTGTGTTGAAAATCCACAGGAATTTGCCCGATGTTTTTTCTTGGAATTTTGCAAATGTTACGATGCGCGGCAGCGCGGCATCCCAGTCTTTGGAGGGTTTGTTTGGTGTGGTCGATAGCCATTGGGTGTAACTGGTGTCGTTGATCAAGGTGAACTTCTGTTGATTGTAGAATATCGCGCAGTGCTCACCGCGTTGATCGCCGAAGTCTCTGCCTACGCCCACCCAACGATAGGTATCGCCCAGGGTTGCTTGAAGGTCGAGCAGCTGTCCATGCAACCCTTCCTGCACACCGAGGAAATCGAATTGTTTTAACTGCTGTTTGAAGGCTGGCAATCGCTGGGGCCAGTCGTTGGCACTGTCGCTCGGGGTGTTGTAGCGGATGTTATAGGTGATGGCAGTAATTTGGGCTTGCGATGAGATCGCGGCGAGACAAAAAACCCAGAAGGCGAGGGTGCGAGACATGGGACAAAGATGAAGAATTGCGTTGAATTCCGCACAATAGAAAAGGCCCCGTCTGCGACGAGGCCTTTCAGTGGCGGTGAGGGGGGGATTCGAATAAATCGCTTCAATTGTCTGATAATCAATTAAATAAAATTTATCCACAAATGGAGTTTTGCAACAATTTTCGGGTTCGATTCATTTTTTCCGAGGGATTCGAACCCTGGGAACTATATTTGGTGTAGTCCCTAGCCAAATCGAATTTTTTTAACCAAACCTTTGGTCCAGGATTCAGGGAGTATTATAGTTGAAATCTGATTAATTTGAATGTATCTTTGAAAAAACAATCTGAGAATATATAATTTTCACTTTAAGATAAATCCTAAACATTTAAAAATGAAATTTGTCAATAAATCATTAGTTGCCCTGTGAATTGGGGTTTTGTTGTCTATTAGCTCTTGTGTAACAACAAGTAATTTACAAAACAACATACCAATTAGAATAGTAGGTGTTGATGCTGGGTTTGATTTTTTAGAAACAAAAACATTAAGTGGCGTGAATTTAACGCTGTCTGAAATTCTTCTTAAGGAAAAAAAGGAGTGGGGAAATGACATTAGTATTGTAAATGTTGTCGAACAAAAGAAAACAACTAATTTCCTCTTTATTTTTACAACGACCGAGAGATATTATCTGTATGATGTAATAAGAAATAATGAAAATGCAAATAGAGTTTCGAATCTTCAAAATGAGCCGACACTGAATTTGAACTTAAAGAATAATGTCAAGTCGGACTCATTAATGTCCATGTCAAAAATAAAATTAGGATCTTTGGTAATCTCTATGAATGATAAAAGTATAGAGGTTTATCCAACAGACTTGATGGGAAATTATAGTTGGGAGGAAGCAAAAATTCAGTGTGATAAGTTGGGGCTGGGTTGGAGATTGCCTAGTTTGGAGGAGTTAAAGAAGATTCATGAAGAACTTTTTTTAAAGGGGGTTATTACTTTCCAGGAAGGTAAATATTGGAGTATAAATGAATTTGAAGGAATCTATTCTTGGTGCTGGAATTTTAACAAACCCAAAAACAATGACAATTTCATTGATAAAGACATGAAATTATTGGTACGCCCTGTGAGAATCAAAATTTGATTTCTTACTAAAATAATTGTGCAGTTCAGGTAATTGTTGGCAATCCCCAATAATTTTTGAATTTTTTTTGTTTTCGATCGTTCAGAATTATATAATCCTTTGGTAATTTTTAGAAAGTCGATGAACATAGATTTAAGCCCATTTTTCATAAAATCAAATTGAAACCAATTAGTCAACTTTATTCTGTTGGAAAAAAGCTGACGACAGACTCTATTCGTCGTTGCAAACTGACCCCATACCGTCATTTCTAATCATATCCAAACAGCCCTAATGTTACTGATGTTTAACTCCGTGTTACACATCATTGATTTGCATCTGATAACGGGGTCAATTTTAGCCCGCCGGTGAGGGGTTGTTATGTCCGATTATTCCACCCTCAGTTTGTACTTGGCTGATTTGTTGACTAGTATTTATAATTATATTATTTTTGGAATATTGTCGGAGAGGGCGCCGCGTCTTTGAATTTGGTTTTTCAGCGCGGTGTCTTCAATGACGGATACGTTGGCTGTGGAGACCTAAGATAATTCATTGGTTAAGATTTATTTCAAACTAAAACCTTTAAATGTAATTCTCAGGTTTGGAGTTTTAGAATTGCAATCTGTATGTTTGTGTGTAAAACTTTTGAAAATCGCAAGTGATTGATTTTCAATGGCAATGAAACAAAAATAAAAAATCCTCTCTCTCCGCTGAGTACAGTTCGCAACTGTTCGAAAAGTGTGTAAGTCGTTGATTTACACACTTTTTTTTGTTCTTTACTTTCCGAAAATGTTCGCGTTTGTACGCCAATTGGGTTTCCTTCTGGTGACCCCTTTTCAAAAATCAAAAAGGGGTCAACGGTGTACGAACAAATACGAACATAATAGGACTGAAAATCAACAAGATAAGCTTGATTTAGCCAAGGGGTAAACGTAGTTTTGTAATCAAAATGGGGGGCACAATTAAACACAATTGCGCCTTATGTCGTCAAAAACAACATTCAGTCTGGTGTTCTACATCAACCGGACAAAAGACAAGAAAAACGGGGAATGCCCCGTGATGCTACGCATCAACATCAACGGGGATAAATTAGCCCTGAGATTAAAACGCTTCATCCAGCCCGACCAATGGGATCCGGTGAGGTATCAAATGAAAGGCCGAACCACCGAGGCCAAGGTCTTTAATGACTACTTGGAAGCGGTGCGCGTCCGTGCCCATTAGAAGTACAACGACCTTCTCATGCTCAAAGAGGAAGTCCTGGCTACCGACCTTCGGGATGCCATCCTGGGAATCAACAATGCCAAAGCCAAAATGATTATTGAGGTCTGGGATGATTACATCGCCAGCTTAAAATCACTAATTGGCAAGGAGACCACTTATGCGACCTACCAAAAGAACACCACGGCTCGTAACCACCTCCAAAGTTTCCTCATCAAGAACTACCGGTCAGACGATGTGTCCCTTAAAGCAGTGGATCATTACATGATTACCCAGTTTGGATTCTACCTGAAAACTGAGAAAGGCTGTAATCACAATACGTCCAACAAATTCTTGCAGAACGTCAAGAAGGTTACCACCATGGCCATCAGGCATGGTTGGCTATTGAAGGATCCCTTCTCCGGAATCAGTTTGGGTATGAAGGAAGTCGTTCGCCCGTATCTGACCGAGGACGAATTAAAAAGCTTGATGGAATTCAACTCCCCTTTTGAGCGACTGATCCGGGTTCGTGATTTCTTTGTGTTTTCTTGCTTCACTGGGTTAGCTTACATCGATGTAAAGCAGCTCCGAAAGTGTGAGATTGAATACCACGAGGAAAAGTATTGGATTCGTACTAGACGCCAAAAGACTGGAGGTAGAGCTAACATCCCTTTGTTGAATGTCCCCATGGAAATCATTCGGAAGTATTGCAATTTGGAGGCGTTGAATCCGGAGGATACCGTTATTCCTATCCTGACCAATCAGAAGATCAATGCGTACTTGAAAGAACTGGCCGACCTGTGCGGAATATCCAAGACGTTATCCTTCCACGTGGCTCGGCACACCTTTGCTACGACCGTGACCATGATGAATGGAGTACCCATTGAGACTGTGAGTAAGATGCTTGGACATAAAAACATCAACAGTACTCAGCACTATGCCCGAATCGTCGACCAAAAGGTTGGAGAGGACATGGAACTGCTCTCACGACGATTAGGAACCAGATTAGCACTAGCGAATTAAAACGAAGCCCCGGGATGACCGGGGCTTTTTTGTGAACACATACGAACAGAAATGAAATGGAAAAAGAATTTGTAATAAGATCATACAGCTACTGTGAGCTGGCGATGCTCTACTTTCCAAATAGTACTAAGAAGAGCGCCAGTGCACAGCTAGGTAGATGGATTCGAGGAAATGAGAAACTAAAAAATCAGTTGACGGAAATGGGATTCAAACCGAGGAAGAAAATTCTAAACCCGAGCCAAGTCAAATTGATCGTTGAAGCATTTGGGGAGCCTTAACGGTTTGCGGCTTGGAGAAGGTGGCGATTTTACCACTGAACTTTCATACGAAGCACACACTTCAAATTTACGAAAAACTGTCATACGAAGAACTGAACCGCCACTTTTGCCAAACCGCTGTTATCAGCTGCCCTTCTGCCTGTCCGAAGTGTTGTCGCTATTGAATATACACTGAATTATCCACGTTGTTTACTGTCTCGTCCTGCTGCGAACAGGTGCGGTTGCTTGCACTCTCTTTTGCTTTTGCTGCGTTTGCCTATGTGTTTAGTGGCAAAAGCAAATGTGAGTGCAAATGCGATGGTTTGGTATATACTGTCATTACGATTGCAGGTTTCAATGTCCGCATACAATTTTATTTTCAAACTTCATCAAATTCAAACTTGTCAAAATAACAATTAGTGTTACTCCAACGTCTGCTGCAATGGCGAAAACTAAATTGCTGTATCCATTAAAGGCAAGTGTTATGAAAATGAGTTTAACTGCTATTGCTCCGATGGTGTTGAATTTTATTCTTCTTAAAGTTTTTTGTGAGAGCAGAATTAAAAACGGAATGAGTGAAAGTTTATCGTTCATCAATGCAATGTTTGCGGTTTCTATGGCGGTGTCGCTTCCTGCTGCTCCCATAGCAATACCAACTGTGGATTGTGCAAGGGCTGGTGCATCGTTTATGCCGTCTCCTACCATTGCAACTTTTCCATATTGATGCAAAAGTTCTTTGATTTTTTCGGCTTTGTTTTCAGGTAGCATATTGCCAAATATATTTTTTATGCCTACCTGCTCTGCCACATAGTTTGCTGCTTTTTCGCTATCGCCTGTTAGCATTACGGGTTCAATATACATTGCTTCAATTTCTTTCAATGCTGCTGCACTGTCGGGTTTTATTTCGTCCATCAATCCTATAATTCCTGCTACACCGTGGCCAAAACTTACTACCACACTTGTTTTGCCATGTGCTGAAAGTTGCTCTACAATTTTCTCTGCTTCTTTACTGTGGAAATGGTGTTCCTTAATAAAATCAAGTTTGCCTACATAAATTGTTTCGTACTCGCACACCAAGCATTTAGCGGTTGCTCCTTTGCCTATTATGCTTTTGAATGCTTCTGTTTTGTGTGGTTCAAATCCTTCTTTCTTGCTTGCATCAACTATGGCTTGTGCCAATGGGTGCTCGCTGAAAATTTCTGCTCCCGCGGTGCACGCCAAAAGTTCTTCACGACTTGTTCCGTTCAATGGAATTACATCGCTAACAATTGGGTTTCCAAAAGTGATGGTTCGTGTTTTATCTAGTGCAATGGCTTTGATAGTTGCCAATGCTTCCAGATATTTTCCACCTTTTATCAATGCTCCTTTTGCAGATGCATTGCCAATAGCGGCATAAATTGCAACTGGTGTAGAAATGACCAATGCACAAGGACAAGCTATTACTAAAAGCGTAATGGCTTGCTGTAACCAATGGTTAAAATCTAAATGTAAAATGAAAACAGGAGCAACGAACAAAAGAATGGAAAGTGCAAGCATGGCGGGAGTATAATATCTGGCAAATTGCTGAATAAATTTTTGTGTTTCGCTTTTGTTTGATTGAGCTTCAAAAGTGAGTCGAACAATTTTAGAAAAAGTAGTGTCAACAGAAAGTTTGGTTGTCTCCACTTCAATAAAACCATTTTTGTTTAAGGTTCCTGCAAATAAACTATCACCTCTATATTTGTCTTTTGGGATGGGTTCACCTGTAATGGCGGCTTCATCAACGGCGGTTTCGCCTGAAATAATTTTCCCGTCAAGCGGTATCATTTCACCGGGTTTGATCTGAATGATTGTTCCCACTTCAATTTTATCAATGGTAACAAAATCATTTTGCGATTTTACAAAAGCAGTCTTAGGGGCTTTGCTCACCAATTCATCTAAGGCTGATTTTGAATTTTCAATTCCAATATCTTCAAGGCGTTCCCCTAATACATACAAAACAACCAAAACCGCTGCTTCGGGAAATTCTTTTAAATAGAATGCCCCGATTACCGCAATGAGCATTAGCAAATTGATATTACTAAACTGAACTTTGAAGATCGCTTTTACTCCGTTCCATAGAATATTGTAACCAATACCTAAAATGAATGTTGAGTAAACAATTGGTGCAAAGGGCATTGGTATATGAATACCGATGATGGATAATACTTCTAACAAAATAACGATGATGATTGCTGAAAGAAGAAAGAGAAATTTTTTGTCGTTTATTGGTAACTTCATTGTTTGATTATTTTATAATTTAATTAATGTTCGTGTGCTTCGCCTTTGTTGTTCATTTTTGCCAGAATAAAAAACGCACCGTTCACTACTACCTTACTATTTGCAGGAATTTCTTTTAGCAAGGTAATTTCGCTGTAACCTACATCTGTTGTGCCTTTGCGAACGGGAATTTTTTCAAAAGTTGTTACTTCTTCCTTGTGCTCGGGTTCTTCTTTTTCGCTATGCTGATGTCCGCTTTCATCGTGTTTGTGTTCGGCAGTTTCGGTTTCGCTGTGATGTTCTTCTTCCTTGTGAGCATCGGTAACAATAAAAATATAGTCTTGCCCCTCGTGGTTTACAATGGCGTTGGTAGGCACTGCATCAACGGTAGCATTTTCCAAACTTACCAATGCCGTTATGCTCATTCCGTCAATCAATCCTTGTTTGTTTCCTTTTACCATCGCGTGAACTGAAACTGCTTTTGTGTTTTGCTCAAAGGTGTTGCTAATGGCGTAAACATCTGCATCGTATTCTTTGCCTGGATTGTTGGTTAGTGTAAAATGTATTGTTTGCCCTACTTTAAGTTTCTGCAAATCTTTTTCATAAACAAATAAATCAAGATGCAGTTGGCTGTTGTCCACTATTTCGGCAATGGGGTTGTTTGCATCTACATAGGTACCAATGTTTACCATTACATTGCTGATAGTTCCGTTTATGGGGCTTGTAATATTTAAAACGGAATGGATATTCTCACTGGTGAGTGAAGTTGTATTTATACCAATCAATTCTAACTGTTTTTGCAAACTTGCTTTTCGTGCCTTCAGGGTTTTCAGCTCCGCATCGGCTGATTGCAAGTTTTTCAATGCTCCTGCATTGCCTTGTTGCAATTCTTTTTGTCGAGCAAATTCTAATTGTGCTAACTCTGCTTTTGAAGAAACGCTTAAAAACTCTTCCTGCATTGTTATGAAAGAATTGTTTGAAATGGTGGCAATGATTTGTCCTTTTTGAACTGCGTTACCTGTTTGCACCAAAATAGATTTGATTACTCCACCCAATGATGCTGTTGCATTTGCCTTGTTTTGATTGGGCACTTTTAAAATCCCATTGGCTTTAAGTGAAGCGGTTAATTGCTTTTTTTCGATGCCTCCCAACTCTATTTTTATAGATTTCATTTGCTCGGCTGTAAGCATTGCAGTATTGGTGTTTTCGTGTTCATCGTGATGCTCGGTTTCTTCCCCGTGCGTTTCCGTTTTATTGCTGTTGCAGGATGCAAATACTATTGATGTTGCAATGGCTGCTATGAAGATTATATTTTTCATCTTTTGAAATTTTATTTGTTGATTAAGAAATTGATGTTGATAATGGATTGGTTGATTTGATTAACCGATTGAAGATAACTTAACTGCACATCGGTAGCGGTTTGCAAGGATTGTAAGTATTCAATATAACCTATGTCGCCACTTTTGAAACCAACTTTTGCGGTGCTAATAATTATATCGGCATTGGGCAAAGCGGTGGATTTGTAGTAATTGTATTGCGACAAATTTTGGTTGTATTGCTGAAAAGCATTTTGCAATTGGTTTTGTAAAATTAGTTTTCCGTTGTCGGCTTCTTTTTGCAATGCTTGCTGTTTATATTCAAGCGATTTTATTTTTGAAGCGTTGCTAAAAAAAGTAATTGGAATACTGATACCTACATTAAAACCTTGAAAGCGTTTGCTACCATCAAAATTTACATCTGCTCCATTTATGTTTTGCACTCCAATTAACGACTGGTTGAAATAACCCACATTAAAATCGGGCAAGGTAGATGCAGTTTCTAACTTTTTATTTTGTTCTGCAATTATAGCTTGCTGATACAAAACTTTAAGAGATGGATTATTTGCAAGTAGTGTTGTGTCAAAGGAACTGCTTAATACAAGCGGTTGCCAATTACTATTTACTGTAATTGTAAAATCTTCGCTTGTATTCATCAACGTTTTCAGCGAATTATAAGCCGTTGCAGAATCTGTTTCGTTTTGTTTAAGCAAAAGAGAAAGCTGTCCCCGCTTGGTTTCGGCTGTGGTTTTCTCTAACAAATTGGTTTCGCCTGTTTTGTATCGCAACGCTGCTGCACTCACAAAATCGTTATACAAACTGTCTAAAGATTGCAGTTGCTTTTTTGATGTTTGTAAATACAGCAACTGATAAAACCAGTATTGCACCTGTGCTTTTATTTCGTTGGCGGTGGCTTGCTGCTGCAACTCACTACTTTGCAATTCAGCTTTATACAAACCTGATTTTGCGGTGTAATAAGTAGGGAAGGGAATACTTTGTGTAACCTGAAACGCCTTGTCCTGATTGATGCTGTTGTATTGCCCGAATTGGAAGTTGACATTTGTTTTAGGCAATTCAAACACCGATTTTTTCAATGTGGTGGAAGATTGCACATTGAGTTGTTGTGATTGGATTTCTAAATTGTTTTTCAATGCGGTGCTGATTGCATCTTCAACAGAGATTGTTTTTGTTGTTGGCGTTTGGGCATTGATAGTATTGATTGAAAGCAGGGCAAAAACTAAAATAGCTGTTGTAGAAATACTCTTTTTTGCTTTTTCGATTTTAGAAAACAAAACATACAGTAATGGCAAAACAAACAGCGTTAAGAATGTTGCAGTAATCAATCCACCAATTACAACGGTTGCCAAAGGTCTTTGAACTTCTGCCCCTGCACTGTGAGAAAGTGCCATTGGCAAAAAACCCAAAGAAGCTACGGTGGCTGTCATTAACACGGGTCGCAAACGGATTTTAGTTCCTTCTTTTATTCGTTGGATGATGTCGGTTATTCCATCTTTTTCCAATTGGTTGAAAGTTCCAATCAGCACAATTCCATTTAATACTGCTACACCGAACAATGCTATAAAACCAATACCTGCCGAAATGCTGAAAGGCATATCACGAATGAGTAAAGCAAATACGCCACCTATTGCACTCATTGGAATTGCTGTATAAATTAGGGTTGCTTGTTTTACAGAATTGAATGTAAAATAGAGTAGCATAAAAATGAGAGCTAAAGCCACAGGCAAAGCAATCATTAGGCGTTTACTTGCTGCTTGCAAATTTTCAAATGTACCTCCATAAGTGTAATAATATCCTTCGGGGAGTTTTACTTTTTCATTGAGTTGTTTTTGGATATCTTTTACAACACTTTCTACATCTCTACCCTTTATATTGAAGCCGATTACAATTCTTCGTTTACCATCTTCTCGGCTGATTTGTGCAGGACCCAATTCCATTTTTATTTCTGCTACTTGCGATAATGGAATTTGTGTTCCATTGGCAGTTGGGATATACAAATGGCTCACATCTTCAATGTTGTTTCGGTGGGTGCTGTCAAGCCTAACCACCAATTCAAATTTGCGTTCGTTTTCATATACAACACCTGCACCTCCACCCGCAAAGGCTGTGCTTACAATGTGGTTAATATCCTCGATGTTCAAACCATAATTGGCAATTTGCGAACGGTTGTATTTGATTACTATTTGTGGAAGTCCCGCTACTCTTTCAACACTTGGTTCGGTTGCACCGTTCACACTTTGCACAACTGAATTCACTTTATTGGCATAACTTAAAAGTGTGTCCATGTTTTCACCGAAAACTTTAACGGCAACATCTTGGCGAATGCCTGTCATTAGTTCATTAAACCGCATTTGTATGGGTTGGTTTTTCTCAAAGAAAACCCCAGGAATTGTATTTAATTTTTCTTCCATTTCCTCTGCTAGTTCATCGTAGGAAATGTCACGTTTCCATACATCAGGTGATTTTAATATAATCATCATATCTGTTGCTTCTGGTGGCATGGGGTCGGTTGGCACTTCGGCTGCTCCTGTTTTGCCTACAACCATTTTTACTTCATCAAATTCTTTGATTAGCCTTGATGCTTGCATAGAAGTTTCCAAACTTTGCGAAAGTGATGTGCCTTGCGGAAGGATGCAATGAAAAGCAAAATCGCCTTCTGCTAATGTTGGAATAAATTCTCCGCCCATTTTTGAAAACAGAAAAACAGAAATCACAAAAATGACAACGGTTATACCTACAATTACCTTATTGAAACGAATTGCTTTTTCTAAAAGTGGAGAATAGACGCTTTGAAGGAAATTCATCATTCTATCACTTAAAGTTTGTTTGTGTGAAATGGTTTTGGGTAAAAACGCTGCACACATCATTGGAATATAGGTAAGCGATAAAATCAGTGCTCCAAAAATGGCGAACCCAACGGTTTGAGCCATTGGGCGGAACATTTTGCCTTCAATACCAATAAGAGTAAGAATAGGAATATAAACTATCAGGATAATGATCTCCCCAAATGCCGCACTGCTCCGGATTTTAGAAGCGGAGTGAAAAACCTCATCATCCATTTCCTGTTGTGTAAGTTTGCCGATTGCTTTTCGCATACCTAAATGATGCAAGGTGGCTTCTACAATAATTACAGCACCATCCACAATCAAACCAAAGTCAATTGCTCCCAAACTCATAAGGTTTGCACTTACACCAAACACATTCATCAGGCCCAATGCAAACAGCATGGATAAAGGGATAGCAGAAGCTACAATCAACCCTGCACGAAGGTTTCCGAGAAAAAGCACTAAAACGAAGATTACAATTAAAGCACCTTCAATTAAGTTTTTTTCTACTGTACTGATGGCTCGGTTTACTAAATCGGTTCTGTCAAGATATGGTTCTATAACTACATCTTTTGGTAATGACTTTTGAATGTTTGCCATTTTATCTTTTATTCGGCTAACTACATCGGCACTATTTGCACCTTTCAACATCATTACTACTCCACCAACTGCATCTACTTCACCATTGTAAGTCATAGCACCGTAGCGGACAGCACTACCTAAATAAACTTCGGCAACATCCTTAATTAGTAAGGGAATGCCGTTTGGATTTGTTTTCACAACAATGTTTTTGATGTCGTCAAACGAACCTATCAAACCCACACCACGAATGAAATAGGCGTTTGGCTTTTTGTCAATGTATGCGCCACCTGTGTTTTCGTTGTTCTTTTCTAATGCGGTAAAAATTTCGGGAATGGTTATTCCCATTGCAATTAAGCGATCGGGATTTACGGCAACTTCATATTGTTTGAGTTGTCCGCCAAAGCTGTTTATTTCCGCAATTCCTGCTGTGCCATACAGTTGTCGAGCTACAATCCAGTCTTGCATAGTCCGCAAATCCATAGCTGTGTATTTGCTTTCGCTGCCCTTTTTGGGGTGAATAATGTATTGATACACTTCGCCCAAACCTGTGCTAACAGGTGCTAATTCGGGTGTGCCAGCGCCTTTTGGGATTTTACTTTCAGCTTCTTTTAACCGTTCATTAATTAGCTGTCTGGCAAAGTAGATGTCCACTTTGTCGTCAAACACAACGGTAATTACAGAAAGCCCGAAACGGGAAATACTCCGCAACTCTTCTAAGTCGGGAAGGTTGGCAATGCTTTGTTCTATTGGGTAAGTTACCAACTGTTCAACCTCTTGTCCTGCAAGGGTTGGGCAAACCGTTATGATTTGCACTTGGTTGTTTGTGATGTCGGGAACTGCATCAATGGGCAGTTTGGTTGCACTCCACACTCCCCAAACAATGAGTGCAAGTGTCATCAATGCGATGATGAATTTATTTTTTATGCTGAATGCAATTATATTGTCTAACATTTTTTTAATCAGTTTAATGAATGAATACAAGATTACTTGCGGTGCGTCAGCACCGTAAGTAGTTTTGTTTTGTTCCGCTACAAGCGGAACATCAGAAATTCATTAACTGATTTTTGGCGGTTGCCAAATGGAAAAGGATACTTCGGAAGAAAAGAATGCCTTATAAACACTAACCATTTGTCCTAGTGTCGGGAAATTTTGCGATAAGTCGGTTTGAAAGTGTGCAAAACTGCAAGATTGTCCGCAGCAAGCACACATACAAAAAGGTGAGCAATTCTCGGTGTCGCTGTCGTGTTCTGAGTGGTCGGTAGTGGCAAATGTTGATTGGTCGGCACTCATATAATTACAGTCGTCCTTGTCGCTGCACGGCATACAGGACAAAGCCAAAATGTAAAAACTGAATATGAGTGTCAAAATTTGTTTCACGGGGCGAATGTAGGGAAAAAATTTGTCGGTTTAGCACAAAACTGTCGGGTGGCACTGGTGCGGTTTGGCAAAATAAAATATGTTGCAAAAGTGGGTCGTCTTGTGCGTGGCTTTGCAGCTCTTTTTATTTTGCGAAGGGATAACCAAACAGCTTTGTCGAAAATTGCACTGACTGTCGGGTTATGTCTGTAGGTTGATGGTTGCACGGTCGGGTATTAGGGTTGCTGATAATGTACGTCGTCAAGTTCATTAGGACAAGTGTTAAACAAAACTAAGTGATTGATTTTGAATTTGCAATAGGTGATTTATCCGCCTTTGTAAAATGGTTTTTTGCTTGATTTCTTCTCTTTGTTTCAGGATTTTCTCACCCCTATTGAAGTATACATCGGCAGGGGCTAGATTGTCCAAGGACTCATGTAGGCGGTTATTGTTATAAAAATCAATAAACGCATCCAATGCCCTTTCTAATTCTTCTGGTGAATAATAGTGTTCAAGTAAGATTCTATTCTTCATGGTCCTGTGATAACGCTCAATTTTACCCTGGGTTTGTGGGTGCATGGGCTTGCCACGAGTGTGTTCTACGCCTCTTTTGGATAAATAGGATTTTAACTCCCCCGATAAATAACATGACCCATTATCCGACAGTGGGAAGATTACATTGAGAATCTTCGAAAGTTGATTGGTAAGGAGAACACCTATACTACCTATCAGAAGTACAGAGCAGCGAAAAACCACTTTGCGGCCTTTTTGCTGAAATATTACCGTACCAGTGATGTTTCTATTAAAGCAATAGACTATCACATGATACAGCAATTTAACCTGTACCTGAAAACGGAGAAAGGCTGTAACTTCAATACCGCCACTAAGTTTTTGCAAAATCTCAAGCGCATTACTTGTGTTTGTATTAAAAATGGTTGGCTTTTGAAGGATCCATTTGCATCTATTAGCCTTACGCTAAAAGAAGTCGATAGACCGTACCTCACTCAAGAAGAACTCAATAAGTTGTTAGAGTTTAATTCTCCTTACGAACGTCTAAATCGTGTATGTGACTTCTTTATTTTTTCCTGCTATACTGGACTTGCATACATTGATGTAAAGAAATTAAAGCGTTTGGAAATTGAAGGAAGCGAAGATTATGGATATTGGATTCGTACACGAAGACAAAAGACTGGAGGACGAGCAAACATTCCAATTCTGCCAATGGCAAAAGTAGTACTCGATAAGTATGTAAAATTGGATTTGCTATTCCCTAACGACCCGGTGTTGCCAATTTTAAGCAATCAGAAGATGAATGCTTATTTGAAGGAAATCGCTGACCTCTGTGGCATCACAAAACAATTGTCTTACCATATTGCACGACACACATTCGCAACCACAGTAACCATGATGAATGGCGTACCGATTGAATCAGTAAGTAAAATGCTCGGCCATAAGAACATCACCAGTACGCAGCATTATGCTCGGATTGTAGATGAGAAAGTTGGAAGTGACATGAAAATATTGGCTGAGAAATTAAGTCAACAATTGCCTGCCTCAATGTACGTCACAAATTAAAGTTGCTGTGTCACATTTAAACCGACACGCAATGCAAGAAGAAAAATTTAAAGTGCGAGCTTTCGGATATGGAGAGCTCGCACAAATGTATTTCCCAAATATTAGTAAAAAAAGTGCTTCCATTCAATTATCTCGGTGGTTAAAGATAAATGTAGAATTGAGTAAAAACCTTTGTGTTTATGGATTTAAAAATGGTCAAAAATTACTTACACCTAAACAGGTTGAATTAATTGTCAATTATTTAGGAGAGCCCTGATTAGTAATTTAAGAACAAACCAATCCCTAATCCCATATCGCTATCATAATGAGAACGAATGCGAATATTTCTATTTAAAATATAATCAAACCCTGCCATATATTCCTTGTCGGAATTCACCATGAACATTGCTCTTATTTTTTTAGAAATAGGAATATCCTCCCTAGCTAGTTGTAATCTAAAACTACCATCCATAAAAAATTCTGTTTGAAAACGCACTAACATTGGCAATGTATAGTTAAATCCGAAACTTACTAAAGCTCTATTGTCTTTGGTATTTAATTGTCCAAAAATGTTTCTTTCTTGAAAATTCATTTCAATTTTTTGGTTTCTATAACGCCAATCAAAACCTATGAATGGCATAAACCATTGCATTCTTCCAATATAACGGCCAATATGTGTTTCTGTTTCGTATCCATGCATATCATTATAACCTAAACGCCATTCAGAGCCGATACTCCATCTTGTATTTTGAAACATTAATATTCCATCATTCCCATTTGTGGCAAAATCATTTTCTGCCATTAAATGAAATTTCTTGTCCTCTGATTTTAATTTACGCCAAGCATAATTTGGATTTGGAATATATGGATTTGGTGTTTGATCCTGATAAGTAAATACTCTACCCATTCCACTCATCATATGGTAAAGAATATGACAGTGAAAAAACCAATCGCCTTCAACATTAGCATTAAATTCAAGCGTGTCGGTTTCCATTGGCATTATATCTACAATGTTCTTTAATGGAGCGTTATTTCCATTTCCATTTAATAAACGAAAATCATGTCCGTGAAGATGCATAGGATGTCGCATCATAGAGCCATTATAAATAATCATTCGTACATTTTCCCCTTTTTTTATGAGTATTTTATCTGTTTCGCTTACTACTTTGTTATTTAAACTCCAGACATATCGATTCATATTTCCCGTGAGTTCAAAATGTAATTCTTTTATTGGAGCATCTTGTGGAAGACTTGTATTTGCGGTTGATTTGAGCATCGCATAATTTAGCGTGGTAATATTTGCTAAAGAATTTGCATTATATCTGTTTGGGTCATTGTCATTTTGAATAGGTTTACCGGTGCCTGTAATTTCAGGATACATTACTACGTTCATGTCCATTTTATTAAGGCTCATATTCATTCCCATATCATCAAGTCTTCCATTCATTTTCATCATATCATTCATCATCTTCATCCCTTCAAAATATTTAAGCTTCGGTAAAGGATTGGCTAATTGGATGCGTCCATTGCCAAGATATAGTGAAGCTGAATAAAGTCGATCTTCTGTCGTAGCAAGGAATTCATATGAATTGTTGTCAATTGGTAATGTTATAATTATATCATATGTTTCGCTGACTGCAATAAGTAGTCTGTCAACTTCGACTGGCTCAACATCATTTCCATCATTGGCAACAACTGTTATTTTTCCACCTGCATAAGTTAGCCAAAAATATGAGGAGGCTCCGCCATTTGAAATTCTAAGTCGAATTTTATCTCCTGGATTATAATTCTGAACATTAGATTCGTTGGTGCCATTTAATAAAATTTTATCATAAAAGACATCACTTACATCCATTGCTGTCATTCGTTTCCACTCGTTTTTGAGTTTGGTTTTAAAATGGCCTTGTTGAATAGCTTCGCTGTATGATTGAGTTGTCCCTTTTTTTATAGCAAACCAATCTGTTGCGTTGTGCAACATTCGATGTATGTTTTCAGGTTTATAGTCAGTCCATTCGCTTAATATTACTGGTATTGTTGGCAAATCATCAATGCCTTTGCGAAAAGTTTTATCGTCGTTTCGTTTTAACATTACGAAACTACCATACATACCTATTTGCTCTTGCAATCCACTGTGAGAATGATACCAATGTGTGCCGTTTTGAATGATAGGAAACCGATAGGTGTAAACAGAGTGTGGCTCAATTGGCATTTGTGTAAGGTATGGCACTCCATCTTCTTTGTTGGGTAGGAATAATCCGTGCCAATGCAACGATGTTTGTTCATTTAGTTCATTATGTACAACAATTTCAGCTGTGTCTCCTTCAGTGAAAGTAAGTGTGGGCATAGGAATTTGACCATTTACTGCAATGGCTCTTTTAGCTATTCCAGTAAATTTAACAGTTGTATCACGAATATATAAATCGTAGTGAACCGTTTTTTGAGCATTTACTTTATTGACAATAAATAAAAAAAGTAATGCTATTGGCAACACTTTTTTTGAAAGAGATTCTTTATATGCCCGTATATCCATTTTAGGAATTTCATTTTATTATTTAATTTACTTTATATTGCCCCATCATTCCATTATCCTCATGTTCTAGGTTGTGACAATGAAATAAGAACTTTCCTGAATATGAATTGAACGGAATGATTATTTTTACCTTTTCACCTGGCATACATAAAACCATATCTTTCCATCCACTTTCATTTGACATAAGTGCAGCTCGGCCACCAGTTCTACTTAATACTTGAAATTGAACTCCGTGCAAATGCATTGGATGAGGTTCTTTCCCATTGGTATTATCAAATGTCCAAATTTCAATTGCACCATTATTAATTAATTCATCTATTCTGTTGATGTCAAATGATTTGTTATTAATTGTATGAGTCATTGCATTTCCAGACATATTCATACTTGAATTTTGAATATCAAAATTTCTTGAAATTGTAGCCATACCTTCAGTCAACTGATTGATTGATGATAGACTAGCAGGTATATTGAAATTGTCTGTTACTTGATTTGTGATTTTAAATTTAATTAATTTAAATTCTTGTGTCCCTTGCGCATCTCCACCATTAAATGTTTTACTAATTAAATACAATTCAGAGTTTATAGATAAAGTACTAAAATCAATAATTAAATCAACTCGTTCCCCAGGAGCTACAATTAAATTATTAACCGAATGAGGTGAAGCTAGTAAGCCTCCGTCATTTCCAATTATAGTAAAAGGAGAACCGTTTGAAAGTGCTAAATTGTAAATTCTAGCATTTGAACCATTTAATATCCTAACTCTATATTTGGCCGTTTCAACATTTTGATAAGGAGCATAAACACCATTTACGAAAATATATTGACCCATTAATCCTGTCATAACTTCCATCATAGTTGGCGAATAAGGTATGCTGCCCAATGAAATTCTTTTATCCTGAATAACCAAGGGTATTTCTCTATTACCTGAAGGTAAATTCAAAGAATTTTCCTCTGTGTCGTTTACAATAAACAATCCTGCTAATCCTTTAAAAACTTGCTTTCCTGTTAACATTTCGGCATGAGGATGATACCAATACATACCAGCTCTTTGATTTACAGTAAAATTATAATTGAAAGAACCTCCTGCGTCAATTGAATTTTCTGGGTGTCCATCCATGTTTGATGGTATTTTTAGTCCATGCCAATGAATGTTTGTTTTTTCATTTAGATGATTTACCAAATTGATATTTACTGAGCTGCCACTATTTATTTTTATGGTTGGGCCTAGCATACCATTTGCTTTGTAACCTAAACTGCTGATAATTCCAAATCCATTTATAATACTAGAAACATTTTGAGCTGTCAGTGTGGTATTAGCTCCTGTTATAGTTGGAAATGCCAGAGGGGTTGTAAAATTTCCTTCTGTTACAAATACAGGTTGTCCAGCCATATTCATGTTGTCCATTCCTGTTTTTTTACAGGAGATGGTTGTAAATATGACCAAAATAAAACTGGCAAATGTTTTGGTTTTCAACTTTTATCTTTACTTTTTTAGGGGTTAAATAAATGAATGTTTTACTATTGAAAATGCGAGAATCTTATAATTTGGAGCTATGGAATTAATGTAATAAGCATAGTAGCACTCATTGCAATCATTAAAGCATCTTCTATAATTGTAACTGTACTCATTGGTAAATTGAACACTGCACCCAAACAAGCACATTGAATTTTTTGTTTATTGAGAACACTTTTAAGCACTCCAACAATGCTAACACTCATTACAACAAGTGTAATAATATTTGTGATGAAAGGATTGAAGTTGATAGTGTAAGCAATGCCTAAACCTAACTCGATAAAAGCATATAGATAAGCCCAAGCAGGAATTGCTTTTGCAACAACATCATACATTACATAACTTTCGGCAAAGCCTTTTAGATTAAGCATTTTAAAGAATGAGAACACTAAAAAAAAGCCAGCCATAAATACATTCATAAAATGATGAATGTTGAATGCTGAATTATGAATGTTGAACGAAATAATAGCAGCAACTAAGGTGATGTAAAAGAAGATTAGCAAAATAGGTTTATAGGTTTCTATCCACCCTTTTGCTTGTTCTGAAACTTCGTTGTGATGCAAAGCAGCAATTTGATATTTGCTGCTTATGCCACCGATTGCATCTTGTAAACTTGTTATTGAAATATGCTTATCCATTGTTATTGTTGCTGTGTTATCTGCCTTTGAAACTTCTACTGCTGTTACGTTTGGTAACATTAGCAGATTACTTTTTACTTTGGCTTCGCAACTGGTGCAAGTCATTCCTGTTAATTGATATGTGTGTGTCATTGTATGAATTTTTTGTTTGAAATGCAAAAATGAAACAAAGCTGTTGTGCAGCTATTACGATATTTTGGGAATGATTTATAAGATTTACAATGCTTCTATTTGTTTACGTTTTTTATCTTTCAACTGCTTAAAATAAGTGGGTGTAAAACCTGTTACTTTTTTAAACTGATTGCTTAAATATGCCACGCTGCTATAATTTAATTGAAAAGCAATTTGACTTAAAGTAAGCTCGTTATACATCAATAATTCTTTTACCTTTTCTATTTTTTGTGCTATAAAATATTGTTCAATAGTTGTGCCTTCTAATTCGGAAAACAAATTGCTTAGTGTATTGTAATCTTGTAATAAATGTGTAGCAAGATAATCGGACAAATTTGTTTTTAGTTCGTTGTTTTTATAATGAACCACATCTACAATTAAGTTTTTTATCTTTTCTATTGTTTTGCTTTTTTTATCATCTATCAACACAAAACCAAATGACTGCAAGTGTTTAGCAAGTGTGTCTTTTTGTTGTTTGCTAATATTTTCTTTAAGTTCTACTTCGCCTAAACTTACAGCAATGGGGTTAAGCCCAAGTTTTTGTAACTTGGACTTAACAACCATAATGCAACGGCTGCACACCATATTTTTGATGTATAGCTTCATTGATTTATTGCTTAATTGTTTCTTGCACTTTACCACAAGTTAGCATCATAGAACCATAGTAGGGGTTTTTGATTGCACTTTCTTTACTTAACCAATTTGCACCTTTTCCATCGTTATACATTGGGCAATGCTCGTAATAAACAGTTGTGTTTGCTTTTGCTGTTTTCATTAGCTGATACATTGCAGTTGATAGTGCAGAGAAATGGTCTCGTTGGTGTGTAATGTCTTTGCTTTCGCTGATGTGTTCTGCATTTAATTTTAGGTCTTTTTCTACATTCATATATGCCATATGATTGCTGCCCAAAGTGTCCATTTTAATTGCATTGATAAGTTTTAACAACGCCGCTGCTTTTGTAGATACAATTTTAGCATCTCCTGATATTAATGCATCTTTTAATTCAAAATAAGCATCATAGACTGATTGCAAACTGTTTAGTTGTGTTGTGTCCGTTTGAGATGCCGTGGTTGATACAGGAGTTTTGTTTTCTTTTTTTTCTGGACGTTCATATTGACAACATTTTGGTAGATTTTGATAAATATTATCAGGGGCTATAAACTTCTCGTTATCATAACCAGCTAATGCTATTTGTTTAAGCACCAAATCAGCATTCGATTTGCTACTATCGAAACTTATTGTTGCTATTTTGTTTTCTTTATTCCAAATTGTCGAATAAGACTTGGATTTACTTCCGGCGTTCTCAATGGTGCTCTTACACATTTCACAGTTGCCATAAACGGTTTTATAAACAGTTTTTTCATTTTTAATTTGGGCTTGGCATGCAGACATACTTATAAAAAATATGACAGCTTCGATTTTAATAATCGTAAAAATAAATATTTTTGAATATTTCATAAGGCTAATATTTGTTGCTTATTTAATGTGCTATCAGTAGTTTAGAGGAATACAAACCTTTGTTAGTTTTCACAAAAATCACATAATTACTTGTTTTTAAGTCCGAAATGATTATTTTTTTGTTAGTTTCCGAATTCAATGCTTTAACTAATTTGCCATTCATGTCAAAAATTCGCAAATCAAATGCTTCATTTTGAGGCATGTCTAAAATGAAATATTCATTAGAAGGATTTGGATATATTACAAGAGGCTTTGTTAATTCTAGGTTGTTGTTAACGCCAGCGAAATTTTTGGGAACGACCAAAAATTGCCCCATCATACCATCATCTTCGTGCATTAAAATGTGGCAGTGGTATACATAAGGAACAACTGTGTCTGTGAATGTTTCAAATTTGGTAATGAATTTGATTGTTTCATTTGACTTTATTAATACAACATCTTTTCTCCCACGTTCAAATGTTGGAGGCATATTGCCATCTCTTTCTAGTAAATTAAATTGTACATCATGGATGTGGAAAGGATGAGCTACCATGGTAGAATTCTTGATTTCCCAAATTTCAGTATCATCAATTGGTATTATATAATTTATTGAATCCATGTCGAATAATTTTCCATTAAAATAAAATGGACCATCCATTGACATTTGATTTATTGCTGTCATTTCAATCGTTCTTGTTCTTACGGCTTGGGATGTTGGGATAGGCTGTAACTGAACCAAACTTGTCGGAATTGTTGTGATTGGATTGTTTGTTTGAGAACCCACATTCAATTTTAAAATATTAAAATTCACGCCGTTTAGAGGACTATTCATAGGAGGAGAACCTGGAGGCATTGGCATAGTAGGACCACCCTGAACTCCCATAGGTAATTCAGATGCATAACTCATTAAATACAATGATTGTCCGTTTAAACTTGATAAGTCAATTAATATTTCATATCTCTCACCTGGAGATATTCTAATTCTTGTTGTTTGGATTGGAGCATTCAATAATCCTCCATCACTTCCAATAATTTTAAAGCTATAATTATTCGTGAAGCCAAAATTAAAAGTTCTTTCTCCAGCTGCATTTAAAAGTCGCAGTCTTACTATCTGAGATGGTACATTTAAATAAGCTGAGTTCCCATAATTTGCTCTAATACCGTTAACCAATAATGTACTATCTTCCATCCCTTTAGGCATTAACTGATTATTGCTGTCAAGTTGAACAGATTGAACAATGATTGGAAAATCATCCAATCCATATCTTCTTGGAAGTGCAAGTGTTGATTCTATAGAATCTCTTACAATAATTAAACCTGCGGCTCCTTTTATCGCTTGTTCAGCGGTCTTACCATGAAAGTGTGGATGATACCAAAATGTTGATGCCTTGTCTAGTATTTGAAATTGAGGATTCCAACTAGATCCATTCATTATCATAGTATGTGGGCCACCATCATTCTTTGATGCAACATGTAGACCATGCCAATGCACATTGGTTGTATCATTAATTTGATTGTTGACGGTTATACTAACATTCTGACCGTTATTTAAAATAAGTGTTGGACCTAAGTATTTATATTGATTGAATGCTAAAGAATTTGTCTTTTTACCTGTGAAAAATTGGACACTGTCTTTGTGCATATTCAATATAATGCTGTTCCCAGAGAGTGTGTCTGGAATAGGAATTGCTGTTTGAGCGTATATCATTGATACGCTCAAACAACTAAAAACCATGAGTAATGAAATTAATTTAAGTTTCATTGTTTAATGAATTTTTGAGTAATATTTCCATTTTGAGTATTAATCGTAATAAAGTATATTCCACTTGGTATCACTGAAATGTCTAAATTTTGTTTAGCCTGATTTTTTATATCCTGAGTGATTAGAACTTTACCATTAAGATCCAATATTGAAATATTATTAGCATCAAGTTTCAATTCACTTAATTCGATATTTATAGAATTTACTGCTGGATTAGGTACAATTTTTATAGATCCTAATTTTTCAATTTCATTAACTCCAGATGTTATTCCGGTAAAGTCTAAATTATCTGCATACAAATAACTACCAGCTTCAGGATTTGCTCCACTTGCATTCAAAATTATAATGCAACTATCAGGTGTATTCGAATTGTTATAAGTAATAGGCAAGCTAAAAGTGGCCCATGACATTACCATTCCAGTTAAATTTTTTATTAGGTAACCAACTGTGTCTCTCATTCCCATAGCACTATTCCATTTTGTTAGATATACTCGAATTGAACCAACGTCGTTGGATGAATTTCCCATATATTGCCATTTTCCAGTAAAATTAGTCGGCCTAAAAGCAAAGGGAAATCCTGAAGTTGCCTTCATAGTTGTAGTGTTTAAATTTCCGCTTGCTGCAATCCCAGGAACAACACCTATACCAGGAATGTTTTGAGATGTAAGTTTAATATAATAGTCTGATGAAGTACCTCCTTTTACAGCTGTATAAACACTCGCTGAGGAAGTTAAGCTATTTGTTGTAGCCCAGTTGTCTGGAGTCCAATAACCACTTGAATTTGTCCAGTTTTGAAATGTCCCGTTAGGTACAGTTTGAGCATTGGAAATCGTCGCAACGAACATCAATGCAAAAGCAAAAATTAAATTTTTGTTCATTTTTATTGTTTTTGTTTGAAATTGTTAATGATTGTAGTTTTTTCAGGGATAGTATCAATCCCTATTAATTCCATTTTGCAAATGGGGCATTTGCCTTCATATTTAAATACCGTGTCTATTTGGCATTCCATGGGACACTGATAGGCAATATGGTTACTTTTGTTTGAACATGCAATTATCTGAATCACAAATGCGATTAACAAGATATTTAATGCACTATACCTTATGTATTTCATTTTATTGATTTAATAAATTAAGTTAAAGTGCATTAGAGAATAATGCACGAAAAAACCCGACACTAGTTAAAGTGTCAAGTAATTACTCAATTTAGAAAATCAAATTAATAAGGATCTATCCAATAAAAATATTGGGATTTTTCTACTTAAAGGTGGAGGATGATAATAATTTGAAACAAGGTCGATGCTTTGATAGAAGCATAATTTCCCAACAATAGGCGTTGTAATATCTCCTATAAAAAATGTTTCATGATTATAATCAATATGAATCGAGTTGTCAAAGTGTGAGATTAATTTGTAAATTTTGTAAATGTCTTTACAACAATCTTTTTTCATGGGTTTATCACCACATGGACATGAGTTTTTATGTGTTAAACCGAGTTCAATTGATGCTAATTTACCGCCACAATAATGTCTATTAACTGTCAATCCTATTGACAGAGATAGATAAAAAATCGATAGCAGAATTGCAATATACCTTTTCAAAGTTTGAAATTAAAGAAACTCGCAGGAAAGTTAAGTAAAAAATTTGGCAAAAAAAATAGTTGTGTGATTATTTTACAAAATGGCTCAAAGAATTTGTATTTATTGACTTTTAAATCCATGTGTTACTTACGAATGGTAACAAATGGATACTTAGTTCAACCTACAAAATCAATTAGCAACTCCACATCATTTCTTTGTCTGAATCTTGTGTTACGAAATGCAAGACTTCATGCCACATCACTCACACACTTCAATTTTCACAACCGTTTCCGGTGTAGTTGGAGGCGTTGGTAAAGCGATAACAGCAAAGCCACTTTTAATGGCGGTAACATTACCGGGATTATCAACAGTTGTTTTATACGCTGCTGCATCCGCTGCTGCCGGTTATGTGGTGAAAAAAGTCCGAATTCAAAATTGGATTTTACTGCCATCCCCAAGATTGGGATAATCTTTTGGGTGTTCCCCCAATGAAATCGCGGGTTGAGTTTTGGTGAAACATTTTTTTTTCTTGGTGAAACATTTTTGGTCAAAAAGGACCAAAAACGCGAACAAAAGTGAAAAAATGAGAACAGTGCAAAACCCTATAAAACAAGTAAACCGTTGCAGAACAACGGTTTAAAGTTACTTGAAGCGAAATGAAAACCCTTCTAGCGGTGAGGGGGGGATTCGAACCCCCGGAACAGTTTCCCGTTCGTCAGTTTAGCAAACTGGTGGTTTAAGCCACTCACCCACCTCACCAATGGGGCTGCAAATATAGGATTTGATTTTTTCCTTTACAAGTTCAATCCCAAAAGAATTTTGTAAAAAACGCAAATCTTTCTCACTCCAAATCCCAAAACCTTTCAGTATTTTTGCCTTCTTTATTATCAGTCACTGCAATGCAAATAAACATTACTTTCCCCGACGGTGCCGTTAGAAGCTACCCCGCAGGATCTACAGCCATGGACGTGGCTTTGTCGATCTCTGAAGGGTTGGCCCGCAATGTGCTAGCCGCCAAAGTAGACAAGGAGGTTTGGGATGCCAACCGCCCGATTCATCAAGATGTTACTTTGCAGTTGTTGACGTGGAAAGACAAGGAGGGACAGCAAACGTATTGGCATTCTAGTGCGCATTTGATGGCAGAAGCCTTGGAATCTATGTTCCCGGGTGTGAAATTGGCGATCGGTCCGCCGGTCGATAATGGATTCTATTACGATGTAGATTTTGGTGATATGCATTTTTCCTCAGAGGCATTTGAGGCCCTGGAGAAAAAGATGTTGGAATTGGCCAAAAACAACAGCCCCTTTGTCCGCAAAGCGGTATCCAAAGCCGATGCATTGGCGTACTTTACCGAGAAAGGTGACCCTTACAAATTGGAATTGATCGAAGACTTGCAAGATGGAAGCATTACTTTCTATGAGCAGGGTAACTTCACCGATTTGTGTCGCGGTCCCCACATCCCCCACACAGGACACATCAAAGCGGTGAAATTGTTGAACACGGCGGGTGCATACTGGCGTGGCAATGAAAAGAACAAGCAGTTAACCCGTATTTACGGGATTACCTTCCCCAAGAAGTCGGAGTTGGATGAGCACCTAGAGCGCATGGAAGAGGCGAAGAAGCGCGACCACCGCAAATTGGGTAAGGAATTGGAGATTTATACGTTTGATGACGATGTAGGACCCGGACTGCCTTTGTGGTTGCCCAACGGGGGGATCATCATTGAAGCGTTGGAGGCTTACGCAAAGAAAACCGAGCAGGAAGCTGGGTATCAGCGTGTAAAATCGCCGCACATCGCCAAAGAAAGCATGTATTTGAAGAGTGGTCACCTGCCTTACTACGCCGATAGTATGTTCCCGCCCATGGAAATCGATGGAGAGAAGTACTACCTGAAGGCGATGAACTGTCCACACCACCACAAAATCTTCAAAGCATTGCCTCATACTTACAAGGAGCTACCGTTGCGTTTTGCGGAATATGGTACCTGCTACCGCTATGAGCAAAGTGGCGAGTTGTTTGGGCTGATGCGTGTACGGAGTTTGCAAATGAACGATGCGCACATCTATTGTACCGAGGAGCAATTTGAAGAAGAATTCAAAGGGGTGAATGCCTTGTATTTGAAGTATTTCGAAAAATTCGGTATCGATAAATATGTGATGCGTTTCTCTAAGCACAACCCCGAAAAGTTGGGTCAGAAATACATCGACATGCCTGAGCTGTGGGAGAAGACAGAGAATATGGTGCGCAAAGTGTTGCAAAGCATGGGCGTGAGCTATGTGGAGGTTGAAGACGAAGCCGCTTTCTATGGTCCCAAGATTGATATTCAGGTTTGGAGTGCCATCGGTAGAGAGTTTACGCTGGCTACCAACCAAGTAGATTTTGCACAAGCTGAACGTTTCGACTTGAGTTATATTAACGAGAAAAACGAAAAGGAGAGACCCATCATCATCCACCGAGCACCCTTGAGTACGCATGAGCGCTTCATTGGGTTCTTGTTAGAGCATTATGCGGGCAACTTCCCAACCTGGTTGGCCCCCAAACAAGTGGTGGTGTTGCCAATTAGCGATAAATACATAGAATACGCTGAAACTGTTGTTAATTTCTTAAAAAAGCACGATATTCGCGCCTCCTTGGACACTCGGGCCGAGAAAGCGGGTAAGAAAATCCGTGACGCCGAAATCGCCAAAATCCCTTACATGTTGATTGTAGGAGAGAAGGAAGCCAACGAACAACAAGTATCTGTTCGGAAGCACGGCGGTCTCGATTTGGGTGCAATGGGAATTCAGCAATTGGCTGATATATTGATAGATGAAACCAGGATATAGTAGAAAACCGTTCGTTAAAAAGGAAGCTCTTCACAAGATCAATGAGCTCATTACTGCCCCCATGGTGCGGGTGGTAGGAGAGTACATGCCTGTGGATGTGTATCCAACCGCCAAAGCTTTGGAGGTTGCTTATGAATTGGGTTTCGACCTGGTGGAAATTTCTCCCAACGCCGATCCTCCAGTATGTAAAATTGTAGACTACAAGAAATTCTTGTACGAGCAAAAGAAAAAACAGAAGGAAATCAAAGCGAATGCGGTTAAGCAGGAAATCAAAGAAATTCGTTTCGGACCAAACACCGACGAGCATGATGTTGATTTCAAAATCAAGCATTCGAAACATTTCTTGGAGCAAGGTCACAAGGTTAGAGCCTATGTGTTCTTCCGTGGTAGAAGTATCATCTACAAACAGCGTGGTATTGATTTGTTGATGGGGTATGCCAATGTCTTGATTGACGAAGGATATGCCAAATTGGAATCAGAGCCCAAAGAAGAAGGAAAAAAGGTGGCCATCATGTTGGCACCAAAAGTGAAAAAATAAGTTAGACAAATAAAGAATTCAGGATATGCCTAAAATGAAAACCAATTCCAGCGCCAAGAAAAGGTTCACAGTAACCGGTACTGGAAAAGTAAAGAGAGCGAAAGCATTCAAAAATCACATTTTGACCAAGAAATCAACCAAGCGCAAGCGCGCTTTGGGTAACGATGCCATTGTGGACGAAACCAACATGAGCAACGTTAAATTCATGCTTCGCCTCGGAAAATAAACCATTAAATAAGCTGGCCGGAGCACAAAAGCGCTTTTGCAATAGATTGCCGCTCAAGCCATTAAACTAAAATACTATGCCAAGATCAGTCAACCACGTTGCGAGTAAAGCTCGCCGCAAAAAGACCCTCAAACTCGCCAAAGGTTACTTTGGTCGTCGTAAAAACGTTTGGACCGTTGCCAAGAACGCCGTAGAAAAAGGTTTAACCTACGCCTACCGCGATCGTCGCGCGAAAAAACGCGAATTCCGCTCTTTGTGGATCGTTCGTATCAATGCCGCTTGTCGTTTGCACGGAGTTAGCTACAGCCAATTCATGGGTAAATTGAACACAAGCTCATTGGAAATCAACCGTAAGGTTCTGGCCGACCTCGCCATGAATGATCCTGCTGGCTTCAAAGCCATCTTCGATCAAATCATGAACGGTTAATCCCTCCTGAATTTGAAATCAAAAAGCCCCTCTATCGAGGGGCTTTTTTTGTGCCCAATCCATAATATATCTTGACGATGTCCCCAAGTACAAATGCCACTTCGTCCCGCTTCAACAGACAGTAAACGAAAAGCAGTAAGGGATTATTTTCTATCCCAAAGGGAATAGGTGCGGATGTTTCCTCTCGACTGGAAATTAATGGCCAACACATCGGAGAACGTTACGCGGGACATGACTTTTTGTACCAAATTGTACTGATATTCTACCTCGTTGTTTAAACCCACACGCTGAATTTCAGAAATGGGCTGTTGTCCGTCGCTCGCCGCCAACGCATACTCGTTGCATTCGGCCAGTAAAATGGGTTTTTCATGCACGCCTGCGGCGTTCTTCGTTAAAAACTTCACTGAATTTTTGGTGCCCGGCAATCGCTCAGTGACCAAATTGCCCTGTAAATACATATCCTCGCCACTGAAAGGGGATCGCACCGGTTTGATTCGGATGTATTCGCCGTCCTCGCGGATTGAATCATCACTCAGTTCAAACAAATACATCATATCCTCCATGGCCAGCCTGCGCATCAATTTTTCACTGTTGAGTTTTAAACGTTGCACTTCAAACTCCTCTGGGGTAATGACTTTATTTTGCACCTGGGTAGAGAGCGACGACATGATGGCATCGCGGTGTAGTTTCCAGTTGGTTAATTCTTCCACGGCGCCGCGCTCACTGAAACGGATTTCAAAAGGCAATAACTGCAGCCCGTTGGCCTTGGGCCAAGCCTTGGTGCCGTATTCATCGGCGTAATATCCCATTTTGAACAATCGCTCGCCCTCCATGGCCGTGAATACCAAATAACAAGTGTCGAGTTTGATGTCTAAAAAGTAGTCGTTCTCGTTGGTGATGTATTCCTGGGTAATCAATTGATAGACAAACCTGCGGTCCTTTACCAAATTAGAAACAGGATAGAGGGTGTCGGGCTTCAGTCCATCGGCCGTCAACGCGGGGTTGATTTTGGGTGCTGATGGTTTGATTTGTGCGCTCGTCAAAGGTTCTGTTGCCGGTTTGGATGTCGGCTTGGATGCCGGCTTGGGCTGAGGCTTCGCTACCGCCGTAGTCGCTGGTTTATTGGCTGGTTTAGTTGTATTTGTATTGACCGGCTTCGGCTGAGGTTTTGCGACGGGTTTTGATTGTGCTGAAGCCAACGGAATTCCCGCAATCATTGTGGCAATCGCGGTGAATAGGGAATACATGGAATTTTTGTTTGGCTGCATGGTTGTCAAGACGACCGATTATCGCAAATCGTTTGCCAAAGTTCGTGATTTCCATCAATTCAGACGCGCGATTGTGCTAAAACATAAAAAGGGATGCCTTGGCATCCCTTTTTGCGGTGATAATCATATCATCCGCTAAACGATTTCTCATCTTTCGGATCCTGGAATCCTCATTACGCCCCTTCGAAAATCAATTCCGAGCCCGCCAAATCGATGTGCACCTTTCCCTGGTTCGACAGTTTGCCCATCAAAATCTGTTTGCTTAACTCGTCCAAAATGCGCTTCTGTAATACGCGTTTCAACGGTCTGGCCCCAAATTGAGGATCGTAGCCCAACTGTGATAACCAGTCCACGGCATCCCTGCTTACAGTCAATTCAATGCCATTCTCCTTCAATCGAGAAACAATCATCTGTATCTGTAAACCCACAATTTGATGAATCTGGTCTCTGCCCAAGGGCTCAAACATCACCACCTCGTCAATCCGGTTCAAGAATTCAGGTCGGATGCTGCGTTTCAACAACTCAAATACATCGCTCTTGGCTCCGGCAACAATCGCATCGCGATCGCCCGTTTCGATGTGTTCAAACCGTTCGCGAATCAATTCAGAACCCAAATTGCTCGTCATGATGATGATGGTATTGCGGAAATTGGCTGTCCGACCTTTGTTATCGGTCAACCGACCGTCGTCCAATACCTGCAACAAAATATTGAATACATCAGGATGCGCCTTTTCGATTTCATCCAACAACACCACACTGTAGGGTTTCCGACGAATGGCCTCCGTTAACTGTCCGCCCTCATCATAACCCACGTAGCCTGGAGGGGCACCAACCAACCGACTTACCGTATGCTTTTCTTGGTATTCGCTCATGTCGATCCGAACCATCGCCTGGTCCGTGTTGAATAAAAATTCCGCCAATGCCTTGGCTACCTCGGTCTTACCCACACCGGTAGTTCCCAAGAATATGAAGCTCCCAATCGGTTTTTTCGGGTCTTGCAGTCCAGCCCTGCTTCTGCGTATCGCGTTGGATAGGGCGGAGATGGCTTCTTCCTGACCCACCACGCGCTTGTGCAGTTCTTGTTCCAGGGTGAGCAATTTCTCCCGTTCACTTTGCAGCATGCGATTTACGGGGATACCGGTCCAGCGACTCACAACCTCCGCGATGTCCTCTGCGTCAACTTCTTGTTTTACCATCAGATGCCCACTGCGTGCATCGCCCAGTTTCAAACTCAACGAGAACAAATCTTCTTCATTCTTTTTGATGAGTCCATAACGGATTTCGGCAACACGACCGTAGTTCCCATCGCGCTCTGCTTGATCTGCCTCAATTTTCAGTGCTTCGATAGCGGCTTTTTTCTGTTGGATTTGCGACAATACCCCTTTTTCGTTTTCCCATTGTGCATTGAGGGCATTGCGTTTTTCGCTCAAGTTGGCAATTTCTTCATTGAGTTTGGTCAATTTGGCGGTGTCGCTTTCCCGTTTGATGGCTTCCCGTTCGATTTCCAACTGCATGATTTTGCGGTTCATTTCGTCGAGTTCCTCGGGCACAGAGTCCATTTCCAGTCTCAACTTCGATGCGGCCTCATCCAATAGATCAATGGCTTTGTCGGGCAGAAAGCGATCGTTGATATAGCGCTGGCTCATTTCCACGGCAGAAATGATGGCTTCGTCTTTGATACGCACCTTGTGATGCACTTCGTAACGTTCTTTCAATCCGCGCAAAATGGAGATGGCTTCCTGCGTGTCGGGTTCTTCCACCATCACTTTTTGGAAACGGCGTTCCAGGGCTTTGTCGGCCTCAATGTACTTTTGATATTCCGCTAGGGTGGTGGCACCAATGGCGCGCAGCTCACCTCTCGCCAAGGCGGGTTTCAAGATGTTGGCCGCATCCATGGCTCCTTCGCTTCTTCCAGCGCCAACCAGGGTGTGGATCTCGTCAATGAATAACACCACTTCGCCAGCGGCGCCAATCACTTCTTTCACCACCGCTTTCAATCGCTCTTCAAATTCGCCCTTGTATTTGGCTCCGGCAACCAACGCGCCCAAGTCTAAGCTGTAAATGACTTTTGATTTTAAGTTCTCCGGCACGTCGCCCCGGATAATGCGCATGGCCAACCCCTCTGCGATGGCTGTTTTACCCACGCCGGGTTCGCCAATCAATACAGGGTTGTTTTTGGTTCGGCGCGATAGGATTTGCAAAACGCGACGGATTTCTTCGTCTCGGCCAATCACCGGATCCAATTTGCCCTCCCTGGCCATTTGGTTGAGGTTGAGCGCGAACTTTTTCAATGAATTGAATTGATTTTCGTCGGTCTGAGAACTCACCCGGTTTCCTCCGCGCAAGGCTTGGATGGCTTTGATGAGGTCATTGCGCTTGAATCCCGCATCTTTTAACATATTGGCCGCACCGTCTTTGCCGTCGAGAATCCCCACCAACAAATGTTCATTGGTAATGAATTCGTCTTTCATTTCTGCCATGGCTTTTTCTGCTGCCACGGTTACGGCATTTAACGGTTGTGATAAATATACTTGTCCGCCCTCTACCTTGGGTAGCGACTGTAAACTGGCCTGCGCCGCTTGTTCGATGCGCGATAAATTCGCTCCCAACTTGCCGGCTATAAACTGCAAGGTTTCCTCGTCCTCCGATATCATGGCCAACAGCAAATGCGTGGGTTCCATCGCTTGATGCTTGTTTGCGATGGCCAACTGTTGCGCCTTTGACAACGTGTCCTGTGCTTTGATGGTAAATTGTTGTAAATTCATGATGCTAGCAAGCGCTCAAAAGAGATTCCAATGCGTAAAATGTGAAGATTTGTGTCAAAATGTCGTTAAGATTACGCGCAAAGCGCAAAAGTTCGCGTCAAAACGTCAGTTTCTGCGCAAAGATCGGTCATCAATGACTTCCATGCCTTCTTCGATGGCTTCCAGGGGTATTTCTGTTTCTTCGGCTTCATCGTCGCCATTGCCATCGATTTCTTCCCGTTTTTTGGCGGGTCCTTTCAGTCGATTCCAGGCATCGGGATGTATGCAAACTTGAAACACAGCCGTATCTATACTGCCCGAATCCTTGGCCAGGAGTCTGTTTTTCAGGGCCCTGAAATGACCGTTGTTGCTCTTGACACAGCCATTGGAGTCCAGAAACCAGCGGACTTTTTTGGGCATCGGAATGATGCTCGCCAGGAATGTGCATTCTCCCAACGTAAGTTCTGAGGGGTGTTTATGGAAGTAAAAGCGGGCGGCTTCGGTGGCTCCAAAAATGCCCGGACCCCATTCAATCACATTCAAATAAACTTCCATCATCCGGTTTTTACTCACCAGCGATCTGCGTTCCATGAGCCAGGTCAACAGGATTTCTTCCACTTTTCGGGCGATGGTTTTTCTGCGACCCAAGAACACGTTTTTCACCAGTTGCATCGATATGGTAGAACCCCCGCGGGCAAATCGTTTTTGGCGGTAGTTCTGGGCGATACTGGATCGGAATGCATCCATGTAGAATCCCTGGTGATGAAAGAAATCGGGGTCTTCGCTGCGCAGCACGCATCGCACCAAATCCTTGCTGATACTTTCCAAGGGTGTGAAATTTCCATTGTCGCCACCCACCTCAAAACGAGCCACAGGCTCTCCTTTGTCCCAGTAGGTGTAAGTAAATACGCCATTCATGATCCGCGGATCTACGTTACCCCACTGAACGATGGTGAAATCTTTGCTCGGCCACATCTGACTTTCCAAAATGCAATCGCGTGGTTTTTCGTGTTCCATCGCAAAGCGGAAACGATATTCCAATGTACCCGTAGCCTTTGGGATGCCGATGTTTCTGAACAATCCCACGGGCAAGCTGGAAAAAAAGGCATTGGCGCCCAACCGGGGCATGTACAATCCCAGAGCGTATTTGGGGTTGTTGCCACCTTGATATTGTGCGAATATGTGGGCTGACACTTGGTTTACTCTTACGGTACTTTGTGAGTCCAGTTCAAAAAATCCGTCTTTTACATCACAAACGAACCGACCGTGGGCCGAGTCCACTTGTACCAACGTATCTGAAATTCGTTCATCATCGACCTGCAAACCAATAAACCCTCCTTGCAAATCGGCGTGGATGGCGCCAAAAGATTCGCCCAACTCGGATACCTCAAACTCGGCTCGTTGAAAGCCCAAACCGTTCAAAACCAGGGGGATGCTTACGTATTTTTGCTGATTGGCCGGCGTGATACTCACATGACCGGTTAAGTCGTCTTTGTCCAAATCGCCCTGTAACAGAAATTCTATTTGTCGTTTCGTTACCAAGGGCATCGAATCTACATCGCCTTTTTTCTTGCGACGATATTCTTTCTTTTGTTGTGCTGTGAGCAGTTTCTCAGAGGTGGCCTGCAGGTGCAGATTCACATCTTCATTCTTGTACAGGGTGTTGGGAAGCGCCAATACGATTTTTCCAGTGGTATCGGTGAGTGAGAGGCGGGTGCCAGCCATTTCCAGGTGGTTAGGGGCTTTGCCAATCCATTTCTCCAACTGTCTAAACAAGCTCACAACAGGGTCTCGCAGTGGGGTGGGGCTGTCGTCGGCCTTTTCATCGCTGCCGAGCAAATCGCAGTAATTGCAATAGGCGGGGAGGTTTACCAAATCCAACGTGAGGTCCTTGGTCACGAATCCCGAAAGTCCGATGTCCCAGAATTTCCAGACGTTCAATCCCACGGCCATTTGCTTGCAGGCGAAAACGGTTTTTCCGGGGAGGGTATCCACCGATTTTTTGTGGTTGAGCGATAGTCCTTGAAATTCCACGCCAAACAAATAGGTAAACCCTTTGCTTTCACATTGTAGGGTATATCCTTTGCGATCGAGTTTGGCTACGGCTTTGTCGAAGGCCCAATTCAGCAACAATCCGCGCAGAGCAATCCATGCCACGAGCAACACGGTGAGCGAGATGCCCATGATCCATGCAGACTTCTTGGCGATGCGTTTGCCTCGGCCACCCTGGGATAAATACGCGACCCGCGTTTTAATCCAAGTTTGGATGCGTGCCAGTGTAGTTGTAAGGGGTGATTTGTCGGAGTTCATGTTTTACAGAATCTGATATGTTCAGTTCGTCGATGAAGTTGGCTATGCTAGACTCGGTAATTTTGCTGTTGGTGCGGGTCAAAGCTTTCAGTGCTTCGTAGGGGTTGGGATAGCCTTCTCTGCGCAGAATGGTTTGAATGGCTTCGGCTACCACGGCCCAGTTGTTGCCAAGGTCGGCTTGAACGGCGTCTTCGTTCAGCAGCAATTTGTTCAATCCTTTCTCCAAACTATTCAAAGCAATCAGGGTATGTCCGAAAGGCACACCCAAGTTCCGCAATACGGTGCTATCGGTAAGATCGCGCTGCAAACGAGAAACGGGCAATTTCGCGGCCAGGTGCTCAAACAAGGCGTTGGCGATACCCAAGTTGCCTTCGGCATTTTCGAAATCGATGGGATTTACTTTGTGTGGCATCGCGCTGGAACCCACTTCGCCCTCTTTGATTTTCTGCTTGAAATATTCCATGCTCACATAGGTCCAAACGTCTCTACAGAAGTCGATCAAAATGGTATTGAGGCGCTTCCAATTATCGAATTGGGCAGCCAAAAAATCATAGGGTTCAATTTGTGTGGTAAACGATACGCGGTAAAGGCCCAATTCTTCGCTCACAAACTGATCTCCAAATTCGGGCCAGTTGATTTGTGGGAAGGCTACGTGGTGGGCGTTGTAGTTGCCGGTAGCGCCGCCAAATTTTGCGGAGAAAGGAATGCGGTACAGTCCGTGAAGCTGTGATTCAAGGCGCGACACGAACACGTACCATTCTTTGCCCAAACGGGTAGGAGAGGCGGGCTGTCCGTGTGTTTTTGCCAACATCGGAATGTCTTTCCAATCTTGGGCTTGTTTTTTCAGGATCGCCACGATGTTTTCGATGGCCGGAAATAGCACGTCGGTGCTGGCATCTTTGAAGCTCAGTGGGATGGCTGTGTTGTTGATATCCTGGGAGGTGAGGCCGAAGTGAACCCACTCTTTGTAGGCCTGCAATCCCAACTCATCCAACTTCTCTTTGATGCAATATTCTACGGCTTTTACGTCGTGGTTGGTTGTCTTTTCGATGGTTTTAACCCGCTCAACATCAGACAGTGGCAACTGAACACTCCACTGCGTAAGTACTTCTTCGGCGGCTTGCAGGGCTGTCCAATCAACATTTGGAATCACTTTGGCGAGGGCGAAGAGGTAGGCTACCTCAACGCGGATGCGGTATTGTATCAAACCCGCTTCAGAAAAGTAGGGCTTGAGTTTTTGGGTGCCTGAGGCGTATCGACCGTCTACAGGGGAGATTGCGTGCAAAGGGCTAGCATCCATACTGCAAAAATACGATGGAATCGGGGTTTTCGTCGATTTTTTCTCTGTTTTGATGCAAGGAAACGACGGACGACGACAAAAGAACCAACGGCTGAGTATCTTTGGGCATATGAAGCGTTTTCATTTGTTTGTTTTTGGGGCGGCCTCGCTATCGCTCGGCCCCCTCGTAGCCCAAACAGCCTCCACCCCGGGTGCCGTGACATCACCCGATCAACACTTCGATGCGCAAACCCATCAGCCCATCTACAGAAAAACCTACTCGCTGGTGAAACGGGGACCTATCTACCAAGGAATCTATTACAATCCAGAATATGTGGATGATGTGAGTTGGGGTATGTGGTACTCCAATGAATCCATGACAGCCGATGCCTCGTTGGCCCAAAATCCAAACTATTTTCAGTCGCGCGGTGGCTGGGGAACCGAAATTCTATCGGGCAACCTGTTCCCAAAACTCAACCCCAAATTCAAGCCCTCGGCACCGGCCAACTGGCAAAACAATGGGTGGAGCACCGCGGATCTAAAATCCCACTTGGAAAAAAATCCTACATCCCGCGGCGCCCTCTACGCCGGTTTTGGAATGGGAATGGGATTCTACGGCCGGGGAGATCGCAACAATGTCACCCTGAATACCATCCGGGAAGACAGTGGATATACCTATTTGCATAACTATTCTGTGAGCCTCTGGGGAAAACTGCACTACGAACGGAAAATGCAGTGGGGCGGTGTTACCGTGTATCCGTTCAGTTCGGTGGCGGTGGGACCTAAAATCTTCTCTACCAACCAAGAAGTGCACACCTACCTCACGCTGACCGATTATGAAAGTCCTACCGGATCCAACATCCATTCACAGGCCGTGTTCTTCACAGAATTTTGCGTGGGTGCGAAAATCAAGTTGGGACAGGCGGTTTCATTGATGGTATCACAGTCGTTTCTTCAATCGGGTGATATCGATGCGGTGGATTTGGCGCAATCTACATTCAATGGCTTGGCGTTTGATCTGCACAAAGTGCGCATGAATACCAATCAATCCCAATTCAAAGTGGGGTTGGTGTTTGATCTCAGTGAGCGTTCTTATTACCAGTACAAAGTGGCTGATAATCAGATTGATACTGTTTGGTTTTACGAGGCTGAAATGCCTCCGCCCGTGGATTCTTTTGTGTACGATTCCGTTACCAAGACCAAGGTGAAAGTCAAGTATTTCACGTGTCCTTGCTGTGTAACCAATCAAACTGGAACCGCGCCCAAACTATACAACGGCGCCGTGCCCATTTATACGCCAAGTCCCGCGGCCCCGGCCCGTATTCCTGATCAATCGAGCTCGCCAAGTAATCGATCTTGGAACTCAGATTGGAATTCCAACCAAAATCCACCACCGAGCAGAACCCCTTCATCCAGTGGTTGGAATGGGTCCTCGGGTTCAAATTCAGGCGGTTCGGGCAAGCGACCTGCACCCAGTATTTCCGCGCCGAAAATCAAGAATTAAAGTTCGAGTTTGAGGAAGCGGCCGGTGTGAGAGCCCTCGAATTGAGCCACCTGTTCGGGTGTGCCCACGGTGAGGATGTTGCCTCCGCCGCTGCCACCTTCCGGACCGATGTCTACAACCCAGTCGGCCACTTTGATCACGTCCATGTTGTGCTCTATGACCACAACGGTATTGCCTTTTTCTACCAGGATGTTCAGTACGCCCAACAATTGTTTGATGTCGTTGAAGTGCAATCCTGTGGTGGGTTCGTCCAAGATATACAGCGTTTTTCCTGTATCGCGCTTGCTCAACTCAGTAGACAGTTTTACCCGCTGCGCCTCTCCACCACTGATGGTTGTGCTCGATTGTCCCAAAGTCAAATACCCCAATCCCACATCTTGCATCGTTTTTACTTTGCGGTAAATCAGGGGGATGTGCTCGAAAAATTCTACGGCCGTGTCTATGGACATCTCCAACACATCGTTGATGCTTTTGCCTTTGTATCGCACTTCCAACGTTTCACGGTTGTAGCGTTTGCCCTGACATTCATCGCAAAGCACCTCCACATCGGGCAAGAAATTCATCTCGATCACTTTTCTACCGCCACCGCCACAGGCTTCGCACCGACCGCCTTTCACGTTGAAGCTAAATCTTCCGGGTTTATATCCGCGGATTTTGGCTTCAGGGAGGTTGGTGAACAGGTTGCGGATCTCTTGGAAAACACCCACATAAGTGGCTGGATTGCTTCTGGGGGTCCGACCGATGGGCGTTTGATCAATGCGGATGACTTTATCGATGTGCTCTAATCCATTGATGCTAGCAAACGGCAAGGGTTTGTAGCTGGATCCGTATACTTTGTTGTGGGCAGCAGGGTAGAGGGTTTCATTGATCAAACTGGATTTTCCGCTGCCGCTGACACCTGTAATGGCGACGAATAGGCCAATGGGAATCTCCAGGTTAACTTTTTGCAAATTGTGGCCCGTACAACCTTTCAAGACCAACTTCTCTTTACTTGCTTTTCTGCGCTGCGATGGCACAGGAATGCTGTCTTCTCCTCGGAGGTATTTTCCAGTAATGGCATTGGAAGCCATGAAGTCTTTAACTTCCCCGCTGGCAACGATCTGTCCGCCGTGAACACCGGCATGCGGACCGATTTCTACCAACCAATCACTGGCCAACATCATGTCTTTGTCGTGTTCTACAACAAGAACCGTGTTGCCCATATCCCGCAAATCGCGCAGACTTTGAATCAATCGTTCATTGTCGCGCTGGTGCAAGCCAATGCTGGGCTCATCCAAAATGTAGAGGACATTCATCAACTTGCTTCCAATCTGTGTCGCCAAACGAATGCGTTGTGCCTCACCCCCGGATAGGGTTCTAGCGGGGCTGTTCAAAGTCAAATACCCCAGTCCTACACCCACCAAAAAGTCCAAACGTGCCCGAATTTCTTTGATCAATTCTGTGGCAATGGTGGCTTGTCGTTCCGTGAGTTTTTCATCCACCCCATCAAACCAAGACTTCAGCACATCGATGTTGAGATTGCTGAGTTCGGCGATGTTTTTATCGGCCACCAAAAAGTGCAATGATTCTTTTTTCAACCGAGCGCCCGCGCAAACCTCACAGGTCTTTTGATGCATGAATTCTTCAGCCCACTGACGCAGTTTGTCGTCCTCGGATTCAAAATAATTCTCCGTGATGTAATGCACCACGCCTTTGTATTGGCTCTCGTAGGTCTTCTTTTGTCCTTGGTGATTGACATGACTCACCATGATGGTTTCGTCGTAACCGTACAAGATGCATTGCAATTGGTCGTCGCTCAGTTGGGAGATGGGATCGGCCAAGCTAAAATCGAGCACTTTACTCAACGCACGCAGCTGGCTGAACGTCCAATTTTCGCGCAATTCGCCAATGGGTACGATGCCGCCGCGGTTGATGGATTTGCTGCGATCGGGGATGATAAATTCTATGTTGACCTCGGCGGTTTCTCCCATGCCTTCGCAGTTGGGACAAGCACCGTAGGGCGAGTTGAAAGAAAAGGAATTGGGTTGGGGTTCGTCGTAACTGAGACCAGAGATGGGGTCCATCAGGAAACGAGAGAACGGCACCACTTTTTCGTCGACATCCTGAACCATCATGTTGCCACCGCCCATTTTCATGGCGATTTTTACACTTTCCGATAACCGTCCGGTGGAAACCCCTTGCACTTGCAAACGGTCGATCACTACTTCAATGTCGTGAATTTTGTAGCGGTCCACCTGCATGCTACCGGTGATATCGGTGATGTGTCCGTCGATGCGAACTTTGTTGTATCCTTTTTTCTTGATTTGTTCGAAGAGTTCGCGATAGTGTCCTTTTCTGCCTTTAACCACTGGGGCTAAAATGGCCACTTTCTGACCTTCGAATTTGTTCACCATGGCATCGATGATCTGCTGTTCGGTGAGTTTGACCATTTTTTCACCGCTCAAGTAGCTCACGGCTTCACCGGCTCGGGCGTACAGCAAACGCAGGAAATCGTATACTTCGGTCACCGTGCCTACGGTGCTTCGGGGGTTTTTGCTGACTGTTTTCTGTTCGATGCTGATGACGGGACTCAGTCCACGTACTTTGTCGACATCCGGACGTTTCATGTCGCCAATAAACTGCCTGGCGTAGGCCGAGAAACTTTCTAGGTAGCGACGCTGTCCTTCTGCGAACAACGTATCAAAGGCCAAGGAACTTTTTCCTGAACCCGAAAGTCCCGTAAAGACAACCAATTTGTTTCGGGGGATTACCAGGTCAACGGACTTCAAATTGTGTTCGCGTGCACCCAAAATTTCGATGCTGGGTTCGTTGGCATCGGGTTGATGAATGTGCGTGGAATGTCCGTTTTTCATGGAATCTGCAAAGGTACAAAACAATTATCGGAAAGAAAGGTGTTTGCGCTAATTGGAAATAATTACCAACTGCCGCCGGCGCCGCCGCCGTTGAAGCCGCCGCCACCACCAAATCCACCCCAATCACTGGAGCCGCCACCGCCGAAACCGCCGGATGAACCACCGCCCCAACCACGACCGAAACCGCTCCCCACAGCCCCCCAGAAAAAGGGGTTGCTGCCCAAGCCGCTTTGGTAGTGACCGCGACGAGAATACCCACCACCACCGCCACCGCCTCGGCCACTGCGGGCAATCAAAACCAGTACGATCAGGGTTAGTAAAATGCTGACATACCCGCCCTTGCTTTTGTTTTTCTTGGTCGCACGTCCTTTGAATTTGTTTCGTATGGCCTTTTCGTAGGCGAGCACCGTTTGGTCTATACCCAGTGCGTATTGTTCGTTTCTGAAATTGGGTACAAGATAATCCTGGTGAATCTGACCAATTCTACTGGCACTCAATCGGTCTTGTAACTGTTCGGCTGTAACCGTTTGAAACTTGCGGTCATCGACAGCGATATACAACAGCATGCCGTTGTTTTTTCCTTCAACACCCACTTTCCATTCACGCGCCAAGAACATGGCCCGATCAAACGCCGAATAACCATTGGCAGATTTTTCAATCACTACCGCTATTTGCACGGAGGTAGAATCCTCGAATTGATAGAGTCGTTCATCCAAGGCTTGCACCTCTTCTGGTTTGAGTAGGCCCGCGTAATCATTGACGTGTCCTTTGTATTTGGGTAGGGATTGTTCTGCCCAAACGGTGGAGACGCTGAGCACTGCTAGAAGCATCCAGAGCCCGCGCATCGACAAAGCCTGAAAAGGGGATATAGGTCCTTTGGATTTAGGCATCGGTCGATATTTGGTTGCTTAGTTCGTTGGGGTTTTCGAGGTTGGGCGGAAAATGACTGGCCAAAATCTGTCCGATTTCTTTGATACCGCGAATCACGCCCGCTTTGAATTGTTGTTCCCGAAACAGCGTTTGCATGTGATCGCGAATTTCATCCCAATCACTCGGCTGCATTTTCGCATTGATTCCTGCATCGCCAAAAATGGCAAATTGCTTGCGTTCAGGCACCAAAAAAATGAGGATACCATTGCGTGCTTCGGTCTGATGCATGTTCAATTTCGCAAAAGTCTTTTGGGCTTCACCCACAATGTCCTCGCCCTTGAATCGCTGGCTGATGTGCACGCGAATTTCAGCGGAGGTTTTTTTCTCAGCTTGGGCGATGGCCTCCACCACTTCGGCGGCTTCCGCTTCGGTAAAGAGTGATTTTTTTCGGTGAAACCCCAGCAGAATTGCGATGCGGGTAAAAACCAAAGCGATGGGCGCGAACATGTTATTCGCTCAGCGCACCCTTAATGTCTACACGTTTTTCAGCGCCTTTATCGGACGCGAAACCGGTCTTTTTCTCAAAGCCAAATAGGCCCGCAAAAATGTTGCTTGGGAATTTGCGTACGCCCATGTTGTATTTCTGCACGGCTTCGTTGTAATCGCTTCTGGCGGTGCGAATTATGTTTTCCGTTTCGGAAATCTCGTACTGCAAGTTTTCAAATCCCTTGGTCGACTTCAACTCTGGGTAGCGCTCCATAACAACCATCAATCGGCTCAAAGCGGATGACTGAGTCATGGCGATTTTGTCGATGCTCTCGGGTGTAAGCTGTTCATTGCCCACTTTGATTTGTCCCACGCTGGCACGGGCATTGGTGATTTCGGCCAAAGTGCTTTTTTCGAACTTGGCTTCGGCGCTTACGGCCTCGGCGATTTGTACGATTTTGTCGGCCCGGGTTTGGTACGCCACCTCTACGTTATTCCACTTGGTGGTGAGTTTTTCATCGTTGTCAACCAACGAATTGTAGCTGCTTTTGATCCATAAAAAAACGATGAGGATGACCCCTACGATGATGAGGGTACGAATGGTTTTGCTGTTCATGATTTAATTTCTAACCCAAAGGTATTAGCAAAATGCTTGCCCATCTTCTCTTTTACTTCGAACATGTCAATTTTTCCGCCCAATTCCATTTCCATGCTTGTTACCCCCTTGTCTACAATGCCGCAGGGCACGATGTGGTTGAACATGCTGAGGTCGGTGTTGACATTGAGGGCTAAGCCGTGCATACTGACAAAACGACTGCATTTGATACCAATGGCTGCGATTTTGCGTTCATTGGGCTTGTCGATATCAATCCACACACCAATTCGATCGGGAATGGTGCCCGCGGTGATGCCATAATCGGCCAGGGTTTGGATGATGCAGTGTTCGATGCTTTGCACAAATGTTTTGATACCCATATTCAAGGCTTCCAAATCAAAAATGGGGTAGACCACCAACTGACCCGGACCATGGTAGGTAATATCGCCACCCCGTTCGATGTCGTACACCTTGGCCTGCATATCAACCAACGTCTCATCCGATGCCAACAGATTTTGTCGGTCCGCACTCTTCCCTAAAGTATACACATGCGGATGTTCGATCATGATCAAATGAAACGGGGTGGTATTTTCCTTGTTCGATTTCTTTTCGATCATGTCGTTGAATAATCCTTTCTGGAAGTTCCAAGTTTGATCGTAGGGTTCATTTTGCAATAAATGCAACTGACAAGGTAACATGTTGCAAATTTAGCCAATTTGCTTGGCTGCATTTGTAGAATCTCAGGTTGAGTCTCAACTTTGTTTTATGAAGATAGAAAATGGCAAAACCATCGCCCAGCATGTGGGCAATGCGGGAGAGCAACGGGCTGCTGAGTGGCTGTGGTTGAAGGGATTTGATATCGTGGAGCAAAACTGCCGGGTGGGAAGGTATGAGGTAGATTTGGTCTGTAAACAAAACCGCGATTGGGTGTTTGTGGAAGTGAAAACCCGAACGGAATCGTGGGGTGCATCGCCAGAAATAGCGGTGGATTACAAAAAACGACAGCATTTGCAAAAGGCCGCCGAGGGGTACATGAAACGAAAGGGATTGGAAACCCTGCCCAGATTGGATGTCGTAGCCGTTTCTATATTGAGTCACGGAACACAAATGATGTATTTTCAGGGGAAATAATTTGTGAAGTAAGCAACCCCTTTTAAAAAATAGATGTCATTGATTTTACAGGTTCTTGCCATAAAGCCAGAAACTTTCAATTTAATTTGCGGAACGAAAATGAGACTAAGAAAGATTTGTTTGGCCATCGGGCTGGGTTTGTTCGGATTTTTTCAGGGGCTAAGTGCTCAACATAAATGTGGTTCAGATCAATATCATCAGCATTTAAAGCAACAGGATCCGTCCATTGCCATCGCTGAATCTGAAATCAACACGGTTTTAAAAGAGAAAGCCTTGGAGAGCCGCGCGGCCATTTACACCATCCCTGTGGTGTTTCATGTGATTCATACCAACGGTCCGGAGAACATTTCCAGAGAGCAAATTTTGGATCAAATTCGGGTGCTAAACAACGATTTCAACTTGTTGAACGGCAATAGAACCAAGTTGCGCTCGGTCTTCAATGGGTTGGCCGCCGATTGTCAGATCAAATTTGAATTGGCCAAAATTGACCCCAACGGGAATTGTACGGAGGGTATCAATCGGGTGTACTCGTCAGCGGGAGTGCAGATGGATATGACCACAGAAAAGGTGAAGTCTTTGATCAATTGGAATTACAAGAAATACCTGAATATTTGGGTGGTTTCTTCTATATCAGGCGGTGTTGATGGGGGTGAAGTGCTGGGGTATGCCTGCTTTCCTTGGGCAACCAATGCCACCCGAGATGGTATTGTTGTAAAATCGGATCGTGTGGGAACCATCGGTACGGCGGTCGCTTCAGACAGCGCAAGAACGTTAACCCATGAAATCGGACATTGGTTGGGACTGTATCACACCTTCCAAGATGGATGCACAGGCGGTGACCAAATTGATGATACCCCGCCAGTGAATGGAACGTTTGTGAATGCTTCTTGTCCTGCCGGCGGAAATAGCTGCACCAATGATTTTCCCGATCTACCAGATATGTGGGAGAATTACATGGACTACTCAAACGGTGGATGTCAGACTTTGTTTACATTGAAACAGAAATCCCGCATGCATGGTGTATTAACCAACGGCAGTTATCCCCGAGCTGCGGTGGTATCAGCGGCCAACCTAATCGCCACAGGCGTAGCGCCAGGCAGTGTGGCCCCCGTTGCCGCATTTACGTCGAGCAGTACTGTTATTTGTGCGGGTCAGTCGGTAAAATTCTATGATCTCACTTGTAAATCTGCACCCACTGCTTGGTCTTGGTCATTTACTGGTTCTAGTCAGCCAAGTTCATCGGTGCAAAATCCAACCATTACCTACCAAACACCGGGTACATACAGTGTGTCGTTAACCGTTCAAAACGCCAAAGGCAGCAATTCTACGACCAAGACCAACTACATCACCGTGTTGAAATCCGTGGCGGTGAACAAAGCCAACTTCGAACAAAATTTCGAGAAGGGGGATCCAACCACCTTCACTACGGATGACAAATTTGTGCATTCCTCACCAGCAGGGTCTCGGTTCGTACTGGAAAACACCACCAGTTACTTGGGAACGAATTGTTTTAAAGCACCCATTACCACAGGGGCAAACATAGGTAATACCTACAGTGTGACCCTCCCCAGTGTCGACATTTCAAATATGGGGGCGTTAACACCCAAATTTACGTTCATGGCGGCCTATTGTCAGCCCAGTGTGGATGTGACAGATATACTTCGTGTATACGTTTCTACTGATTGTGGGGCCTCGTTCAAACAAATCATGGAACGTTCGGGCGCCGCCTTGGGTTACAGTGGACAGGTGTATACAAGCAACTTTATACCCAACAAATCCACCCAATGGAAAGTGATGGGTTTACCAAGTCTATCTTCGATTGGACTGGGCTTGAATACGAATTTGACGTTCCGTATTGACTTTACAAGCGCTGGCGGAAATCCCGTGTACATAGATAACATCAATCTAGGGCAATACATGGCCGGAGTAAATACGCTGGGTGAAGATCTTCAAATTTTGGAGATTAGCCCCAATCCAGTGGAGGCCAACGCCAAAATAGTGATTCGCAACACCAAACCAAATGAGGATGTGGTTGTTGAATTGCTGGATTTGCAGGGTAGAAAAGTGGCCAGCATCTTTGAAGGCGCACTTTCAGAATCTACAAATACAATCTTTATGTCGGATTTGTCGCTTCCATTGCAAGGATTATACATCGTAAGCCTGCGCAGTGGTAGAGGTCAAATTCAAAAACCAGTCATTTTCGGAAAATAATTCATGTCAATCAAGAACTTAGTCATCGTAGAGTCCCCGGCCAAAGCCAAAACCATCGAGAAATATCTCGGTGAAGGTTTCGTAGTAAAGTCTAGCATGGGTCATATCCGTGACCTATCGTCTGGTGATGGTGCGATCGACATCAAAAACGGATTTGCCCCCAAATACGAGGTGCCCGATGAAAAAAAGAAGCTGGTTGCTGAGTTGAAAAAATATGCCAAGGATGCCGAGACGGTATGGTTGGCATCGGACGAAGACCGTGAAGGAGAGGCCATTAGTTGGCACTTGTTTGAGGTGTTGGGGTTGAAATCAGAGAATACAAAGCGAATTGTATTCAATGAAATCACCAAAACGGCCATATTGAATGCCATTGAAAATCCGCGTACGATCGACAAATGCTTGGTGGATGCCCAGCAGGCTCGTCGGGTTTTAGATCGTTTGGTGGGTTTTGAGCTGTCGCCCATACTGTGGAGAAAGGTACAGCCCAAATTGAGTGCGGGTAGGGTGCAATCCGTGGCCGTGAAATTGGTCGTTGAACGTGAAAGAGAAATCAATGAGTTTGATGCCAAGTCGGATTTTCGGGTACAAGGTCAGTTTAAAACCAAAGAAGGCAAAACCCTCACCGCCGAAAATGTGAAAAAGCCAGCCAACGCCGCTGATGCCAAAGCGTTTCTTGAGTCGTTGGTGGATGCTGAATTTCAGGTGACTGGGCTGGAAGTGAAGCCCACTTTCCGGAATCCCTCGCCGCCATTTACTACCTCTACGTTGCAACAGGAGGCCTCGCGCAAACTAGGTTATGATGTAACCACCACCATGCGTATCGCTCAGAAGTTGTACGAAAATGGTCACATCACTTACATGCGTACCGATTCGGTGAACTTGAGTAAGTTGGCCATGGCCGCAGCGAAAGAAGAAATTGAAAAGTCTTTCGGTCCAAAGTATTCACAAGTAAGAAATTATACCACCAAAAACGAGTCGGCCCAAGAAGCCCACGAAGCCATCAGACCCACGAATTTCGGGGTTCAATTTGTCGGGGAAGACAACCGTGAGAAAAAGTTGTACTCTCTGATTTGGAAGCGTGCCATTGCCTCGCAAATGGCCAAGGCGGAAATGGAGAAAACAGTGATCACGCTGGAAGATTTGCAAAAGAAATCCAAGTTTCAAGCAGAAGGTGAAGTGATTCGTTTTGATGGATTTTTAAAGGTTTATATCGAATCGAAAGACGACGAAGAGGAAGATGGCGAGGAGGATGGTTTGTTGCCAGCAGTAACTGTAGGGGATGCCATTGAGCGCTTAAAATTGACCGCCCTAGAGCGATATGCTAGACCTGCACCCCGATACTCAGAAGCGTCGTTGGTAAAGAAATTGGAAGAATTGGGGATTGGACGTCCTTCTACCTACGCACCAACCATTTCTACCATTCAAAAAAGAAAATACGTAACAACCGAAAATCGGGAGGGAAAACAGCGTAAAATCGCAGAGATAACGTTGGAAGGCTCCACGGTTTCGGAGGTGGTTAAAACGGAGAAATACGGAGCAGAGAAAAATAAGTTGTTTCCTTCCGACATGGGTATGTTGGTGACAGATTTTTTGTCGGCCAATTTCGATGCCATCATGGACTATGGATTTACGGCTTCTGTTGAGAAACAATTTGATGAGATTGCCAATGGCAACCAAGCTTGGCAGGATATGCTTCAAGGATTTTATGGTCCATTCCATCAGGCCGTGGACACTACTATGGAGTCGGCAGAGCGAGTGACAGGTGAGCGGATATTGGGTGTTCATCCAAGCAACGGCCGACAGGTGAGCGTTAGGATGGGTAAATTCGGTCCATTTGTTCAAATTGGCTCGAAAGAGGACGGTGAAAAGTTGGTGTATGCCAGCTTGCAGCAGGGACAAACGATTGAAACGGTGGACATGGAAAATGCGTTGAAATTGTTTGAATTGCCACGTGAGGTGATGGTTTACAATGGCGAACCGGTAATTGCAGGGATTGGCAGATACGGACCGTATTTGAAACGGGGCGACAAGTATTTCAACGTAGAAAAAGGCACAGATTTGATTGCCATGACCGCGGAGCAATGCGCGGCGATCTTGGATGAGGCCTTCCAAGGGGTTCAATACCCCATTGTCGTTGGAACCCACAATGGCGTTTCGCTGGAAATTAGCAAAGGACGCTTTGGTCCCTACATCAAATACCAGGGCCAGTTTGTCAGTATTCCAAAGGGACAGGCACCGGAGACGGTTACCCTGGATCAAGCGATAGCATTGGTGGAAGCCAAAGCGGCTGGGGTGATGGCTGCGGTATTGAAGTCGTTCACGGAAGATGCCAACATTCAAATTTTGAATGGTCGTTATGGTCCTTACATCAAAAATGGCAAGGACAATGTACCCATTCCAAAAGAGAAGCAGTGGGATAGTTTGACTTTTGCGGAAGTAGCCGAATTGTGCAAGAATTTCGTGAAGAAGCCCAAGGCGGCTGGATTTAAAAAGAAAAAATAACGCACGCAGTTCGTTCGATTCAATACGGAGGTGTAGTATGGATGTTTCGACCCTCAAGGCGATGATTCGATTGCTTGATGATCCCGATGAAGCGGTGAGTCAGGCATTAGAAACCCGATTCATGGAGGAGGGCGAAGACATTGTGGAGGATTTGGAAGCCATTTGGTTGGCCAACGAGTTTCCATCCGTATCACGTCACATCGAGTTATTAATCAAGCGCATACAAAAGCAGGGGCTTCACAGACGGTTTAACAATTGGTTTCAGCAGGATCAGCCCGATTTGGTTGAAGGATGGGTTTTGGTGTCTCAAGTGCAGTATCCCGGCCTGAAAGTGGAGACGATTCGCAGGACGCTCAGCGACATCAAATTGGATGCTTGGTTGATGATGGGTGGGGTGGAGAACAACATTGATAAAGTGCAGATTTTGAATCATGTGTTTTTCGAGCAGCAGGGATTTCATGGCGACAACAGTCAATACCATTACACCGATAATTCATTCATCAATCGCGTGTTAGAGCGAAAGACGGGCAATCCCATCAGCCTGTCTGTGGTATACTTGGTGGTTGCGCAAAGTTTGGGTTTGCCGGTGTTTGGGGTGAATTTACCACAGCATTTTGTGGTGGGCTATTGTCAATTGAAAGAGGGGTTTGAGGGGGTGAAAAATATGAAGATGGTGGGCACGGAGGACGTTGACAAGGTGTTGTTTTACATCAATCCGTACAGCAAAGGACAAATTTTTACGAAGGAAAATGTGGATGCTTTTTTGAAAGTGGTGAATGTGACGCCACAAAAGCAGTTTTATCAACCTTGTGGCGTGAAGGAAATCGTAAAGCGGATGTTGAGGAATTTGCATTTTTCTTATGGGGAGGTGCAAGATTTAGAGAAGCAGCAGGAAGTGTTGCAAATGATGAAGTTGGCGGGGATGTCGGACGAGTTGGAGGGGCGTTAAACGCATGGGTTCGGCCTAAAAGAGGGGCTGTTGAGCGTGGGTCAATGTCGGGAATTTGAGAGTTTCGGGGCGGTTGTTTGGCGGTGAATGGAAAAAAGCCGAATTTTGCAGTGAATTCTTATGGCAGAAAAACCCATTGTAATGCCCAAAATGGGCGAGAGTATCGCGGAAGCTACCATTATCCGTTGGTTGAAGAACGAAGGCGAGCGTGTTGAAAAGGACGAGCCCATCGTGGAAATCGCTACGGACAAAGTAGATAGTGAAATTCCTAGCACTGAGGCGGGTATTTTGGTAAAGCAATTGTACAAGGATGGTGATGTGGTAAAGGTGGGAGAGCCTGTTGCCATGATCAACACCGAAGGAGGGGCCTCCGCTGTCGCTCCGGCCCCCACTGCAACGCCGGTAGCTGCTCCTTTAGTAGAAACCCCCGTAGCCGTAGAAACTGCCGTTGCCGCCATTGAGAATCAAATACAAGCCGCTCAACCCGTGGCAGAACCGTTGAGCAATGCCGACGGCTCTCGTTTTTATTCCCCGCTGGTATTGAACATCGCGCGCACCGAAGGGGTAAGTATGGTGGAATTGGAAACAGTTCCTGGTACAGGAAAAGAGGGTAGAGTAACCAAATTAGATATTTTGGCCTATGTGGCCAATCGTGGTACTGCAGCACAGCCTGCGGCTGTGGCTGCTGCACCTGCTGCACCCGCTGCGCCTGTGACATCAGCTCCAGTTGTGTCGCAAAATACCCCCGCAAAAGTGGAGGTGAAAACCAGTGTTTCATTGAATCCGGGCGACGAAGTCATCGAGATGGATCGCGTGCGGAAACTCATCGCCGATCACATGGTGATGAGCAAACACACATCGCCCCACGTAACCAGCTTCGTGGAAGCCGATGTAACCAACCTGGTGAATTGGAGAAACCGCGTCAAAGATTCATTCAAAAAGCGCGAAGGAGAAAACATCACATTTACGCCCATTTTCATTGAAGCCGTGGCAAAAGCCATCAAAGACTTCCCCATGATCAACGTGAGCGTAGATGGTAGCAGCATCATCAAGCGTAAAAATATCAACGTGGGCATGGCCGTGGCACAGCAAAATGGCAACCTCATCGTACCCGTTATCAAAAATGCGGATACCATGAACCTGTTGGGCCTTACCCGTGCCGTGAATGAACTCGCCAACCGCGCCCGCATTGGTAAACTCACCCCCGATGAAATTCAGGGTGGAACCTATACCCTGACCAACGTGGGTAGCTTCGGCAACGTGCTTGGAACCCCGGTAATCAATCAGCCTCAGGTGGCCATCATGGCCGTGGGTGCCATCCGCAAAAAGCCTGCGGTGTTGGAGACCGAGTATGGGGATGTGATTGCGATCCGACATATGATGTACCTCTCTCACAGTTACGATCACCGCGTGGTGGATGGTGCTTTGGGTGGTATGTTCGTGCGTCGCGTGGCCGATTACCTAGAACAGTGGGACGTGAATCGCGAAATCTAAATCCCTGCGGAAAATTCCCAGAAACAAACGCTTGGTTGTCGTTCTGACAATCCCATTTGCGAAACGAAATCCGTAACGCCGACAACACAATTTCCTTACCTTTGGCCTAGTGGAATACAAAATCCGACTGTTCGCCAAACTCATGAGCCTTCTATTCGCTACGATGGCGCTGTATGCTTTGTTGGATTTGTTTCAAAAACCCAAAGAAGAAATACAGTTTGTCTTGGCCCATGAAAGTCAATCTGGATACCGATCTACGAGCAAATATGGAGCGTCGCACGTTCGAGAGAACTTCTTCTATTGCATTCCATTTCGAAGTCGTATTCCCTATCGGTTGCGGGGTGGTAATGAAATCGATACTCTGCTGACCTTTGAGTCCATCTACGTTCGTCGGGGTGAAGCAGAAACCCTGTGGGATAGCATGCAAGCCATCGCGCAACAAAACGAAAAGGTGCAGGCAGCTTCAACTCAACCCATCCCAACATTGAGGGTGGCGATCGATGAAAAATCGTATTACGACTTAGAGGATGGGGATTCTATCCGTTTGTTTTTTAGTCCATGGCGAAATAAAATTGTGGGCTATACCGTGTTTACTTGGCCCAGATGGTTGGATATGTCGTTTTCTGAGGTGAGTACAACGATTAAGCACCTGAATCCCGAACTCAATCGGTGGTTGTTGACCACGGTTGTGTTTGCCTTGATTTCGTTGGCCTTGAGCGTGCTAACATGGATCCTGAAGACGTTTCAATATTCTGTAGGATTGTTTGTGTTCAATTGCGTGGCGGCGGCCATGCTGCATTGGTTTTATTGATCGGTGATGAAGATTTTGGTGGTTTCTGACAATCATGGGTGGGTGGATGATGGCATACTATACCATGCAGCATGGGCCGATGAAATATGGCATGCGGGGGATTGGCTTAACACCAAAATGCATGACGCCATCACAGGCCTGGGTAAGCCCATCATCGGTGTTCATGGAAACATCGACGGGATGGATGTGAAAGTGGAATACCCAGAACTACAATTGTTTGATCGTGAGGGATTTCGCATCTTTATGACCCACATCGGAGGCAAACCCGGTCGATATCCCACCCAAGTGAAAGACATTCTGCAAAAAACACAACCCGATATTTACGTCTGTGGACATTCGCACATGCTGCAAGTACAGCGCGATCCCAAGTTCAATAACCTCCTTTTTCTCAACCCCGGCGCCTGCGGATTGCACGGATTTCACAAAGTGCGTACCGCGTTGAGATTCCAAATTGAACCGCAAAAGATTCATTCTATGGAAGTTGTGGAATGGCCGAAAAATATTATCAAATAATCTTGGGGTAATAGTTGAAATTCTCAAAGAAAGTGGTAATTTTGCATCCCGTTCTGAAAAGAATACATGCCCAGGTGGCGGAATTGGTAGACGCGCTGGTCTCAAACACCTGTGGGTTCACCCCCGTACCGGTTCGACTCCGGTCCTGGGCACCAACATTGTGAAAAGCAATAATCATTTTCAGATCAAGACAATCGACGGCCAAATGGCCGTCGATTTGTTTTTGCCCCCAACCGAAGGACCGCATCCTGTGTTGGTGTACTGCCACGGCTTCAAAGGGTTTAAGCAGTGGGGTCATGTCCCCTTTATTCACGAATATTTCGCCACCGGTGAGTACGCTGTCATCACCTTCAATCACTCCCACAATGGTGTGGTAGGGGATGGTGATGATTTTCAGGCCTTGGATTTGTTTGCGGTGAATACCGTGAGTAAAGAGCAGAACGACCTCGAAGCCCTCGGTAAATGGATTCGAGAAAATGGGAAAGCCCTGGATTTAAACGTAGAACGCGTGTCGTGGTTGGGACACTCCCGCGGAGGAGCCAACGTCATCGTATTCGCCGCACGCTGTCAAGATTACGTGGAAAAGGTAATCGCCTGGAATCCAATCCCCTCGTATCAGTATCTGTTTGAATCGTATAACAAATCGGCTTGGAAAGAAAAACGCACGGTGTTCACCGCCAATGCCCGCACCCAGCAGCAAATGCCCTTGGATTACAGCATATGGGAGAATTTATTGGCCCATGAGGAGGAATTTGACGTAGTGGAGGCCGCGCGCAGCTTGGGTAGACCGCTGTTGATTGTACATGGAGAGTCAGACACTGTCGTCCCACCCGCCTTATCGGAGCCACTGTACGAAGCTTGCCTGCACAGTTTACGAATGACCGTACCCAACGGCGATCATACGTTTGGGATGAAACATCCCTGTGAAGGCATGGAATCCTTCACCCAAGAATTGTGGATTGCCCTCGATAATACCTTGTCGTTTCTGGAGGAAATTTAACGCGATCCCTTGGCCGACGCCCGTTTAAGCCGGTCATTAATCGCTCTTCCCAGTCCTGCCGGTGGGGCCCAAACAAAATACACCTGATGGCATTGGTCCTTATCGAACCGACGTAAAGTACCAAACAAATTCATGGCGGCCTCTTTGTCGTTCCCGTCCTCCGATAAATGATAATGCTTCATTGTTTTGTTCGCGGCAGCGGCGGGGTGCAACGATAACCATTGTTGGGCTTGCTGCTGTGAAAACCAAAGTAAGCCGAAGGTTTCATTCGAATTATGGTTTATTAGCCTGGCCTCGGCCTCGCTTTGATTTGGATCCCATGGAATCATCGATGAACCCGGGGCATAATGCTGATCCAACTGGCCGGGGGCTTGGGGATTGCTGTGGGTCGTCAGTACCTCGGAAATGGATTTTCCCAAAACGGCCGAAATGGAGTCGATATCCAACCCACCCAACCGAAGCACCGTGACTTCATCCTCCTCAGAAATGGAAACAATGGTGCTTTCTATGCCGATGGCACACGGACCGCCATCGAGGATGTAATCGATGCGCTCTCCAAGTTGATCCAATACGTGTTGGGCATTGGTGGGACTCACATAACCAAAAGGATTGGCGCTGGGTGCAGCCAAGGGAAACGACACTTGGTTGAGCAGCGCTAATGTCATGGCGTTGTTGGGCATGCGCACGGCCACTGTGGGGTTGTCGGCTGTGACCAAATGGGGAACATGGTCGGCTTTGGGCAATACCATCGTTAGGGGACCGGGCCAAAAGGCGTTGGCCAACTTAGAGGCGGCGGCGGGCCAGGTACTGCAAAGTGACTTCGCTTGGTCGATGCTAGAGACGTGTAAAATTAGAGGATCGAACGTGGGTCGGTTTTTCGCCGCGAAGATAGCCGCAACCGCATCGGTGTTTAGGCCATTGGCCGACAATCCATAGACGGTTTCTGTGGGTATGGCAACGAGTTTACCATCGTTGAGCAAGGCCGCCGCCAAAGCAATATCGATACCGATGGGCGCACCCATGATTTATCGTCGTTTTAGGCTGTACTTCTCAATTTTATTGTACAGGTGACTCCGTTGAATATCAATCTCTTGGGCAGTTTTCGCCACGTTCCAACCATTTTGCACCAATTTGCGTTCGATGAAGACTTTCTCAGCCCAATCGCGGAAATCTTGCAAGGTTTTATAGTCGTCTACCACCCCAAAAGGATCGGCGCCACGCTGGGCGGGGTTGGAGAACATGTACACGTCTTCTCCTGTGATTTTTTCGCCACAGAGAATGACCAATCGCTCAACCACGTTGCGGAGCTCACGAATATTGCCGGTCCAGTTGACATCCTGCAGGGCCTGATATCCATCCGGGGTAAAGGATTTTACCGGAATGCTGTTGTCATTGCAGATGTCGACCAGGAAGTTGTTGGCAATCAACGGAATGTCTTCTGTGCGCTCATTGAGGGTGGGCACATGGATGAGGATGACGCTCAAGCGGTGGTATAAATCCATCCGGAAGTTGCCCTTTTCAATTTCTTCTAGTAGGTTTTTGTTGGTGGCGGCCACGATGCGCACGTCGACTTTGATTTCTTTGTCGCCACCCACACGCGTGATTTTTCCTTCTTGGATGGCTCGCAACACTTTGGCTTGGGCTGCCATGCTCATGTCCCCGATTTCGTCGAGGAATAGGGTACCACCATGGGCTTGTTCAAATTTTCCGATGCGCTGTTTGATGGCCGACGTGAAGCTGCCTTTTTCATGCCCAAACAACTCACTTTCAATAAGTTCTGTTGGGATTGAGGCGCAGTTTACTTCTACCAACGGGTAGGAGGCGCGGTTGCTTTTTTCGTGTAACCAACGGGCTACCAATTCTTTACCGGTTCCATTTTCGCCTGTGATGAGCACGCGGGCCTCGGTGGGGGCCACTTTCTCAATGGTTTCTTTGATTTTTCCGATGGCAGGCGTTTCACCAATGATGTCGAACGTTTTGGCCACTTTGCGCTTCAACACCTTGGTTTCGGATACCAAATTGTTCCGATCGATGGCGTTGCGGATGGCAATGAGCAAACGGTTTAAATCGGGTGGTTTTGTGATGAAGTCATAGGCCCCTTTTTTTGTCGCGTCGATGGCCATTTCTACGTTGCCATGTCCAGAGATCATGATGAAAGGAAGGTCGGGCCGCAAAGCTTGGGCTCGGTCTAACAGCTCCATGCCGTCGATGCCTGGCATTTTGACATCACACAGAACCACATCGAATTCATTTTTTTGAATGAGTTGTAGTCCTTTGTTGCCGTCATCGGCCGTAGTTACAGTATAATTCTCGTATTCAAGGATTTCCTTGAGGGTTTCGCGGATCGGCGCTTCGTCGTCGATGACCAATATTTCAGCCATGTTTTGTGTATATATTAGAATACAATGATACGACCGACAGAGGACACCCAACGTCTAACTTTTCCACCAGTTATTCCCGATTATTTTTTAAACTTTTCGATGAGTGAAATGGGTGATTTATTTATTGGTCACATGGCCCGTGATGGTGTAGTAGGAATTGGGGTGAGTTTGGTGATTTATGGTTTATTAAATGATTGAAAATGAGTTGTTTGATGTGTTTTTATTTGAAGTCTTGTGTTGTGATAGGGGTGTAGGGAGCGGGTTGGTTGGGGCGCGGATTTGGGGTTAGATTTACTGGGAAAGTGGCTGTTGGGAGGCCCTGGTGTGCATTGGCTTTTATAAAAATGTTTGGCAATGTGGCGATTTTGATTCATTTTTGTTTTTGAGAGATACTCCATTTAAAGTATGAACAAACAATTACTGGGAAGAATATTGGCCGTTGCGGGGTTGTTGGCCCCTTGGATGGTTGAGGCGCAACAAGATCCAATGTTCACGCATTTTACGTACAACAAATTGTTCTACAACCCCGCGTATGCTGGGGCTTCAGGGCAGTATTGTTTGAATGCCATCACCCACCAACAGTGGTTGGGTTTTGACGACGAATCACCATACTTGCGTACCCAAAGTGGTACTCCAATTGAGATGGATTTGGACAAGATGCGAACCAACATCGCACCCCAGACCATGGGATTGGGATTCTCGGCACCGGCCATTTACAAGGATAAAAATTATGGTGGGGCTTCTTTTTCGTACGTGAGCGACAAAATTGGTTACGAAAGTAGCTTATACATGAAGGGTGGATTGGCATTGGCTTATCCGATGTTGGATGGTTCAAACATCCGTTTGGGTGTTGATTTCGCCAATGTAACCAAGTCGCTGAATGGCCAAGGCCTGCGTGCGCACGATCCCAATGATCCAATGATTCCTAACGGACAGGTTTCTGACAGTCGTACTACCTTGGGTGTGGGTGCGTATTATACCACGCCGAATATCATGGACGGAGCCTACATCGGTCTTTCTGCTACCAACATGACGCCTCAAACATTTTCATATGGTGCTTCAGGAACCATTACGGCTGAAACCAAGCGACACTACTATTTGGTGGCTGGTTATAAGCAAGAAAGCTTCTTAGGAAATCCTGCCTTGGTATTGGAACCCGCAATATTGGTTAAAGCGGCTGCGAATGCGGGATTCATCAAGCCCCAATTGGATATGCAAGGAATGGTAACTTGGAACGATTTGTTTGCGGGTGGTGCCAATCTGCGTGTATACGGTGCCGGTGTAGAATCATTCTCATTGATGTTTGGTTACTACCCACCTTTGTTGGGAAATAGCGCAGGTGCAACACAGCGTTTGCGTGTTGGTTACTCTTATGATATTCCGATGAACCGTTTGATCAGAAGTCAGACCGGAACCCACGAAATTCAAGTAAACTATTGTTTTACATTCACTTTGCCTGAGCGCCCAGTGAAAGTTTATCGCCACCCACGTTGGATGGAGCGTTCACCTGAGTTTGATTAATTGAAAAAAATATTTATCCACACAAAATAAACATCCGATAATTGCGTTTATACCCTACACGATTTAAAAATAATGTTGATTTTTTCAATCGAAACTTTATTTTTGCAACTTTAGAACAAATACGCAATATCAAAACTGCATAATGAAAAATACAGTGATGAGTTTCTTCACAAACAACGAGTTCGCTAAGAAAACATTGGGTTTCTTGGGCAATCGAACCCTTCGCAGGGCTGCGGTAGTGGCTTCTGTAATGGTCTATGCATGCGGACCTGCCGACACAGGCGACCTAACTGGTGTGTTGGGAAGACGACCATGGTTTCACCCACAGCCTCCAGGCATGGTTTATGTGAAATCGGGTACTTTCCACACCGGACAAGGTGGTCAGGATGTTTTCAACTCGTACTTAGAGCCAAATAAGCAGATGACAATCACTGCTTTCTGGATGGATGAGACCGAAATCACCAACAACGAATACCGTCAGTTCGTGAACTACGTGGTAGATTCATTGGCGCGCATCATGTGCGACGACGACGAATATTACTTCCCAGAAGATGAAGAGGGCAATCGTTTGATCAACCCTTACCGCATGGTGGACTGGGTGAAGCACAAAGAAGAATTGGCTGATATGTGGTATCAGGGAGACGAGCGTTTCCAAGGTAAGCACCAAATCGATACGCGTAAGTTGATTTATCACTTCATGTGGACCGACTACAAAGCGGCAGCTGCGTTGGATCGCGACAAATATGCTCCCATGGATCGTGCTCAATTCATGCGCACGGAAGATGTATTGGTTTACCCCGATACACTTTGCTGGGTACGTGATTTCACTTATTCATACAACGAGCCCATGGCTCAGGTGTATTTCCACCACCCAAAATATGATGAATATCCTGTAGTGGGAGTTTCTTGGCACCAAGCGTTTGCTTTCTGCCGTTGGAGAACAGACCGAAAGACAGCTTATTGGGAAATGAACGGTTACTTACCCAATACGCATGATTTCCGTTTGCCTTCAGAATACGAGTGGGAATATGCTGCCCGTGGCGGTCGTATCGGTAACAAATACCCTTGGGGTGGTCCTTATGCCCGTAACAGTAAAGGCTGTATGTTGGCGAATTTCAAACCCTTGCGCGGTAACTACGGTGTAGATGGTGGTGTATATCCAGTGCGTGTAGATAGTTATTTCCCTAACGACTTCGGTCTTTACAATATGGCAGGAAACGTTTCTGAGTGGACAAACACTGCTTGGGATGAAGCCAACAACTCTTTCGCACACGATTTGAATGGTGAGTCCTCTGTATTCATCAAGGAGCGTGGTAAAGAAGGTAAGCGTCAGGTGAAAGATATTCCAATCAACGAAAAGCGCAAAGTAATTCGTGGTGGATCATGGAAAGATGTAGCTTACTTCATCGAAAACGGTGCAAGAACCTACGAATACCAAGATACCAGTAAGTCTTACGTGGGATTCCGTTGCGTACAAACGTACATCGGTCGTTCTAACACCGACAGAAAGTAATTCATAGAATAATCCAAAGGATAATTCGTTAACTATTCAACTAACTATAACTAAATAAAAATTATGAGCAAAAGTTTCTTTGAATCAAAAAAGTTTAAAACTACCATGAACTTCGTTTATGGTATCGGTGCTGCGGTTGTAATCGTGGGGGCGTTGTTTAAGATTTTGCACTTGAAAGGTGCGGACATTATGTTGTCAGTGGGTCTGTTGACTGAGGCTGCGATTTTCGTTATCTCTGCTTTCGAACCTGTTCACATGGATCCAGATTGGTCATTGGTTTACCCAGAATTGGCTGGTGGCGAACCTACCGAAAAGAAAAAATCAACAGGCAGCGTTTCTCAACAGTTGGATTCTATGTTGGCTCAAGCCAAAATTGGTCCAGAATTGATCGAGAGCTTGGGTACCGGTTTGACTTCTTTGAGCAGCAATGTAAAAGAAATGGCCAATTTGTCTAATGCCGCTGTAGCAACCAACGAGTATGCTGAAAGCGCATCAAAAGCGGCTAAGAACATGAGCTCTATCGCCGATAGCACCGCCATGGTTTCTGATTCAATGGGTAACTTCTCTGCAGGTTTGCAAGGTGCATTGACAAACATCAGTGCTACTGAAGCAGCAACTGCTGAATTTTCAAGCGAATTGAATAAATTGAACCGCAACTTGAGCAACTTGAACTCAATTTACGGTAATATGTTGAGCGCCATGGGTGCAAACAAAGCCTAACCCTTATTTATTCCCACTAAACAAAAAAGGAGAATAGACAATGGCAGGTGGTAAAGTATCCGCACGTCAAAAGATGATCAACATGATGTATCTCGTGTTGACGGCGCTTTTGGCATTAAACGTATCGAAAGAGATCATCAAGGCATTCAACTTGATTGAAAACTCTTTGGATAATTCTACAAAAAACATCGTTCAAAAGAACACCGCCGTTTTGGGTAGCTTGGTGAAAACCGCTGCTGAAAACAAGGCTGCTGCGGCTGCAGTTTCATACTGTAACCAAGTGCAGGCTACAAGCAAAGCGTTGATAGATCGTTTGAATGCAATTAAAAATGAATTGTTGTTGCGTTCTGGTGACCAGAAAGATCCTAAAATGGGTCGTAAGCAAGAGCCTGAAGCCATGTTGGTAAAGGGTGGTGTTGCTGAATTGGCACAGGGTGATAACATGGAAGTTCATGGCAACTATTTCATGGTTGAGAATGGTGGTAAAAACGGTACCGATTTGCAAGATGCAATCAACAAAGCCCGCAAAGACATGTTGGCTGTGATGCAGAAAGCATCGAACGATCCCGTATTGGCTGCTTCTCCTGAGACCAAGAAAATGTTGTTGGATCGCATGAAAGCCATCGAAGAGAAAACCTCTTTGTATGCTAACAATGCAACCAACTCTAGCGGAACAGAACAATCTTGGGTTTCTATGTACTTGGAACACTCTCCATTAGCCGGTGTATTTGCCATGTTGAGCAAGGTGGAAAACGATTCTCGCTCTATGGAAGCAGAAGTGATGCAGGCCTTGGCTGAGTCAGTGAATGCCGCTGATTACAAGTTCGACAAATTGATTCCTGTTGTTTCTGCAGCGACCAGTGCCGTTTTGACAAACCAAACTTACGAGGCGAACATTTTGTTGGCTGCCTACAACTCAAAAGCTCAAATGGTTGTGACTGTAAACGGTCGTCCCATCGAAGTAGTGGATGGAGTAGGTAAGTACAAAGTGACTTCAGCATCTCCTGGTACACAGAAATACAAAGTAGGTATTCAAGTTCCTAAGCCCAATGGTGGGGGATCTGATAACTACGAGACTGAGGCAGAGTACAGTGTATTCGCTCCTCAGGCTGCCATTTCGGCCGATGAGTTGAACGTGGTTTACGTAGGTCTTCCTAACCCCATTTCAGTTTCAGTGGGTGGAGTAGATCCCAAGAACGTGACTGTAACCGCTTCAGGTGGTGGTGTTAGCTTGCGTCAAAACAAGCCAGGTTCTTACAATGCAATTATCCCTACCCGTAATGGTAACGAGTGTATGATCAATGTAACGGCGAAATTGCCTGATGGTCGTACCGTATCTATGGGTTCTAAGAAATTCAAAGTTCGTAACGTGCCCCGTCCAGTATTCAAAGCCGGTAGCGTAGGATTTAGTGGTCCTATCTCTTTGGCTGCGATGAAAGTACAGGCAAATGCCGTGGCTGCTTTGGATAACTTCGTGTACGATGGTGTGAAATACGATGTATTGTCGTACCGTTTCACATGTATCGGACGTCGTACCAACGGTCCTAAAATTCAAGTGGTGAATGGTTCTAGTTTGGCACCGATTGCTGCGTACTTGAAAATGTTGGGCCCTGGTGATTTGATCCAATTCGACCAAATTAAAGTAATTGGTCCAGACAAAACTCCCAAATTCCTCGACAACGTAGGGGGATCAGTAAACTAATAAACAAATCGATGAAACGCATTTTAATCACACTCACATTTGTAGCCGCTGCAGGATTGCAAGCCCAGGATTGGGGCGGTGGTTGGGGATCAGACCCAGCGCCGGCCAAAAAAGGTTCAGGTACTTCTGAGCCTGCAACCTCTGAGCCTTCTGCTGAAGCTCCAAAAAAGGAGGCGGAAATTGTGATACCAACCATTGGTACTCACTATGATGACCCTGCTGTGCCTCATTATGAGCCAGAATACGTAAACCAAGATACGAACATTCGTAACTTGCAAGGTATTGTCATGCAACGTCCTTACTTGCGCAATGCGGATGTTAAATTCCGTAAGCGTGTGTGGAGGGTGATCGACTTGCGTCAGAAAATGAACCGTTCTTGGACTTGGCCTAAGAATCCAATCTCTCAAGTATTCTGGGAATTGGGTACAAAGGGTTTGGTTCGTGCCTATGCAACGGATTCTTTCAACCGAATCATCACACCAGAAGATATCATCCGTTCTACTGCGGAAATCATTACCACGTCGAAACAACGTCCAGGTTCTGATGACCCAACGGATTTGGTAGATACATCGTTCCCTGAGTATTTCTCTTGGGATTTGATTCAGAAGTTTGAAATCATGGAAGATTGGGTGTTCGACTACAAGCATGGTGAATTTAAACCCATCATCATTGGAATCGCACCAATTCAGCCAAAAAACATCATGGGTCAAACGTACGACGTAAAACCTTTCTGGTTGAAGATGGATGATTGTCGTCCTACCTTGGCAAAATCAGAAGTATTTAACCGTTACAACGACGCGATGCGTTTGAACTGGGATCAGCATATCAACCAACATCGTTTGTTCGATAGTTACATCGTAAAAACGTCTGAGTGGGATGATCGCTACATCAACCAAAAGCCAGAATTTAAGCAAGATGGTTTGGCTTCGTTGTTGCGTGCAGAAGAAATCAAGAACGACTTGTTCATCTTCGAACACGATTTGTGGGAGTATTAATCTCGCAGATTAACAATCACATAAAAGAACAATTCAAAAAACCCCAACCATTCGGTTGGGGTTTTTTGTTGGACATTGCCACAGGGATTCCGATAAATTCGGGTTTTCCTTTGATTTTCCCCTCAAAAAGCGTATTTTTGCCGTTCGTTTTAGTAGCGATGTTCGACAAAGCGGAAGATCTGTGCATAGAGTTTGTCAAGTTGAAAGACGGCAAACACAACTTAGACTTCCGGGTTGACGAGACGTTCTTTGATTCATTGGGGAGTAAGGAAATACACAAAGCGGATGTCTGTGTAGCCGCTAAAGTTGATAAAACTTCAAATTGGATGCATGTACATTTGCGTATGTCTGGTAGCTTGACCGTAGATTGTCACCGTTGTTTGGTGGCATTACCGATGCAGATCGACACAAAATATTTGTTGATCGTGAAATTGGATAGTCAAGATGAGTCGGACAGAGACCATGAAGACGAAGGGGTAGAGTTGATCTACTTACGTCCGCATGAGTTTACTTTGAGTATTGCCCAAACCGTTTATGAGACGAGTTTATTGGCGTTGCCAATGATTCGGAATTGTGACGATTTGGACTTAAAACCCTGTGATCAGGCAATGATTCAAAAACTAGAAACGCTCAATCATGAATCTACCGAGGAACCCGAAGTAGACGCACGTTGGGAAAAATTGAAACAACTAAAAAACCTATAATAAGGAAATGGCACATCCTAAACGAAAAATATCGAAAACCCGTCGCGACAAACGTCGTACACATGACAAAATTGAAGTGCGTCCAATGATTGCTGATCCCGTAACTGGCGATGTATCATTGTACCACCGTGTAAACTTGGAAACTGGAATGTACCGCGGCCAGAAGGTAATGAAGGGTCGCAACGATAGTTAACAATGAGAATTGGTGTTGACGCCATGGGTGGGGATTACGCCCCATTAGAGGCCGTCAAAGGTGCCTCGCTGGCCGCTTCTGCTCTTGTCGGTGTTGAACTGGTTTTGTTCGGTTCAAAATCGGCAATAGAGGAGGTGTGTGTCGCTGAGGGCATTGATAGCACACAATTCGAGATTGTTGATACCCCTGATGTGATAGAAATGGCTGAACACCCCGTGAAAGCGTTGGTGTCGAAGCCGAATTCTAGTATTGCTCAGGGATTTTTGCATTTGGCGCAACACAAGATTGATGCTTTTTTAAGTGCTGGGAACACAGGCGCGATGCTTGTAGGATCTATACAGTACCTTAAATTGGTAGATGGTTGTGATCGTCCCTGTCTTACAGCAGCCATTCCCAGACCGGATAACCGTCCGGGTTTGTTGCTTGATGTAGGGGCTAACGCTGATTGTAAACCCGAACATTTAGAAAAATTTGCCTTGTTGGGCACTCTATTGTATTCCATGATGTACAAAGTGGAATCTCCCAAAATAGGTTTGCTAAACATAGGAGAAGAGAGTGAGAAAGGCAACTTGCTGACCAAAGCCACCCATCAACTGCTTTCACAAACCCAAGGAATACAATTCGTGGGAAATGTAGAAGGACGCGATATCTTCGGGGATCACGCCGATGTAGTTGTGTGTGATGGATTCAGTGGGAACGTGATCATCAAACTGTGTGAAGGCATTTATTATCGCCTCGTGAAGCGCGGTGTGCAAGATGATTACTTGGATCAATTCAACTTCAAGCATTATGGCGGATCGATGGTGCTAGGCGTAAATGCGCCAGTAATCGTAGGTCACGGCATCACAAAAGCAGAAACGTTTGTGAAAATGATAGAGTTGGCACAAGAAACTGTTCAATCTCAACTTACAAGTAAAATTCAAAAAGCCATGAGTCGCTTTATCGCTTCTCAAGCAGAAACTGCCACACAATCATGAAGATAACTGCAGCCATTACCGCCGTGGGTGGATATGTACCGCCCAAAATTCTTTCCAATGCGGATTTGGAGAAAATGGTGGATACCTCCGATGAGTGGATTCGTGCCCGTACAGGTATTGTTGAACGACATATTTTGGATGAGCCCGGAAAGGCGACGTCTGATTTGGCCGTTGGTGCAATTTTACCCATGTTGGCTAAAAAAGGCGTAGATCCCGCAGAGATAGATTTGATTATTTGTGGAACCGTGACAGGAGACTACGTGTTCCCGGCCACGGCAAATATCATCGCCGATAAAATTGGTGCAGTGAATGCTTGGGGCTACGACGTTGGAGCTGCCTGTAGTGGATTTTTATTCGCTTTGGTTACCGGTTCTCGTTTTATCGAGTCTGGAGCGCACAAAAAAGTGTTGGTTGTTGGGGCCGATAAAATGAGCACCATCGTAGATTACACCGATCGAAATACATGCGTATTATTTGGTGATGGTGCAGGTTGTGTTTTGCTTGAACCTTCTACTGATGGTTTGGGTATTCAGGATTCTATCACCCGTGTGGATGGCAGTGGTCGTGAATTTTTGATTCAAAAGGCCGGTGGATCCATGTTGCCACCAAGTCATGAAACCGTAGATCAACGCTTGCATTACGCCTATCAGGAAGGTAAAACGGTGTTTAAATTTGCCGTTACCCGCATGGCTGATGTGAGCTATGAAATCATGGAGCGCAATCAACTTCAGGCGGATGACATCGCCTGGTTGGTACCTCACCAAGCCAATTTGCGTATCATTGACGCTACGGCAGATCGCATGGGGTTGGATAAAAACAAAGTCATGATCAACATCCAGAAATACGGTAATACCACGTCAGGTACGTTGCCATTGTGTCTTTGGGAGTGGGAGAGCCAGTTGAAAAAAGGCGACAACCTGATCTTGAGTAGCTTTGGTGGTGGTTTTACTTGGGGTAGTGTTTACCTCAAATGGGCATACGACACTGAAGCTTAATTACAATTATCTTAATCTTTGTAAAACAGCGCGATAAATAAAGTCGCCGTTGTTCTCATTCCCGCCACAGAATTTCTGTTCGATGCAGTGATATTCTGGGTGTTTTTCAATGAACATGGCTATGTTCGACTCGTTTTCAGCGTGAAATACAGAACAGGTGAGGTAAACCAAATATCCTCCGGTTAAAACAGAATCAGACAAATGATTGAGTATGGTTTGTTGTCGGTGTGCGTACACGTTGATTTCACCCTGCGTAAAAAAATGCAAGTTTTCAGGATTTCGGCGCCATGTACCGCTACCGGAACAGGGGACATCCGCGACCACCACATGATAGGATTGTCGCGATTTTTCCTGTGAGAGGTCTAATACCTGGGTTTGAGGTGCCTTCAATTGCAGCGATTGAAATCTTTTTTGGAGGTTTTCTAGTATGTTTTTACGGACATCCGAGCAATGAATTTGGGCATTGGGGTAATTTTGAAGTAGTGTGAGGCTCTTGCCACCGGCGCCGGCGCAACAATCCCAGATGCTGTGATCTTTGGTGCAAAATGAGGCCATTTCCAAATCGCTCCAATCCATGGCTTCTTGTGAACCGATGTCCTGAATGTAGGCGATACCCGCATCGAGAATGGTCTGTAGATCGGCTTGAGAAGAAACGGCAAAGGAGGGACCTTGGTGGGCCAAAATCTCAATTTGCTGCTGTTCGAGGGCTTTGTGAACTTGTTTTTCTTTGTTGTTCAAGGCCCGAATCCATACACAGGGTTCGGTTTGAAACCAGGGGGAAAGTAATTCTGCTGAGAGGGGGGTACTCAAATGGGTTGAAAACGGACCATAGGGGGGAATTTCACTCTCAGGCTGTTGGTGCGTAATATCTGCGGGGAAGTGTGTTTTCAGGTAGGAGAGGATGACATCGGCGTTGTTGCGCGAAACGCCTACGGCGTTTCGCCAGAAGTGATAACAGCAAGCGCGGTAGCGCTTGCGATCTTTACTTCCCCAATTTTTATTTTCACGAAAGCGCTCCTTCAAATACAAATGAAACGGCATCGATCCGTCGTATCCGTGAATTAATGCCGATGCGTTTTTGTAAAACAAATAAGGCAATTCGCCCGTTCCTCTGCCCTCAATCATCACTGAATGGTGAATAAATGCGGTGTGTCGTCGTGAATAATGACAAATCGAATCCCATCATTGAACGGTGCCGTACCGCCCTTTTTGAAATGAATAGAATTGATTAATCCCTCGTAAGTAGCATCGGGAAGGGAATGTAGAAACCCCGGTCCAAAGGCCATGCTGCTGTAACCCAGAAACTTGCCTTGGTCGTAACCGATGAATCCAAACCGACTCGGTTCAAACCCATACGTATTAAAAAACTTCCGAGAAAAATCCAATGTGGCTTGATCGTGGAAATCAGTGAAATTTACCGTTGGATAGATACACAGAGGATCGTTTAGTCCCGAATAGTATCGCTTGTCCTCAAACCAACCCAAATCTGCAACCAGCCAACATTGCTGACGCTTTTCTAACAATTTCTCCAAGCCCACACGAACGGTGGCATCAGGAATACAAGCCGCCAGTACAATGCTATCGCGCTTGGGTAAAGCGGGTGTTAAAATGCCATTTTTCAATACATGTACCGTCACCAATTTGGTGGTCAGCTTTTGCATAACCCCTTTGTATATCGTGCCTTTGGCTTTGCTGTTTTTATCGCCATCGATGATGATGCAAATTCGGTGTTTGGGAAACATACCGGTGATGTTTTTCGCCACACTCTTGTATCGCAAGGTGTCATTGATGAAGAAGTTCATGTTGGGAAAGGGTCCGTTCCCCTTGCTAAGCGATGGTTTTACATAAGCCATCGGCGAAATCCACGTGTTGGGTGTGGTTTTCCAAACCAAAGCGCTATGCTGCGCAAGGGCTTTGAAATTCTCTTCGTAAACTGGCCCAATGAGAATCTGTTGATCTCTGAAGTTTTCGTCTTTCACCAATGCATTGATGGCCAATTTGTTCAGCGGCAGACTGTCGGTGGGTTCCGTATCCCAAACCGTAACATTGGCCTGAAAACCATCCGCCTCCAATTCGGAGAATCCCAACTTCAATCCCAAATAATAATCCATCATGGCATCCGTCAATGGATTCGCCTTTTCCCCCTTAGAATGAAAGGGAAGGGCAATGCCTATCCGCAATGGACCTGCATTGGTATCCGTCTTGGGAGCGACGATCGCTTGTCCAACCACCGAATTAATACACAAGCACAAAACCCACATCCACAGACCTTTGAGGACGGTGTTGCGGTATCGTGTATGTGATGGGTTGAACCGATTCATGATATTATTCCCATTCGATGGTTGCGGGTGGTTTGGAGCTGATGTCGTAAACCACGCGATTGATTCCACGGACCCGGTTAATGATGCTATTGCTGATATCAGCCAAGATTTCGTAAGGCAGATGTACCCAATCTGCGGTCATCCCATCGGTGCTTGTAACGGCACGCAAGGCCACAACCTGCTCATAGGTTCTCTCATCGCCCATCACACCCACGCTTTGAATGGGGAGCAAAATCGCGCCGGCTTGCCAAATTTTGTTGTACCACCCATGCTCGCGCAACTTTTCCATGTATACCCAGTCTGCCTCTTGCAACAACTTCACTTTGGCCTCTGTGATATCGCCTAGGATTCGGATACCCAACCCTGGGCCGGGGAACGGATGTCTGTGCAAAATATCGTGGGGTAGTCCCATCGTGTCGCCAACGCGTCTTACTTCATCTTTGAACAAACTGCGCAACGGCTCGATGATTTTTAAACTCATTTTTTCTGGCAATCCCCCTACGTTGTGGTGGCTTTTGATGGTGGCGCTCGGACCTTTAACGCTTACACTTTCAATCACATCGGGGTAAATAGTTCCTTGAGCCAACCATTTGGCGTCTTTGATTTTCGCACTTTCGTCTTGGAATACCTCCACAAAAACGCGACCGATTGCTTTTCTCTTGGCTTCGGGATCGGTTAAACCGGCCAAAGCCTCGTAAAATTGTTGTGATGCATCCACCCCGATGACGTTCAAATCCAATTGCTTATACGCTTCTTGAACGAGGGCGAATTCGTTTTTGCGCAACAAACCATTGTCGATAAAGATACAATGCAATTGTTTGCCAATGGCTTTATGTAGCAACAAGGCCGCCACAGAACTATCTACACCGCCAGACAGTCCCAAAATAACCTGGTCTTGTCCAACTGTTTGTCTGATTTGTGCCACCGTCTCATCAATGAAATGTCCGGGAGTCCAATCGCCCGCACACCCGCAAATTCCGTAGGCGAAATTTTTCAGCAGGGCCAAGCCTTCGGTGCTGTGATAAACTTCAGGATGAAACTGAATGCCATAAACAGGGTTGTTGCTTTCCATAGAGAAGGCTGCAACCGGAATCGATTCGGTTTTGGCGATGATGGTAGCGTGGTCTGGCAATGCCGTGATGGTATCGCCGTGACTCATCCATACCTGAGATTCTGCACTTAAGCCTTGCAGCAGGGCGTTGCCTTCTTCGGAGCGAATCATCATGGCACGACCGTATTCTCTATAATCGCTGCGTGAAACAACGCCTCCGTTCACTTTGGCCAACAATTGCGCACCGTAGCACACGCCGAGGAGGGGACCGTGCGACATCAATTGATCCAAGTCCACCATGGGAGCATCGGTTTCGTTCACTGAGCAAGGACTTCCAGAAAGGATAATGCCTTTAATGTCGGAGGTTAGCTCAGGAATGTGATTGAATGGGTGGATTTCGCAATACACGAAAAGTTCGCGCAGACGTCGGGCAATCAATTGCGTGTACTGTGAACCAAAGTCGAGGATGAGAATTTTTTCGGTCATGAATGTACTGCAAAGGTACTGAAATTCCCCCGAGTATTGCCACCATTAAGGCGGATTACAGCGCAGAATCTGGGGGCATTTTCAACACTTGTTTTACCATCCATAAGGCCGCATTGCTGCTGCGTTGGATGATTTGCTCGCGGTTGCCAAACAAGCGAAAGGGTTTGCAAAATTGTGTCTCCTTGGTGGCTACGGCGATGTACACCAATCCCACGGGTTTTTCTTTGCTTCCACCGCCCGGACCTGCGATCCCTGTGGTAGAAATGGCCAAGTCAACCCCAAATTTCACCAAAGCCCCCTGAGCCATGGCCAAAGCACAGGCCTCGCTTACGGCGCCATGGGTTTCAAATATTGTTGCATCTACACCCAATTCGCCTTGTTTGATTTCATTGGCATAAGCCACCAATGAGCCAGGGTAAATGGCTGAAATTCCTGGGGCTTGCATCAATCGATGTGCTACCCAGCCCCCTGTGCAACTCTCCGCCGTGGTGAATCGGATGTTGTGTTTGATGAGATAGTGGGATACATAGAAGGCGGGATCGATATCGCCCAAACAAAACACATCCTCGGGGATGGATTCTTGTAATTGGGTGAAATATTGGTCGATGTCGTTTTGAGGCTCCCCGGACGTCGTCACCTGAGACAGTCTCAATTTTACCATGTTGAAATTGGGGAGGTAGGCCAAAGACAAGTGGGGTGGAAGTGAAGCTTCGAAGGATTCTAGCTGTCGCGATAACAGGCTTTCTGCTTTTTGCAGGGTAACCAGTGTGCGGTGTTCCACCGTGGGTAGGGGGAATTTTAACTGCAATCGGGGAATTACGCGTTCCTCCGTAAGGTGATATACTTCCCCAGGTACACCGGGCAGTGATACCAATACTTTGCCTTGTTGGTCGAACCACATGCCGGGAGCAGTGCCAACCGCGTTGTGTAGGGTTTCACAGGCTGCGGGGACCTCGGCTTGTACTTTGTTTGTTTCCAACATTAGACGTCCACGCGCCGCAAACAGCGCTTCCAAATGATGGAGTACGGCTTCATCCAATCGGTATCCACACTGATAATACTGACACAGTGTTTTTTTGGTAATGTCGTCCTTGGTTGGACCCAAACCGCCGGTCATGATCACCAGATCTACCCTAGAAAATGCTTCGGTCAATGCTCCCAAAATGGCCGATTCTTTATCGCTTACCGCAGTTTTTCTGGAAATGGAAATGCCAATACCGCCCAATTTTTGTCCAAAATAGGCACTGTTGGTGTCGATCGTTTGACCAATCAACAGCTCGTCGCCGATGGTGATAATTTCCGCTTCCATGGTGCAAAAATAGGCAGGCAAGGAGGAACTTGACCACAACAAACCGTTAACTTTGTTGCATGTCTTTGCCTATTATCATCTACACAGATGGAGCAGCCCTTGGTAATCCAGGGCCGGGGGGATACGGCGCCGTTTTAATGCACGCCGAACATCGCAAAGAATTATCCGGTGGGTTTCGCAGAACCACCAACAATCGCATGGAATTGTTGGCTGTGATCATGGCCCTAAAACACATCAAGACACCCGGTTTGCCTATTCAGGTTTACACCGATAGCAAATACGTGTGTGATGCCATCGAAAAACGATGGTTGTTTGGTTGGAAAGCCAAAGGTTGGAAAAAAGTGAAAAACGTGGATTTGTGGCAAACCTTTTTAGCGCTTTATGAGGTTCATAAACCCAAGTTTTACTGGGTGAAAGGCCATGCTGGAATCAAAGAAAATGAGCGCTGCGATGTGCTCGCCACCACGGCGGCTCAGTCAAAGCCCACCGACATCGATGTCCATTACGAACGATACGAACAAGAGGAAAAGTCCTCAGGCGGATTGGACCTCTAACAAATGTTGGGCATTGAGCTTCGCCGCCTCGCTGGGGTTTCTGCCTGATAACATTTCGGCAATGGCTTGAATTCGGCCTTCTGAATCCAATGTGCGAATTTGTGTTTCGCTGATATCGGCCTCATTATTTTTAAAGACAAACAGCTGATGATTGCCCGAGGCTGCAACTTGGGGTAGGTGGGTGATGGCCAATATTTGCTGACGCTTTCCCTGTTTGCGCATCAAATACCCCAATCGGCTCGCCACTTCTCCGCTCACCCCGGTGTCGGCTTCATCGTATATCAACGTCGCCAACTGCTTCAAGTCGGCAATGATGGTCCTCAAACAGAAGTTCAATCGAGAAATTTCACCACCCGAAGCCACCTTTTCGATGGGCATGGGCGTTTGGCCTTTGTTGGCACTAAACAATAGGGTGATTTTGCTGTTGCCGTATTCTTGGAATGATTCGGTTTGCTCTAATTGTATCGCCATTTGAGCAAAGGGCATTTCCAATTGTTGCAAGTGGGATACTACCTGCTGAGCCAAATCCTCTTTTCGGTTTAAACGCTGTGCATGGAGTTCGTCAGCCAGTGCAGACATCCGTGTTTCTGCCTCTTGCAACGCTTGCATCAGCGCCTGTATTTCAGTTTCCAAATTGTGTTCACCGGCGTGGGTGGCTTCTAATGCCTCTTTTTTACTGATCAACGCTGAAGCCTCCGTACACGCGTGTTTCTTTAACAATTGCTGCAAATCCGCGAATCGATCGTTTAAGGCCTCAAGTCGCTGTGGGTTGCTTTCGTGATTGTGTATGGCACTTTCAATGTCCCGTGAAAGTTCTTTGGCCTCAATAGAGAGTTGATTTATTCTCTCGTAGAAGTCCAACAAATCCTTTCCCAAGGAAGCAAATCCTTTTAGTTCGGATTTGATTTTGGCGGCGATGTCGAGTAGGCTTCCGTCGCCACCGTCGAGCAAGGCCGATGATTTTGAGAGGGCGTAAGAGAGTTGTTCTGATTGACTCAAGAGACTGATTTCTTGCTCCAGATCCAATTCTTCGCCAGCCACGGGGTTGAACGTTTGTAATTCATTGAGCAAATATTGGTGGTAATCCGAATCACGCTGAATTTGGGCTAAAGCGGATTGCTTTTCCTTCAACGTAGCTCGGAGATGTTGTACTTCGTGTAGGGCGGTTTGATAGGTTGAAAGGAGATTTTCTGTGCCGGCAAACGCATCGAGCAATTTCATTTGTTCGTCGGCTTGGGTAACCAACAATCCTGTGTGTTGAGAGTGGATCTCCAACAGTTGATGACCCAACCACTTAAGTTCGGTAACCGTTACAGGCGAATCGTTGATAAAGGCGCGTGATTTGCCGTTGGGGTGCCATTCTCGTCTGACGGTGCAGACGGTTGAATAATCCAAATCCCGGGATTCAAACGCCTTGGCCAAGTCCATGTGCTCGAGGTTGAATTCGGCTTCGATGATACATTTCTGCGATGCATCCAAAATGGCGGAACTATCTCCGCGATCGCCCATTACAAGACCAATAGCCCCCAACAAAATACTCTTACCTGCACCGGTTTCTCCGGTGATGCTTGTGTAGCCCGACTGAAAATCAATGTCCAGGGCCTTGATCAGCGCGTAGTTTTGTATTTTCAGGTGGGTCAACATGGTGTACGGTGCTTTATCGGGTGATGATCGTGTTCAATGTCCAAAGGTTATCTTGGATGTCCTTTTTGTGTTCAATGGCCTCTTTGAACGGTGTGAATTTGATTTTGTTATCTACCACACCCACGGCTTGGTTGCGTTCTCCTTCGATGAGGGCTTTCACGGCGTGAGCACCCAATCGAGAAGCCAAAATTCGGTCATTGGCAGTGGGTCTTCCACCGCGTTGGATATGTCCCAAAACCGTCACCTTGCAATCGGTATCTGGATAAATCGTTTGAAAACGCTTGGCAATGTCGTAGGCGTGACCTTCTTCTTCACCTTCCGCAACCACAAAAATGCTAAATTCCTTTTTGCGGGCTTTGGATTCATATAACTTCACGATGTCTTCAAATTCGTTGCCTCTTTCAGGAATGAAAATGCCTTCGGCTCCACCAGCAATGCCCGCGTGCAAGGCGATATGTCCTGAATGACGCCCCATTACCTCAATAAAAAAAACGCGGTTGTGGGCATCCGCTGTGTCGCGAATTTTATCGATAGCTTCCATGGCCGTATTGATGGCGGTATCGTACCCGATGGTTGCATCGGTACCCCAAAGGTCGTTGTCGATGGTTCCCGGACAGCCAATACTAGGCAATCCAAACTCTTGCTCAAAAATCATGGCACCGGTGTAGGTTCCATTTCCACCGATACAAACGAGTCCTTCAATGCCCAGTGCTTGCAAATTTTCATGGGCCATTTTACGCCCTTCTGACGTCATGAAATCTTTACTCCTGGCAGTCTTTAGGATGGTTCCACCCATTTGGATTATGTTAGCCACACTGCTTGGATTCATGGGATGGATTTCGTTTTCAATGAGTCCTTGATAGCCACGATGAATCCCATACACTTCAAGGTTATAATGAGCACAGGCGCGAATAACGGCACGAATGCAAGCGTTCATGCCTGGTGCGTCTCCTCCTGATGTAAGTACTGCGATTTTTTTCACGGAGTACAAAATACGACAATAATTCGTTGCGATTATTAACAAAAAACCCCGCGGATGCGGGGTTTTTGCAAAAGGTTGTAAATTAAAGAAGATTAGTTATCGATCTTCTTGTAACTGAATTCTACATAATCATTGTGGTTTCCAATGGCCGTCAAATCTTGAATTTTGGTAACTTTCACAATGTACAAGTTGAAAGGAAGGTCTTGACCTGATTTTACCAAATACACATCACCAACCGCCAAGGTAGCAGTTTGTGCGGTTGCAGCTGCGCTGTTGGCTTTCCACAAGTTGTAAAGGTAAGTAGTGGTAGAAGCATTGGTAAAGTCGTTCGCGGTAACCTTTACAAATTTACCATTGTTATCGGAGCCCCAAATTTTGGAGAATTGGTCCATAGTAGAGGTGGTTTTGTCCATCAAATCTTTCACCGTAGCACTGGCATTGGTCAACAATCCTACGCCTTTGTTCAAGTCGTATGCGTTTTCAAATCCGGTGTTTCTGGCGTTGTAGATTAACTGCGTTGCCAATCCCAACAAAGGAGCAGTTGGAGGAATAACACTGATTTTTACAGTAGTGCTTGCTGTTTGTCCGTTGGCATCTTTGGCAGTGAAGGTGTAGGTAACCACATCATCAACGCTACCAGCCAAACGGTGCTTAATCACAAAACTCACGGAGTTGCCATTCACCGCTGTGTCTTTTACCAGAACAGCCGCTTTTCCGTTGATGCTGTAGTTGGCTGTAATTCCGCTCAATGCACCAGAACCAGAAGTCGCAGATACAGAAAAAGAAAGCAATGAATCACTCATTACGCTGATGTCGCCGCTAACAAATTTCGCACCGGCAGTCAATGAAATGGTGGGTTTGGGGTCGTTGCTGTCGCCACCGCAAGAACCCAAAAAGGCTGCTACAGGCAAAGTCAACGCGAGAAGTAAGTGTTTGAATTTCATAAGTCGTTGTTTATATCGCAAATTTCAAGAAAAAACGCAGTTTTCCAAATCTAAGTTCAGGTATTTTCGTTAAGCGACAATTTGTCATAACGAAAGTTTTGCTGTCCATTTTTGTCGCATTACCACCTTTGGCACAAGCCTTGATATTTTTGCATTCCAATGTTTAACAACAAAGATGTGTTTTTTGCCAATGATTCCGACTCCGATTCTTTCGATGATGCGCCAGAGTTTCTGCCATTATTTTCAAAACAAGAAGAGGATGAAAGTAATAAAATACAGGTCCCCGCTGAGTTATCTGTGCTTACCATGCGTAACACAGTGCTGTATCCGGGAGTTATTTTTCCCATCACCGTAGGTCGAGACAAAAGCATTCGCTTGATTAAAGACGCCAACAAACGCGGGAAAATTATCGCCGTAGTGGCACAAAAGAATCCCAATGTGGAAGATCCCAGTATCGACGACCTATACACGGTGGGTACCCTCGCCCAAATCGTGCGTATGATGCGCATGCCCGATGGCAGCTCTACCGTAATTCTGCAGGGGAAGCGACGCATAAACATCGATGAATACACCCAAACAGAACCCTATTTCAAGGCTAAGGTGAGTTCACTACCCGATGTTGCTGGAAAAGAAACCAAAGAATACAAAGCCACCATCGATTCCATTCGCGACATCTCTCATAAAATTATCAACCTGTCGCCACAGATTCCATCCGAGGCCAGTGTTGCGCTGCGCAACATCGATTCCAAGACGTTTTTAATTCACTTTGTCAGCAGCAACCTCAATATCTCTCAAGGGGAAAAGCAAACGCTGCTGGAAACCCTGGATCCGGCCCTGCGTGCCACCTTGGTGCTGACCCATGTGACCCAAGAGTTGCAACTGTTGGAACTGAAAGACCAGATTCAGAGTAAGGTTCGCACCGATATGGATAAGCAGCAAAAAGAATATTTCTTGCAGCAGCAAATACGAGCCATACAAGAGGAGTTGGGCGGTGATTCCCCCGACAAAGAAATTCAAAATTTGCGGGAGAAAGGCAATGCCAAATCATGGAGTAAAGAAACCCATGAGCATTTCAATAAAGAGTTAGATCGTCTGATGCGGGTGAATCCTGCGTCGCCCGATTATTCTGTGGGATTGAATTATGTTCAATTGATGCTTGATTTGCCTTGGGACACCCTCACCAGCGATAATTTCGACATCCATCATGCGCAGAAAGTGTTTGATGAAGATCATTTTGGCCTGGAAAAAGTGAAAAAGCGGATTTTGGAGTACCTCGCAGTGCTGAAACTCAAAGGGGATATGCGTTCACCAATCATTTGTCTCTACGGCCCTCCCGGTGTGGGTAAGACTTCATTGGGAAAGAGCATTGCCAGGGCCCTGGGCAGAAAATATGTCCGCATGAGTTTGGGTGGCTTGCACGATGAGTCAGAAGTGCGTGGACACCGCAAAACCTATATCGGAGCGATGCCCGGTCGTATTTTGCAGAATTTGAAAAAGTCGGGGACATCCAATCCCGTATTTGTACTCGACGAAATTGATAAACTCGGACGAGATTTTCGTGGCGACCCATCGTCGGCCATGCTAGAGGTCTTGGATCCCGAGCAAAACAGCACATTCTACGACAACTATCTCGAATTGGACTATGACTTGAGCAAGGTGTTGTTTGTGGCCACTGCCAATAACTTAGATACCATTCAGCCAGCCTTGTTGGATCGGATGGAAATCATTGAAATTCATGGCTACAGCATCGAAGAGAAAATCGAAATTGCCAAAAAGTACCTGATCCCCAAACAGAGAAAAGCCCATGGATTGAAAACGCCTCAGTTCAAAGTTTCGGATAAAGCCTTGGAATTGATTATCGAACAATATACCAGGGAAAGTGGTGTGCGTTCGTTGGATAAACGCGTGGCGGCCTTGGCGCGTTCCGTGGCCAAATCCATCGCGCTCGACGAACCCCTGAAAAAACAGTTGGGTATTGCCGAAGTGGAATTGATTTTGGGAGCCGAGAAATTGGAGCCTGAAATGTATGAGAATAACGAGACTGCGGGCGTGGTTTCTGGCTTGGCCTGGAGTCCGATGGGCGGGTCTGTTTTGTTTGTGGAAAGTAAACTATCACGAGGAAAAGGACAGTTGTTGATTACCGGTCAGTTGGGCGATGTGATGAAAGAAAGTGTGATGCTGGCCAAATCCTACCTCAAAGCCCATGCAGATTACTTAAACATTGATGCACGTGTTTTTGACCATTGGGATATTCACGTGCACTTTCCCGCGGGAGCCATTCCCAAAGACGGTCCAAGCGCCGGTATCGCAATCTTGACCAGCCTGGCGTCGTTGTTTACCCAATCCAAAGTGAAAAGTCATTTGGCGATGACAGGCGAGATCACCCTGCGCGGTAAAGTACTGCCCGTGGGTGGAATCAAGGAAAAGTTGCTGGCCGCCAAACGCGCTGGTATCAAAGAAGTGATTTTGTGTGAACAGAACCAAAAAGATGTTTTGGATATTCCAGCCAAATATTTGGAAGGCTTGAATTTCTCCTACGTAACCAACATGTTGCAGGTGTTGGACTTGGCCTTGACGAATAAACCGGTGAATCAGCCCATCGATATCCATGCGGTGTTGAAGGAAAAAGACAATTCAAAGTCAGAATAGCCCTCATTTTTGCTTAAGTTTGTTTATCATGATTTGGAAGAAAATTGTATCGTATTTAACCTTTCGCAAACAGGAGGGGAGTTCCTCAAACTTGAATTTGAGAATGATGCATGGGATGAATCGCATCTCCATTTTGATGTTCGCAGTTGCGTTGTGCGTTATTTTGGTGCGCTTCGTTTTTAAGTAAACCTGGCATGTTGGGCCTCTTGTTACGTTGTGCGGCGATGCTGGTTCCGCTGCTAATTGGCACCTTGCGAGCACAGTGTGTGCCCAAACCGTCTCGCAAGCATTTGGAGCAAAACCAGCCAGTGAGTGTAAACTGCGTAAACCGCGGAATTGACAACGAAATGATGCATCTGTTGGATGTGTTGCCTTTGTTTGAGTTGTCGAATTCTCCAATTAGTGCAGTAGAAGAGGGAAAGGTTTTGGTGCAATGTCATCAACCCATCGACATGTCGGCCGATTACCCGGGAATGTCGTTGAAGCAGTATACGTTGCGATTGCCCCTAGCGCTGTGTGTTTCTGATACCGGCGCTCATGGAAAACCCTCAACATTGAAGCCCAATTTGATGTATGGTTTTGCCCAGCACAATCATGGGCAGGGCGATCTGCCCAATCACACATTGCTCGTGGTTGAGCGGCCTCAAGCCATGAAATACCGACAAGCCAGAGTATGGGTAGATGTAAATCACAATTTAGATCTTACCGATGATCCTGAACAGTACTACAGCCCATCTTCGGTCTCTTTTTCGTCGGCCATCGTACCGGAGTCTAATGGTTTAATTCGTTTGGATGATAAGCCCTGGGGTGTAACACTGCAGCTGGGGTTCTTTCGAAATGGAGAATTGAAATCCTACCAAAAGCTATACGCTGATGCGGTAGATTTGGTGAAAGGAGAACGCAAATTTGTCGGGGTTACCAACAGCTTTCGTCAACGACGGATGTCTGTGATTTGGGGCAGTTCGGTTTATCGAAACGATACCTTGCACTGGGCATTAAAGGATGTAAATCTCAATGGCACTTTTGATGACGAGGGTGTTGATTTGGTGATGGTTAGCAATGAAGCCGGCGTTTTCAATACGGCCAATGCATGGAAAATTGGGAACGGAAAAACCGTGTTGGACTGGTTGGGGCAAGGTTGGGAAATGCGGGTATTATATAAATCTTATGATGTGCCTCAGGCAAGTTGGAATATGTTTGTTCTGCCCATCCCAAGCAAGAAAGTGAAAAATTCACGCAGTTTGCTATTGGGCGATCGGTTTCCTAAATTTCGTTTTTGCGTTATTGAGGGCGCTTACAAACCAGGTAAATTGAAAGAAAATCCGGTACACCGACGGAGTATCCGAAAGTTTAAAGGAAAGTATACCTTGCTATTGGTTTGGAATGCCGATGACTCCTTGTACCATAGAGATTCGGCCATTTATCATCAGATTTCACGTCAATTGCCGGATACAATGCAAATAATTATGCTGAATCACGGAGGTAGCGGAAGATATGTGTATGGATACAATAAACGGTTTGAAACAAAAATGATTCATGGGTTTTGTTCACCGCAAGTGGCTGAAATACTGAAACTTCAAACGATGCCCCAGGTGTTTTTATTGGATCCAAAGCAACGACTGATTGACATAAATATGTCACCTTTTGAATTGCAAAGACGTATTAACGGGACTTTGCGATGAAGCGAGTCGTTGAAAACGTGTGGATTATTGAATAATTTTTTACCTTTGTGATTGTATGAACAGAACCGCATTAACCGCAGTGCTCGTGATTTTGTTGTTGGCTTCATTGGGAAGCAATACATTTTTGTATATCAACAAAATGGACAGCGACAAAGAATTGCAAAACAAAATGGCTGTAATGAAGTCAAAAGATTCTTTGCAAGATGTGTTGAACAAAATGGAAGACTCCTTGAACAATGTGATTCAGACTTTCCAAAATGAGAACCAAACATTGGTTTTGAAAGTAGAGGAGTTGGAAGGAGATAAAAATCCACGCGTGATCGCAGCAATGCAAGAAATCTATCGCTTGCGAAGAGAGATTGCGGGTGGTGCAGCGGTCGGTAGTTCTTCTTCGACTTCAACTTCAGGAGGTAAAATATCGACTAAAGAATCGCGTAAAGCGAGTAGATCAGGGAAGGATGGTAACATTGACGATTTAAGAAAACAACTTGAGGAGGCAAAAGCAAAAGTGGCAGAATTGATGGCCTTAGTAGAGTCATTGACCAAGGAGAAAAACGATTACATGACGCAATTGAATGCGGAAAAAGATCGCTCTGCTACATTGGAATCTGAAAATGTTGAGTTGAAAGACCGTTTGGACAAAGGGGCAAGACCACAATTTGGTGCTTTGTTAGTTTCTGGACTATATGATAAAAAAGGAATCATGTCGGAGACAATGAAAGCCAAAAGCGTAGAAAAAATCCGCGTAACCTTTGATGTGTTGGAAAATCCGATGGTAACGCAACCTCTGGAGGAAGAAGTAATAATCCGTATTATTGATCCTAATGGTGGCGTACTTTCCACAACCAATGCAAAACTCACAGATAAAAGTAAAGTGACTAGTTTGAAAAACACCATTCAGTTCGATGGTGCTTTGCAAAAAGTTAAATGGAGTTTCCCTGAAAAAGGCTTGTTGACGGGCAAATTGATGAAGGGTAAGTATACAGCAGAACTGTGGACACGCGGTTTGATGCGTCAGAAGAACAACTTTACATTGGAATAAAATATCCTAATTCCCAAAGAGAAAGGGCGCCCAACGGGCGCCCTTTCTCTTTGGGGTCGTTTTTCATTCGTTTGTCCCTCGTCAACAAGATTGTTGAACCCAATCAATCCGCATGCGCTATCCGTTGAAAATGTCGCAGCCACGATTGTTTCCTTGTTCACTTGCTTCCTTTCTTCCTTCCTTCATTACTTGCTGGCTGGCGATGTATTTAAATATTTATTGCTATTGGAATCTGATCGCAACGGATGTTACGCGGTCCAAACACGCAATTGCGGAGGTTATTTCTCACAGGAATACGTGTTAGTGCCTGTTGAAATGGCCTCCTTCTAGAAGTTGACGACACTCCGGCGCAACTAATCCCAAATAGCGTACTCTGTGCGCGAGAAAAACAAAAGGGGACGATTTCTCGTCCCCTCAAGCTCAAATCAAAAAATGTATGGATTATTTTCTTCCTTCCGGACGCATCATGGTGTCTGGGTCATAATGTCTACCCATCCAACCATAAACACGGGCTTTGAATTTTTCGTTCAGGTAGTACATACATGGAACCAAGATCAAGGTCAAGAATGTGGCAAAACCCAATCCGTAAATCATCGTCCAACTCAAAGGACCCCAGAAGGCAACGTTATCGCCCCCGAAGTAAATGTGCGGGTTCAATTCAGAGAATAGGGTAGCGAAGTCCATATTTAACCCCACCGCCAAAGGAACCAATCCCAAAATGGTGGCTGAAGCTGTCAATAATACAGGCGTCATACGCGTTCTTCCCGCTTCAATGATGGCTGCTTTCAACGTGGCTCCTTGCTCGCGCAATAAATCCGTGAATTCAACCAACAAGATACCGTTACGAACCACAATTCCTACCAAGGCCACGATACCGATACCCGTCATGACCACCGAGAAGTCTTTATTGAAGATGGCGAAACCGAGAAGTACGCCGATGAGCGACAAGAAAATCTCACTCAATATCAACAAAGGCTTACTAATCGAGTTGAACTGCGTCACCAAGATGATCAGAATCAAAGCCAATGAAGCTAACATCGCATTGCCAAGGAAGGCCCCGGTTTCTTTTTGTTGTTCTTGCTCTCCAGTCATGATAACTTGGATGTCTGATGGTTTATCGAACGACTCAATGGCTGCGTTCACTTGAGAAACGACTTCGTTGGGTTGGTACCCTGCCAATACATTACTGGCCAACGTAATAACACGTTTTTGGTTCATGCGGTTAATACCGCCATAAGTGTTGGAATATTCGGCAGACGCAACAGAGCTCAAAGGCACCTGACGAATCATCCCACCAGCAACCATGTCGCGATAGGTGATTCTCATGTTTAACAACGCATCCAAATTGTTCGCATCCAGTTTCTTTACGCGAACCATGATGGGGTAATCATCGTTTTCATCTTTGAATTTGCTGGCTTCAGTCCCGTAGATACTACCGCGCAACGCCATTCCAATTTGCGCTGTGCTGATACCAAATCGGTTGGCACGTTCACGGTCGATCTTGATGATGATTTCCGGTTTTGAGCTGATGAAATCTGTTTTCAACTCCTCAACCCCCGCAATTTTCTTGTTATCCAAGTATGTTTTGAGTTTGGTAGCGGTACTTACCAACGATTCGAATTCATCGCCACGGATTTCAATGTTTACGGCCTTACCCACTGGTGGGCCATTTCTCTCTTGTTCTACCACAATTTCCGCGCCGGCGATGGTGCCAATACTCTCACGAATTTTCTTTAGCATCGCCATGGTACTTCCACCATCGCGCTTTTCGAAATCCACATAGGCCACCGTGATTTTTCCTTTGTTGCTCGCGGTGGTTCTGTCGCCACTGTTTGGGTCAGTTGCACCGACGGCCACGTTTGAAATGACACTTTCTACCAAGGGGTTGTTCTGTCCGATGGCTTTGAACACGCGTTTCTCAGCGATTTTCAATATACTGTCTGTGTGCTTGGCCGTTGTACCGGTTGGTAGGGTTAAATACACATACGTGAAATTGGGGTCCGCTTGGGGGAAAAATACCACGCCTGGTTTGCGCACCGCTGTGATCACAAAAGAGAAAATCAACAAAGCGATGGTGGCAAAAATGGTTTTTCTAGGTCTGCTTCCTTCCAACAAATATCTCACCACGCGCTCATACGCATTCTGAACACCGGGCCAAGTTTTGGTTTGGAATACCACGATTACGTGACGCAACCAATAATGGTGCAGCAAGTATACACCCAATAGGGTTAAGATGAAGTTGCCGGCACCAAAGCCACCCAAAAGATAGCCGAGTATCGCAACTACGCCCAATACAATGGTCGTCCGTTTTACACCGCGTGCCGTTTTGGCATGATCTTCCTCAGCGTGTTCGTCTTCCATGAAATCTACCGCAAATACAGGGTTGATGATGTAAGCCACGAGCAAAGACGCCAACAAGGTGATGATCAACGTAACGGGTAGGAAGAACATGAACTTTCCGACAATCCCTTTCCAGAATGCCAACGGAATGAAAGGTGCCAAGGTGGTCATGGTACCCGACAACACCGGCATGAATACTTCTCCCGCAGCCTTTTTCGCCGCTTCTTTGATTGGCAATCGCTCCTTGTGGAAAATCCGGTGTGTGTTTTCGATTACCACAATCGCATCGTCAACCACAATTCCCAAAGCCAACAAGAAAGCGAACAACACAATCATGTTCAAACTGAATCCAATGGTAGGCATCACCAAGAAAGCGATGAAGCAACTCAGGGGAACCGACAAACCCACAAAAATGGCATTCGTGGCGCCCATAAAGAACATCAAAATCACAGTCACCAAAATGAAACCAATGATGATGGTATTGATCAAATCATGTACTGTGGTACGGGTCTTAACCGATTGGTCACCGGTAAATACCACTTCCATTTCTTTGGGGTAACTGCCATTGTCCTGCAGCTCCTTCACAATTTCGTGACACTTATCACTGGCTTCAATCAAGTTCTCACCCGCGCGTTTTACTACGTTCAAAGTAATTACGTTTTTACCCTCAAGGCGAGCGTAGCTCTCTTTTTCCTTGTAGCCATCTACCACATCCGCCACATCGCGCAAGTACAGCGTAGCCCCAGTTCCAGAACGGATTACGATGTTTTCAATTTCTTCTTTGCTGCGGAATTCTCCACTAACACTCAAAGAGCGCTGCATTTTATCTACATCGATGTTGCCTCCAGAAATACGCATGTTTTCGTATTGAATGGCACGGGTTACATCGTCCATGGTGAGGCCAGATGTAGCCATCGCTGTCAAGTCTAAGTTTACCTGCAACTCACGATCCAACGCACCCACAATGTCTACACGGGTAATGCTTGGCAAGCTTTCGATCTTGTCTTTGGCCATTTCTGCGTAACGCTTCAACGACTGCAAATCAATATCACCGCTGATGTTGATGTACAAAACGGGCATGTCAGAGAAATTAATCTCCTGAACAATCGGGTCGGTTTTAAGGTCGCTCGGAAGATCACTCTTGGCCTTATCAACTTGATCCTTCACCTTTTGCTTCGCTTGATCCACCTTTACATCGGTATCAAACTCCACAGTGATAATGCTGAAATCCTGAATTGAATTGCTTTTCAGTTTTTTTACGCCACTTACCGACTTGATTTTTTTCTCCAAAGGTTTGGTAATCAAGTTTTCAATGTCCTTGGGCGACGATCCTGGGTACACCGTTTGCACGATGATGGTAGGGATTACGATGTCGGGAAACTGCTCCTTCGGCAACGCATTGTAGGAGAATATACCCGCGATACTGATAAATATCGACAGAATATAAATGCTCGTTTTATTGTCGATACTCCAACTGGTGGGACCGAATTCTTTAAAATTGAATTTGCTCATGGTTGAGAATTAATTGCCTTTCATCCATTCGCCAGAGATGGCCTGACCGTCGTTCAATTCTTGGTATCCCGCTGTGATTACCAAATCACCCTCGTTCAATCCGGTAAGAATTTCTGTCAACCCATCGCTAGATTTACCCACAGTTACCTTTCTGCGCTCAGCCACAAAGTTGTTGCTGCCATTTTTACCGGGAACGGTTTTCGCTACTACAACGAAGCTGCCCGATTCAGTGGTTTGAACACTGTTTGAATTTACGCTGATGGCCGATTTGTTTTCGTAGTCCACAATCTTCAATTTGGCAATCATGTTGGGTTTCAAATTGTCTACTTTGGGCAATTTGGTTTCAACACGGAAGGTGCGATTCAACGGGTCGATGTATTTGGCCGCGAAAGAAATGCGACTGTCAATCTCAGATTTCAAATCAGGGAAGTAGATTTTGATTTGATCGCCCGCCTTGATTTTCTTGGAGTGAGACTCAGCAACATCCGCTTTTACCTTGATGTTGGCCATATTCACCACGCGGAACAAGGGCATACCCGGAGCTACGGCCTGACCTACTTTCGCATCAGCGCTTTCCAAAGTGCCGGAAATAGGGGCTTTGATGTTGTACATATCAATCTGTGCTTCCAAGGTGCGCAAGCTTTTTTCCAAGGCCTCCTTTTGGTTTTTGGCCGATAGGTACTGAACTTCCGTGCCCACGCCTTTTTCCCAAAGCCTCTTTTGCTTTTCAAACAAGGTGGTGACAAACGCCAACTGTTGGTTTAATTCATTTTTTCCCTGTGAAATGGCGGTGTTATCGAGCTGCGCAAGAATCTGACCTGCCGATACCTGCGTGCCTGGCTGTACCATAACACGAATAACGGTTCCGGGGACTTTGGGGGTAGCGATGGTGCTTTCGTTGGCATCCGCTACGCCTTCAATGGAAATAAAGCTTTGGAATAAGCCTTTTTTTACGGTCGCCACCTCAACGGTTTTACCCAGGTCGGCAATGGCACCCGCATTTAGTTCTTTTTCTAATTTATTTGCCTCAGATTGAAGCTGGGCGATTTCTTTTTTCAAAGACTCCAGTTTGGCCTTCTTGGCTTCAGGAGTGTTGGTTTTTTCACCGCATGCAGTCATCAAGAATGCTGCGATCAAACTCATCGATACTATATAACGTTTCATGGATGGATTATTTAATTGGGGTGCCAGTGGCGTGTTGAAGTTCAATTTTTGATATAACTAAATCGTAAAGGGCATTCATGTAATTGTTGTTGGCTGTGCGCAGCTCGGTTTCGGCTTGCATCATCTCCAAAGCACTGCCTACGCCTTCTTTGTATTTCAAAGAGGCTTTGTCGTAAATGCGTTGTGCCAATGCCAAATTGGCTTTTTGGTTTTCAGCCTGTTTGAGGTTTACTGCATAACCGTTTTTGGCGTTGTTGTATTCGAATTCCGCAAATCGATCAAAATTGGCCATGTCATTCTTCGCCTTTTCGATTTTAATGTTGGTCTCAGTCAATTTTGACCGGGTAAGTCCACCAGCAAAAATGGGAACGCGCAGGTTCAAACCATACATGGAAGAGGGTACCCACTGGTTATTGACAGGCAAATTGCTCTGGAAAAAGTTGAATTCGCTACGCAGGGTGCTTCTTTGTACTTGATAAAAACCAACCAAAGAGGGAAGGGCCGAGGCTTTGTATCGTTTGTTGTCGAGCTGACCCAACGTAATACTCTGATCCAAAATACGGTGCTCAATTCGCTGTGCAGGTGCAAAACCATTCACATCCAATCCGCTCACATTCAAGGATGTTTCCAATTGCTCTAAGTTGTCAGTCAATTCCAATTCCGTGCTCATGGGCAATGCGAGGTGGATTTTCAACGCGTTCTTGGTGATGATAATCGCATTCTGCAATTTTTCGCGCTGCAAGTACAAATTGCTCAATGTGAAATTGAGTCGATCCACATCCAGAGATTCAACAAACCCCTCTTTGTTCATTTCTTTCACTTCATAAGCGCTTTTTTCAAGCAAACTGATGTTGGCTTCAATGACGTCGAGGTTTTTTTGCGTAGAAACCGCAGTGACATAGGCTTTGGCTACATTCAACTGCAAGTCTTTTAGGGATTTGGCTTTGAGCAGTTCACTCATGCCCATAAAAGCCTTGGTGGCTTCCAAACCCACGAAATAGGTGCCATCAAACAACAACTGACTTACACTGAGTGTAGCACTGCTGGCAAACTCCTGTTGAAAACGAATGAAAATGTAGTCAGGAGCAGATGAACCGGGAACTTTCGTGAAGTTGTTTACCCAGTTTCCAGGGATGGTCAAATACTGCTGGTATCCAGCCGATGCACTGACCTGAGGTAAACCAAAAGACGTGGTCTGTTTTACCGTTTCCTTGGCGATGTTAACGTCCAGTTGGGCGTTTTTGTAGGTGGTGTTGTTCTGTTCAGCAAAAGTGATGGCCTCACTAAAGCTGAATTTTTTGGATTCTTGTGCCCAAGAGGACAAAGAACCCAAACAGATTGCGAATATGATGATGCGTTTCATTTTGATGTTAATGCGTATTTATTTTCCAGTTGATGGCGTTGATCATTTCGATACCCTTTTGGGTGCTGATGGATCTAAGGTGATATTTGATGATTTCGATGAGGATATCGTTTTGTGATGTATTCAAACTATTCAATTCTTCGTTATCGAAGACCTGGAACGATAACATCGAAAAGGCCCGCGCGATAATCTCAGGTTCGAAATCTTGATGGTAAAGTCCGGCTCTCTGACCAAGTTCTATATTGAACAACAAATGCCGCACGATGTTTTTACTGCGGTGTTTTTCTAGTAATTCAAAACTCTTGGGGTGGTACTTTTTGAGGTCGTACAGCATGGATGGACTCATCTTGCGCTGATTGCTCATCAAATACATCGTGATCAAATGGAATTGCTCAATGGCATTCGGTTCCGTATTGATGATTTTTTCGATGGCCTCCTCGTTTTCGCGCATGTGCGATTCCACTGTAGAATGCACCAAACTCTCTTTGTCGCGAAAACACTTGTACAACGTTTTTTTGGAGATGGAGATTTCCTTGGCAACATCATCCATGGTCACGCTTTTCACGCCAAAACGACGGAATAAACGCTCTGCAGTCGATTGGACACGGCTCACCAATTCCATAAAGTGCCGCAAAGGTACAATCGGAAATTCACACCGGAAACTATTTGTGTGTTAAAAGTTTCCAGTGGGGTTTCGTTTCGACGATCAATGCATTTTCACCGACCAAGGGAGTAGATACTGCGGACCGATGAGTTGCTGTATCTTTTGTGCCTCTTTAATTGTATTGACAGGGAGTCCACTGGCTTTCGATGCCGCTGCCCATTGACTTTGTGCCATGTCTTCTTTGTCGAACAGTGAGGAAATCCAATCCTTTTCCTCGGGATAATACACTACGCGATAGGAAGGTGTCTTAGATTTACGGGAAGCCGATAAAATGGCCCTGTCTAATCCACCAAATCCATCGATGAGTCCCAATTTCTTTGCATCAATCGCTGAATAAACGCGACCTTCCGCCAAAGCGGCCACCTGTTCACGGGTCATTTTTCGTCCCATAGCCACCGTACCAATGAAATCGTCATAAATGGCATTGATCATGGTTTGCATCATGGCCTGTTCTTTCTCATTCAGCGCTCTATCAGGTCTCCAACCCGCGGAAATATCGCCCAGCTCAACGGTTTCATATTTCAAACCCAACTTATCGCCAAAGAGCTCTTGAGTGTTTGGGAGCAAGGCGAATACCCCAATCGACCCGGTCATGGTATTGGGCAGGGCAAAAATACTATCGCCCACACAGCCCATGTAATAACCACCGCTGGCCGATACATCGCCGAATGATACAATGACGGGTTTAACTTTTTTACAATTGAGAATTTCGTGGGCAATTTCATCGGAGGCGAAAGCACTACCGCCGGGTGAATTGATGCGAACAACAATGGCCTTCACATCGGCATCGTTTTGTGCCAATTTCAAGTTTTTGATAAAGGTGGTACTGCCGATCTGGTTATTGGGGTTCTGCTTGCCGGGAAGAATGTCGCCCACCGCGTAGACTACGGCAATTTTATTTTCACTGAACTCATAGGGGTCAGCCTCTTTAGCATACTCATAAAAGGAATGCCAAATCGCATTTTTGCCATTGAGTTTTGTGGATCCTACCAAGGTTTGTCGCGCTTCAGTTTCGTATAACAATTTATCGAAAAGCTGCATCTTCAAGGCGTTCTTTGGCAGTTGAGCTTGGGCATGCATGGCAATATTCCACAGTGAATCCATAGGGATTTTACGGCTGATGGCTATCTCTGAGAGCTGATAGCGATACAATGATTCAATGTATTGTGTGATTTGCTGTCGATTTTCATCAGACATGCCCGTTTGAATGAAGGGCTCAACAGCACTCTTGTATTTGCCTACCTTGAATACTTGGAAATTAACGCCAAGTTTATCGAATAGGCCTTTGTACATGACAATCTTCGAAGAGATACCATCGAATTCCAACATGCCTTTGGGATTGCATGTAACGGTCTGCGTGGCCGATGCGATGTAGTAACCCAATTCGGTATACAATCCGCTGTAGGCGAGAATTGATTTCCCACTTTTCTGAAAGTGTATCAGCGCTTGTCGAATTTCCTCCGCCGTTGCCATTCCGCCCATATACCCACCACAGTCAATCAAGAGTCCTTTTACCTGAGGGTCTTTCTCGGCCTTTTTCAACCCATTGAGGATTTGGTTTAATCCCAAAGAGGGATCGGATTCGTCACTCGCTTGTAAAATATCAGACAGCGGATCACTGCTGTTACGTTCGGCAACATCCCCTTCAATTTTGAGATAAAGCAATCCAGCCTCAGTTAGTTCCGGGGCTTTTTTCTCACCGAAATTCGTTTCAAAACCCGAAAACAAAGATGAAACAAACAATCCGATGGCTATGATGCCCAAGGCAAATCCCCCGAGCAAAGTGATTAAGTATTTGGCAAATGTTTTCATTGGCAGTGTACAAAGTTAACAAAGCATGACCTAGGTATAACGTAGTTTCGTTCAATCATCTGCAAAGGGGGATGAAAATCTAAAGCGCTTAGGTTGTAACTTTGGCCAAATATTTGTTTTCATCGTTAAAAATCAATCATGAAACTATCCTTACGCCAACTATTATTTTCTGCCAGTTTGCTTTCATTCGTCCCATTTATTCAAGCGCAACAGCCCTTGGGTTTGGTGGTGGGTGATTATAATACCCCATATGCCGTAAGTATGAATCCTGCCATGGTTGCAGGCCAGCATGCCAATCGTGTGTATTTCAATTGGTGGGGTACCTCACTGGATGTGCAAAGCAACTTTGCCAATTCTCAAGGTTGGAAGAGAAGGCCAGGTAGTTTGAAAATGGATCAAACGTGGACACCGTCTACAGAAAACCAAAGTTGGTCACTGAATTATTTGAATGAGACTTATGGTCCGTCGCTCTATGTAATGCCCAAAGGCAGTGTGGGATTCGGACTCGGCGTGAAAGGGGTGTCGGGATTTAATTTTTCGGGTGTGAACCCAACCTTGGGTAATGTATTGCAGCAGGGTAGAAACGCATGGGAATTAACCAAAGGCACAACCGTGAGTCAAAATTCTCTCATGGCATTTAATACAGAAAAATACCAAGAGTGGTATATGTCGTTCGGTTCCTATGTGGGCGATGCAGATGCCAAACGCGGGGTTCGGGCCTTGAAATGGGGTGTTACTGGTAAAATATTGGTGGGCATGGGTGCAGCACACCTCAGTACGAGCAAACTGCAGGCCCAGTACAACGGCAACAATGGCTTCTTGATACAAGACATTATGGCTAACTACCACTACACAGATCAAACATCGGCGACCAACACCATGGTGCGCCCGCTGGGCTTGAAATTTGATTTGATGTCGGGAATCGGTACGGGAATCGATTTGGGATTTATGTACGAATACCGCCCGGGAATGTCCATCTCGTATGATGGTCTTTCCGATTGTGATCGCGCCATTAAAAGAACCTACCGCTGGAAATTTGGAGCCAGTTTGAATGATGTTGGATTTATCCAATACGATGGCAGCGCCTATTCTGTGGCGGCAACCAATGCCTCTTACACGGCCGATTCTATTTTTTCTATTCAACAATTGTATTCATCCAATGAATCGAATTTGAACCATTTCGACAATATGGGTGCCGCCGCAACAACCTTGGGTGCCAATCCTAAATCGTCGTTTACATCTTACACACCCATGGCATTGAATGTACAATGGGATTATCGGTGGAGTAAATGGCATTTGGGTGCCTACTGGACGCAAAATCTGAAGCCCGTGGACATGCCGGGATTGAGACGCACCTCCTCCGTGAGTTTTGTGTTGAGAAAGCAAGAGGAGAATTTTGAATATGGATTCCCCATCACAGTGATCCAGGATTATCAACAAGTCAATGTAGGCGCGTTTTTGCGGGTAGGGCCACTGGTTGTTGGTAGTAATAATCTGGCCGGTTTGGGTAGCTATTTGGCAAACGCTGGAACCCAAGGGGCCAATTTTTATATCGGGTTCCGTTCCAAAATTGGGGATTGTTCCAAGACCGTTTACAACAACGACGATTATAACAATACAGATACCACGGCAGCCGAAGTGGTTGACAGTGTAGTTTACCCAGAACCCAACGATTACAACAAGCGCGACACCATCGTAAAACGCGATACAGTGATCAAACGTGATACCATCGTAAAGACAGAAATCAAAACCGTAGTAAAGCGAGATACCGTGATTGTTACGAAAACCGTAAATACTACCGGGAATAACGTAGCCTTGCAGCAATCATTGAATGATTGTCAGAAGCGTGAAACTGACTTGAAAAATCGCTTGACCGCCATCGAAGCGAGAGAAGCCACCGTTGTGAATAAAAACAGAAACTGTGAGGCTGAATTGGCGAAATTGAAGTTGGAGAGCGACAAGTGCAAAGCAGACTTGGACCGATTAAAAGCAGAAAATGATCGCATTAAAGCGGAAAATGATCGTTTGCGGGCCGACAATGATCGCTTGCGTGCGGTAGCCATCGTTCCTTCCGATAAACAGCTCAAGCGATGCGATAGTCTGTTAGCCGCAGAATTGTTGAAGAATCAAAAGTTACAAGTGGAGCTAGCCGAGAGTAAAAAAGCAGCGAGCGATTGCAATCTGAAATTGGCTGAAGCCCTGAACAAAGCCAAAACTTGCGAAACTGAGGCCGTAAAGAACAAAGCAGTCATCGAAGTCCTGCAAGCGGATAAAAAACGCCTTGAAGATCAGTTGAAGTCGGTGAGTGTGGGTGAGGATTGTACCCCATACAAAAACAAGATCGCGGAATTGGAGAAATTGTTGGCCGCAGAAAAATTGAAATCTGCCCAATTATCCAATGACCTATTGAACTGCAACAAATCACTGGAAACCCTGAAAGCACAATTGGCTGCAGAGCAAGCGAAAACCCGTGAAGCCCAGGCAAAATCCGATGCTTGTGACAAAGCAAAAGCCGCATTACTCGCGGAATTGGATGCCGCCAAGAAAAAAGTTGCAGAGCTTGAAGATAAGTTGAAGTTGGCCAGTACCAACAGCGGAGCGGACTGCAGTAAAACCCGGGATTCTTTGAATCAAGCCCTGCTGGATTTGGGTATTGCGAAAAATGCGTACGATGCACTGATGGCAGAATATCAAGATTGTTTGAAATCGGCCAAATCTTACAAGGATCAACTCAAAGCATGTGAAGATAAATTGGCGGCTGGAAGTTCTGATGCTACCGCGTTGGATGCACTCAAAGCAGAAATTGCAAAATTAAAAATCACCATTACGGAATTGAATGGGGAAGTAGCGGCTGGCAAAAAGAGCTTAGAGGCCTGTCAGGAATCAATAGACGAGAAAGATGCCTTGATCAAATCGCTTCAAGACCAGTTGAAAGGCAAAAATGCGGATATCAGCACATTGCAAAGCCAGTTGAAAACAGCCCAGACCCAAATTACAGATCTGAAAGCGAGATTGGCCAAATGTGAAGAAGAAAAAGCAGCCGGTTCTTCAACTCCCACAGGAACGGGCGGAACGGGTGGCGTTACTCCGGGTGGTTTGACTCCTGGTGGAGGGAACTAATCGTTAAAAACTGCCGTAAAAGCGGATGTTTAACCGCCTGCCAGTGAGGTAGTCGGGTACTCCGTAACGGTTGTTCTGTAGATCTTTCACCCAGCTGTAGCCAATGACGTTGTTGATGGCCAATAAGTTGAAAATGTCAGCGCTGAGCCACGCGTTTTTCAACCCAAATCGACTGAGCCAGGGGTTTTTCTGGGTGTTGAAGAGCTTGCTGAACCCAATGTCGACTCTGCGGTAAGGCGGTATTACGTTCGGCGTAGTGGTGTACCTCGCTTGTCCATCCAAATAATAGGGAATCGCTGTGCCAATATTCAAGCTTAAATTTACCCTCAAACTGGGATTGTTTGGCATTTGATCTTGAAAAACAACCCCCAAATTAACCCGGCGGTCTGTGGGCCTTCTCAAATAATCAGTGGTAATATCTTTTTGAGTTTCTTTGTCGAAATAGGTGATTCGCTCTTTAGTTTGCATGATCCCAAGTGTGAACCAGCTTTCCAGCCCATCTGAGAACTCTCCATAAAGCCGTTGGTCTACGCCCCAAGCATACCCCTGGGCAGAATTCTGTGCATAGTAACGGATGCGGATGTTGTCGAACAAATAAGGAACCAAATCCTGATAATACTTGAAATAAGCCTCGCTGGTGTATTTGAATTTTCTGGTGCCAGCATAAATGTAACGCTCGTAACCGGCCACCAAGTGGTTGCTTTTTTGCGATAATAGGGCTTTGTTTAAAACACCATCGAATCCCCGAAGCTCTCGGTAAAATCCGGGCTGATGATACGACCCCAAGGCAATTTTCCACAGCACGTCGGGACGTTTCAAGCTATCCACTCGCTGACGTTCATTGTAGTTTTTGTTGGGTTCCCAACTCAGCGATAAACGGGGCATCACCACCATTTCCTCGTTTAAATTCCAATATTGCCCCCTTACACCAGCATTCAGCCACAGTTGCTCTCGTTTGCTGATTCTCCACTGGGCGCCCCAATGGCCTTTCAATCTCACAGAACTAATTTGATTTCGCGCTTTAATGTAGTTGTCGAAAAGGATGGTGTCTTCAGAGGAACCCCAAGGACTCAAATTGTACTCTGCACTATCATTGTAGTACCATTCCGCGATTTTGTCATTGACGGTTTCCCAATTGGCTCGGATACTGTAATGCCATGAAAATGCATCGGTATTTTTACCGATTCTACCCAAATGAGCAACTTGAGTTACGCCTGAGTTCATTCGGTTTCTGCCATGGTCGAGGTAATAACCGTATCCCAATGTTTTGAGAGGTTTTCCGTACGTTTTAGACGATAAATCCCGGTCTAGCTGACTCAAAAAATAAGCGCCTTCCACGTCAAAAACTTCCTCCTCAGCAATGGATGTGTGATTGATCATCCACTGAAATTCGTTGCGTACGGTGGGTTTGTATTTTAGGCTAGCATGGGCCATGCCGTACAAATAATTCAAAGCTTCTTGCCCTGCCATGCCCACATTGAGGCTGTAAGCGTTTTGAATGGTGCCGAATGTGCTGGTTCTACTGGTGGGATTTAGCTGATAGGCATTGCTGGCAAGGTTCCCCAAAAATTCTACATTCCAATGGCGTGCAAGCTTGTATGACAGTAAACTCTGAACATCTGAAAACCGCATCGAATAGTTTCCGCTAACATCCAATGATTTGGTCACAAGTCCGTTGTTAAAGTTGCGCAAGCCGAGAAAACCAGAGAATCGGCCTTTTTTACCACTGATCATGGCGCTGTTTAACATCGTTCCCAACGTGATAGATGCTTTAAAACTATCGGGTCGAATGTAATCTACATCCAGAACCGAGCTCATTTTATCGCCATATTGCGCTCCAAAACCGCCCGCGCTGAATTTTACCGAATTGACCAAGTCGGGATTGATGAAACTCAGCCCTTCTTGTTGTCCGGAACTAATGAGTTGAGGTCTCAAGATTTCTACATCATTCACATAAATCAGGTTTTCATCATAGTTTCCACCCCGTACGGTGAACTGCGATGACATCTCATTGCCTGACGATACCCCAATGAACGTTTTGACCAAGGATTCAATTCCACCGCCAATGGATGGGTTAAGCTGCAATTTTTGGGGCTTTATCTCCTCAAGAAACGGTCCGCCGCGATTGATGCGGATGCGAACCTCCGCTATCAAATCCAAACCTTGTCCAACGGGAATCGATGTAATCCCCGAAACATCGTCTATCCAGGAGAATCCAAAAACCTTTTCCCCTCGCAGGTACCCGAAAATTTTGTCGCCCGCGTACAACGGCTCGCTCGACGTAAAATAACCCAATGAATCACTCACGCCAATTTGAGCATCGTCTGAAAGTCGAACTTTTACGTTCGCAACCCCGCGCGCAACTCCTTGGTTCCAGGAGATGACTCTACCCTTGGAAATCTGCGTCTGAGCTGTCACTATCGAAGCGAAGCCCACAAGCAGAGAGAGTAGAAGGATTTTTTTCACGCAAATAGGTAACGCAAAAAGACTTGCGTTATTTGATGAGTTGTTTGAGTTCTGCGATGGTTTGTGTAGGATTTTGACTACCAAATACCGTGTTGCCAGCCACCAAAACATCAGCACCCGCATCAGTCAGTAATTTCGCATTGCCCAACACAACGCCGCCATCGATTTCAATGAGGGTATTGGTTCCTTCAGCCAAAATCAGGGCTTTGAGGTCTTTCACTTTTTGGTATGTTCGCTCGATGAACGATTGTCCACCGAACCCAGGATTTACGCTCATCAAACAAACCACATCACACAAATACAATACCTCTTTGATGGATTCTATGGGTGTATGCGGGTTGATCGCCACACCGGCTTTCATGTTGTGATTTTTGATGTTGGTGAGTGTGCGATGCAGGTGGGTGCAGGCCTCTACATGCACCGTGAGAACATGAGCCCCGGCATCGGCGAAAGCCTTGGTATATCTGTCTGGGTCCACGATCATCAAATGCACATCCAACGGCTTTTGCGCTCGGGCCATCAAAGGCTTCATCACTGGAAATCCAAATGAAATGTTGGGCACAAAAACGCCGTCCATGACATCAACGTGAAACCAATCCGCTTCACTTTGATTGATCATGTCAATCTCGTCGTACAGTTTGCCGAAATCGGCCGATAATATGGAGGGTGCAATCATTCCAGACATGACGCAAAGTTACACCGATTATGCTTTCAAAGCCAAAAACAAATCAATGCACTCTTTGGCTTCTTTCACATCGTGTACACGCAGAATGTTGGCGCCTCTGTCCAATGCCGCCATGTGCAGCGCAGTGGTGCCGTTTAGCGCTGCCTCTGGGCTCGCATTCAGCGTTTTCCAAATCATCCCTTTGCGTGAAATACCCACCATGAGCGGCTTGTTGAATTGGCGGAATTTCTGCAGTTGATTGAGCAGTTCGAAATTTTGTTCTATGGTTTTTCCAAATCCAAAGCCTGGATCAATGACCCAATTGGCAAAGTCCGATTTTTTATATTCCGCTTTTTTCTGTTGGAAATAGCCCAATATTTCACCCATCAAATCCTCGTATTGAGGATTTTCTTGCATAGTGGCGGGATTGCCTTTTTTGTGCATCGCCACGTAAGCAATCTCATTGTCGATGACCGTTTTAAACATCTTCGGGTCATCGTCACCGGCTGCAATATCATTGATCATATCGATACCCAACCCAATACAAGCCAGCGCAACAGAACTGTAGTAGGTGTCTACACTCAACCAGATCGCGGGAAACGCCTGTCGTACGGCCCTTACAACCGGAGATACGCGATCCAATTCTTCTGCGAAACTCACGCGTTCGCTGCCTGGCCTGGTACTCTGACCTCCGATATCGATGATGGCCGCACCAGCATCAATCATGGCACCGGCAGCGTCAACGGCCTGCTGAACAGACTGAACCCTGCTTTGACTGTAGAAAGAATCCGGTGTGGCGTTGAGAATGCCCATAACCACCGGTTGGGTGAGGAGCAGTTTTTTCTCTTTGGAAAGTAAAAACATCCGATTATTTAATCACCTCTTTGGGGTTGCCAACCATTAACTCAGGACGAACCCATTCATTGAATTGTTCCTCTGTTAACAGTCCTAAAGCCAAAGCGGCTTCTTTCAAAGTGGTATTTTCTTTGTGGGCTTTCTTGGCGATTTTGGCCGCATTTTCGTAGCCAATGTGTGTGTTTAACGCCGTTACAAGCATCAAACTCTGGTCTACCAAACGTTGAATATTGTCGTGGTTGGGCTCAATTCCTACAGCGCAGTTGTCGTTGAAACTCAAGCAAGCCTGTCCCAAAAGACGAGCACTTTGCAACATATTGGCCGCGATCACGGGTTTGTATACATTCAATTCAAAATGACCTTGGGATGCGGCAAAAGAAATTGCCACGTCATTACCCAGAATTTGAGCACAAACCATGGTTAAGGCTTCGGGTTGGGTTGGGTTGACTTTTCCGGGCATAATGGATGAACCAGGCTCGTTTTCTGGAATCATGATTTCTCCGATACCACTTCTTGGACCGGAACTGAGCATACGGATGTCGTTGGCGATTTTAAAACAGCTCATGGCCGTTCTTTTGATGGCACCGTGCAATTCAACCATGGCGTCATGCGCGGCCAACGCTTCAAATTTGTTGGGGGCAGTGACAAATGGCAAAGCCGTTTCTTCAGCGATATACTTCGCAACCAATTCGGAATAGCCCTTGGGCGTATTCAATCCTGTGCCAACAGCGGTACCACCCAATGCCAATTCAGCGGCAACAGGCAGGGCACGGTTGATCGCATTGACACCATTTTCCAGTTGCTGAACATAGGCGCTGAATTCTTGTCCCAAAGTCAATGGCGTTGCATCCATGAAGTGGGTGCGACCAATTTTTACGATGTTCTCAAATTCACGTGCTTTGTGCTTCAACGTGGTTTTCATCGCCTGTATGCCGGGCAATGTATAATCAATCACCTGTTTGAATACCGCAATGCTCATGGCGGTAGGGAAGGTGTCGTTCGAACTCTGACTCTTGTTTACGTCATCGTTTGGATGCAGTACTTTTTTCTCATCGTCCAGCTTTCCACCACTCAGCACGTGAGCGCGGTTGGCGATGACCTCATTCACATTCATGTTGCTCTGGGTTCCAGATCCCGTCTGCCAAATCACCAGCGGAAATTCTGCATCCAATTTGCCAGCCATGATTTCATCACAAACAGTACAAATCAATTCGCATTTCTCTGCAGAAAGCACCCCCAAATCACGGTTGGCACGGGCAGCACTCTTTTTCAATACGCCAAATGCACGGATGATTTCTACAGGCATGCTTCCTTCCGGCCCGATTTTGAAATTGTTACGGCTGCGTTCAGTTTGGGCGCCCCACAAAGCGTTGACTGGGACTTTTACTTCGCCCATGGTGTCGTGTTCAATGCGATACTGTGTCATAATATGGTGCAAAGATAATTCTTACATACAATGGATGGTTGCAATCCTGTTGGGTGTTGAAAAATGGACAGGTATTTTTTGTCGTTTAAAAAGAGAATCACCCATTCACAAAAGTCCTCGCCAAGCATTTGTATCTTTGCGATAGTATGTCAGAAAAAAAACTGCTTGACGCCTTGAGTTACCATGCCGACGGGCGACCAGGAAAAATTGAGGTTATATCCACCAAACCCACACAAACACAATTTGATTTGGCACTGGCTTATTCTCCAGGGGTTGCGGATCCTTGTTTGGCCATTGCGGAGAACGTTGATGATGTTTACAAGTACACAGCAAAAGGGAATTTGGTTGCCGTTATTTCCAATGGTACGGCGGTTTTGGGACTGGGCGATATCGGTCCGGAGGCCTCCAAACCGGTGATGGAAGGTAAAGGGGTGTTGTTTAAAATCTTTGCCGACATCGATGTGTTCGATATTGAATTGAATTGCAAGGATGTGGATCATTTCGTGGAAACAGTGAAGGCCATGGAACCCACATTCGGAGGCATTAACTTGGAGGATATCAAAGCCCCTGAGAGTTTTGAAATTGAGGAGCGCCTGAAAGAGGCATTGAATATTCCCATCATGCACGATGATCAACACGGTACTGCCATCATCTCGGCGGCGGGCCTGATCAATGCGCTTAGACTTGTCAATAAAAACCTGAGTGAAGTACGAATTGTAGTGAATGGTGCAGGGGCGTCGGCCATTGCTTGTACAAAATTGTTCGTTTCTCTCGGGGCAAACAAAGACAACATCGTGATGCTCGATTCCAAAGGCGTCTTGCGCAGCGATCGTACGGATTTGGATAAATACAAGCAACAATTTGCTACCAGTCGCAACCTGAATACCTTGGAGGAGGCATTGGTGGGGGCCGAAGTGTTTGTGGGATTGAGTAAGGGCAATATCCTTACGCCAGATATGATTCTGTCGATGGCGGAAAACCCCATCGTTTTTGCCATGGCCAATCCAACACCCGAGATTGATTACAATCTCGCAGTGGCTACCCGCCCAGATTTGATAATGGCAACTGGCCGGTCCGACTTTCCTAACCAGGTAAACAATGTATTGGGATTCCCCTTCATTTTTCGCGGTGCCTTGGACGTACGGTCCACCGCCATCAATGAAGCCATGAAGATTGCTGCGGTTCATGCCATCGCTGATTTGGCCATGGAGCCCGTGCCCGAAAGCGTGATGATGGCCTACAATGAAAGAAACTTGAGTTTCGGACCTACTTATATCATTCCCAAACCCATGGACCCACGGTTGTTAACAACAGTTGCACCGGCCGTAGCCAAAGCAGCCATGGAAAGTGGTGTAGCCAGACAACCCATCACCGATTGGGATGCCTATAACATGCAATTGCGCAAGCGATTGGGCATCGACAACGATTTTGTAAATCGATTGATGACTAAGGCAAAAACGGCCCCCAAGCGGGTGGTATTTGCAGAGGCCGACCACATTCGAATCCTCAGGGCCGCCGAGATTGCCAAGCGCGACGGAATCTGTGAGCCCATTTTACTAGGTAATCCAGAAGCCATCCAAAAAATGATGGATGAGAACAACATCGAAATCCCAGGTGTGCAAATGATTGATCCGCGCAAACAGGAAGAAAAGCTGAAGGATTTTGGTGCCAAACTCTTTGAAAAGCGCGGACGCAAAGGTTTGACTTGTTTTGAAGCGGAATACCAAATGCGCAACCGCAATTACTACGGTTCCATGATGGTTGAAACGGGTGAAGCCGATGCATTTATTAGCGGCCTTACTCGCAATTATCCGATTGCATTGAAGCCAGCCTTGGATGTGATAGGCATGGTAGATGAAACCACCCGGGTATCGGGAATGCACATCATGATGACCAAAACCGGACCCGTCTTTTTTGCCGATACAACAGTAAACATCGACATGGATGAAAATACTGTTTTCGACATGGTGAATTTGGTCAATAAACGGGTAAAAGCCTTCCAAATTGAACCTCGCATTGCGTTGATTTCATATTCGAATTTTGGTAGTTCAGGCGGACAGTATCCCAAAATGATGCAAAATGTGGTAAAGCGTTTTCATGCGAATCAGCCCGATGTGATTGTTGAAGGCGAGATGCAACCCATTTATGCCATCGATGGAGAATTGCGATTCAAGCGATTCCCATTCAATAAGTTGGGTGATAAGTCGGCCAATGTGTTTATATTCAGTGGTTTGAGTTCTGGGAATGCCGTGTATCAAATCATGAGAAGTATGGGTAACATGGATGCCATTGGTCCCGTTTTGCTTGGATTTAAAAAGTCAGTACACATTTTACATCACAGTTCCTCCGTGCGTGAAATTGTGAATATGGTGGCATTGGCTGCAGCCGAAGCCCAAGAAAAATAAAACCGGGTATGTCAAACAAACACCTGGTGGTTGAAATTGCTACTTGGGGCAGTGTTTCCTACGTGCAGTCTCTGGCATTGCGTTTTGAAGTATTGAGAAAACCCCTAGGATTGGTGTTTGATCCGTCCATCTTTTTGCAAGAAAATTTGGATGTTCACCTGATTGCCAAACACGGCGATTGGGTTGTGGGATGTATGATTTTAACGCCCAAAGAACAGCTGTTCAAAATGCGCCAAGTAGCTGTAGATCCCCGTTTTCAACGTCAGGGCGTGGGTTCAAAAATGGTTGAATATGCGGAGCAATACGCCGCAATGCAACAGGGTAGTGCCATCGTATTGCATGCCCGTGATTCAGCAATTCCGTTTTATCATGCCTTGGGTTACAGCACTGTGGGTGAGGGATTTGAAGAGGTTGGGATTCCCCACCACGCCATGCAAAAGTCATTGGTAGAATGAAATCTACCTTTCCGCGATTTTCCTACGATAGCCGTTTGCTTTGAACTATCTTTGTGTTTTTAACACATGGATACCCTCATTACCGCGCTACAATTTATTCTCGCACTGTCAATTTTAATTACACTTCACGAGTTTGGTCACTATTGGGCGGCTCGTGCTTTTGGCATTCGCATTGAAAAATTCTATTTGTTTTTCGATGCATGGAATTTCAAATTGTTTAGTTTTAAAAAAGGCGATACGGAATATGGAATTGGTTGGTTGCCCCTGGGAGGGTATGTAAAAATCGCCGGTATGGTTGATGAAAGCTTGGATACAGAACAAATGAAGTCTGAGCCCCAACCGTGGGAATTTCGTAGCAAACCAGCTTGGCAGCGACTGATTGTCATGATTGGCGGTGTTACAGTGAATTTGGTGTTGGGGATCATCATTATGGTGGCATTGACCTTCTCACAAGGAGAAAAATATGTTCCTCAGCCCGTGGTGAACCAGCAAGGCGGTATTTATGCGGGTCCCGTTGCTCGATCTGTGGGATTCAAAACAGGGGATCAGATTTTAAGCATCAATGGGGTAGAGGTTGATAATTTGGATGCCCAATTTGGTGATCCTACATTTCTCACGGCAGATCGCAAAGAAATTGCCGTTAGGCGCATGAAGCCTGTGGTGACTAACGACAGTGCTAAAAGTACGAATTGGGTGCCATTCGACACTACGTTGGTGATGCCAGAGAATTTCGATGAACTTTTAGGAGCCAAATCAGACATGCCATTCTTTGCCCCAAGAATGCTGTTTAAAATTGGTAAGGTGATGGGGGGAAGTCACGCGGAAAAAGCAGGGTTGGAATCGGGCGACATAATCAATGCGGTGAATGGAGAAAAAGTACTGTCTTTCTTTGAATTCAAAGAACTTTTGACAAAACATGCGGGTGAAACTGTTTCTTTGGAAGTGCTCGATAGTACAAACAAAGTGAGCAACCTTAAAGCGGAAATCGGAGAGGATGCCACACTGGGTTTTCAACCAGCCTTTTACGGATTTGAATACAAAGAAAAAGTGGTAAAATACGGGTTGGGGAAATCAATCAACTTGGGTGTTTCGCGCTCATTTGGTTTAATTGGTGCCAACGCCAAAGCCTTGGGTAACGTAGCATCCGGCAAAACAGATCCTACCAAATCATTGGCTGGCCCTGTGGGTATTGCACAAATGTTTGGAAGTACCTGGAATTGGGTGAACTTTTGGACCTTAACCGCGATGTTGAGTTTGGTGCTGGCATTGATGAATATTTTGCCTATTCCCGCTTTGGATGGTGGACATGTGATGTTCCTCTTATACGAAATCATCGCCCGCCGACCAGTTTCCGATAAAGTATTGTACGTTGGTCAAATCATCGGTATGGTTTTCCTGTTATCGCTGGTTGCCTTTACTTTTTGGGTAGATATTGCCCGTGCCTTGGGCATTTAATATGAGTAATCCATTCTCTTTTTTTGGATTGGAACCCAGCCTCTTCGTCGATGTTAAATCGTTGCGAAAGCATTATCTAGAAATACAACGTGGGTCGCACCCTGATTTGGTTTCCGATGACCAGACTGCTATGGAGCAATCGGAGCAAGCCAATGCCAATTATAAGCTGCTGTTAAATCCACTTTCACGGGTTAAATCGTACTTAGAGATTGTGTCTGCCAATGCCGCCATTCCCAATTCATTGCCGCAAGATTTTTTAATAGAAATGATGGAGCTGAGCGATTCCATTGAAGAAATGGATCGACAAAATACGGCCGCCATGGCCCTTGTAGAAGGGGAATTGATGAATTATGAAAAAGCCCTGGAGATGGAATTTGAGCAGTTTCAAAACCTATCGAAACCAGACTTGAAGGCATTGGGAGAATGGTATCAAAAAAGCAAATACATTGGCCGGCTGCGCAAAAATTTTGATGGAATCGTGGAGATTTGAATTGCACCCCCTAATTTTACCCTATCAACGAATATGTCGACCAGAACCGCACTAAAATCACACCCAGAAATTCGTCTCATTTTCCAGCGAATGGCTTGTGAAATCGCTGAGGCCTTTGCCGATGAAACGGATTTGTACTTTGTGGCGATCAATGAGCGCGGCATGGCCATCGCCTTGGAGCTGAACCACGAATTGGACAGAATATTGCCTGATTGTAATGTTTCGTTGGGAAATCTACATGTTGCAGATGATTATCGGTGGGAGGGTGTGGTGCCTAACATGGTTGCCCTGACAACGCCCGTGATTCTGATCGATGATGTGATTCATTCCGGCGGTACCGCTATGCAAGTTTTGGTGGATTTGTACGAACACGGATTTGATACCATTCGCACCGCGTTTTTAGCAGAACGTGAACACCGAAATTATCCAATTAAAGCCGATTTTGTGGGCGTATCCATTGCTACCACACTGCAAGAACACGTGTTCTTTAACAACGAAAATCCCGGCGATTTACAGTTGTATTTAATTTAAGTTATTGAAATAGACCACATTTTGTGTCGTTTGTTTGTCAAATGCAAACAACCTTGACCAATTCTGTGTTATTTTTGAGTCTATGATGCGCCGATGCCTTCTATTGTGTTTCATTTTGATGCAGTCCCTTGCGTCTTATGCTACACATATCGTGGGAGGCGAGGTAACCTACAAATACATCGGCAGCAATCAGTACAAAATCCGATTGGATCTTTATATCGACTGTCAAAACGGTAACCCCCAAGCCATTGCTTCTGATGCCACCGCTTACATTGGTGTTTTTAACGGCCAAACCCGAAACATGGTGGGTGGATATCCCAAACAAATCAATCGCCAAGGGCCCAAACGAGTGGTGAAAACCAATTACAATTGTATTGTAAAAGCGCCCAACGCCTGTGTTGATCAATATTGGTACGAAGCGACCTTCACGTTGCCTCCCATTACCGGCGGGTACTATGTATCGTTTCAGCGATGCTGTAGAAACGGAACCATCACCAACCTGGTAGATCCAGGCGGAACCGGAGCAAACTACTGGACTTTCATCCCGGATCCAAGGACATTGTCGAACAGGAAAGAGAATAATGCTGCGGTTTTCAAGGAAATTCCACCGAACTTTTTGTGCACCAATACCCCGTTGAAATTTGATCACAGTGCCATTGATGATGATGGTGATAGCCTTGTTTATGAACTGTTTAGGCCGTTTACTGGGGGCACGTCGTCAATGCCTCGGCCCGACCAAGGTGCCAATGGCGATTTGCAGCAGCCACCATTTTCTCAGATTTCTTGGGCTACAGGGTACCGGGATACCAATCAAATTGATGGGAATCCCCCGTTGGTTATTGACAGAAATACTGGGTTTTTAACATTAACACCCACGAAGATTGGGCAATTCGTCATTGGTATCATTGTAAAAGAGTACCGAAATGGGCAATTGATTTCTTCAACGCGCAGGGATTATCAATTTAACGTTCAAAGCTGTGTGGTGGATGTCGTCGCCTCTTATTTTGTGCCTACTTTTATCTGCGGATATCAATACAAATTTCAGAATAAAAGTTCCTCGGCGCAGCGCTACCATTGGGACTTTGGTGTTGATACCTCAACCAAGGATACTTCCAATTTGGCAAGTCCAACTTTTACCTTCCCTCACGCAGGAAAGTTTAAAGTGAAGTTGTTCGCGTACAAAAACAAATGTGTAGACAGTTTCGTGGCCTACGTAACCGTTGTAGAGCCATTGAAACCGAAACTCCCCAAAGACACCATCATTTGTCCGGGAGGACGTGTGTCGTTGAAATCCAATATTTCTGCGGAGGCTTACAAATGGAGTACGGGGGCAACCACGGATACCATGAGCACAGGCAAAGAAGGTTGGGTGTGGTTGGATGTTTACAGCAAAGTGTGTGCATGGCGCGATTCGATGAGGATAACAATTGATAGGGATGTAGTGAAAGCCTTTGGCGATACTGTATTTTGTAGCGATGAGAAAATCAATCGGGGGATTGGCGCGCTCCCTGGCATGACCAAATACAATTGGAGTACAGGTGAAACCACGGCTTTGATTACGGTAACCAAGTCAGGTAAGTATTATGTTACCGGTGAAACGCCCAATTTTTGTAAATCTAAAGATTCTGTCGTGATCAGTCAGTTTACACCCATTCAAGCTGTTGTAAATGATACGATTGTTTGTCCGAATGTGCCCGTAAATTTCGATGCCAAAGTCAACATTGGCGGTTCAACTTCCGTGGTTTGGAGTAACGGAGCTACGACGAAGGTGGCAACGATTACCAATCCAGGTTTGTATTGGTTGAAAATTACGGTGGGGCTGTGTTCTGACAGAGATACTTTTATATTAATGAATTTCCCAAATGAGTTTGAGTTGGGCGGCGACCTTCGTTTCTGTGATCAAATCGATACAAACCTAACAGTGAATTTGGCGGGTGCTACACGCATCGTATGGAACAAAGAGGTCATCGGAAAGAACTACAGACTTACTGAACCAGGAACTGTGGTGGTGGAGCTTTTCAATTCGAATAACTGTCCTGAAACAGATTCCATTCAAGTTTCCTTGTTTCCCAATCCGCTGTTGGATTTGGGTAGGGACACTACCTTGTGTTTGTCGGAAAACCCCACACTGGATGCGGGACCCAACATGATTTCATATAAATGGAATACAGGTGCTTCTACCAGAACGATTGTGGCCTTTGATAGCGGCGTTTATTGGGTGCGTGTAAAGGATGTGGAGGGCTGCGTATCTTCAGATACCATCAACATGAAAAAACGCAAAGATTTGTACCCCTCGTACATTTTCATGCCCAATGCCTTTACGCCCAATGGCGACGGTAGAAATGACTATTACCCCATGAATCAGTACAAGGTTAAGGGGGCTACATACAACATCAAGATTTACAACCGTTGGGGCGAAAAGATCATGGAGATGGAAAGTCCTGATATTAACTGGGACGGCAATGTCAATGGCAAGCCAGCTCCGGAAGGCGTCTATATTTTTACGGCGTACTGGATCGGTTGTGACAATGAGAAAAGGTCAATGAAAGGGAATTTTACCCTACTTCGATAATTTCCATTTCTTCCTTCTCATGGGCTGAGGGATTGTTGTAATTTTACCACAAGAAAGCCTTATGACGAAGCATCTGATAAAAAACGCACGTATTGTTACGGATTTCAACCTGTTTGAAGGGGATTTGTTGGTATCAAATGGTAAAATTGAGAAGATAGACCGAAATATTACTGTAGATGGCCAAGTGCAAATTCATGATGCGGAAGGACAATATTTAATACCGGGGGTAATCGATGATCAAGTGCATTTCAGGGAGCCTGGTTTAACCCACAAAGCCAACATATTTACAGAGAGTAGGGCGGCCTTGGCCGGTGGTACCACATCGTTCATGGAGATGCCCAATGTGAATCCGCAAACGGTGACCAATGCGCTGTTGGAAGAAAAATACGCGTTGGGTGCTCAATCTTCGGCCGTGAATTATTCTTTCTATTTAGGCGGAACCAATGATAATTTGGAGGAAGTAAAGCGAGTAAATCCACGAAATGTATGTGGCGTGAAGCTATTCATGGGCAGCAGCACGGGTAATATGTTGGTAGACCAGGAACAAGCGCTCAACGGTCATTTTGCCAATTCGCCCATTTTGATTGCCACGCATTGTGAGTCTGAAGCCCGTGTTAAACAAAGATATGCTGAGGCTTTAAGTTGTTTTGGCGAGAATATTCCACCGTCAGAACACCCCGTAATTCGCGATGCAGAGGCTTGTTATTTGTCGTCGTCTTTTGCCATTGAACTCGCGAAAAAACACAATACGCGATTGCATATTTTGCACATCACCTCTGAAAAAGAGACGCACCTGTTTCGCAATGATATACCCCTGTCAGAGAAACGAATAACCGCGGAGGTTTGCGTGCATCATTTACATTATTCTTCGGCAGATTATGAAACGCTCGGACACTTAATCAAATGCAATCCAGCGGTGAAGACGGCATCGGATAGAGATGCGTTATGGACAGCCTTGCTCGATGACCGATTTGATGTAATAGCCACAGATCACGCACCCCACACTTGGGAAGAAAAACAGAATACCTATCCCACATCCCCATCGGGATTGCCTTTGGTTCAACATGCACTGTCGTTGATGATGGATTATGTAGCTGAGGGAAAAATTAGTATCGAAAAGCTAGTAGAAAAAATGTGTCACAACCCAGCCATTTTGTATCAGATCGAGGGTAGGGGGTATTTGCGTGAGGGATATGCGGCGGATATGGTACTGCTAGGGAAAAACACCAAGCCCGTAACGAAGGAAGGACTCTATTACAAATGCGGTTGGTCTCCATTGGAGGGACATACATTCAAATATGCTCCTGAAAAGGTATGGGTGAACGGGGCTCTGAGTTTTGATGGCGGAATTACGGCCGATCTAAATCCACAGCGACTGCTGTATGTCCGTTAATCTCCCCAGTTTGGTGTCAAAGTAATTTTGAACGCTTCACGAAGAAGGCCGTCAGTGTTTGTTCTAAGGGTTGCGAAACATCGGCGAGAAAATGGTCGATCCCCAATTGCATACATTGCTGTTCAATGGCTTTTTGGCGCTCGCGCTCGGCCTTGAAATAGGTTTCTTGAATTTCATCGGGTTGCAATTTGATTCGGGTATTGGTTTCTAAGTCGATGAATTGAACAGGGCGATTACCCAGATTCATCATCGCCTCATGCTGTCCGTGATGCAATTGTAACAGGAGAATCTCACATTTCTGAAATCGTAGCATGGCCATGGATTTCCAAAATGAGGCCTCGGCTGCCGCCTCGGCCGGATCCCACAACAAATCACTCAAAACCACCACCAAATGTCGGCGTCCCACTTGCAAAGCAGCGCGCTCAAAATTCTGTAAAGGCTGGGTGGAATCAGAAGTGTCGGCTTTGTTTTCTAGACGGCTGGAATTAACATCTTTGCCTTCCCAGTACTGACTTAAAACACCAATTTGTTGCTGCAAATGACCGCGAGTACTCTTGATGGGACTGCGATAAACAAATCCATTTTCACCGTACAACCCCAAAGAAAAACTGTCTTTTTGTTGTTGCAGCAAATGGGCAATGACACCAGCGCCCAAGACCCCCATTTTCAATTTGAGTGCTTGGTCTAATGGATAGTGCATGCTGCGCGACACGTCAACCCACAAATGCGCCTTCAGATTGGTTTCTTCGTCAAACTGCTTGATGTATTTTTTGTCGGTCCGCGCCAACAATTTCCAATCGATGTTCTTGACACTTTCGCCCGGATTATAGGGACGGTGTTCGGCGAATTCAACGGAAAATCCGCGGAAAGGGCTTTTGTGCATACCCGCAATAAATCCCTCCTTGGCTTTTTGGGCCAACAGATCAAATTGGGTGAAGGATTGGATTTCTTCGAGTAGCACAGGTAGGTTTCGGGGAACAAAAAAGGCCGGCGAGCCGGCCTTTTCAAATCATACTTCTTAATTATAACTGGGCGTCAATTTTCGAAGCAATGTTTTGCTTGGGAACCGCACCAACGATTTTATCAACCAATTGACCGTTCTTGAAAATCAACAAAGTAGGAATGCTGCGCACACCGTAGTTCATGGAGATATCGGGATTTTCATCCACGTTCAATTTTCCAATTACGGCTTTGCCTGCATATTCGTTGGATAATTCATCCACCATTGGGCCAATCATGCGGCAAGGACCACACCATTCTGCCCAGAAATCTACCAATACGGGTTTGTCTGATTGCAGTACAACCTCGTTGAAGTTGCTGCTTGTAAATTTTTCTGCCATTGTACTGTTTATTATTATTTCAAATTTAAGAATTTTCTGTTCGCTTAAGCGATAATTTCTTTGTTTCTCGCAACCCCTATGCCAAATAAGGCATAGTCGTAATAAACGGGATCTTCCGGACGAAATGCCCGCAATCTGTCGGTTAGCTCAATGCAACTCTGCCAATCTGACTTGTTCCTTTCCAACAATCCCAATTCCATCGCCACTCGCTGTACGTGTACGTCTAGTGGACATATCAACGCCGCCGGTGAAACCTGATTCCAGATTCCGAAATCCACCGGTGAGGAATGTCTCACCATCCACCGGAAATACATATTCAATCGCTTACAGGCGCTGCCCTTGGCTGGTGATGCCAAGTGTTTATCGGTGCGTTTCTCGTGAGGAAAGGCTTGCCATGCAACTTGAAATCGCTCCAATGCCCAAAAAACCTGATCCGTAGTGGGCGCCTCGAGCACATCCTTGCCAAAAAACAAATCCTCCAAACTCGGCGCCTCCCCATAGCAATGCTTGAAAAAACGAATCAACGATATCACATCCTGTCCATTGAGCGTTCTGTGAACAAACGACTCCATCCGCTTTAAATCACGTTCTTCGTGCTGCATCACAAAATCAAAAGGCACATCATCCATCATTAACATCAACTTTTGCGCACTGTTGATGATGGTCTTTCGCTGTCCCCACGCCATGATAGCGGCGAAAAATCCGGAAATTTCAATGTCCTGCCTGCGTGTATACCGATGTGGAATCTGAACAGGGTCGTGGGAGATAAAAGAATTTTCTTCCACCTCTTTGGCCCAAAAATCGAGCAGATCCTTGATTTCCAAGTCAGTCATTCATGCCGCCATTATACCTGGGCCAAGGCTGCATCTAAGTCGGCAATCAGATCGTCTACGTGTTCAATTCCAACACTCAAACGAATCAAGCTATCCTTCAATCCATTGGCTTCTCTCTCTTCTTTGGGAATACTTGCATGGGTCATGGTTGCGGGGTGACCTACCAAACTTTCAACACCACCCAAACTCTCCGCCAAAGAAAATAACTTCGTTGATTTCAAAAATGTCAACGCCTTTTCGATGGCATCATCTTTCAAGGTAAAGGAAATCATTCCGCCAAAATCGCGCATTTGTTTTTTCGCCACCGCATGATTGGGGTGACTTTCAAAACCAGGCCAATACACTTGTCCTACTTTGGGATGTTCCTTCAACCAATGGGCTACCTTGGCGCCGTTTTCGCAATGACGCTGCATGCGAATGTGTAGCGTTTTGATGCCGCGCAAGGTCAAAAAGCAATCCATCGGTCCAGGCGTGGCCCCACAAGAATTCTGTATGAAAGCCAAACGATCGCGCAATGCATCGCTTGAAGTGCACAAAACGCCCATCACAACATCGCTGTGACCGTTAATATACTTGGTGGCAGAGTGCATGACGATATCCGCACCCATTTTCGCGGGATTCTGCAAATACGGTGAGGCAAATGTGTTGTCAACCACCACAATGCTGTTGTATTCATGGCCAATTTGAATCATCAATGCGATGTCGATGATGCGCAACAAGGGGTTGGTGGGGGTTTCTACCCAAACCATTTTGGTTTTTTCGTTCATTGCCGCACGAACGGCCTGTTCATCGCTCATGTCCACAAAGTGGAACTTGATGCCGTACTGCGCAAATACTTTGGTGAAAAGGCGATAAGTGCCGCCATATAAGTCGTTGGTGCTCACAACTTCATCACCGGGCGACAACAATTTGGCGCAAGCGTCTACTGCACCCATGCCCGTGCTGAAGCACAAGCCATGTTTGGTGCCTTCCAAAGCCGCCAAATTCTTTTGCAGCACATCGCGGGTGGGGTTTTGCGTTCTTGCATATTCATATCCCTTGTGGTCGCCAGGTGCCGCCTGTACGTAGGTGCTGGTTTGAAAAATGGGCGTCATGATGGCCCCTGTGGTAGGATCTGGTTCAATACCAGCATGCAATACCAAGGTTTCTATGTGATTTGTGTTCATGGGCGATGCGATTTGTCTCTCACAAAGAAACAGCGCATCTTCCGACAATTTATCTTTTGGCTTCGATGTCTTTCAACACTTCTTCCACCACAGATGGGAAATGCGCCTGTTCCAATGCATGAATCTTCGCCGCAACATCATCGGCAGTGTCATTAGGCAATACTTGACAATGAGCTTGGAATATGGGTGCCCCGTCATCGTACATTTCGGTAACCCAGTGTACCGTAATGCCGGTTTCTGTCTCTTTCGCAGCCACAACGGCATCGTGCACGTGCATGCCAAACATGCCTTTACCACCGAATTTAGGTAACAACGCAGGATGCAAATTGATGACATGCGGATATCGATCAATCAATCGCTTTGGAAACAACCATAAAAAACCCGCCAAGACAATCAAATCGGGGTTGTACTGATCCAACAAGGCATCAATGCGGTCGCCCGTTTTCCATTCGACGCGGTTGAACAATTCACAGGGTACGCCCAATCGATGTGCACGCTCAATGACGCCGGCCCCCTCAACGTTGCAAAAAATCGCGTCGACACAGACCTCCGTCCCAGCAAAATGCTTGATGATGTTTTCGGCATTGCTGCCACTGCCGGAGGCAAAAACTACCAACTTCATCCTTTGATAAAACTATGATTGACCATGATTTCCAACTCTCGCATCAGCGTCAAACGCGGCTGGTTGGGGGCGAACAAAAATCCATCAAACGCAACCCAGCGCTTGTTTTTTTTGTCCAAAATAACCCTGCGAACAAACGGACCGCGTCTATCGGTATTCAATTCTGTATACCAACCAGTGAGGTAATATTCCGGGTTGCCATTGCGATTGGTTTTATTCAATCGAACGGGGAAAATGCCACTGCTGCTAATCTCCACCCAAGTTCCCTCGGCCGTTCTCAGGTATTTTTTGGTGAAAAAATTTCTCATCGCAGCCACAGAATCCAACGACATATTGGCTTGAGTAGCCGGGAAAATATTCACCATGAAATTGCTGTGGAATTGACTGTTCTCGTTTCGCAACCAAATGAAATCCGACGTAGCTTGCACCAGTTTCAATGTGGCATTGAGACAAAGGTCTACATTGTATTTGCCAGCCAACAGTTGGGTTAAACTATCCGAATAAACATTTTGCTCAACCACTGCGGTAGGAGGGGTTTGGCTACGATTTGATTCACCAGATTCTATCGCTTTGGATATTGCACACAAAATAGCTTGATGCTTTTTTAACCAGCCCAAACTGAAGTTTTCACCCGCAGAATGGGAGTCGCGAATCCAAAGCACCACTTGTTGCTGACACCACACATTCTTCAACCAAAAACAATGGATTTCTTCGATAACGGTATCCATTAATACGTTATTTCCTTGGGCGGATAGGCGCTCACAATCCGATAATTTGGACAAGGGATCAATTGACCAAATGAGTGTGTGATTCTGGAATTTACTTTCAGTTTGCGGGTCAATCTCCTCCATTTGGGTAAAAGGATGCAATTCGAAATTGTATGCCGACTCGTAATATTGAGGATCGGTGGGTATGCGATTTTCCTCAAAGCGAACCAAGTTGCTATCCACGGAAAACAGGGTAGTGCTGAACAAGGTTTGGATCGAATCGGACAGAAATTCGGGATAAAATACGCGGATTTCTCCGGCTCTGCCTTGAGCGGTATCTGTTTGGTTGTTAGCAGATGGTTTGCAAGAAGGCAAAATCAAGCAATAGGCCAATGCAACTGCGGTAGCTGCTAAGTGTGCGCGTGATAAAAAATGAGTGAATCGCACTATCTACGATTTTTTTGAATGACCAAACGCTGTCCCACTTGGATGGAATTGGAACGCAAATGATTCCAAGTCTTAATTTGGGTCACTGTTACGCCATGGGTTCTGGCGATGGCACTAAGGGTTTGCCCTCGTTTTACCACAACAACAATTTTACCACTGCTGGTTTTTGGCGCGGTGACCCCCGTTGAGCCCGCCACCTGAACCCCGCGGGGAACAGATTTGGGATAGGCGTAAGGAGCCCGGTAATTGGTGGGGACCACGTGGTGGTTGTATTTAGCAAATGCCGCCGCGCTATCGAATCGATCAATAAAATCCATGCTGGCGTTATACGGCATCAATATAACACTGCCATGGGCCATGTCGGTGTTTTGATTGAGCAACTCCTGATTCAAACCAACCAAGTTGTGGTGTGTACCCAAGTATTCGTTGATTTTACCCAAATGCATGGTAGAGTCGATTTTGGTTGGGGCAAGCACGATGCTCTGGTCATTGTGAAGCGCATTTTTACCCTTTTCGGTAAAGTTTAGCACATAAGCTACAGCGATGAATTTGGGTACATAATTCTGTGTTTCCTTGGGTAAAAAGGGCAATACTTCCCAGAAATTGGTTTTGCCGCCGCTTCTGCGAATGGCTTTTTGCACATTGCCTGGTCCACAGTTGTAGGAGGCGATACTCATCAGCCAATTGTTGAAAATCGATTGAGAGTTGGCAAAATATTCGCAGGCTTTTTGTGTGCTTTCAACAATACTTTTACGATCATCGCACGGATATCCAATGCGCATCCCCATCAACTTGCCTGTGTAAGGCATGAACTGCCACAAGCCCGTAGCGCCGCACCAAGAAACCGCGCTGGGGTTCAAGTTGGATTCAATGACCGAGATGTATTTCAATTCTGTGGGGAGTCCGTTTTTGTCCAAGATTTCCTCGAAAATGGGGAAGTACAACTTCATCCGTTCATGGATTTGGTTAAAATAGCCCTCGCCATATCCCATGAAATAACGGATGTGCTGTTCTACCATCCGGTGGTATTGGAATGGAATGGTGCTGCCGATTTGCGACATCAAAGCCTCGAATTCTTTGCCGTTGCGATACCGTGTTTCGTCGTGTCCTACTGGACTGTGTGAAGGTATATTGCCCAACAATGCCTGGGTTAGGCTATCGATTCTGGAAATGTGGTTTCCGGCCTCGGGATTCACCGGCGCTTGTGCGTTCAATGCAATGGCACTGCTTCCCGCAATCAAAACCGACAACAAAAATGACTTAATCATATCTTTCAAAAATAACGCAACTAGCCGCGATTCCTTTTTATAGCAAAGACTGAGCCAAAAATTAACCAACAAACAATTGTGTATATTTGTAATAATGCAAGATTAGCAAATGCCAGAAGCGCTTGCTATCTTAGAGTTGCAAAATAATATACACCCCGTGGCATTGTCAAAAAATATCCTATCACCAGAAAATGAGTCACAAACTTTGGCTCAAGTTCAAAAAATTCAAACCAAAAATGGTGGTTTGAGTATCGGTATTCCCAAAGAGGTCACGTTTCAAGAAAACAGGGTGCCCTTAACCCCGGCCGCAGTATCTTATTTTACAGCCAACGGACACAACATCGTAATTGAGTCTGGTGCGGGCAGGAATGCGAATTTCTCCGATATACAATTTAGCGAGGCTGGGGCGCAAATCGTCTACAGCAATAAAGAGGTTTATGAATGTGAGACCATACTGAAAATTGATCCCCCCACATTGGCGGAAATTGAGTTGATGAAGCCTGGACAATTGTTGATATCGGCCCTGCAAATTAATCAAATGGACTCTGTCTTGTTGAGAAAGTTGATGGAAAAGAAAATCAATGCCATGGCCTACGAATACCTGGAGGATGACGGTGGAACTCGTCCCATTATCCGGGCCATGAGTGAAATTGCAGGAACTGCAAGCATCCTGATTGCCGCAGAATATTTGAACAATACCCATGTTGGTAAAGGAGAGCTATTGGGTGGTTTTGCGGGTGTTCCTCCAACACAAGTAGTGGTGATTGGTGCTGGGGCAGTGGGTGAATTTGCGACCAAAGCAGCCTTAGGATTAGGGGCCAATGTGAAGGTATTTGATAACAATATGTATCGTTTGCGTCGCATTCAAAAGTCGTTTGGGTTCCATTTATATACCTCAACCATTCAGCCTCAAGTAATCAAAAGTGCTATATCTAGCGCTGATGTCGTGATTGGTGCCCTCGCAGGAAATACGGCAAGGAGCCCCATCGTGATCACCGAGGAAATGGTCATGTCGATGCGTCCTCACTCGGTACTTATCGATGTAGCCATTGATCGCGGCGGCAATTTTGAAACTTCAGAAGTAACCAACCACGAAAAACCCATTTTTCACAAACACGATGTGATTCACTATTGCGTGCCCAATATTGCTTCTCGCGTAAGTAGAACCGCCAGCTATACCTTAAGCAATGTGTTTACGCCTATGCTCGATGAAATGGCACAAATGGGTGGTTTTGGTGAGTTCTTGCGCATGAAGGCGGGCGTCCGCAAAGGGACGTACTTGTATCGTGGAAGTCTGACAAACAAGAACTTGGCCGATAAATTTGCCATCAAATACCACGATATCGACCTCATGGTGGGTCTGTTTATGTAGGTTACAAGTGGTGATGCAATTTGTTAGCATCAATGGGTTGGAAATGGGTCTCCACCCTTCCTGCATGCGTATCCGTAATTAGAATTTGACCATAACCCGAGGCGCCAACCATGTCAATCAAGCGTTGCGCTCTTTGCTCGTCGATCTTTTCAAAAATGTCATCCAACAACAAAATCGGGTGGTTCTGTGTTACCGATTGGAAATAATTGTACTGGGCCAATTTTAAGGCGATGATGAAACTTTTGATTTGTCCTTGTGAACCGTATTTTTTCAATGGAAAATCACCAAGTCCGAAGTTTAAATCATCCTTGTGAATCCCAACAGAAGTGCGCTGTGCGGCCATATCGAGTCGGTGCGCATCCAATAACAAGCGGGAAAAATCTCCTTCGTTTAATGGACTCTCATAGCGAATGGAGGGAATTTCACTGCCCAAGCTCAATGTTTGATAAATCGAGGCGAAGTAGGTGAGCAAGTGGGAAATGAACGATTGGCGTTTTTTATGTATCAGCAGGCCTGCAGGGATGAGTTTGGCGTCGTAGCTCGATAATAAATCCGGGTCAATATACCGGCCTTGCATCGTTTTCAGCAAGGCGTTTCGTTTCTCAAGGGCCTTTTTGTAGGTGCTCAGATTTTGTAGGTAGGCTTTGTCGATCTGACATAAACTCAAATCTATAAAACGCCGACGATCTTCGCTGTTCCCTAAAACCAAGTCGATGTCGTAAGGTGTGATAAACACCGTCTGTATCATCCCTATATGGTCTAACAGTCGCGGATACACTTTGTCGTTCTTCTTGATGGTCTTTTTGCCCGACTCGAATTGAATGAGTATTTCGGCGGGTACTTCACCTTCAAACTGACCCTTTACCGTAAAAAATGACTTGTCGTGTTCAATGATTTGACTGTCGATGCCATTGAAATAACTTTTTGCATTGGCCAAATAATGCACCGCGTCTAGAATGTTGGTTTTGCCCACGCCATTGGCTCCCGTGAGTGTATTTACACCGTCGCAAAACTCCAAGGATCGCTCGCTGTGGTTTTTAAAATTAAACAGTTGAAGTCGTTGTAAATACACAGTGCAAAGTAAATCAATTGCTCAGTATTTGAGGTTTGTAATGATCGATGGAGTTATTCCAAATTGTCCACATTGGTTTAGACTCTTTTGGGATTGATTTATCTTCGTTTGTTTCCAAATTATGCCGGTTTTCTCTCATTTGCATGTTCACACCCAATACTCCCTCCTAGATGGAGCGGCGAGCATTAAAAGTCTGGTGAAAAAGGCCAAAGCCGATGGTATGCCCGCCCTGGCAATTACAGACCATGGCAACATGTTTGGCGCATTTGAGTTTTATCAAGCGGTGACCAAAGAAGGGCTCATGCCAGTCATCGGTTGTGAATTTTACGTGGTAGAGGACCGATTCCAGAAGTCATTCACCCAAGGCACGAAAGACAAACGTTACCATCAATTGCTGTTGGCGAAAAATCAACAAGGGTATGCCAATTTGAGTAAGCTGTGTTCTTTGGGTTACTTGGAAGGTTTGTATAGCAAATACCCTCGAGTAGACCGTGCACTCATTGAGCAATACAGCGAGGGATTAATTGCCACCACTTGTTGCATAGGAGCGCAAGTGCCCCAAGCCATACTGTGGAAAGGCGAAGAAGAGGCCGAGCGCATTTTCTGTGAGTGGCATAAGATTTTTGGAGAGGATTACTACATTGAACTGCAGCGACATGGTTTGCAAAACCTCGATGGGACAGGGATTTCTCAAGAGGATATCAACCAAATTTTGATTAAATGGGGCAAGAAGTATAATGTGCCCATCATTGCCACTAACGACTCGCACTACACCGATAAAAAGGATGCGAACGCACACGACATTCTTTTATGCATCAATACGGGGGAGTTTCAAAGTACCCCCAAAGCCAACAATGAAGAAGGAGGCAAAGGCTTTCGATTTGCATTTCCCAACGATGAGTTTTTTTTCAAAACCCAGGCGGAGATGGAAGCCCTGTTTTCGGATATTCCCGAGGCACTCGACAATACCAACCGATTGATTTCAACCATTGATCCGCCCAAGTTGTCCCGCGATATCGTACTGCCCAACTATGCATTGCCCGTGGGATTTGATGATCAAAATGTGTTTCTAAAACATTTGGCTTACCAAGGATGTCGCAAGCGCTACGGAGGAACCATCCCTACGCCGGTGCAAGAGCGGCTCGACTTTGAACTCAATACCATTACCCATTCCGGTTTTGCGGGTTACTTTTTGATTGTACAAGACTTTACCACCGCCGCCCGGGAAATGGATGTTTGGGTGGGGCCTGGCAGGGGATCTGCCGCCGGTAGTTTGGTGGCCTATTGCCTGGGAATTACCAACGTAGATCCCGTAAAATACGATTTGCTGTTTGAGCGTTTTCTCAATCCGGAGCGTGTGAGTATGCCTGACGTGGATATCGACTTCGACGATGTAGGTCGCGATCGCGTCATTCAATACGTTGCTCAAAAATACGGTGAGCGACGCATTGCGCAGATTATCACTTACGGAACTATGGCGGCGAAAAGTGCCATCCGCGATGTGGGTAGGGTACTTCAGTATCCATTGCAAAATACCGATAGACTGGCAAAGATGGTGGTGGGGAACTTGAATTTACAAACCCTGTTGCACGTAGATCCCGATGAATTGGCCAAAGATGATTCAAAAAATTTGAAACCAGAGGAAATTGATTGTGTTCGGGAAATACAAAAAGTTTACAATGGAAACGATGATGCTGCCAAAGTATTGAAGGATGCGGAGAAGTTGGAGGGAAGCGTCCGAAATACGGGTGTCCACGCTTGTGGAATTATCATCGCACCCCAGGATATCGATGAGTTGGTGCCCGTTGCCCTGTCGAAGGAGTCACAGTGGATTCAGGTTCAATACGATGTAACCCAGATTGAAAAGGCCGGACTCTTAAAAATGGACTTTTTGGGGCTGAGTACGCTCACCATCATGAAAGATGCCATCAAGTTGATTCAGGAGACTACCGGGGATATCATCGATTTGGATACCATTCCGCTCGACGATACCAAAACCTACGAATTGTTTCAACGCGGAGAAACCAATGGGGTGTTTCAGTTTGAAAGTCCGGGTATGCAGAAGTACATGCGCGAACTAAAACCCACGCAATTTGGCGATTTGATTGCCATGAACGCGCTGTACAGACCGGGTCCATTAAAATACATTCCTGATTTCATTGACCGTAAACACGGAAGAAAACCGGTTGTGTTTGATTTGCCAGAAATGGAAGAATACCTCAAGGAAACCTATGGAATTACGGTGTACCAAGAGCAGGTGATGTTGCTGAGTCAAAAATTGGCTGGGTTTTCAAAGGGAAAAGCCGATGAACTCCGCAAAGCAATGGGTAAAAAGAACAAAAGCATCATTGATCAGCTCAAAGGGGATTTCATGGCGGGGGCACTGGAAAAGGGATTTCCCGAAAAAGTGCTTGAAAAAATTTATTCGGATTGGGAAGAATTTGCCCAATATGCATTCAATAAATCTCACTCCACTTGCTATGCCGTAATCGCCTTCCAAACGGCCTATCTCAAAGCCAACTACCCGGCTCAATTTATGGCTGCCGTGTTGAAGAGCAACATGGGTGATATCAAGAAAATCACCTTCTATATGGAAGAGTGCCATCGACAAGGTATCAAAGTCTTAGGGCCCGATTTGAATGAAAGTAGGAATGTATTTACCGTAACGCCGAGTGGACAAATTCGCTTTGGGTTGAGTGCAGTGAAAGGGGTGGGCGACAATGCCGTGGAAGAAATACTGCAAGAGCGTGATAAAAATGGACCTTTTAAAAGTTTGTTTGAGCTCACGACCCGCGTGAATCTCCGGGCAGTGAATAAGCGGAATATAGAAAATATGGCCAAAGCAGGCGTGTTTGATTTCGATCCGCGATATCACCGGGCTCAATACGTAAAGGAAGATGCCAATGGTACCAACGGGATAGAACTAGCAATACGCTACGGTCAGCGAATTCAGCAAGAGAAATTCAGCGGTCAGATGGGCCTGTTCGGCGGTGGGGCAAACCTAGCCAATGAGGAACCCAAGTTGCCCCAAGTGGAAAAGCTAACGCTGCTGGAAGAGTTGAAAGAAGAAGAGGAGTTGGTGGGCGTATTTTTAAGTAAACATCCGCTGGATGATTTCAAATTTGTCTATGATAGCATCGTCACTGCCAGCGTAAAGGATTATCGCGAAGCCCTAGAAAATAAAACGCCTCAGGTGTTTCAAATGATGGGCATCATTACCAGCGCCAAAGAATTTATCAGCCAACAGGGAAATCCCTATGTTCGATTCAACTTTATGGACTACTCGGGAACGATAGAATTGTCGCTCTTTAAAGATAAGTTTTTGAAATTTAAGCACTTGATTGGCAAAGATTACATTTTGCTCATTCAGGGTCAGACCGATTATTCCAAAGCCAAAGACGAAATGCGTATGAATATCCATCACATTCAATTGGTGTCGGACGTGGATCCCATGAGTCTGTATCGCTCCATTCAAATAGATATGACACCGTCGGACCTGGAACAAGGCAAACAACAAATTGTGAGCGAGGTGTTGTCTCAGTTCCCCGGAAAATGTCCTTTGTATTTCAATTTTTACGATGCGGATGAGAACATGACACTTCGCATGGTTTCAAGGGCAGGTTTGAATTTTACCAATGAAGTAAGGGAAATGCTCAACGACATGGAAGTCGTGTATACTCCCAAATTGGATGATAAATGGTTGGTTGAACGCAAAGATGAAAGTCGCCGGTTTTACAATAGCTAGAAATCTGGTACAGGCCGATTATCCCCTAAAGGAAGCCTTGTATTCTGTGTTGCCACTGTGCGATGAAATGGTAATCGCCGTGGGGAACTCAGAAGATGGTACGAAAAACTACATAGAATCATTCAATGAGCCCAAAATTAGGCTGTTCGATACCATCTGGGACGACTCAAAACGCGTAGGCGGGGCGGTGCTAGCCGACGAGACCAATAAGGCCATGGATCAAGTATCGGAAGATGCGGATTGGTTGGTATACATCCAGGCCGATGAATGCTTGCATGAAAAGTATTTGCCCGCAGTTCGGGTCGCGATGGAGCAGTATTTGCACGACGAAGCGGTGGATGCATTGCTGTTCGATTATTTGCATTTCTATGGTAATTATACCATGGTGGGTGATTCACGCCGTTGGTATCGTCAAGAAATCCGCATCATTAAAAATCACAGAAATATTCGCAGTTGGAAAGATGCACAAGGGTTTCGCACCGCCGATGGTAAAAAGCTTCGTGTGGCCAAAATCAATGCTTGTATTTATCATTACGGTTGGGTAAAACATCCCAAATACCAACAGCAAAAACAAGCGCAGTTTCATCGACTTTGGCACGATGATAACTATATGGAAAAGAACGTGTTGGGTGTTGAAGAGTTCGATTACGGTACGATTGATTCACTCAAGCATTTTCAGGGTACTCACCCCGCTGTAATGCAGGAAAGGATACAGCGCATGGATTGGACTTTTGATGTGGATCCCACCAAGAAGAACTTTGGATTGAAAGCGAGATTCTTGCACTGGATTGAGCAAAAAACAGGCTGGAGAGTGGGAGAGTATAAAAATTTTATTAGAATTAGATGACAAACAAACGCATAGTAATCATTGGGGCTGGTGCTTCCGGATATTTTACCGCAATTCGCGTGAAAGAGCTCAATCCAAACTCAGAGGTTTTAATCCTTGAGAAAACGGGTAAAACGTTGTCGAAATTGAGAATCAGTGGCGGCGGGCGGTGCAATGTGACACATGATTGCAAAAGCGTTTCAACGTTGCTGCAACACTATCCCCGCGGGAAGAGTTTTTTGAAAAAAATCTTTCATGATTGGTCGGTGCAACACACCATAGATTGGTTTGAATCAAATGGCGTACCCTTGAAAACGGAAAGTGATGGTCGGATGTTTCCTGAATCAGATTCCTCTGAAACGGTAGCGCAACTCCTAGAGTGGAGGGCGAAAAAATTGGGTGTACAATTGATGACCAACGCATCGGTAGTGACCATTGTTTCACTGCCTTCCGGTGGTACATATCGTTGGCAATTGAATTTCAATACAGGGGGAAGCGAAGTTGCCACAGATGTGGTACTGGCTGTAGGGGGCTTCTCGAAAGAATCTCAATACAACATGGTGTCGAATTTGGGTGTGAAGATCGTTCCGCCGGTGCCATCGTTGTTTACATTTAATATTCCTGATGCAACCCTTCACGCGCTGCATGGATTGTCTGTGCAAGAGGCAAAAGTGAAATTAACCGGATATCCAGAAGCGTATCAAGGACCGTTACTCGTGACCCACTGGGGACTCAGCGGTCCGGCCGTATTAAAAACCAGCGCTTGGGCAGCCCGATGGATGAATGAAAAACAATACTGTACAACGGCCTTGGTTTCATGGAAAAACCTGAGTGAAGATGAAATGAGACAATTTCTCAATGAAACATTGAGAGAAAATGCCAAGAAACGAATCGACAACGTATCAGTGGACGGAATTCCGCGCAGGTTGTGGGATTACATTTTGAAACGCGCTGAAACGCCTACATCAAAATTGGCGGCGGACTTGAGCAAGTTCGAATTCAATAAAATCATTGAAAACTTGTGCAGAATGCCGTTCGATACCGACGGTAGAACCATGTTCAAGGAAGAATTTGTTACTGCTGGAGGAATTGACCTGGATCAAGTCAATGCCAAAACCATGGAGATCAAAAGCTTACCCGGATTGTTTGCGACAGGTGAGGTGCTAGATATTGACGGTGTTACCGGTGGGTTTAATTTTCAAGCCGCATGGTCTACTGCTGCAACTGCGGCATTAGCGCTAACCAGCTAATCTTTATCGTTAAATTTATAACCCAATCCGCGGTGACTTAAAAAGTACTTCGGGTTTTTAATGTCCTCTTCGAAATACTTTCTAAATGCCAAGATAAAATTGTCGATAGTCCGTGTGCTTGGGAATACGGTATAGCCCCATACCGTTTTTAAAATTTCTTCCCTCGTTACCACTTGGTTCTTTTTCTCGATTAAGAGTCGCAACAACTGGGCTTCTTTCTTGGTTAACTTGAATTCGCCATTGATGCCGTGAGCCTTATAGCTATTGAAATCGACAAAGTTTCCGCCAAATTGGAATTCCATGTAGTTGATGGCGGGATCTTCGCGATGTGCGCGCATCAGAATTTTCTGGACACGCAACAGCAATTCTTCCAGTTCAAAGGGCTTGCTCATGTAATCGTCGGCCCCAGATTTTAATCCATTGATACGATCTTGCGCCGTGCTTCCCGCTGACAATATAAGGATGGGTACATTGTTGCTAGACAATCGGATGTGATGGGTGGCTGTTAGTCCATCCATGCTTGGCATCATGATGTCCATGATAATCAAATCAAAACTCTCCGTTTTCAATTTGTTAATAGCAACCGCACCATGGGGTGCCAAGGTTACTTTGTAGCCTTCCGACTCCAAATTGATTTTTAACAGTTCTGCGAGGTCTTGTTCGTCCTCAACAACTAAGATTCGGTAGTTAATCATTCCATTCGACAGTCGTTAGCGTTAAATACAATGTTGAATTTTGAGCCATTGGGGGTGTTGGAAGTCACGTCGATTGTGGCTTTGTGCAACTGAAGAATCTGTTTTACCAAATACAATCCAAGTCCCGAGCCTTGACGACTTCTGGTCTTTTCGTCACCAATCCGATAGAATTTCTCAAAAATGTGATTGCGTTCACCCACGGGAATGCCAATTCCCTGGTCAGATACCGTAATACCGTAGACGCCGTCGCGGATGAATGAATTCACGCTTACATTAACGCAGTTTTCCTCGCTATATTTTATGGAATTTGTAAATAAATTAATAAAAACGATTTTTAACATCTGTTCATCACAGAGAATTAAAAAATCCTTTGACTCCGCTAAACTATTTTTTAGCCATTGGGTCTGATCAAATTGTACTTCCTCAATGGCAGCATTCACCACGTCATGAAGGCGCACCCACTTTTCTGCTTTCACCGGGATGCGATTTTCAAATTGGGTAGCCAACAAAACCCGCTCCATGAGGCCAGAAAGTCGGTCCATGCTTTGCTTTGATATCTCTAAAACACGTTCCTGGTTGTCTTTGTTTTTGTTTCTGATGACCGTCTGTATCGCCAGTTTCGCCGCTGCGATGGGTGTTTTTAGTTCGTGGGTTACGGCCATCATGAAATTGGTTTTCTGCTGATTGAATCGAATGATCTTCTCCAGGTAGTAATACATCAACCCGATGATGATGAGGGTGATAAGTCCTACGGTCACACCTTCGCCCATCCAGGCGTTTTGTTTGTTACGTAACTTTTGCTGAATTTGTGAAATACGGTCGATGGGGATGTTGAAAGTGACTTGAATATCCATCGAATCGGAGGTTTGATTTTGGGCTTTTATTTCGTAGTTCAGATTGTAATAATTAGCATTTTTTTTCGCTAATTCTTGGATGTTATTAAATTCTGTGTTTTTTATTTTACAACTCAAAAATTCTGCAGTATTTTCATTGTTTTTTTCAGGGATTTCTGATTGGAATTTGTGGTAGCACAATAGTTTTTTGTTTTCCAACAGTTCCAGTTGTAGCTCAGATTCAGCCACGCTGTATTTGAGCAAGGAAAAAGTCCACCAACCCAATGCGGCCGTCATGTACAGAGCAATAAAAATGGCAATTCCGGTCAATAAGCGTCTTTGTTTCATCGCAACGGTGGAAATTTTTGTAATCCTAGCATCAAAGGTCGCAAAATTCCATAGAACATGATAACTTGCCGTGCATTAGTTTCTATGATCGATTCCAGTATTGCACGCGCCATTCAACAGTTAGCAGCAGAGTTAAGTACCGTTCAGTTTTTATTCTCCGAAGGTGAAGTGGCTGAGTATGGCTCGGATTACACGGAAGATTTGTTTTATCCGCCAACCGCGGTGTGCTTTCCAGCTTCTACCGAGGATGTGTCTCGAATCATGAAGTTTTGTAATCTACACAAAATTTCGGTTTTCACGCGGGGTGCTGGTACCGGACTGTCAGGCGCCTGTTTGCCCGTGTCGGCCGGATTGGTATTGAGCACCAAAAAGCTCAACAAAATCATCCACATCGACACAGAGAACTTAACCGCCACTGTGGAATGTGGGGTCGTAAATGCCCATTTAAAGTCCGCCGTTGAAGCTCATGGTTTGTATTATCCTCCAGACCCTGCATCCCAAGGTAGCTGCAGTATTGGTGGTAATCTTGCTCATGGCGCCGGGGGCCCTAGAGCCGTTAAATACGGAATTACGCGAGATTATGTATTAAACCTCGAAGTGGTACTTCCCAATGGCGATGTGATTTGGACGGGTGCCAACACACTGAAAAACTCGACCGGATTCTCGCTCACTCATTTGATGATAGGATCTGAAGGTATGCTTGGGATTATCACTAAGGCCGTGCTGAAGTTGATTCCAAAACCAACACAGGAATTGTTGATGGTTGCGGCTTTCGCCGAGTTGACAGATTGTGCAAAGGCAGTGAACGCGGTATTGTTGTCAAAATATAAACCTTGTGCCATCGAGCTGATGGAGAAATCAGGCGTGGAAATTTCCATGGCGGCTACCCAATCGTCGTTTCCTACCCATTCTCAAGCCGAAGCATATCTGCTGTTTGCCTTTGACGGGTTTGAAGGCGATGATTTGTTTGCCGAAGCAGAGGGGATCTTTTCAATTCTCGATGCGCATCGGGCATTGGATATTTTGCCATCTCCCAATGCCGATACCGCGGCTTCTTGGTGGAAAGTTCGTAGAGCCATCGGAGAAACAGTGAAGCAGGTGTCGCCATACAAAGAAGAAGATACGGTAGTGCCTCGCTCAGCCATGCCCGGTCTGCTTATGAAAGTGAAAGAAATCGGTGAAAAATATGGATTCCAGTCTGTGTGCTATGGTCACGCGGGCGATGGGAATTTGCACGTAAATATCCTGAAGAATGAACTATCCAATCATGATTGGCAGCATGAAATTCCCAAGGCGATTACTGAAATATTTGAATACTGTAAATCGGTGGGTGGAACCATCAGCGGGGAACACGGAATTGGATTGGTGCAATCTCAATATTTGCCCATTGTGATGGGAGATGCCCATTATCACTTGTTTCGAGGCATCAAATATACATTCGATCCCCATGGAATCCTCAATCCAGGTAAGTGGTTGGATTAGTTCTGATTTAAATCGCGAATGATGACGGTTGAGAAAGCCACCGGCTTATCACAAAACAACGCTTTGGTCTTGGCCCAAGTAACGGCAAACAAGTCCGAGTCTCTGTAAGCATTCAAGGCCTCTTCGCTCTCCCATAAACTGTAGGTGGACAGTTGATGGGGTTTGCCTGTTGTCTGCAAAAGTCTCAGCCCGTGACAACCGGGAAATGCACGAATTTTATCCTTGGAGTCATCAAAAATAGTTAGGAAATCGGCCACTTTGTCGGCCTGAAACGTCATTGTTACAATGCGATTGATCATTCTTTGAATTGTAATACTACCGGTTTGTCTTCGTTTAACGATAAATATTGCGCCGCCGATCCCGCATTTACTGCAATTTGAAGGATTTCACCGTGACCAAACATGCAGAGTTCCATTCCTTCGGGTACGTCGTTGTAGGAACGACTCAAGTGGTTGATTTCCATTGTGCTGTTCAACAACAGCCTGAAAGGTCGTCCTTGGCCTACCTCCTCGAATGTTTTGCGGTTGATGTTTAGGTAAGCGTTGCCGTAGTAATCATTGTAAATGACCGTTAAGCGCATCATGCCATTTGATAAGGTGGGTTGGGGCGGGGCCGACCGAATCATCATTTCCTTTTTCGGAAATCCCGCTTGTTCAAAATCCATGTTCGAACCCAATAATTGCTTGAGCGCGGGGATGTAGACTTCTTTCAAGGGGTCAAAAATGGTGATGTTATTTGCGGGTGTGATATTGAAGTATTCTACTTCTTCCTCCCCAAAATACAAGGGCAATAAACCTGAATCAGGACCCATAAAGTATTTTCCTTGATGTTTGACCACCACAAATCGATTGGGTAGTTTGCTCATCGTTCCAAACCGACAAATATGCACCGTGCCTTCGGGGAATTCGTTAAGCACCAATTTGAGAAAAACACTCTGACCTAATATGTGTCCCTTTTTGAACGGTTGTGGGGTGATGAGTGTCTTTAAGTCTGGAAATTCTGCAGCCATGCGTGCCATCGCCACCGTGTAATCCGGTGATTCTACCCGAAAATCACAGATCAAGTGAATCAGTGGGCGAGGATGGTGCGAGCTTATCGACATGATTTACAATACATCCTGGCCATGGGTTAGCTATCCTGGGATGCAATGCAAATATATTCAATATAGCCCCCTTTGGGGGACAAATTTCATCCTACCGAAAAACTATTTCTTACAACAAGCGCCACCGACTTTATCGCCTTTCAATGGTGTCGTCGTCCGCTCAAGAACTTTGCCGATTTTATCGCCTTCTGAGATGCTGTAAAAACGATCTACCGTTAAATTGCGAATGATCTCTTTCTTCTTAGGATTGCCGCCCCACCAAATCTCCACAGATTCAATTTGCGAGAATTTCCCTAAGCCAGCCTCCACTTGCAAACTGCTAGCACCAAAAGACCCCCCGCTACCCACGGTTAAATTGAACTGTTGGGTTTGATTTCCGGCTTTGCAACGGATAAAAACGCGAGAGTTTTGGGCATCTCTGGCTACGGATTTTCCTTGCAATTGTAATGTAATCCAATGGTTGCCATGATTGGGATTGGCAAACAAAGCATTGTGTGCATTATCGCCCTCAACGGCACCCCCCAAAGTGGTATAGATGTCTTGATCGCCGTCGTTATCCAAATCTCCGAAGGCAATGCCATGTCCTTTTTGTAGGTGTCCGATACCCGATCCATGCGTAATTTCTGCAAAACGAGTCCCTCCTAGGTTTTTAAATACCCGATTGGGCACCAAAGAGTTAAATTCAAATGCACCAGTACCGGTGTAAATATCCAGCCAACCATCATTGTCTAAATCGCCAAAATTGAAACCCATCGCGAAGATCATTTTGTTTAAACCAGCCGATTCTGTGACATCGGTAAATGTCTCATTGCCATTGTTTTTATACAACTTGGCTCGCTCTGTGCCACTCTTTTTCCCCAACATTTCTAGCGCAGCTTCCTCACCAACTACAGACAATTTTTCTGTTGGAAATGAGGTACAGAAAATGTCCTCAAAGCCGTCGTTGTTAAAGTCGAAAACCAGAGCGGGAAACGTTCTGAAAGGTTTGGCGACACCCGCTTTGGAGGCAATGTTTTCAAATTTCATTTTTCCCGAAGCCGATTTTCCTCGATTCATGAAAAGTTTATTGTCTTGATTCAAGCAAGCCAGGTATAAATCTTGTAGTCCATCGTTGTTGAAATCGGCAAATACTGCGGCTTTCGCATAGCCAAAATTGCCATCAAGGCCCCAATCTTTGGCTTTGTTAGTGAAAGTCTCGTTTCCATTGTTGATGTACAATTCACAAGGAAACTGATTTTGATCGTTGTTTTCGTTGGCTACAAATACATCCAGAAGTCCATCGTTATTCACATCGACCCACGAAGCAGTTTCCGTAGGGTAGGCATTGACCATACCGGCGCTAAATGTGATGTCGCTAAATGTACCATCGCCGTTGTTTCTCAGTAAGCTGTTTGGCCATTCACCGCCCTTGTCAAGCCATGCTCCGCGCAACACCAATATATCTATATAACCGTCGTTGTTGAAATCGGCTTGCTTGGCATTCAACCCCCCTGAAAGTCCTGTAAGCATGGCCTTGGCTGTTTCGTCGGTATAGCCACCTTTCCCATCAGACATAAACAAATTGGGGTCATCAAACAGGCCATAAGATGAACAAAAGATGTCCATGTGTCCATCATTGTTAAAATCCTCAATGATGGCTGCGCCGGCCAAACCGTTTACGTCAACACCCAATTCTATGGCGAGGTTTTCCAATGGCACAAACCCTGTTACTTTTTCGTCCAAAGCGGCAAAGTCGATGTAGTGTTCTTTGGGTACCTCGGTTGGGTATTTTCCCAAAGTCATGTAAGCGATATTCATGAGCCATTTGCTTTGATAATCATCAGGATATTTTTGCAATATTTGATTGTAAAATTCTATGGCAGTGAGTGATCCTTTGGTGTTTTTGTGAAACGCTTTGGGTTGTAAAGGCACGATGCAACTGGCCGAATTGTGATTGGCTATACAATTGTCGTTTTCTCCCATCCGTAGATAGGCCACCGCAAGTAAGTCAAATACTTTCTTAAAATTTGGGTCAGACAGTGCGGCTTCACCTCCCCCTGGATATTTGTTCACCATGGCGGTGGCTGTTTTAATGCATTCGTCTACATTGCCGGCATTTAATAATTCAAAACAGTATTTGGTTTCCCAGTTGATGATATCTTCCGGATTGGTGTAGTTGTGCGATTTCTCCAACATTTGAGCAGCCCTTCTACCACTTAGATAATAGTTGGTATTTGGGTCGGCGATGGAATTTAAACTGTCTAACACTTTTACCATCAATCGATTCCCGTTGAAACGGGGGTCAGAATTGGGGTCTAATTTTTCTTGGCAAGCGGTGAAATAAAGTGCAAATATGATGATAGAAACTCGGTAAAAATTGCGCATTGGATATATTGTAAGGTCAATATTTGTGATAACGAATAGTTTAGGAGAATATTTTTTATTGAATTAAAATAACAGCAACATTTGTTCAATATGACATTGTTTAAACAAATGTCATTCGCTGTTTAATTTCGTTTTTCTGCTTTCATTGTAGAAATAGTCAAGTTATTCGTGGAAAATATGGTGGAAAAATGGGGGGAAATGGGGTAGGAGCGATGCCATTAAACACCAAAAATTCGGTTAGGTTTGTATAAAAATCAAAAGCGCTTGTCAGAAAAAATTTATACCCTCGAACACATCGACCCGCAAACATTCTACGGTCCAAACAACCTGAACTTGACCATAGTAAAATCCAAATTTCCCAAATTGCAGGTAGTGGCGCGCGGACAGGAAATCAAACTCTTTGGTGATGATGCCTCTATTCAAGCGTTTGAGCAAGCGATGAGACACCTCGAAAAAGTATTTCTCAAAAACAAAGAGCTCAACGAACACATGGTGTTGGAAGCCCTGGAAGGAGTTGTCGTTGAAAAGTCAGAAGATCGCTCAGAAAAAGAATTGGTTACCACAGGCGATACGCTGTTGATTGGTACCAGAGGACAGCAGATCAAAGCCCGGACGCGCAATCAGGTGCGGATGGTGAACACCGCCAAGAAAAATGACATCATCTTTGCCATCGGGCCAGCGGGTACCGGAAAGACCTATACTGCGGTCGCCATTGCGGTACTTGCGCTCAAAGAGCGTGAAATTCGTAGAATTATTCTCACAAGACCTGCTGTAGAAGCGGGCGAGAATTTGGGATTTCTGCCCGGAGATTTGAAAGACAAAATTGATCCCTACCTGAGGCCTCTGTATGATGCGCTGGAAGACATGATTCCAAACGACAAACTCAAAAGCATGATCGAAAGCAGAACCGTAGAAATCGCGCCGTTGGCTTTCATGCGAGGAAGGACCCTAGACAATTGCTACGTGATTTTGGATGAAGCCCAAAACAGTACCGATTTGCAGTTGAAGATGTTTTTGACCCGTATGGGGCCCAATGCCAAGTTGATAATCACTGGAGATTTGACCCAGGTAGATTTACCGCGAAAACAGCAAAGTGGACTTCACCGTGCACTTAGGCTACTTAAAAATATCAAAGGAATTGGCATGATTCAGCTTGATACTGATGATGTTGTTCGTCACCGACTCGTCAAGGAAATTGTACACGCTTACGATCGCGATGCGGAATGTGAAAAAGATTCAAACGATAAAAGTTAACACCCCAATAAATTTGTAACCACAACGATATGACTTTACAAGCACTGTCGGCCACCCAATTTCATTTCCCAAACCAAACCCATTTTTACAAGGGTAAGGTTAGAGACGTATACAGCATCGGATCAGATCTTTTGGTGATGGTTGCATGCGATAGAATTTCTGCGTTTGACCACGTGTTGCCAAGAGCAATTCCGCACAAAGGTCAAGTACTGAACGCCATCGCCGGGTTGTTTTTGGATAAAACACAAGACATCGTGCCCAACTGGAAGATATCAATGCCGGATCCCCATGTGACGATCGGCTACCGTTGTGATGCTATCCCCGTAGAGTTTGTGGTGAGAAATTACCTCACCGGTCATGCTTGGAGGGTCTATAAATCCGGATTGAGAGTGTTGTGCGGAAATGCCTTGCCCGAAGGCATGAAGGAAAACGACAAATTCCCACAACCCATCGTAACGCCGGCAACCAAAGCGACTGAGGGACATGATGAAGACACTACCTACGACGAAATTTTGTCGAAGGGTATTTTGTCTCAAAGTCAACTAGACGAGTTATACAAAATCTCTTTGGCTTTGTTCCAAAGGGGTACAGAAATCGCAGCGGAAAAAGGTTTGATTTTAGTTGATACGAAATACGAGTTTGGCCTAAGAGATGGTCAGATTATGTTGATCGATGAAATTCACACGCCCGACAGCAGTCGATTTTTTTATGCAGATACCTATGACGACTTGCAACGAAAAGGCGAGCCCCAGCGTCAATTGAGCAAGGAGTTTGTTCGTGAGTGGTTGATGGAAAATGGATTTCAGGGAAAAGAGGGGGAAGTAATACCTTTTATGTCCGATGAATTCGTCAATAGCATCACCGAGCGATATGAAGAATTGTATCGCGCCATGACCGGAACTCCACTAGAAAGAAGGTCCTATGAGCAAATTGAATCACAAATTGAAACCAGTATTAAACAAGCACTCAATCAGATTGAACATGAATAAATCATTCCTGACACTAACAGCAACCCTAGGTTTCGTTGGTATGGCGATGGCACAAAACGTAACCACCTACGCAGGTAAGCAATATTTGGGTAGTGGTGATTACAATGCTACTTCAAACAATAACTTACTCGACGAGTTGTTTAGTTATCCTTTGGGTATCGCGGTAGACAACAACAACCGGATGTGGGTAACAGACCAACACAACATCATGATCTTGGATGGGAGTTTGAGCCGAATTCGCGGTGGATTTTTGGGCGATCCCACTGTGCCAGGGGCCATCGGTACGGACAACGGAACAGCGACTGTCTCTAGATTCAACACACCACAGGGCGTCGAAGTCAATAAAAATACAAATGATGTGTACATTGTAGATACGGACAACGCACTCATCCGCAAAGGATCTCAGTTTGTGAATGTATCGAACGGTACCGTCTTCTCAACCGTGGCGGGTAATTACTCGTTTACCGGTGATCATGTAGATGGTTTAACCTCGGCCGCCTATTTCAGTTCTCCAACAGACATCGCGATCAATTCAGCAGGAGAGATGTTTATCTGCGACTTCGGCAATGAAGTGATTCGCAAAATCTCAGGTGGTAAGGTAACTACCATTGCCGGAAAGCCCAAAACCTCGGGTGATGCAACCGGTGTTGGGTCGAATGCCCGTTTTTATGCTCCCACTGGAATTTGTTTGGAGGATGACAATACCATGTTGATTGCGGATCGTAACAACAAAAAAATCAAACGATTAAATTTGACAACCAATGAGGTAACTGATGTTATAACAACGGGTTTGAATTTCCCAACAGATGTGGTGGCAGTCAACGGTCGGATTTTTGTAGCAGATCAATATTGTATTAAAGTTTACGATGGTTCAACACTTAAAGTCTATGCAGGTCAAGAATTTGAAGTAGGATATGTAGACGGTGCAGCTAAAGATGCCAAATTTGGACTGATTAACTTATTTACCTACCGCAAAGCCGATTCCGCATTCTATATCTGTGATCAAGTAAACAATATAATTCGTCGTCTCACACTTCAAGATCCACCAGCCGTGGCCTTTGTAGCAAATAAAACCGCGGTAAACGTGGGACAAACCGTAGCATTGATTTCCTCTTGCTCAAGAACTACTTCTTATACCTGGACAATCACCCCCAACACTTACACTTTGCAATCGGGCTCAAAGCTGACCGACAGAGATTTGTATGTTTCATTCAGTGCCACAGGTTCGTACACAATTTCGTTGGTGGGAGCCAATTCGTCTGATAAAACAACCGTGACCAAATTGAATTACATCAACGTTTCTAATACAACGAACTTGAAACCGGTGTGTGATTTTACTGCCGACATCGTAACGCCCAACAATGTGCAAACGGTGAGATTGTTCGATCTCAGCGACAATACACCCACATCTTGGCAGTGGACCATCAATCCAACGACATTTAGTTATTTGAACGCCACTACAGCTACGTCAAAAAACATCGATGTGAAATTTAGTGCTTTCGGAACCTACTCCGTGACATTGAAAGTGACGAATACCACTGGAACGGATCAAAAAACCAAAACCAACTACATTACGGTTGCAGCCAATGCCAACAAGCAATTGAATAAGTCATTTGTTACCTTATTCCCGAACCCCGCAACGGATCAAATTACTGTCCGTGGAATTGACATGGTTACTGCCGCTTCGGCCATGTCGGCCAATGGAAGCGTAGTTCAATTGCGCGCTGAGGGAACGGAAATAGATTTGTCTGATTTGTCGGCCGGGGTATACTTCCTCACGCTCAAAGACAATACGGGTGGTGTGTATCAAACCAAGTTGATTGTAAATCCTTGATCAAATTTTCTCAGATATCGTTAAAAAACCCGTTGAAAAACGGGTTTTTTTTGGTGGCATTGTGGTCCTTCGCCCTCGCCATGCTTACGCAACGGCTCGGGCGATCCATCACCCTAATGGCCATCCAAAACCAACTGGATTATTCGCTGCCCACCGATACAATCCAAGCGGCAGGCCTATCACAAGATCTATCGGTGTCGGCCTATTTCACGTTACTCATGTTGCTCATGTCCGTGATTCCTTACCGAATGATATGGCTGCAACTCTTTCAATCGCTGTTTATTGTCCTTCAAGGACTTCTGATAGCCATCGATATTCAATTGCTTCAAACCTGGAATTCTAGATTCAATCAGTTGGCCATCAATATGCTTCAATTCCCCGAAGCAACATTTCAGTCCCTGTCTACCGCGCAACTGTGGCGTGTTATTTTTTTGGTAGCATCTATCATCGCATTCACAATTCTGCTAGCCAAAGGCCTCAATCGCCTATTGAATCGCCCCAATACCCAATTTAAATTTAATTATTGGCTCATTGCCATGGTGCTGCCTTTGGCCGCCGGAACCCGTGGAGGGATACAAAAAATCCCCCTCAATTCGGCCGCCGCCCACTTCGGAACCGATCCCCTACAAAATGCCATTGCCACCAATCCCAACTGGAATTTAGTGGCCCTGTCGCAACAACCATCGCTAAAAGAAAGAACCGATAAAGCCCTCATGGATGCTGGGGTAGAAGCCTTTGCCTTGCAAGCCTATGCCGGACCTGATAGCTTTCCTGGTGGACTGAAAAGAATGCCGCAAATCATCCGCCGCGGTTCCAATGTCCTATTCGTTGTGCTAGAAGGCATTAACCAACATTGGTTAGAAACCAAACAAGCCACCGCAGAATCTTCCAAATACCTGGACGGATTTCATACAAAATCAGAAAATCAATGGGAACCCCGTAAAACAGCCATGCCCAACTTGGTAAAATTGGCACAAGACGGAATGTGGTTTAAGCGAGCCTATGCTACCGGTGATCGGACCGATAAAGGTTTGGCATCCATATTTACCGCATGGCCATCACAACCTTGGCAAGGATTGTTGTTTCAACCGAGCAAATGGACACTCGTATCCAATCAAAAATTGCCCGACCAATTCCGAAAAGCAGGCTATAGCACGTCCTTCATCTATGGTGGAGACCCGTCGTTTGCCAACATGGGATCCTTTCTCAAATTTGTGGGCTTTCAACAAATCGTATCTCCGCAGAATCAATCAATGTCGAGTTGGGGCGTGCCCGATCAATCCATGGTTCCCCAAGTGTTGTCTCAGCTAAAATCAATGAAGCAACCGTTTTTTGCCGCTTGGCTAACACTCAGTAGTCATGAACCCTATGAGGTTGTCAGTGAATCAGGTCTGACACAAGCGCAGAAACTTCGTAAATCTATAGAGTACACCGACAAAGCGATTGGAGCGTTGGTAAAAGGATTGAAAGCCGCGAATCTTTACGATTCAACCGTACTTGTCTTTGTGTCGGATCATGGAAAAACCGTTGGATTGCCGATCACCGAAGATTACGAACAAGAGTTTTTCAGAATTCCAATCATTATCACCGGCGGTCCGATGCGCGATATGTATAGGGGCGTGGCGCCGTATTTGGTTGTTAGTCAGACCGATATTTATGCCACTTTGGCAGAGCAGCTGCTCGATAATCCCGCTTCTGTGCCATTTTCGCGCAATATGTATTTTGCCAACCATCCAGGAATGGCGTTGTCATTTACCGATGGAAAAGCCGTGTTAAGTGCCACAGGCTTCAGACACCATCTCTTTCTTGATCACTTCAATCAGAAAACAGCCTCTGATTCCATTGTGTTGGGACTTCAATCGAAAATAATTCGAAGTTTTTTTTCGAAATAATGTAACATTTTTGACCCCTTCTGCGTCTATGGTTTTGTGGCATTAAATTTGACAAAGGTTAGACATGCGTAAAAGATTGAAAAAGAACTTCACACTAATTGCCTTTTTGCTGCTGATGAATGTGGTTGGTTTTCTTTCTGCCCAAGCCTACTTCTCCGGCACCAAGGGGTCAACTCACTTCAGTACCCAGGTGTTGTTAGAATCCGTTTCTTTCAATCCCAAAATGATCGCCCCCTCAAAGTGGTTGGAATTGGGTATTGATCTGCTGAAAAAGAATCGCTAAAGTCAAGGGGGCCTATATTGGGTTTTCAAAATTCGCTTCACACTTTCTTCTCCGACTGTGAAAAGTCGATCAGCAAGCACAAACTCTATCACGTGCTGTTTTGGTTGTTATACGCCTCCCTCACAGCATCGGTGATTCGAATCGGGAATACCTGGCTCGATTCATTTCAACGTCAACTTCCCATTGTAACAACCCACGCTTTGGTGGTTTATGTCAATTTATACGTGTTGTTGCCCAAATTGCTGCTGGTTAAAAACTATTTTACCTATATCATTTCGGTACTTCTGTTGATCGTTGGGGCCACATTCCCTTTGGCGATACTCACACATCGTTTGGTGGCACAAGAGGTGATCCAAGATGAAGTTTGGTCCTCTTTTTTCTTGTTTTTGATTGCGGTTGGATTGTTTTTCAGTCTTATTCTGTCGATGACACTGAAATTCTTGAAAGAATGGTACGAAGATCAGCAATCGAAAAGAGAGCTTAGGCAGGTTCAGTTGCAAACGGAACTTATGTACCTGAAATCGCAAATCAATCCTCATTTCTTATTTAATTCATTGAATAATTTATATGCACTAACCCTGATGAAATCAGACTTGGCGCCCCAAATTGTGCTGCGCCTCAGCGATATCCTCCGCTACGTCCTCTATGAATCTAGCGCTGGAAAAGTCGATATTCAAAAGGAAATTCAGCATCTGCACGATTTTATTCAATTGGAAAAATTGCGTTTGGGTGATCGGGTGACAGTGCAGTTGGATTTGGCTGAGCCCCATGAAGATTTCAAAATCGAACCCATGTTGTACCTCACATTGGTAGAAAATGCCTTTAAACATGGGGCACAATCCGAAGTTTCTCAAGGTTGGGTCAACATAAAAGGCACTTCAACCGCAGACGGATATGCGCTGTTCGTCGAAAATTCAGTTTCTAAAATATCAGGTGATAAAACAGCGGGAGGCATTGGTTTATCAAACCTTCGCAAGCGTTTAGACCTAATATATCATGGTAAATATCAATTAAACATTACACAAGATACCGACAAATATTCCGTTTCACTCGTACTAACATTGTCACATGGATAGCAAAAACATACGTTGTATTCTCATCGACGACGAACCCTTGGCGCTTGAAGTATTAAAAGCCCATTTATCGTCGCATAAAAACATCGAAGTATTGAACACTTTTGGCAACGGAATGGATGCATTGGCGTGGCTAAAAGATCACAGCGTGGATGTGGTGTTTACGGACATCAATATGCCAGGAATATCGGGGCTCGATCTGGTGAAGAACCAATACCCATCGCCGCATGCAGTCATATTTACCACGGCTCACCCAAACTACGCAGCAGACGCGTTTGAATTTGAGGCCTTGGATTATTTGTTGAAGCCCATATCCCCAGATCGATTGGAGAAAGCCATTAAACGCCTGGAAGAATACGTCCAAATGAAAAAGGGTGGGGACGATGGCGTTTCACTCAAACCCGATTTTGTGTTTGTGAAAGTGGATGGACAACATCAAAAGGTCAATTATAGCGACATCCAATATGTGGAAGCCTTTGCGGACTATGTAAAAATTTGGACAACCAATGAAAAGCGCATCGTAACACTGCAAACAATGCGAAACATGGAGACGTCGTTGCCCAGCGATTTGTTTGTGCGAATTCACCGAAGTTTCATCGTTGCCAAAAACAAAATAGAAGCCATCCAAAACAACGCGGTGGTGATTGGCGGGAAACAATTGCCCGTAGGCAAGAATTACAAAGATTTGGTGCAGTCCATCGTTCAACAAACCCGATTGCGCTGAGATTCGTTATAGAATTGCCCGGGTTTCGAATTTTTACGGTGTTTTGTTTGAAATATTTTCGCGTTTTTACACAAAATTGACAATTCCAACTCATTGTAAATCAATGTTTTGATTGTGGATTGTTTCTGTATTGTCATAAAGATACTTGTTCACACAATAATGGACAAAATAAAAGGCAATAGAATCAGTTTATAGTGCAAACCCTCGCGGGACTAACCCATAAACTGATAACTAAAGAAAACTACTACTGTGTCAAAACTTGATTACAACAAAATTAAAAACCTGGCCGCCGCCAAACGTATTCCCATTAAAGAATTGGCGCGACGCTGTGACCTCAGTGAGCAAGGTTTTCACTACATGTTGAAAAAGCAAACCATGCGCGTTGACACGCTGGAACGCATCTGTGAGACGTTGGAGATTACCATGGTCGATTTGTTTGAAGGTGCTGTTGACACTTCCAATGTAATTGGTGCGATTCCTGCCTCAAATACAGGGTCCTATGTTGATCTTATGGATAAGCTGGACACCATCATCGAATTGCTTCGTGTTGAAAAGTACGCCAAACTCGACTAATTAAACCGTCTGATAGGTTATTAAGGCTTCAGCGGCCAGCGCCTTCCAATCAATTTCATGATTGAATTGTCGATTTGCCTTTTCTATTAACCATGGAAAGGCAATTTCGCTGGGTATATTTCCTATGAGTTCGTCTTTGGCCATCGGACAGCCACCGAAACCGCCCAAGGCACCGTCGAATCTGCGACAACCATGCTCAAAAGCCGCTATTACCTTATCTAAGCATTCAACGGGGTTGGCATGTAAATGCACGCCCAACTCTACATGTGGCAATCGATTTTGGATAACCTCAAACAGGTCACCCAAAACTTCTTTGTTCGCCGATCCTGTGGTATCGGCCAGCGAAATCGTTCTAATTCCTAGAGATGCAATTTTTGAAGCCCATTCAGCCACTTCTGGTGCGCTCCATTCATCGCCATAGGGATTCCCGAAAGCCATGCTTAAATAAGCCACAACTTCCTTTCCCGATGCAACCGCAATGTCTTGTATTCTCGCCAAACGCCTGAAAGCTTCTTCTCGTGAGGCATTGGTATTGCGCTTCTGGAACGTTTCGCTCACACTCAAGGGAAATCCCAAATATTTGATTTTTGGATAAGCCACAGCCCGCAAAGCGCCTCGCTCATTGGCCACAATCACCAACAACTTCGTTTTTGTCTCTACCTCACTGATGGCCTGAATGACCTCTGCTGTGTCTGCCATTTGTGGAATGGATTCCGGGTTGACAAAACTCCCACAATCCAATACGTCAAAACCCTGTTGCAACAGCGTCGTCAAATATTCAATTTTTGTCGCTGTTGGTACAAAAGTCTTGATGCCCTGCATAGCATCTCTCGGACATTCAACCAGTGTGAGTCCGTGAGTCATCGTCATGCCGCAATTTACTACAAGAAATCGAAGAAATACTGACTGATCTTTTTGTACAAATGCACACGATCCGGACCAACCACATTGTGTTTGTGTCCCGGATATACGAAATAGTCCAATTGGGCGTTTCTGGCCTTCACCGCCTTGTCTACAAACATCAAACTGTGCTGCCAAACAACCACATCATCATCGGCGCCGTGAATCATCAACAACCGACCTTGTAGCTTATCTGCATAACCCAACAAATTGTTGTTCTTGTATCCGTCTGGGTTTTCTTCTGGACGGTCCATGTACCGCTCTGTATACATGATTTCGTAAAAGCTCCAGTCGATCACAGGTCCGCCTGCAACGCCCACTTTGAATTTGCCTGGGGTTCGGGTCATCAAGCTGGTGGTCATGAACCCACCGAAGCTCCAACCGTGCACACCAACGCGGGTAGAATCGCACCAAGTCTGAGATTTCAACCATGCCAAACCGTCTAACTGATCCGCCATTTCTGCCGTGCCCAACTGTCTATGAACGGCGTTTTCAAAAGCCAATCCACGATGCGCAGAACCGCGGTTATCTTGGGTATAAACGATATAGCCGTTTTCAGCCATGTAATGCATCCACAAATTACCACCGCCAAGCCATGAATTGGTAATCATTTGGGCATGAGGGCCACCATAGACGTACACCACCACGGGGTATTTCTTGTTTGGGTCGAAATGGCTGGGATAAAAAATACGGTAGTATTGCTCAGTGCCATTCACCCATCGTTTATTTACTTCCATTTTACCCAGTCCCAAATTGGCGATGGGGCTAGGGGAACTAAAAATGGATTTGAAATATTCACCATTTCCCAGGGTCAATGTGGCATTTTCAGGTAGGGTAAACGTACTGACTTGTACGCCAGGATTTTGACGTGATGAAATGTAACCTCCAATGCCTTTCATCACATCAATTGCGAAGATCTGACGAGGTGTGTTATAGCTAGAGAAAATATCCAGCAAATAGCCATTTTTTGCGTTGTAATTACACTTGTTGGTTCCAGCAAAGGGTGTAAGGTCATAAGAAGTTTCTTTGCTTCCTTTGGCGATGGGCGTTGCCATACCTTGGGCATTCACCTTGGAGTTGGCCCAATCCAAGGCATGCACGCGTCGTTCAAGTGGCGAAGCCATTGTATTTTCGAACAACAAATATTTACCTTCTTGGGTAAAGCCCAATACCTCTGTTACCTCCCAATTGCCTTTGGTGATTTGGCGAATGACAGGCTTTCCCTTAACGAATCGGAACAAATACAAGTGATTCCAACCATCGGCTTCTGATTGCAATACAAAATCAGTATTAGAATTGGGGATGAAAATCGGACCGCTTTCAGGCTCCACATATTTGGGATGGCTGAGCTGATAATCCACACTCACCAATGCACCCGAAATCGCATCGTATTTGCGCAACTCCATTTTGTTTTGGTCGCGGTTGACCCAACTGATGTAAATAAATTTGCCATCGGGCGTCCAAGTGACGTTGGTCAAATAATGATCATAACTACCTTGGGTATTCAAATAAACCAATCGCTTAGATTCGATGTGATAAACACCTACCGTTACTGTGTGACTGCTGTCGCCCGCCATCGGATATTTGATGCTGTTGGCTTTGGCTGGACGGGGTTGAATTCCAAACATAGGGTAGTCGGTGACCCTACGCTCATCCATGCGATAGAAGGCCAATTTGTCGTCGCCCGGAGACCAAAATAGCCCTTTGGAGATGCCAAATTCATTGCGATGAACACTCTGGCCATAAACGATGCCGTTTCCACCATCTTGGGTAATACGAATATCATTGAAGTTCAATCGCGGGTCGTTGCCGGTGATGTATAGGTCGTTGTTTTTCACAACGCCCACCATTGAGCCGTTGCTCGAAAATTCCGAGGCCTGCAATTCGTCTTTGGGTCCGTGAATAGAATAACGCAACTGGACTGGTCCAACCATCAGGTTGTCTGTCAATGGCTTTTTAAAATCCACCGAAACCACAAATCTTCCGGCTTCAAACCATCCTTGGTAATCGCCCGTCCAATTGATGATAGGCATACCAAAAAGATTGACATCCTCTCCGGTGGTTGCTTTGATTGCTGTTTTAGCAATATTGATGAAAGAGTCCACTTTAATCAGCGGAGTTCGATTCATCGATTGAATATCAATGGTCAGGAAAACGCCATCTACAACTTCTGTCAATTGATTTTGGGTAATCCATCCATACAAACGCGCATTTTTTGGGTAAAATTTGGGATTGAAACAGTTGTCAATGGTGAGTTTGGGCGCTTTGCTCAGTTCAGCCGCTGAGTTCCGTATGGCAGGTGAATTAACCCCAGTTTGTGTTTGGCCATGAAGTGCAACAGTGCCAAAGCTCATCAACATGAAAAAAATACGGATAGAAATGCGGTTCATAAATAGGCTTTCAGAAGATTCTATCGCAAATTTGCTGAAAATTTATCAGATGACGGACATACAATCAATAATCGAAGCAGCTTGGAGCGATAGATCTTTGTTGAAAGATGCTAACACGTTGAAAACCATTGAATTTGTAATCGAAGAACTCGACAAGGGAAGAATGCGTGTGGCAGAACCTTTACCCAATGGCGACTGGCAAGTCAATGATTGGATTAAAAAAGCTGTGATTTTGTATTTCCCAACGCGAAATATGGAGACCTTCCACGCTGGTCCGATGGAGTTTCATGATAAAATGCCCCTGAAGAAAAATTATGCAGATTTGGGAATCCGAGTAGTGCCTCATGCTGTGGCCAGACATGGCGCCTATATTTCCCCCGGGGTAATTCTTATGCCGTCTTACGTCAACATTGGAGCCTTTGTTGATGCAGGTACCATGGTTGATACCTGGGCGACCGTGGGTTCTTGTGCCCAGATTGGCAAGAACGTGCATTTGAGTGGTGGTGTTGGCATCGGCGGGGTATTGGAGCCAGTACAAGCGGCGCCGGTAATTATTGAAGACGATTGTTTTGTGGGTAGCAGGTGTATCGTAGTGGAAGGCGTGAGGGTAGGTAAAGAGGCTGTTTTGGGAGCTGGACTTACCTTAACCATGAGCACCAAAGTCATTGATGTAGAAACAGGAGAGGAGTTGCCCAGAGGTTACATCCCAGAGCGAAGTGTGGTGATCCCTGGAAACATCAAAAAAACATTTGCAGGGGGTGATTTTTACGTCCCCGCGGCCCTGATCATCGGTAAAAGAAAACCCAGTACAGATCTGAAAACTTCGCTGAACGACGCTTTGCGTGAGCACAACGTAGCGGTCTAATCCAGTTAACATGAAAATAGGATTTGATGCGAAGCGCTTTTTCTTCAACCACTCTGGTTTGGGGAATTATTCGCGCAGACTCATTGAATCCCTGTTTCAATATTTTCCGGAACATGAGTATGTGCTGTATTCGGATCGACTCGATATATTGGAAAAGGCCCATCCAGAGGCACTTAGAATACTTCAACAGTACGGGAATAGCAAAACGGGCGGTGTAGACCTGTACACATTAGTGATGGTGGATGCGCCAAAATGGTGGCGGGTATGGGGGTTGGGGAAAAGTGCGGCGTCAGACGGCGTTGATGTTTTTCACGGTCTCTCCAATGAATTGCCCTGGGATTTGCCACCATCGGTGAAATCTGTTTGTACCATTCATGATGTGATTTTCAAGCAGTTTCCCAGTTATTATCGATGGTGGGATCGTTGGATTTACGATGCGAAAACCCGCAGGGCCACAAAATTGGCGTCCCACTTGGTGATGACCAGCCAGGCCACAAAAAGCCAAGTTGAGAAATATTATCCCATCGCCAAGGAAAAGTCGTCGGTGATCTATCAGGCTGTGGCTGCAGAATACTATCAACAATCGCTTACATCCAAGATAAATGCGGAAGTTGACGCTCCTTATTTTGTGTATCAAAGTAGTTTTACCGACAGGAAAAATCATGCGGCTCTCATAGAAGCCTTTGCCAAAATTCAAAAGCAAACGCACTGGAACCTCAAATTGGTGGGGTTAAACGGTCCCACTTTGGCCATTGTTGAACAGTTGATTGAACAATTGGGGTTGAAACATCGAATTGCCTGTTTGGTGGATTTGCCCACTGAATCCATGGTTGAAGTTGTGAAGTCGGCATCCGCTTTCGTTTATCCCAGTTTAAACGAGGGATTTGGTATCCCTTTGGCGGAGTCGCTGGCGGCCAATTTGCCCATGGCGGTCTCGCGAATTCCAGTTTTTCAAGAATTGGTAGAAGATATGCCAGCCTACTTTCATCCCAATGATACCGATGAAATGGCTGCTGCGATGATGTCCATTACCCAGGCTGAAACCCAAGCCCAACAAAGGCTAAAGCGGGATGGATTGCTGAAAAAAGTCGAGGCTCAATCCATCGCCCAACAATGCATTGATCTGTATCAAAAGGTATGTGCTGGACTTTAAAATCCCAACCCCAAGCTCGTAACGGCATTGACAATATTTGTTTTGCTGCCGGTACTCGTCGATTGTGTTTGCCACCATTTGCATTCCGTTCTCCAATAAAATTGATTGAATAACTGACGATTTATACCCATGGCGGCACCGAATACTTTGCCCATTATGTTGTGGTGAAGATCTTGGTAATATTCAATTCGGGTACTTAGGTTTGTGTTGGGTGCAATTTCATAACTGGTTGCAAAATTGGCATTGCACCAAAATCCGTCGCGACGAAATATGGAGGTCGGAGGAATCGCGGGCGGAATTTTATCTTCATCATTTCCTGCGTAAAGACAACTCGTGAATTTCCATTTTCCCTGTGTGCCAATCCAGTAAACGTCACTGAAGATGCGTGTATTTGTGCTGCGATTTTGGTAGTAAACGTTCCAGTTGAGGAGGTTGTTGTTATTGATTGTGAATTCGAACTGAACAGCCATGGCCGGTGGTAGATTTTCCTCCTTATAAATGTTTTGCCATCCATTGAGTACATAAAAACTGCCCTTCAATCTGCTGCTGAGGGGTGAAGTGATTTTGGCGCCCGTGAGATAGTAGGGACTGTATTCCGCAGCAAGAGAGCGAGTGTACATGATGTGGTCCCGACTAACAGGATTTTCATTGGTAAATGGCGATCCAATCAATCCTGCCTCAATCCATACGTTTTTTTTCTTCCACGGCTTTAAACCCAAACTACCTTCCATGAGGTGGTTGAGGCTATTACCGCCCGTATAATTTTTATCCATGTAGCTGCCAAATGCAGGAACCAAACGGATTTTAAGTTGATCGGTTACATATCGAAAATCAACGTAGGCCAAATTGATATCGACCATATTGTAATAAGTATTGGAAACCAAACCCGGAATTACAGGAGGCACTGTGGCGTTATTCCAATCGGCGTAAGTTGATTTGCCATAATACGCATCCATCCATCCTGAAATACTCAACTTGCCTACCTTTTCGCCGCCAATGGAATCGATGAAAGCCGTGTTTAAGACTTGCGCCGATAATAGACCAAACGATAGCAGATAAAGACTGAAAACACTTACTTTTTTCATGTTACTGTCACAAAACTAATCGAATATTCAACCCATTGATATCATTTGTTACAATCAATTCGCTAAATTGCTCATGGGATGGCTGTAAAACATTGTTGGTCTTTCACTGTGTTGCATTTTGTATGTGGATTCGTCATGGCGCAATTCGATTCTGTGCGATACGATATGACATCCATCAATGTGCATTGGAATTCACTGGCCGACTTCAATTCAAAAGGCTTTAACCCAGATACTTTGAGTAAGCCGCTGTTCTGTCAGTCCGAAACCACCCCCGTGTTTACGACCAGTTTTTCCAAGACCAATAATTACAACGCGTATGTCGCCACGGCAACCAATGTGTTGGATGCCGGCAGTCATTGGAGTGTTGCCGGGGTATACACGCAAAAACAATATAACCTTACCACACACTCGGTAAAAATCAAAGGGGCATTTCTTTGTAGGACAACCACCATCGGGGATTACAATGAATATTGGTTGGGAGCCATTCCTGGAAGCAATAAAAATTACCATCCTGCGATCTATGGCAGCGCCAATGCTCCTGAGGGGTATATCGTAGGTGCCTGGGTGGATTGGTGGTGCGCTAGAACCCGGGGATCTACATCCTCGCCTGACGTTTTTTTCATTAATCGGATCAACGCCAATATGCCCTTGGGCTTGTTTTTTGAGGCGATGGCAGAATTTAAAATAGTTCACGACTCGGTGATGATGGTCAAATATGTACTGACACCACCCAATGTGGATTCTTATGTGAAGCAAGTATGGGCTTTTCCAAACTACAGAAGCACGCCCTTTGAACCCTTGTCTAACGCACCGTGGTTTAAAAATTTTCGTCCTGCCTTCATGGCGGATGACGCATTGGATTGGGTTGAAGTGGTTGCGGATCCGCTGCCTTGTACTTTGGAGCTAAAAAAGAAATCAATTTCGGTTTGCGAGGGAGCATCGGACAAAGTGGATTTGTCCACCTTGATTTGGCTTAAGAGTCAATCGATTGATAACAAAACGGGTGTTTTTTACTTGCGAAAATCCACAAATTCCCTCGGCGTTCAATACCTGAACAAAGCACTCACAAATGCACTTTTGCCCAAATCATTGCCAAAAGGAGATTATTGGGTTAGTTATATTTCACCCTGTGGCGACTCAATTCAAATTGCACTGACAATCAAAGGCGGTCCAGAAGTGGTCTTGCGCGATACAGTTATGTGTGAAGGTGCCCTGTGGAAACCTCAAAGCGCAATAAAGACGTCGAGCTCAATCATTCGATACACTTGGCAATGCGGCAACAATGTGGGCTCTACTGCTCAACCCATTTGGACGATGGTCGATACAGGGTTGTTGAACTACACGTTGAATGTAACGGATTTGGATGGTTGCGCAGGAGGAGATACAGCCACGGTGTATGTCTCTTCTTTGGGGGGGCTATCGCTGTCGATCAATGATTCAATCCAGTGCTTTCGCGGACACAATTTTGATTTGCGAGCCAATAGTGTTGGGCAATCTGGTAATAAATATCAATGGAACCTGCCCAATGGTCAACGATTTTATGGAAGTGAAATTTTAGGATATCGCTTGAATTCCATGGGTTTATATACTGTGCGACTTGTGGCATCTACCCCGTGGGGTTGCAAGGACTCGATCAACCGAGTGATTCAATTACTCGAATCTCCCAAAGTGGTGGTTTTTGATACCCAAGTCTGTGAAAATCAGTGGTTACGTGCTTTGCACAAAGATGTGATCTCGGTGAGCCCAATCCTAAAACACAGTTGGACCTTCAACGGGACAGATTCTAGCATTGAAAACCCCACATATAAAGTGGCTAAAAGCGGACTTTATTCACTGCGTTTGATCATAGAAAACGCGGCCGGTTGCTCAGATACCGCCATTGGTAAAGTTACTGTTCACCCCAAGCCTCAAATTAATTACGATTTCCGCTTCTTAGACAATCTCAATGGGGGGAGTCGATGGACCTATTTGTACACGGGGACACAAGGCGCAAAGGTTCAATGGTTGATGGGCGAGCGGGAGATTGGAACTGGGACAGGTCCGGGGATTTTCAACCTGGATCAAATGGGAATACAGAGTTTTAAAATAAGGGTTACATCGAACCAAGGTTGTGTCGATTCCATGATGTTTAGTAAAACCATTTCATTAAGCAACGACATATATTACCCAAACGCGTTTACGCCCGATGGTCACGGTGGAAACGAAGTTTTTGGTCCCTATAACGCGGATTTGATTGAAAATTATCGCTTGCGAGTTTACAATCGATGGGGAGAGAAATTGTTTGAATCCACGTTGAACAATCGCTATTGGAATGGTACTGATTCAAAAGGGGAGCCGGCCATGGAAGGACAATACGTCTATGTTGTTTCTGGAATAAGAAATACAGGACAAATACTCAATCATGCCGGTACCGTCTATTTGATCCGATGCAAATAGCCCAATCGCGTTAAAAGTTGCCTTTGAAGATTTTGACGGCAATGGCCAATAGAATCAATCCAAAAAACTTCCTCATGGCTGACAAGCCCGCCTTGCCGATTTTTCTTTCGAAAAAATCCGTGGCACTGACCAAAATGAAGATTACTAAGAGATTGGGAATGATGCCTAAAAGTATGGTCCATTCGCTGTAAATCGCTTTCAACGACAGAATCGTAGTTAGTGTTCCGGAACCCGCGATAAGAGGAAATGCGATGGGGACGATGCTGCCCGATGGCACTTCTGGGTCGGTGCGGAAAATATCAATTCCCAGAACCATTTCCAGTCCCAAAATAAACATTACAATACTACCGGCGATGGCGAATGAGCTTTTATCTACACCCAAATATTTAAGGAAATATTCACCCGCAAACAGAAATCCAACCATGAGTATACCGGATGCGATCGTCACTTTACCTGCATGAATATCGGGCAGTTTCTTTTTTAACGATATCAGAACGGGGATGGATCCCAGCATGTCGATGACGGCAAAGAGAGTGAACGCAACGGTGATTGAGTCTTGTAAGTTGAACATGCCGAGTTATGAGATTATTAGTGAGTTATTTGAACGGGGAGTTGGGCTCTTTTTTGATTACATTGTAGGTGAGCCTATCTGCCAATTTGGGAAATAATTTGTTGATGAGAACTGCCATTTTTCCTTGCAAAGTCAGGATCAAATAATATCGCTTCCGATCGATGGCATCCCATGTGGCCTCGGCTACCGCCTCGGCCGACATTAGCTTGTTTTCCTTCAATGGAGATTCATTTTGCTGAGATCCCTTGGCGTCTAATGCGGTTTTGCGAATGTTACTTTCGGTGTAACCCGGACAAGCGATAAGCACATGTAAGCCCGTTTCTAAATTCTCACATCGTAAACTTTCCAAAAATCCTTGCATCGCAAACTTACTTGCGCTGTATCCAGTGCGTGCGGGTAACCCTTTGAAACCCGCGATCGACGATATACCCACAACAGACCCCTTGGATTCCAATAGCCAAGGCATGGCGCTTTTGGTGCAATATACAGTACCCCAAAAATTGGTGTCCATCAGTCGCTGCAAGACAGAAACTTCGGTATCGGCAAAAATGCCGCGCATGGAAATGCCAGCGTTGTTGATCAATACATCAATGCGACCCCAAGCAGAAACGGCGTTTTGAATAAATCGTGCACAATCGGCTTCAATACTCACATCGCCAACGGTTGAAATGAATTGATCCGATTGAATATTGCCGGAACCTTGGGAAACGCAGGAGGCGATGGTTTCCTGTAAACCCGCTTCGGAACGAGCCATCAATCCTACCATATACCCACGTTTGGCTGCAGCAATGGCCAAGGCTCGACCTATGCCCGATGAGGCTCCCGTGATCAGGACAACACGCTGGTTCATTTTAAGATTTCCATTTGATGGAACAACCTACAGGTGGAATTTCAGGATAATCAATCTCCAAACCATCCAAGGCAAATTCAATGGCATCTTCCAAATATACGCGCATCACAGCCGCTTCATTGTCCCATGCATCGTCGATGGCGCCTTTATAGACCAACTCTCGACGTGCGTTAAACAAGAAAACTTCGGGTGTTTTTTCTGCACCCAATTGTTTCAGGATTTGCTGAGATTCATCGTGCAAATAAGGGAAGGGGACGTTGTATTGCTTCACCAAACGCTGCATTTCTTCAAAAGAATCGGCCGGTTGAATGTCGATGCTATTGCCATTGATGGCCAAAACACCCAAATTGTCCTCCTCGTATTGCTTGGCCAAATGGATCAGCCTTGGCCAGTAAGCCTGGGCATACGGACAATGGTTGCATGTTACCACCACCAACAAGGCACTTTTATCAGCCAAATGGTAAGTGCTGACTGATTTTCCACTGGTGCTTTTAAGTTCGAAATGTTTCAGAGAATCGCCAATATTCATAAGGAGTAATTTACCCGCAATTTACGCATTTGAAAGTGCATTTGTGGGTTTTTTGTTGGCGCGATAATTTGGGAAGATGCTTGCTTTGCGGTTACTTTGCGATAGTCATGGATCAATTCATTGTTTCGGCCCGAAAGTATCGTCCAACTACGTTTGAAGATGTGGTAGGGCAGCGCCAAGTGGCAGAGACGTTGATGCATGAAATCAACAACAACAAATTAGCGCAAGCGTTTTTGTTCACCGGACCAAGGGGTGTTGGTAAAACCACCTGCGCTCGAATTCTGGCCAAAGTCATCAATGCGCAAGATGGAGGCGATCCCAATCAGGATTATGCGTTCAATATCTTCGAATTGGATGCGGCGAGTAACAACTCAGTGGAAGACATTCGTCACCTGATAGACCAGGTGCGGATACCGCCTCAAGTGGGAAAATACAAAGTGTACATCATCGATGAGGTACACATGCTGTCTACGGCGGGTTTCAACGCATTTCTGAAGACCTTAGAAGAGCCCCCGTCCTACGCTATTTTCATCCTCGCAACCACCGAAAAACACAAAATACTGCCCACGATTTTGTCGCGATGCCAAGTCTTTAATTTCAATCGCATCGAGACAAGAGACATGGTAGAGCACCTCAAAGGCATCGCCCAAAAGGAGAACATCGAGGCCTCGGAAGATGCCTTGCACCTCATCGCCCGAAAAGCGGATGGGGGATTGCGCGACGCCCTTTCTATGTTTGATCAATTGGTGAGTTTTGGGGGTGGTAAAATCACCTATGAATCGGCCGTTGACATTCTGAGTGTCTTGGATTTAGATACCTTCTTTGATGTCACTTCCATGTTGTCTTCATCGAATATTGCCGATGCATTGCTCGTCTATGACGGCATCATCAAAAAAGGGTTTGATGGATCCACGTTTTTGGGAGGAATGGCTGCTCATTTTAGAAATTTGGCGGTCAGTAAAGAAACAAAAACTCAGTCGCTCTTGGATGTGTCCGAGTCTTTCAGGTCGAAATATCTCGATCAAGCGAACGATTTGTCCTTTGCGTTCATTCTCAATGGCTTAAACGCGGTTTCTGAGGCCGAGGAAAAATACAAGCAGTCCCGCAACCCGCGGTTATTGGTGGAATTGATGCTCATGAAATTGGGGCATCTGAATTCCTTCATCCAAAGCATTCCTTCCTTGGAGGAAGTAAAAAAAAAAATAGGCCAGTCTAACGAAGTTTCAAAAGCGGCTCCATTCAAACGCTCAGCTTCCATTGTAGAGGACAAACCCAAGTCGGTTACACCGCCGATACTACCAACGAACGTCACGACTGCTGATCTAGCGGAAAAATCCCCCGCCGGCGATGCGCAATCAGAGACTGTAGCTGAGGTTAAAACGGCAACTTCCACTGCTCAGGATGTTGCATTAAAATCAGTGGAATCACCGGTTAAAGACTTGGCGCCGAATCAGTTGGAACAAGTGGCGGCAACCCGTTTGAAAGTGGGTAGTTTTGAGGAGTTTAAACGCAAAAAAGCGGCGACTACCAAACCGGTGGATGAAATCGCGACACCAACCACCGAGCAAGATGTGGATGCGGAAGATCTTTCCGATCGGTCGGGAATCGAGTCCGTGGCTGCAACAGTTCCTGTATCTACGGTTGCTCCTAAAACATTGGATGAATTTTGGGTTGAATTTTATCAACCACAAACGCCCCGAGTATTAACCTGTTTGAAGGGGTTGAAATATGCCATTGAAGACAACGTTCTGGTCATTACGCTGAATGCTTCTCATCAAGAATCGATCATTGAAGAAATACGGCCTCAAATGATGCAAGCCATTCGGGCCCAAATTCCCCACTTGAATATTCAAGGGATCCAATCGGTCGTGGGAAAAATAGAAGTGCAGGAGAGACGACCCTACACCGACAAAGAAAAGTTGGAGTATTTGATGAAAAAACATCCGGGTTTGGCTGAAGCCCTGGAATCACTGCATTTACGCTTGCCATAATAAATTAAAATTTGCCTTAAAACACCGGAGATTCTTCGTTATTTTTGTGGGTGATGTCCACGACGGATCTTTCTTTCCAAAACACCTCTGTGGCTTTTGCCCACAAGTCGAATGGTGACCTCTCAAAAGCCCGTTGGCTGTTTCGTTCCTTTAATTATCCGGCCTTGTTAACCTATGGTCCTGCCATGGCCAAAGCCGCCGTGTTTTTAGGGTTGAAGTTTACCATAAAAAAAACCATTTTTCAGCAGTTTTGCGGTGGTGAAAATATCCAAGAGTGTGACACGGCGATACAAAATCTGGCGAATAGTGGCATTGGGACCATCCTGGATTATTCCGTGGAGGGAGAGGAGAGTGAGGTAACCTTTGATGAAACCTGTGCCGAGGTGCTTAGAACCATCGAAAGAGCCAAGGGAAATACCAACATTCCATTTTCAGTTTTCAAAACTACAGGTATCGGTTCTTCGGATGTTTTGGAAGTGGCTTCTACTTGCATCGAACAACATCAAATCGTTGACATCAATCTCGTTGAAAGCGCGCTGCCTGAGGAATATAAATCCGGTTGGCGCAAAACCCTCGAGCGATTCACAAAACTCTGTTCATCGGCCGCCGAAAGCAAAGTGAGAATTTTTGTCGATGCGGAAGAATCATGGCTCCAACCCGCCATCGATTTGTTGGCAACCCATGCCATGGAATCATACAACAAAGAGCATGCTTGGGTATTCAATACCTTGCAGATGTACCGCCATGATCGATTGGCTTATTTGGAGCGACAAGTTGCTGAAGGCAAGTGTTATTACGGTTATAAGTTGGTTCGCGGGGCCTACATGGAAAAGGAAAGAGCTCGGGCTTTGGCCAAAGGGTACCAAGATCCCATTCAGCCGAATAAAGAATCTACCGATGAGGATTACAACAGAGCGGTTGCCTTCTGTCTGGAAAATCACAACCGAGTGTCAGTATGCATCGCTACGCACAATGAAAAATCATCGCTGCTGGGTACCGAACTATTGAACAAATATCAGCTGCCTCGGTCCGACTGGAATGTTTCCTTTTCTCAACTGTTAGGAATGAGCGATCACATTAGCTTTAATCTATCGAATAGTGGCTATAAAGTGAGTAAATATGTGCCTTACGGACCTGTTTTGTCTGTGATACCTTACCTAACACGCCGTGCACAAGAGAACAGTGGTATGGCGGGACAAATGGGCCGGGAACTGGCGCTAATTGAGGCAGAAATCAAACGTAGAAAGTCATGAACCTAAAACAACATTGGTACAAATGGGTGGCCGCGGTGTTCTTGCTCTATGTGGTGCTGGGAGGATTGTTCTTGCCCCTGAAACCGGGCATTACTGGGTTAACCCCGGTGAAAATTGTTTCGGGAGGCGTTCAAACACTCAAAATCAATGTTTACAATGCGCCTTGGCTCAAAGAAAATGCGTTCAAAGACCAGGAAATTGGTCAAGGAAAATTTCAAATTCCTTCAAAAGTTATCTTGGTGGCAAAAGGTGCCCCAGGCCGATGGGAAACGCAAAAAATTAAATTCTCTGGCGATCATGGTCAGTTGCTGGCCGACATGGATTTTACCATGGGAAATGCCAAAGTGTCGAATGAATACTACTCCGTATTTATCGAATTGAGTAACGGTAAGTATTTAGGTCTACCGGATGCCATATATCTGGAACGGGCTGCGGGTGATACAGCAGGAACAACGGCTTACATATCAAAATCAAGTGCCCATGTGAACAGTGATAGAGAGATTTTTGAGATGAGTTTCCCCAATCGGATGGTGCTCAACGAAAGCGTGAGAAATTTATTCTACCACGTGCCAATGTGGTTTGCGATGTTGGCCCTGTTGGGAATGGGCTGTTGGTATGCGATCAAATATCTGCGCTTCGGGCAATTGGAGGATGATCTGTTTGCAGATTCATTGGTGCGCGTGGGTATCGTAGCGGGCATTCTGGGCTGCGTTACTGGGGCTACTTGGGCGAGAGTGACATGGCAGTCGTGGTGGCCAGCGGCGGACCCCAAGCTCAATGGTGTTGCCATCGGAATGACGATGTACTTTGCCTACCTATTGTTGCGTTCTACCTTGCAGGATCCCTTCCAACGAGCCCGAATAACGGCCGTTTATTCTGTGTTTATTTTTCCAATCTTTATTGCCCTCATTGTGATAATGCCCAAGCTTTCCCCCAATTCTCTGCATCCTGGTTCTGGTGGGACAGTAGGATTCAATAAATATGATTTGGATTCAACAATGCGACTGTTTTTCTATCCTGCAGTGATAGGATGGATTGCATTATATTATTGGATCGCTAATTTGCGATTTAGGATCGCGAAGTTAAAAGAAAACAAACTCAACGCATGAAACAGACCCTCACGGAACAATTCGATGCCAACGCAGCGGAACTGTTGGCCAAACACAATTTGATGAATGCAGTGTATGCTGTATTGGCGATCATTTTCGTCGGAATTTTGTTCTATTTATTCAGACTGGATCGTAAACTAACAAAAATCGAAAAGCAATCATGAAACCGTTTCACCTCATATTATTGGTTCTGGCTGGAATTGGTATTGCCACCGTTATCAGCATGTATGGCAATACCACCCAATACGTGGCTTTTCCCGACGCACAACGCATTGCTCAAGAGAATCCCGGAAAGACGGTTCACGTGGTATGTAAATTAAACAAGGCGAAACCCATCGTCTACGATGCGCAGACCAATGCAAACCGACTGGAATTCTATGGATTTGACTCTTTGAACAACGAGAGTAAAGTGGTTTTTACCAAGCCCAAACCCGCTCAATTCGAGCATTTGGAAAAAATGGTGTTGATTGGAACGTACGATAAAGACCATTTTTTGGCAACAGAAATATTGAGTAAATGTCCTTCTAAATACGAGGACGCACCAGGCGCAACAACAGCATCGAAATGAATCAGACACCAGCTCCCATTGTTTTTAACGGAGAATGGCTATGGTTGGGAAACCTAGGCCATGTGTTTGTTATTTTGTCGTTCGTTGCCTCCTTACTTTCCGCCATTTTCTATTTCCAGCACGAACAAAACAAACTTGGCAACAGCCTCATCTGGGGTAAGCGATTCTTCCAAATCCATGCAGCGGCCATTGTGGCTGTCTTTGTGGTGCTTTTTTCAATCATCTTTTACCACCGATACGAGTTCCATTACGCTTGGCGACATTCGAGCAACAGCTTGCCAGTCTATTACATGATTTCCTGTTTTTGGGAAGGTCAGGAGGGTAGTTTCTTGTTGTGGTTGTTTTGGAATGCACTGATTGGTCTGGTTTTGCAGCGAACTGCCAAAGATTGGGAGTCGCCCGTCATGGTGGTTGTGGCCTTCGCACAAATTGCGTTGGGATCGATGTTGTTGGGATTTCATTGGGGAGAATTGAAAATCGGTAGCTCACCCTTTGATTTATTGCGTGAACAGCGCCCCGATTTTTTGAATATTCCCATACTGGGTCAACTGGGAGTGGGTAATTACCTGCAAGTGTTCAAGGATGGAAATGGACTGAACGCATTGCTGCAAAATTATTGGATGGTTATTCATCCACCGACCCTGTTTTTGGGATTTGCTACAGCCATTGTGCCATTTGCATACAGTATTGCGGCACTTTGGAGAAATAACGATAGGGGTTGGATTGCTCATGCCCTCATTTGGGGTTTGATCTGTGTTGGGATCTTGGGACTCGGTATCATTATGGGTGGTTTCTGGGCCTACGAAGCGCTGTCGTTTGGCGGGTATTGGGCTTGGGATCCCGTAGAAAATGCATCCCTCATGCCGTGGCTGATTATGGCTAGCGCGGCCCATATGTTGATTATCACCAAAGCCACGGGCCGACATCTATTCACCTCGCATTTGTTGACCCAACTTGCATTTTGGTTGGTTCTCTACGCCACATTCCTCACCAGAAGTGGTATTTTGGGGGAGGCGAGTGTACATTCATTCACGGATCTAGGACTTTCAGGACAATTGCTTCTGTTTCTGTTGGCTTTCTTGGCGTTGGGGTTGGTTGTGGTTTTGCAAGGAACTCAGCGGAGAATCGCCTTGATCTCCATCGCTGCTGTGTTGTTTGTCCCAATGATATTGGCCTACAGCATCAAGTCGCCCGAAGCCGTGGAAACCTTTTACCAGTGGCTGAAGGGACTTGGAACCGTATTGTTCTTGGGATGGTTGGTTTATTATGTGTATGCATTGTATCAGCGGACCAAGATCGAAATGGACGATGAAAAACTGCACTCCCGCGAGTTTTGGATGTTCCTGGGGTCGATGTTTTTGATACTATCCCTGGTTCAAGTGTTTGCCGCCACCAGTATTCCAGTTTTCAATAAACTGTTTGGGTACAAAACGGCTGTTCCATCAGCGGCGGATTATAACCGAGTGCAACTATGGTTGGCGATGCCCATCATGCTTCTCATGAGTTTGGGCTATTGGTTTAAATTTCGGGGTACTGAATGGTCAAACATCAAAAAACCGCTAACACAAATCGGAATCGGTGTAATCATAATCACCGCGCTATTGATGTTCGGTTTCGATATCAAGGAATTCAAATTTGTTCTTTTCTTGTTGTTGAGTGTGGCGCTGATCCTGGCCAACACAGTATATGGTTATCAAAAGAAGAAATGGGAATGGCTGCGTTGGGGTGGTAACATTGCCCACGTGGGCTTCGGTGTGCTGTTGATGGGGGTGTTGGTTTCTTCTGTAAACAAAAACATACTATCGGCCAGCAAAGAAGGCATCGACCTCGCTCCAGAAGTGGATCAAAAAGGCAATCAAGATGTCAAAGGCATAAAGTTTAATCGTGAAAACCAACTGCTTTACAAAGGGAAACCACAGCCCTTGCAACAATATACTGCATTGTATATCGATGAAAGAAAAGGAGTTGGAGCTGATAGCATAGACAAATTCTTTAAGGTTGCTTTTATCAAAAAAGATGACCAGGGAAAAACAGTGGATAGTTTCATTTTGGAACCCAAAACCCAAAATAATCCCAAGATGGGCTTGCTTGCCGAACCATCTACGCGACATTTCCTCCACAAAGATGTATTTACCCATGTGAATTACGAAAGCAGCATGGATCGTAAAGAGCCATTTAGCAATTTCCGAGTTGATACAGTTGGGTTCTTCAGACCATTCATCACCCAAACGGGCAAGGTAGTAATGACCATTGATAGCATCAACAGAAGTAAAGATTCCAATGGTTTGAGAATTCAACTGGCGATCAAAGCCAAGCGATTGGGTGATTCCGTTTGGTTGAGGCCAGAATTTCTGATCAATGAACAAACCGGGTCTTTTGACATGCAACCTGCCGAAAGCAACCGCTTTGGTATCATGGCTGCCATCCTGAACCTGCAAATCATTGACCCCAATCCTGCCACTCAAAATATCCGATTTGTCATTCAAACCGGGGAGAAAACCCCCGTGTGGGATTACATTGTCATTCAAGTGATTGAATTTCCATGGATCAATTTGGTTTGGGCCGGAACCATTATCATGGTAATTGGATTTGTATTGGCGGTATTGAATCGGATAAAAAAGCAACAACAACTAACCTCATGAGTTCTCGCCTACTAATATGGGGATACGGCCGTGTTGGTAGCGCAATAATTCAAGGTTGTTTGCGAAACTGGAATGCCTTCGAGGACAGCACTCGTGGGTTTGATCAATTGGTGGTTGTAAGTACCAAAGCACGCAATGCATCGTTGCCAGAGGACGTTTTATGGCTTAATAGCGATGAAGTGTTGTCAAATCCTAACAGTTATCTTCACCCGGGAGATGTTCTGCTTTTAACCGTTTCTGACGCTCAAATTCAAGCCATTGCCAAACCGTGTGATTTTCCAGGTTTAGCCCTTGTTCATTGCAGTGGTGCAACCCCTAAAATACAAACCGAATCAGCGGAATCCATGGTGTTTTATCCGTTGCAGACATTTGCAGTGGATACTCAAATGGATTGGAAACAGATTCCTGTTTTTATAGAATCGAACGATGATCATTCTCGGTCAGTGCTTCAATCGCTGGCTGCGTTGTTGGGTGTGGTACAATTGCATACAATTCCTTTTGCCGAAAGAGAAAACTTGCACATGGCAGCGGTGTTTGCCAATAACTTCACCACCGCAATGGCTGGTATTGCGCATGATATTGTCATAGAAAGAGGCTTGGATTCTGCATGGATTCAGCCGATTTTGACTCAAACAGCACAAAACTTAGGTGCGAACAATCCCTGGGATAAGTTGACAGGGCCTGCAAAACGAGGAGACGAATCGACGCAAAAAAAGCATCTGTCTCTGTTGTCTGCAAATCCGCAGCTTCAGGCACTTTATACGATCATGTCTGGGTACATCCAACATAGATCGAAGAACGATAAAGATGCACCCAGCATGCCTTAAAACAGATTGTATCTCAAACCAGCGTAAACCGTGAATCCATTGGTTGGTCCCCAAGCATATCCAGCATCAAATTTCTGACTAGCAGGTACTTCCCAATTCATCACGGGGTGATGGTTCTGCACATTGCCGAGGTTTTCGCCGCCGATATACCATTCAAATGCCGCACTCATTACTTTGCGTATTTGGGCGTTGAAAATGAAATAGGAGGGACTGAAGCCTGGATGTTTGGGGTGACTTACAGATGAATAATAGGGCAAACGTTTGCGGCTGTTGTATTGAGTGACAACATCAAAATACCATTTGTTTCTTGTGTTGTACTGCATTACAAACAACGCGCGATGCACGGATTGCATGGGTTGCTGCTGGAATTGACTGTCGAGCCAAACCCGTGAATCGATCCATCTGTAACTCAATTTGTAACTCCAACGGCGATGGAAATAAGCAGAAAAATCCAACTGAGCCGTGCGCGTTCGTCCTGCCTGATTCCCTGATACGGAATGAATGATCAGGTCGGTTTCACTCGCGTCACGATCAACCACCATTTGGGACAGAAAACGGGTCTCGAAAACGTCTGCGGTGAGCGTGGCAGGGTAACCCATCGACATGAAATTCCCCAAATAGCTGATTCCATAGTTCCACGCTTTTTCCTGCGGCATCCACTGTTGTTGAATCAACTGACTTCGGTTGATCTGGATGGTTCTGCCATTGATCAACTGGGGTAAGTGTTCGGCCAAGAAATAACTACTTCTACGCGCTATTCCCCCTTGTACATTGAGGCGGTGTTGTTTGTTGATGGCCCATTTTACATGCAGTCGGGGAGTAGCGTAAGTGCCATAAATTGAGTGCCAGTCCGCCCTCATTCCAATCACGGCCGACAGAGATTCACCCTCTACAGTGTATTCACTAAACAAACCAGCCGTGTTTTGCCAACCATTTAACTGAAAACTATCGCCATTGAAATTGGTGAACGTTTCATTCAAATGACTGCTTAATGCAGACAAGCCCAATTTGAGATTGGATTCATTTTTCTCGGGCATTTGATAAATCCCGCTGTAGTAGTACCGTTCCTCGGTTGCCACATATCGTCGGTTCTGAAGGGAGTTCAATCTAGATTCTATGCGATGTTGAGATACATTGAAAATATTGCCAAAACTTCTATCGCCACTTTCCGATAGAAATATCCCTAACTTACCATATCCCTCCAGGTGTGTTTCGTGAAAGTCGAATCGCATCGCTGTGGGATCTTTACTGATTTCAGTCAAGGAGCCATTCAACAATGTTCCTCCCAGCTTCTGGTCTCTATAGCCTAAAAATCCAAGTTGAGATTCCGCTTTCTTGCCCGGTATCTGCGTGTGATTGCCTACAAGATATCGCTGCGACAGTGGCATGTCGGCCAAGCCGTCTTTTCCCATGTCTGTGGTGCGATATTGTCCACCAGAATGCAGGTAAGTGTGGGAAATGGCCTTGTTTCCTAGTATAGATTTGGTGATGGCATTGGCTTCGGCTCGACCTTGATGGTTGCTGTAAGCATTGAAAAACAGTTTGGGGTCTTTGAAATCGGCCTTCATCTGATAATTCAAGCCACCCGTGAGTCCGTCGGCACCCAATGTTGCAGAACCAGCCCCTTTGGCAAGTTGCACTGCTGACACCATAGGGCCTGGGATGTTGCTCAATCCATTCAATGTGGCCAATCCGTTAATGCCGGGAATGTTTTCTCTTGACATGAGTACATACTTGCCCGCCAAACCAAGCATTTCAACTTGTTTTATCCCAGAAACACCATCGGCATTGCTAACCTCAACGGTATTACTGAGTTCAAAACTCTCCGATAGTGTACAGCAGGCGGCTTTTTTGAATTCAGTTTCGGTAAGGATTTCCGTTAACCCTACACCTTTGCCACTAAAGTGAGCACCTCGCTCCTTGTGGATGGTGAGGGTAGACATAGTGTCTGTGTCCGTGGTATCGCTTAGATTGCGCTTAACCCCATTGACGCCTGCGTTATCAATAGCGTTTTTTCGCTTAGATTGGGCATTGAGGGGTTTTGAGATGGTGGAGATTCCAAGGACACAAATCGCCGCGACTAGTGTTGATGAGGTCCCCATTCGTCGTCGTCTTGTCGATATTTACAGCAATCCGGCAAACTTTCGTAAACCACATTGCTCGCTTTGACTTTCTCCGTGTCGTGGCCAACCATGGCAACCATGTTATGTAGTTGGATTTCTTCCAACTTGCGTGGGTCGTAGGTGACGGTGAGAATTTTACTGTCGAGGTTAAATATGGCTTTATAAACACCTTTTTTGTCCAGGGCGTTCTCAATTCGGTCTTTACATTGACCACAATTGGCTTCAACGGCGAAGCTCAGGGTCGCTTTTTTTATCGGTTTAGGGGCGATGGATTTATTGTGGCCATTGACGATGGCTGTCATACTGCATAGCATCGCTATCAGTACCATGATTTTTTTTGTGTTCATTGTTTTGTGTTTTTATTTTGGATGTAATATAATTTTATCGTTAAATTCCGATAGGATCATATTGTCCATACACAAATCACATCCGACAAGGGTTTGTTAATCCATGGGTCTGGCGGGTGTTCTCCGACGGTTGCCAATGGATTCGATGTAGGATTATGTGAAAATGAAACTACAAAAACACGACTCCAAGCAGCGCAAAACCACTGAGTCGAATGTTGCAATTTAAATTGGGTAGGAGATACTGGCAGTGGCGAAAGCGCAAAGAGGTACGCTTCTGTGCAACAAGTATTTTCTTCAATTTCTGGATGGGCTGCTTTTTGACAACAGTTTCCCTTTTTTAGCGGCAATTCGGTGGATGATTCATTACAATCATTGCTCCAGATGTGCATGCCGTCTTCTTCACACACATGATACGCCATCTGCGCTGCGCCGCTGGATAGCAGCACCAAAATCATGGTTATAATAGACATGAATTTACGCATCCATACAAAGTTATAGAATTTTCCAATCCATTGCTGATTTGTTTGTATTATCGCACAGCAATCATGAACTGGCGTAATTTATTTCGGGTAAAAACTGATTTTCCCATCAATCAGGAAAAAGGCGCTTTGAAACGCGTACTGGGAGTGCGTGATTTGACGTTTTTTGGCATTGCAGCGATCATTGGAGCGGGGATTTTTAGCTCCATCGGAAAGGCTTGTGCCGATGGTGGTCCGGCCAGTGTTTATTTGATTGTGATTTGTGGAGTGGCTTGTGCTTTTGCGGCGTTGTGCTATGCCGAATTTGCTTCACGTATTCCTGTATCGGGCAGTGCTTACACCTATGCCTATGCGTCTTTCGGGGAATTATTTGCATGGGTCATCGGATGGGCCTTAATCATGGAATACGCCATAGGCAATATTTATGTCGCCTTTTCTTGGTCCGGCTACGTTGTACATTTATTGGATCAGTTGGGATTGTTCCTGCCCAGATGGATGGTTACGGATTATTCCTCGGCCTCGGACATGTTCCAATTGGTTACCCAAAACATGAACATCGCGATGGACAGTGGCTCCTTTGGAAAACTCTGGGTTGCGGCAAACATGGGTAGTTACAGTGTGGCCGAACAACAAGCCTTCCAGGCCTTTGCCGAGGCACCTGTCTTCATGGGATTGCACATTGTATTCGATGCTCCGGCTTTGTTAATCAATATCCTGATTACCGCATTGGTTTTTAGGGGGGTTAAAGAATCGAGAAATGCATCCAATGTAATGGTGATTCTGAAATTGATCGCCATCATTTTGGTAATTGCAGTGGGGGTGGCCTACGTGGATACGAAAAATTATGATCCCTTCATGCCGGAAGGATTTAACGGAGTGATGAAGGGGGTTTCGGCTTTGTTCTTTACCTATATCGGCTTTGACGCAGTAAGTACATTGGCAGAAGAATCAAAAAATCCTCAACGCGATTTGCCTCGAGGCATGTTCTACTCCTTGCTTATCTGCACGATACTCTACATCTTCATTACCCTCGTTTTGACAGGCATGGTGCCCTACAAATCCTTGGCCGTGGGAGATCCATTGGCTTTTGTGTTGGGCGAAAGGGGCATTGACTGGTTGGAGTACATCGTTTCTGTTGTTGCCGTTGTTGCCATGGCAAGTGTGTTGCTGGTCTTTCAGATGGGACAGCCCAGAATTTGGTTGAGCATGAGTAGGGATGGCCTATTGCCCCCGGCGTTCGCCAAAATTCACCCCAAATACAGTACGCCCTCGTTTTCAACCATCGTAACCGGCCTGATGGTGGGTGTCCCCATTTTGTTCACCAACGAGGATTTTGTATTGTCATTCACCAGTATTGGGACCATTTTTGCCTTTGTTTTGGTTTGTGGGGGCGTTTTATTATTGCCACAGAGAACCGCGGGTGAAGGCAAAGGGTTTCGATTGCCTTATATCAATGGGAAGTTTATTTTTCCCGGCATTATTGCGCTCGCCATCTTGATCGTTTGTTATAATTATCCAGACTATTTCGATGGGTTGTATCACCTTGAAAACTGGAATAACATGTTTACGGTTGGACATGGTTTATACTGGATTCTTTTGATCACAGTGGCTGTATTTGCTTTTTTACGGAGCTGGTCATTGATTCCGTTACTTGGATTGAGTGTTTGTGCCTATTTATTAACCGGTATGGAGGCAAACAATTGGTATTGGTTCTTTGGTTGGTTTGGACTAGGATTGATTGTCTATTTTTCCTACGGATACCGCAAAAGCAAATTGGCAATGCGTTAATTTTGTAATCAATGATCGATTTACCCAGAAAAGACGTTCCGGAGCGAAAGGAAAAGAAAATCGCCGATGTGGTAAAGCGAATGAATGATCGGTACCACTTGACTCAAAAGCACAATGAAATTGAGTTGGTAAAACATTGGGAGGAAATCGTAGGTCACCTCATCGCAAAGCACACCGCCAACATCGCCATCAAAGGGAAAACGTTGTATGTTTCTTTTGATCAAGCCCCCCTAAAAAATGAAATGTTTTTGCAGCGCGAGGTGTTGATGCAAAAAGTGAACGAGCGAATGGGAATGGGATTTATCGAAAAGATTTTTATTGGCTAGCACGCTGCTTGCTGCGGCGTTCTTGCTGGGCCAGGGCTTTTTCAATACTAACATTGAGTTCAAAGCCCACAATAATGGTGAGCACATTGATGTAAATCAAAATCATCAATGCAATGATTGCCCCGATGGATCCATACACTTTATTGTATGTGTTGAAATTGTTCACGTACAGTCCAAACCCCAAGGTTGAAACGCCCCCCAAAACCGTAGCCATGATGCTGCCCGCACTTAAAAAGCGCCATCGCTTGTGATTGGATGGGCCAAAATAATAAATGCTCGAAATCCCAATTTGAAATAATGCGGCAAGCACAAGATACTCCAATAACAAAATGATGAACGAATACACGCTGGCAAATGGCCAATCGTGGTCCGTAATGTATGCGACACTCTGAAAGGCCCAAGTCAACAACAACAACGCCACAATGATCAAAAGGCTGATCCAAAATGTCATGAAAATGGCCTTCCCTCTCACTTGTAACCAATTCTTCTTCTTGGCAAAAGGCAATCTGCGATTGAATGAATTGATTAATAAATGAAACGCATTGGATGCAAAATAGATGGTGGTGATAAAACCAAATGACAGCAATCCTGAATTCTGTTTGTTTAGAATTTCTAAAATGGTTTCCTGAATTTCTCGGAAAGTTTGCTTCGGTAATACGCGTGATAATTCCTGAATAAATTGCGATTTTAACCCGTGAAGCGGCAAGTACCCAATGAGAGTCAGTAAGAAAATCAACGCGGGAAACAAGGCCAAAAAGAAATTGAAGCTCAAACTGGAAGCCCGAGTATTCAAATTCTCCATGAACATGGATCGGAAGAAATATTTGCCTACATCGTAAATGCTCTCACCCTGTAATGCCCGAAGTCTGGTTCTTTTTAAATACAGTATGAAAGGATGCTGTTCCTGTGAATCCCCCGGCTGGGGTTCGTGACTTTGAAAAAAATCCTCGTCCGATAGTTCATTATTACTGGCGGAATCAATACGATCTTTGATGGATTTGTAATATCCCATGGATTGAATGGCAAGAAACGTTTAAAACTCGTATTTGTCAATGATTTCTTGAGGTACCTTCACCGGACGAAGGTCAGATTTTCTTGCATAAAACATCTCCGTGGTAGCGGTGCTGAGAAGTTCGCCATGTTGATTGATAACCCGGTAGTGAAATACACATCGAATGGCTGGTTTTTCGGGAATCCAAACTTCAATGCTCAGTAAATCATCGTAACGAGCGGCTTTTTTGAATTCAAAACTCATGGATCTCACAGGCATAATCAAACCATTGTCTTCCATTTCTTTGTAGGTAATGCCCTTAGAACGCATTTGCTCTGTGCGTGCTTCCTCCAAATAAAGGGCGTAAACTGAGTGGTGTAAAAAGCCCATTTGGTCGCATTCTGCGTATCTAACGCGCACTTTGTGTGTGTAAATCATGGTTCAATATCTTAAAAGAAAGTTCTCTTTTTCTTGTGATTTTCTAGCAAAAGCCATGCCCATTCCAAACAAATCAATTCCCACTGTAATCTCGGGATGATTTTTTAATTGTTCCCAAGATAACAATTGGTCTTCGTGTGCTCGTATTGTGGTCATAACGATGCTCCCATTCTCGCTCAAACGGGGAATTGCCCATTCTACCAAAGACCAAAATTCAGTTGCCTCCAATCGCTCGTTAATGATCAATAAATCAATGGGCATCGGATGGAATTGTTCTATCTGAAGCGTAATCTCTGCTACTTTTTGATACCCACAAACCGCAATGGGTTCCTTGCAATCATATTCTTTTGTGTTGAACGCTGTGATCGTTAGCACTGCTTCGTTTTTGTCAAAGACAGAATAACGATTGATTCCCGCATCGCCGCGCTGTAAATACAAAGGCATGACCCCCAAACTGCTACCAACCTCGATGATGTGGTTTCCCAGTTGTTGATCTTGAACCCATCGAAATAGAAGTCTGTTGTATTTGGCGATGGGAATTCTACTCGCCGACAATCTACTCAACGATACATGTGCTGAATCAATAACGAGTTTGCGTTTGGACTGAATCATGCGTTTTCGACACAACTCAGCGGATGGCTCAAACTCGCAGGCCAAGTTCCCATACAGGACTTTATCGGTAAAATGGTAAACGAAAGGGGAGTGAACCCCATGTCGGTTCGTGCTTTGAACCAAATAAAGGATGTAATCTACGATTCCAAATAGGCCCTGAAGGCTCATGATGAAACGCTTTTCAGCACCTTCAATTCCTGTTGCGCTTTGGCAATCATTTCTTTGGCCTTGGCAATGTTATCATCGAACTGCTTGGTTACAGACTCCGCATTCTTACTGTGTTTAAAGAAGGCTTTGTTGTTTTCCATGGTAGCTATTTCGTCGTTGTATTTGGCGATCTTCTCTTTGATCTTTCGCTCCTCCATTTGCAAACGCTTCTGACCATCACCGGATTGAGCCAGTTGGTTGAAGTGCTCCTTTTGCATGGTTGAGCGTTGTGCATTGCTCACCGACCTAAAACGATTGAAGATTTCATCAGCGAGGCCTTGGTACGTTTTATTCAATTGTTGGTAGGTCTTACCAGAGACAAAACCGGCGTCGTTCCATTGCTTTTGCCATGCTTTCAGCTCTTGAAACAGCACTTGGTGATCAATGGTTTCGTTTGATTTCAATGCTTCTAGACCCAAGATGACATCTTTCTTTTTCTGAATGGCACCACTTTCTTCTTGTTTCCGCTGTTTGAACCATTCGTTTTTGCGTGCATAGAAATGGTCAAAAGCCGCCCTGAAGCGTTTCCAAACGACTTCGTTTTGCTCCTCCGGCACAGGACCAATGGTTTTCCATTCGTCTTGGAGTTTCTGCAATGCGTCAGAAGTTTTCATGAATTCATTGGCATCTTTCAATGCCTCGGCCTTTTCGCACAATTCGATTTTCTTCGACAAATTGTCTTTTTTGCTCGAATTCAAATCTTTGAAGAAGTGTTTTCTCTCTCCATAGAACTGATTGCGTATGGCTTTGAATCGCGACCATGTTTCCTCATTTTTTTCAGTTGGAACCGGACCGATTTTTTTCCATTCAGCCATCAACTCATCCAATTCCTTGGCCATCTTAGCCCAATCTTTGGGTTGGGTGGGCAAAACAGCAATGGTGGTTTCTGCCTTCTCAATCAAGATCACCTTCTTGTCTAAGTTTTGCTGACGCTCCGCATCGATTTTGGCTTGTTGGGCTTTTTTAGCGTCAATGACGATGTCAGAAGCCGCCTTGAAACGTTTCCAAATATCATCTGAAATTTCAGCCCTTACTGGACCGGTATTCTTCCAATCTTCGTGGTATTTATTCAATTGCAACAACGCCTTGCGAATGTTTGGTTCGTCCTTGAGTTGCTCCGCGCGTTTAATCAAATCAATTTTAACTTCCAGGTTTTTGTCTTTGTCAAGCTCTTTCAATTCGTTGAACACCGACAATTCATTGTAGAATTTATCGATGTAAAACTTGTAAGCAGTATAAAGCTCGTCCTGGAATTCTTTGGGGATGTGTCGAATTTCTCGCCATTGGCGCATGTATTCTCTCAATACATCCAGGCTGTGATCATTTTCCTCTGACTCCACTAACGCTTTGATTTTTTCTAAAATCAATCGTTTTTGGTTGAGGTTGTGCAACTTTTCCTCTTCGGCGCGCTTGCGCTCTTCCTCCCGGCGTTTTTTGAATTCCGCAATCACTTGGTTCAGTGCCTGTTTTTGTTCATCGGCCGGTGCTACGAAATCACGCGGGTCTTTTCCATCTTCTACCCATTGCCTAATTAAACCCGGACGTTCTTGAGCCAATAAATCTTCAAACACATTGCGCAGGGCTTGCAGTTGTTGATAGGCTTTTTTAACGTCGGTAGAATGCATCAACTCTTTCGCCGCAGACACCAATTCCTCCTTGCCGAGGCTGGCATATTGTGATTCGAGAGAAACTTCTTCGTTGTTTTGCTCAATCAACTGTTCAGCAACGCTGAGTTGGTCGGCATAGCTTTCTGCTACTTTTTCGATTTCGTTTGCCATTGAAAAAAGGGTAGGATATGGGGTAATTTAAATGTCCAATGTGGATTTTGACAACAACATCCAAAGAGCCGCCTCTGCGGCCTCTGATCCTTTGTTGCCCAACGAACCGCCTGCACGGTCAAACGCTTGTTGTTCGGTATTCGTGGTGATGATTCCAAAAATACAAGGCTTGCTAAATTTGAGTGCCAACTGGCCGATTCCATCGGTGACAGCACGACAAACGTAGTCAAAATGGGGGGTGTCGCCTTTGATTACACAACCCAAATTGATTACTGCGTCACAGCCATTCTCAAAAAGCCATTGTGCCGCCGTGGGAATTTCGAAGGCTCCAGGTACTGAAATCTCAACAATCTCCAAGGATTGTTTCGTTCCGATAGCGTCTAGCGTATCTAACGCACCTTGCTTAAGTACATCTGTGATGTGATGATTCCACGCAGCTGTGACTATACCAATTCTGTAGTGGTTGTTGTTGTAAGAAAAAGTGGGATTAGGGGAAGAAGAAAGCGATGTAGCCACCGGAAATCTTATTTATTCAATTCACCCATCAAGCCTTTGAGGCGATAGATGTATTTCTCAGCTTCTTGACCCTCGCGCGTTGCACTGTATTTGCTCTCCAAGGTTTCGTAGCAACTCAATGCAGAAGAATAGTCTTTGGTCAATTCGTAGTGTACCGCTGCTTTTTGGTAGTAAACGCTCGTGTATTCGTTTTCACCGAGTTTGGCAGCTTTTTCATACAAGTCAGCGGCCTTTGAAAGTTCGCCCAAACCACTGTAACAAGCCGCTTTTGCCGCGATGGTAGATGGACCTAAAATGACATCTCCGCCATTGAAATTGTCCAAATAGTCCAACGCTTTTTTGTATTCGCCCTTTTTGAGATAGGAGAGTCCAGCCATCAAACTAGCCTCTTTTCCCTTGGATGTCATACCGTATTTGTCGGCGATTTCAACGGCCGACATGATTTTGTTCGCTTTGTCGCCCTTCAATACAACATCCAAAGAATCCGATTTGAAATAGTGCCACAATTTGGCAAATTTCACCTCAGCCTCTTTTTCTTGACTAGGCATGTAAAACTGAAACCAATATACAGCAACACCAATGACGGCGATGGCGGCAATGCCCACCTGCTGTACACGTTTTTTATTGGTTTCGTAGTAAGCCTTTATACTAGTTTGAATGGATGCGATACGTTCTTTGATGTTCATAATAAAAATAAGGAGGCGCGAATATAAGAAATTTCGTGATTAGTCAGTAATGTATGGATAGTCGTTTTCAACGTAAACGTCTGTATACAATTCAGCCGCGTCTGGGTAAGCGGAATTTTCTGCGAATTCTACACTGGCATTTACTTCGGCCAATATTTCTTCTTCCATCGCATCGAGTTCTTTCTCTGTTGCGTATTTTTTAGAGAGAATGGTGGCTTTTGTGGTTTCCAATGGATCCTTGGTTTTGTAGTCGGCCACTTCTTCTTTCGTTCTGTAGCTGGCTGGATCGCTCATGCTGTGTCCGCGATAACGATAGGTCTTGATCTCTAAGAAAACGGGTCCTTTACCAGATCTGGCATGTTCGCAGGCGTTAAAAATGGCTTCGTGAACGGTCTCACATTTCATTCCATCTACCTGGAAACTAGGCATATCATAACCCAAACCAATTTTGTAGATATCCAATAAATTGGTTGTGCGTTCAACACTGGTACCCATCGCATATTGGTTGTTTTCGCAAATGAAAACCACCGGCAATTTCCACAACATCGCCATGTTGTAAGCTTCGTGTAATGCGCCTTGTCGGGCAGCACCATCACCGAAAAATGTAAGACTTACGTTGCCCGTGTTGTTGTATTGCTCTGCAAAAGCCAATCCTGCACCCATAGGGATCTGAGCACCCACGATGCCGTGGCCACCCACAAAATTGTGTTCTTTCGAGAACATGTGCATTGAACCACCTTTACCACCGGTACATCCGGTCTCTTTTCCGTATAACTCAGCCATCACCGCATTGGCGCTAACACCCATGGCAAGTGCGTGACCGTGGTCGCGGTAAGCCGTAATTACCTTATCTCCCTGCTTGATGGCCGTCATCATTCCAGCCGTGATGGCTTCCTGACCGATATACAAATGGCAAAATCCTTTGATTTTTTGCTGTCCATATAACTGGGCCGCTTTCTCTTCAAATCGACGTTGCAACAATATGCTTCTGTACCAATTGAGATATTCTTTCTTACCGAATTTCATTTGTCTTAGATAAAGTGTCGGCAAAAATAAAACGAAACCACCGAATCTGAATCATTCTTGGTTCAGTAAATGTGGAATTACATTTAAATCTTTTCTTCGATGTTCTTGACCTTGTCTTTAATCAGCCCGATTTCCCGTTGAATCATCCGAATAGCAGGGCCGATATCGTTGGTTTCCGTGGCTGTGGGTTCCTCAAATTTGGGATTGATGTAATTGACAAATTTCCATATTTCTAGAATGTCATCCACTTTTACTGTGTAAGGACTGTATAACGTGTTGGTACTGCATAGCAAAAAGGTGCCGTCTTCCTCAATGCGATTGTATAGCACCTTGAACACAATGCCTTCGTCTTGGGTGATTACAATGTACGGATGTCCGTTTCTCACCAAATTCCAGTCTTGCACATATTCGCCCGTCACAAAAGCGCCATCCGAAACCGGCGGCATACTGTCACCAGAAATGGGAAAGCTGCGGTATTTGCGGTTGGCCGACAAAAAAGGCAAATTGAATGCTGGCAATGTTTTAATGTAGTCTGGATCTGCATACCCGGTGGCATAACCGGCTTTGGCTTTCAAAGGGACCAATTCTATGTTTTCGTCATTGTCGGCGTTGACCGTAGTGGCCAATATCCTCAATCTCGTGCCCGTTAAATCCAAATCAAACCCCTTTTCCAACTGCGACAATTGCAATTCATTCAATTTGGCCAAATCCGTGCGTAATAGTTTGTCAATGTTGATTTGAAAAAACTCCGACAAGCGAATGAGGATCTGAATGCCCGGCTCAGCCACACCATTTTCATAACTGTTGTATGCAGAACGGGTGATGTTCAGACTTTTTGCGACGTCTTCTTGACTTCTTTTTCGACGCTTACGCAGGAGTTTTAAATTTTCTTTCAGGAACATTGTTAAAAAAATTGACAATTATGTGCTTGGTAAATGAACAACACAAAATCCAATTTGTCAAGTTTTTCTAACTTTTTTTGTCATTTTTTTTAGCATTGTTGAAATTGTCAATAAAATGGTGATTGTATGTTGTTGTTGAGGTTTGCGATTCGTTTGGTTTGATATTACTTTGCTCCTATGAACTTTTGGCTGATTAAATCAGAGCCTTTCAAGTATAGCTGGGAACAATTCAACCAAGACCAACAAACTTTTTGGGACGGGGTGAGGAATTACCAGGCGAGAAATAACCTGATGGCCATGGAACTAGGGGATCTATGTTTGTTTTATCATAGCAATGAAGGCAAGGAAGTTGTAGGCGTTGCCGAGGTAGTGAAAACACATTATCAGGATCCAACCACAGCAGAAACAGCATGGGTGGTGGTTGATGTGAAGCCCGCGTATCAATTGAAAAATCCCGTTTCTTTGCAAACCATGAAATCCGACCCCAGACTTACCAATATGGGGCTACTTCGTCAACCCAGGCTATCGGTCATCGCGCTAACAAAAGATGAATTTGATACCGTAATTTTGTTATCCAATGAGCCAGCCTAAATTGCTCATAAACACACACAAACTAAACCTCATCATCAAGAGGTTTGCGCTTCAATTGATTGAATCACATGGCGATTTTTCCCAGTCCGCCATTATCGGGTTACAACCTCGCGGAGTGAACTTGGCCAAGAAATTGGCTGATGTTATCACTGAACTCCAGCCGGAAACAACCTTGAAATATGGTGAGTTGGACCATACCTTCTTTCGAGACGATATTGGTAGAGGAGAGATTTTTATGCCCAAGAAATCCAATATCAACTTCTCCACAGAAAACCTCAATATCATTTTGTTGGATGACGTCTTGTACACGGGCAGAAGTGTAAGGGCTTCCATCGATGCGTTGATGAGTTTTGGTCGTCCGAAACAAGTAGAACTGATGGTGTTGGTAGATCGGAGATTTCAACGGGAACTGCCAATATCCCCAAATTATGTGGGCGTGGTAGTGGATTCTCGAAGTACAGGTGAGCATGTGAAAGTGGAATGGACGGAGCAGCAACAACAAGTATGGCTATTAAGTAAAAAAGAATGACAGTGAATGCACCGATAAAACACTTGTTGGGTATCAAAGGATTGAATGCCACACAAATTCAAACCATTTTTGAAACAGCAGATAATTTTAAATCACTGATCAATGGCCCGGTAAAGAAAACGCCGGCACTGCGCGACGTAACCATCGCCAATCTGTTTTTTGAAAATTCAACCCGCACGCGCGTTTCATTCGAGCTTGCCGAAAAGCGTTTGGGTGCGGATACCATCAATTTTTCGAGTTCTTCCTCCAGTGTGAAAAAAGGGGAAACCCTCATCGATACAGTCAATAATATACTATCGATGAAGGTGGATATGGTAGTGATGCGCCATCCTGCCCCTGGTGCCTGTGTGTTTTTGTCCAAGCACATCGACGCACAAATCATCAACGCCGGAGACGGTACCCACGAACATCCAACACAAGCGCTTTTGGATGCATATTCCATTAGAGAGCAATACGGTGATGTGGCTGGGAAAAAAGTGGTCATTGTCGGTGATATTTTGCACTCGAGGGTCGCCTTGAGTAATATTTATTGTTTGCAGTTGCTCGGCGCGGACGTGATGGTATGCGGACCGGCAACCCTGATACCGAAACACATCGCCTCCCTAGGGGTAAAAGTGTCGCACAATTTGGATGAAGCACTGAATTGGTGTGACGTAGCCAACATGTTAAGAATACAGCTAGAACGACAAGATCAACGGTATTTTCCTTCGCTTAAGGAGTATTCGCGTCTGTACGGATTAACCATGGATAAATTGCAACGACTGGACAAAGAAATTTGTATCATGCACCCAGGTCCAATCAACCGAGGCGTGGAAATAAGTAGTGAAGTAGCAGACAGCGATCAAAGTATTATCCTACAACAGGTTGAAAATGGAGTAGCTGTTAGGATGGCCGTACTTTTTTTGTTAGGTCAGCAAAGATTATAAGTAAACAATGACAGCAGAGAATTCGAGCAATCCCGTGTTGGTGGAAAATATCCGGGGTGAGGTAGTAGAGAGTTTTCACCGGGGTTCCTTTTGTGTGGTGAATGCATCGGGTGATGTAATATGGTCTGAGGGCGATATTGAACAAGTTTCTTTTCCGCGATCCGCGCTTAAGTATTTCCAGCACATTCCATTTTTGCTTTCGGGCGGCTTTGACAGGTGGGGATTTTCTGATAAAGAATTGGCCATTATGTGCGCATCACACAATGGGGAAGACATTCACCTCAACGTGGTGAATGAGGTTTTGTCTGCAATTTCGCTAAATTCCGCAAGTCTTAAATGTGGTGCACAACAGCCTACACTAAAAAGGGATTTTGTTGCCCTGGTGAAAGCCAATCAAGAACCCAGTTGCCTCCACAACAATTGCAGTGGAAAACATGCCGGTTTCCTAGCGCATTGTGTTAATAGTAAATTCACGATTGACGATTATTTATCGCCCAGTCATCCGCTTCACGTCGCCATTAAAGAAATCACCGCTTTATTCTATGAAACACCAATTGAAGATTTAGCTGTTGGGGTTGATGGATGCTCGGCGCCCATATTCGGAATGCCGCTGAAAAATCAAGCATTGGCCTATAAAAATTTGGTAACACCCATGACTTGGAAAGATGAGCGTTTGGACCTGGCATGCCAACGCATCGTTCGCGCGGTGACATCCTATCCCGAACTCGTAGCTGGTTCTAAACGATATTGTACCGATTTAATGAAAGTAACCCAAGGAAGAATCGTTGGGAAAACGGGTGCCGACGGCGTATACTGCTTATCTGTCCCTCACAAAAATTGGGGAATTGCCATTAAAATCGATGATGGTAAAATGGGTCCCCAATATCAAGTAGCCCAAGAGATTTTGTTGAAGTTGAATCTGTTGACACCAGAGGAAGCGCAACAACTGGAATCCCATTGGCATTGCGATAACAAAAATTTTGCCGGTAACTACGTGGGATATTCTGCCGCAATATCATTAACACCCCCAGTTAACTTAACGAACGCCTGATATGCCTTTGTTCCTGGTAGAAAGTGAAATTGCGGTAATGGACGAACGTATGGCTCGTTTAATACCTCGGCAAAGACAGTATGTTGATGATCTTTTTCAGCGAGGTGTGCTACACATGTACGCAGTGAATGAGGAAATCAATAAATGGTGGTGCACCATCGAAGCAGATACTGAATCAGATGTCATGCTAGTATTATCGGAAATGCCCATCATCGAATGGTTGAATCCCGTAGTACACGGACTCATGTTCTACAATTCCGCCGATCAAATGATTCCGCCTATTTCTCTGAATTGAGGTTACTCAATCCAACTGAAGATTTTACTCCAACGAATGCCTTTGACTTTGTACTCCATGTTGCCATTGGTTGTCAACGGTTGATTGGTTTCAGGATCGATGGACATTACCTTTTTTAAACTAAAGAAGGTAAATAGGGGTTTTCCAACAATATGATCTTCAGGCACATAACCCCAAAATCTTGAGTCCAAACTGTTGTATCGGTTGTCTCCAATCATCCAATAGTATCCCATTTTGAACGTGTAAGATTTTACCTCTGGACCGTTCCCATTGTTGGCAAAGAACTTGCCACCGCGTTGAAGAATATTGCCTTTTTCGTATTTGTTGATAGCGAGTTTGAGAAAATCCCAGTTTTGCGATGTCAAAGCAATGGTTTCACCCCGTTTGGGTAATCGCACCTCACCATAATTGTTGATGTTCCATTTTGGATGAGCAAAATCGAAAAGAGACGTATCGGCGTGGTTGTCCAATAATTGCCCGTTAAATCTCACATTTCCGGGGAACATGACTCTTTGATATCCTTCATCTATTGAATCTAAGAAAATGCTCATCACCTCGGGGTGGTTTTTGAGTTTCTCGTAATTCTCTTGCCAAGTAAACAAGTGATAGGGTATAATGTATTTGCCCGTCTTCTGCGCAGCGTCTTGTATCAATTTGGCATTGGGAGGAAAGTTGAAGTCCCCCAACTCATTTTGCTCCAAGAAATCCTCTGTAATGGGGGTTTTTAACAAAGCCAAATAACGCTTTTGTTGCTTTCCGATGCGTGGCAGTAATTTCCCGTTGATATAAATTTGTCCACCTACCAATTTGATTCGATCACCCGGGATTCCAACACATCGTTTCACGTAGTTATCTTTTTTATCGGCCGGTAGTCGCAAGCTAATGCCTTCGTCGGTCTGTTGGTAGTCCGATACGCCATCGGCATCAGCATCATCGTCGGTAGGCCAATTGAACACAATAACATCGTTGTTTTTAATTGTATACCATCCTGGCAAACGCATGTATGGCAATTCAACCAAGTCTGTGTAGGCTTTCACCCCCATGATTTGTTTGGGCGCCATTACGGGCACGGTAATCGGTGTCATGGGAATTCGCATCCCAATTTTGGCTCTACTTACCACCAAATAATCGCCGACCATGAGGTTGGATTCCATGGAGGGAGTAGGGATTTGGTATAAGTCGAAATACAAGGCACGCATTCCGCCCGCAACATAAGCGGCAAATAAAATAGCATCGCCCCATTCTCTGATTCCATCGTGTTTTGGAACATTGGCCTCTTTCCAAGTTCGATTGCCGGCAGGGCCGTAATATTTCAGCGGTTTGAAAGCCAAGAATGGAAAGTACAAGAAACTAAAAACAGTGCCGAATAATTGTTCCCAATAGCCATGCTTGCCAAAAGACCTCAAAATATCTAAGGTGATGTTGAAGCTAAACAAGATGTTTAATCCAGGTACAACCATCCCCAACATGTACCACTTGGGTCGACCCACTATTTTTATCCAATACCACCAACTCACCACTGGGATCCAAGCCATCGCGGCAGACTGTCCTGCAGCCTTGAACATTTTTGATAGCCCCACACGTGTGAGTACAAAGCAAATCACCCAAAGGATGAGAAACAGTTCTGAATTAAAACTCTGCATTGCTGATATTAGATTTCAAAGTTAAGCAAGTCACGCATACCAAACACGCCAGATTTGCCGCAAATCCATTCAGCGGCGAGTAAGGCACCACTGGCAAAACCCAAACGACTCTTGGCCTCATGTTCCAATTTTATTATATCCACCGAACTCTCAAAGGTTAAAATGTGGGTTCCGGGAACACCGGGCAGTCGCTTTGCTACAATGGGTAAAGTGCCAGATTCTATGGTATCTTGATGGTTGTCGGATATCAATTCCCAACGGTTCAAACTGTTCGACTCGCTCAATACAGTTTCGGCCAAGGTAATTGCCGTGCCACTGGGAGCGTCTTTTTTTTCGGTGTGATGAATTTCTTCGATACCAATTTCATAGGGTTGATGGTTCATGAGTCGTGTCAATCGTTTACTCATTTCAAAAAACAAATTCACTCCCAAACTAAAATTGGTTGCAGTGAATAGGGCACTCTGTTTAGCCAAACAGGAGGATTTAACTGTTTCGAAATCCTCATACCATCCCGTGGTTCCTGTAACTACCGGTATGCCGTGTTCAATGCAAGTAAGCAAATGGGGCACAGCCAGTTCCGGATTGCTAAATTCGATGGCTACATCGGCTGATTGAATGGTTTGATGATTAAAAGGATTGGTAGAATTGTATTTGGCCACGATTTCGTGTCCTTTTTCTAACGCCAATTTCTCAATGATTTGGCCCATTTTTCCGTACCCGATCAACAATATTTTCACAATACAAACCTAATGGATTTTATTGCGCAGCGCGAGTATTTGGGGCGATAAAAGTATGGATTCCTCTAAAAAAATTGCAATTTTGTAGATGAATGGGAAAGAATTGGATTTGGGCGGCCTTGGCTCTGGTTGTAATGGTCATTTTGTTGAAACTATGGTTGGTGCCCTGCTGGTATTCAAGCAATGATAAAAATGTATTGTTAAAATACGATGCACCCATTAGCAACAGTGAGTTTGATTCATTGATCGAGCAAAAAACAGGACTGTCAACCCCCATTTCCGTGGCCAAAGTGGCTACTTGGCGTGGATTGAATTTGTCGGCTGCTGGAACAACCTCCCTGGTTATCAGACCCAAAACGAGTTTATGGAGTTTGATTAAACTGTTGGTGAGATACCAACGCGAGCAAAAAATGGTAACAATCCACAGTCATTGGGACTACAACCAGTTTCTAAAGCAACTCTCATCACAATTCAATTGGTCAGCAACAGAACTCGGGGAGGAAATGATGGATCCCACCAACCACAAACGATGGAATCAACAAGCTTGGTTGTCGAAGAAGGGCTTGGACTCCTACAACTGGCAGGCCATGGCCATTCCAAATTCTTATTTATTTAAAAGTGATTCCAAACCCGCCGCAGTGTTGGATCGATTGGTGAGCGAGGCGCATGACTTTTGGACAAAAGATCGGATGCTGGCAGCTAGAGACTTGGGCTTGTCGCCAGTGGAAGTGGTGGTTTTGGCCTCCATTGTGACCAAAGAGAGCAATCACATTCCAGAATATGGGAAAATCGCGGCGACTTATAAAAACCGACTAAAAATCAACATGTTGCTACAGGCAGATCCCACCGTTGTCTTTGCGCGAGGAAAGGCGGGTAGGGTGTTACTGAGTGATACCAAAATAGAATCACCGTATAATACTTATATCCATAAAGGACTTCCCATTGGGGCGCTGTGTATTCCCAGCACAAATGCCATTGATTCTTGTTTGTTTGGGGCGGCGTATCCGTTCTTGTATTTCTGTGCCAAATCTGATTTGACTCCCCAACACGATTTTGCAGTGACACTATCAGAACACAACAAAAACGCCCAGCGTTACCACCGGGCGTTAAATGAATATCAGCGAAATAAACGCCGTTAAATTAATTCTTAACAAACTGCAAGTGCACTGTCTTGCCTTGATTGTTACGGGCAATCACAAAATACTGTCCAGGAGAAAGGGCTGAAACCTTGATAGAAGTGGCTGATTCCTTATTGAGGATGTTTTTTCCTTCCAAGTTTACAATCTGCACATGATTGAGTTCTTCCGAGAAATTAATCATATCCGTACTTGGATTTGGGTATACTTTGATCACCGCTTTTGTTTCATTCTTCACGGCGGATACAGGGGCTGTTAAAACCAAAGAAGTTTTTACAACCTGGTCACCGTTATCGTTGTTGTTGGCATTTGAAACAACGCCTGCTGCATATATTGTCACGTTGCCAACCGCCGCCGTGGGAGCTGTCCAATCAAAATACCATACACCCAAACCAGGTGTGTTGTGACTAGCAATGGTTCTGGTACCAGATGCGTAAGTTGTAGAACCCGTGCTTGGATTGTTCATGGTACCTACACCCTTGTTTGAAGCATCCAAAACAGTAGCATGGAATCCTTTCCGCAAGGAAGTTCCACCCATTTTGATACCGATTGTGTATTTTTTACCGGGTTCATAAGCCGTAACCGTTTTTGTACTTGCCACATCTACAGCGGTAATGACGATATCACCACCCAAAGCAGCTGTGCCACCGTGACATCCACTGCACGTTCCAGATGATCCAGGAGCACCAGAACGGTCTCCACCGGGTCCGCTGGCGTTAGATAATACAGCCGTAGCCACCAATGAGATAGTCAATGTTAAAAGGCCAAATCGAAAGTGTTTTTTATTCATAAAATTGTTGACACAAATGTAGCAATCTGCCGAAGGAAAAAAAGTCAATTTTTCCATATCAAAAGAACAAAACCCTCATTCGCTTGTATTAGATTTGCAAAAGAGATGAATACGCCAAACGATTACCTGCCCATATTGATACAAATTGGTGTAGCTGTGGGCTTTGTGGCATTGACATTGGGAATTTCTCACTTGTTGGGACCCAATCGTAAAACGGCCAAGAGGGAAGACAACTTTGAGTGTGGAATTGAGAATCAAGGAAATGCTCGCTTTCCCGTTTCTGTAAAGTATTTCCTGTCAGCCATTTTGTTTGTTCTTTTCGATGTGGAGGTGATTTTCTTCTACCCCTACGCGGTGAACTTCAAAGAAATGGGTTGGGAAGGATTCGGCGCAGTTGTGGCCTTCGTGGGTTTCTTCCTGTTGGGATTCATCTATGTTTGGAAACGCGGTGCCCTTGAGTGGGAAAAATAAAATAAGTCATGGTAAAAACTGTTGATGCACCTGAAGGCATTGAAGGACAAGGTTTCTTCGCTACTTCATTGGATAAAGTTATTGGTATTGCAAGGTCCAACTCCATTTGGCCATTGCCTTTTGCCACCTCTTGCTGTGGAATTGAATTCATGGCTACCATGGGCGCAAACTATGATTTGGCGCGATTTGGTTCTGAGCGATTGGCCTTTACGCCCCGACAAACGGACTTGTTGATGGTTATGGGGACCATTTCAAAAAAGATGGCTCCGGTTCTAAAACAAGTGTACGATCAAATGGCGGAACCCAAATGGGTATTGTCTGTAGGAGCCTGTGCTTGTTCAGGAGGAATATTTGATACGTATAGCGTTTTGCAAGGAATTGACAAAGTGATTCCAGTAGACGTGTATGTCCCTGGATGTCCGCCAAGACCGGAACAAATCATTGAAGGGTTGATGAAAATTCAGGAGCTCGCGAAAAACGAGAGTTTACGTCGACGCGATAGCGATGAATACAAAAAGATGTTGGAAAGCTATAACATTCAATCAGCAGAGCAATAACCATGGACAATCAATTGTTGTTAACACACATAACTTCCATCATGGGTGCAGAACCCCAAGCGGAAATCGACAATTACGGAATGTTGAACGTGGCTGTCTCTGCAGACGCTTTGATTGGTCTGGTGGAAGGGCTGAAAAGTCAGCAAGGGTTTATTTATCTCACCGACATTTGCGGAGCACACTATCCTGAGCGGGTTGGTGGCGAATTTGAAGTTGTATACCATCTTCACAATCTGGTGGCCAACCAACGCGTGAGAATCAAAGTCGCTCTTTCAGAATCAGCGTTGACAGTGCCAACCTTAACTGGTTTATACGCAGGGGCCAATTGGATGGAAAGAGAGACCTTCGATTTCTACGGTATTCAATTCGATGGACATCCCGATTTACGTCGCATATTGAACATGGACGATATGGATTATCATCCTTTGAGAAAACAATATGCGTTGGAGGATGAAACCCGCACAGATAAAAACGATACATTCTTTGGAAGATGAGCGAAATAACGATTAAAAATACGGGTCAGATCATCTCAACCGAGACCATTGATGGCGATATCGCTACGCTAAACCTAGGTCCAACACACCCTGCAACACATGGTATTTTTCAAAATATCTTGAAAGTTGATGGTGAGAGAATCTTGAGTGCGGAACCCACCATTGGATACATTCACAGAGCCTTCGAAAAGTTGGCTGAACGCCGTCCTTACAACCAAATTACACCCATCACAGACCGGTTGAATTATTGTTCATCGCCCATCAACAACCTTGGTTGGCACATGACAGTAGAAAAATTGGCGGGTATTGAGGTGCCAAAGCGGGTCGATTACATGCGTGTTATCGTGATGGAATTGGCTCGAATTGCTGACCATTTGGTGTGTAACTCAGTCATTGGTGTGGACACAGGTGCCTTAACTGGCTTTACCTACATGTTCCAAGAACGTGAGAAAATTTATGAATTGTACGAAGAAATCTGTGGCGCCAGACTTACTACCAATGTAGGAAGAATTGGCGGGTTTGAGCGTGATTTCAGTGCTACCTTTCATGCCAAGTTGAATAAGTTTTTGGAAGAGTTCCCTGTGAACTTTGAAGAGTTTGATCGCTTGCTGACAAGAAACCGCATTTTTATGGACCGTGTAATTGGTGCAGGTCCCATCACAGCCGAAAGGGCACTGGAATACAGTTTTTCAGGTCCTAACCTTCGCGCAGCGGGTGTTGATTACGACGTACGTGTGATGAACCCATACAGTAGCTATCAAGATTTCGATTTCGACATTCCTGTGGGAAAAGACGGCGATACGTATGATCGTTTCGTTATGCGTCAAGAAGAAATTCGTCAAAGTGTAAAAATCATCCGTCAAGCCCTGGAAAAGATGCCTGCGGGTGATTTCCACGCGAATGTTCCAGAATTCTATTTACCGCCCAAAGAAGAAGTGTATCGCAGCATGGAATCGTTGATTTACCATTTCAAAATTGTCATGGGTGAAACAGCGATACCCGCCGGTGAGGTGTATCATGCGGTTGAGGGTGGAAATGGTGAGTTGGGCTATTATTTGGTGAGCGATGGGGGTAGAACGCCTTACCGACTGCACTTTAGAAGACCTTGTTTTATTTATTATCAAGCCTACCCAGAAATGATTGTTGATTCAGTTCTCAGCGATGCCATCCTTACGATGAGTAGTATGAACGTGATTGCTGGTGAGTTAGATGCCTAATTGTATATTATTGTGAGTCAAGAAAATATTCAATTCCCAGAGCCTTTACTACAGGAAGTTGCAAGACAAATTGCAAAATTTCCAGAAGGCAAACAGAAAAGTGCATTGTTGAGTGTTTTGCACCTTGCGCAAGCGCATTTCGGTTATTTGAGCGAGCCCGTGATGGATTACGTGGCTCGATTGCTGCATTTATTACCGATTGAAGTCTATGAGGTGGCAACGTTTTACTCCATGTACGACACCAAACCCGTGGGAAAAGTCAAACTGGAAGTATGCAGAACTGGTCCGTGCATGATTGAGGGCGCTGAGAAAATCGTTGCTTACATAGAAAATAAATTGGGCATCAAAGACGGTGAAACAACAGCGGATGGCATTTTTACGTTAAAAACAGTGGAATGTTTGGGCGCTTGTGGGTACGCTCCCATGTTGCAAGCTGGTGAAAAATTCCACGAACACCTCACCGAGGCCAAAGTGGATGAGTTAATTGAACAATATCGCAAGAATCCAAACGCCAATTATTTGGGATTAGAAAATCATGGATCGTAAATTACTGTTAGAACACGTTGGTGTCGAAGGGATTAACACCCACGATGTATACCGCAAACACGGTGGATACAAAGCGGTTGAAAAAGCGCTGAAAAGTATGTCACCCGATGACATTGTGGAAGAGGTGAAAAAATCTGGACTGCGTGGCAGGGGTGGAGCTGGGTTCCCTACAGGGATGAAATGGAGCTTCATCGCCAAGCCAGAAGGTGTGCCTCGCCATTTATTGTGCAATGCCGATGAAAGTGAGCCTGGGACATTCAAAGACCGATATTTGATGGAAAAAATCCCCCATCTTTTGATTGAGGGAATGATTTTATCCTCCTATGCCTTGGGTTGCAACCAATCATACATTTACATCCGTGGTGAGTATATGTATGTCCTGCAAATTTTGGAAAAAGCCATCGCGGAAGCCTATGCGAACGGATGGTTGGGAAAAAATATCAAAGGCAGCGGATTTGACTTGGATTTAGCCGTAAGTACCGGCGCTGGTGCCTACATCTGTGGTGAAGAAACGGCATTGATTGAGAGTTTGGAAGGCAAACGTGGAAACCCAAGAATAAAACCTCCTTTCCCTGCGGTGAAAGGGCTGTGGGACCGTCCAACGGTGGTTAACAACGTGGAAACCATCGCGGCAGTAGTTCCCATCGTGAATGAAGGCGGAGATGCCTATGCACAAATTGGTATCGGTCGCAGTACAGGGACCAAGTTAATAAGTGCTTCAGGTAACGTAAATAATCCAGGGGTATATGAAATCACCTTGGGTTTGTCCGTTGAAGAATTTATCTACAGTGATAAGTACCTAGGTGGAATTAAAAACGGTAAGAAGCTCAAGGCTTGTGTGCCCGGAGGTTCTTCTGTACCCATCTTGCCCCATTATTTGGTGTGTAAAACAGCCGCGGGTGAGGATCGACTCATGACCTACGAAAGTTTGGCCGATGGGGGTTTCGCTACCGGAAGTATGTTGGGTTCAGGTGGTTTCATTGTGTATGATGAAGATCAATGTATCGTAAGAAATACATGGAACTTTAGTCGTTTCTATCACCATGAAAGTTGTGGACAGTGTAGTCCTTGTCGTGAAGGAACCGGCTGGATGGAAAAAGTATTGCATCGCCTCGAATATGGACACGGAAAGATGGAAGACATTGATCTGTTGTGGGACATTCAACGAAAAATTGAAGGTAATACCATTTGTCCACTCGGGGATGCGGCAGCCTGGCCAGTAGCGGCAGCCATTCGACATTTCCGCGAAGAATTTGAATGGCACGTGAAAGAACCCAAACTTTGTATGACCAAGAATTATGGCTTGGTTACTGAAAAAACATTTGAGACAGTTAACGGATAATTATGTCAGAAACAAATCCAAAATTTACGGTAACCATTGATGGACATTCGGTTCAAGTGGATCCGGGTACCACCATTTTGAATGCGGCACGCATGATTGGTGGCGATGCGGTACCACCGGCGATGTGTTACTATAGCAGTTTGAAAGGGAGTGGGGGTAAATGTCGTACCTGTTTGGTAGAAGTGAGCAAAGGATCTGAAAAAGATCCACGCCCTATGCCCAAGTTGGTTGCGAGCTGTTCCACCACCGTGATGGATGGTATGGAAGTGAAAAACAAATCCAGTGAGAAGGTAATTGATGCCCGTGCTGGCGTTGTTGAAATGTTGCTCATTAACCACCCATTAGACTGTCCCGTATGTGACCAAGCTGGAGAATGCCACTTGCAAGATTTGGCCTATGAGCATGGCAAAAGCAATACCCGTTACGAATTCGAACGTCGTACTTTCGACAAAGTAGATATTGGTGAATACATCAAACTTCACATGACGCGTTGTATTCTTTGCTACCGTTGTGTATATACCGCCAATCAGCTGACTGAACAGCGTGAACATGGCGTCTTGAAACGTGGTGATGCCGCTGAAATCGGTACTTACATCGAAAAGAGTCTGAAAAACGAATTCATTGGAAACGTCATCGATGTTTGTCCCGTGGGTGCTTTAACTGATAAAACTTTCCGATTCCGGTCTCGTGTTTGGTACACCAAGCCGATGGATGCTCATCGCGAATGCAAATGTTGCTCTGGTAAAGCGGTTGTTTGGATGATTGGTGATGAAATAGCCCGCGTAACTGCGAGAAAAGACCAATATGGTGAGGTAAAAGAATTTATCTGCAACGAATGTCGCTTCGAAAAGAAAGACAAAGCCGATTGGACCATTGAAGGTCCCCGTCATATCGATCGTTCTTCGGTTATTTCTGCCAACCATTATGAGGTAGATGCCCCAGAACATACCCCATTGTTAAACAAAGCCTAAACCATGGATAGTGCATTATTTTTAGAAAAATTGATTCTGATTGTTGTAATCCTCGCGATTACTTTGGTGATGGCCTTGTACTTTACTTTTGGTGAGCGCAAAATTGCTGCGTTTTTCCAAGATCGATTGGGCCCAAACCGAGTAGGTCCTTTCGGATTATTGCAACCCTTTGCTGATGGCGGAAAACTCCTGTTCAAAGAGGAAATCATTCCCAAAAATGCAGAAAAATGGCTTTTCATTTTAGGTCCAGGGATTGCCATGATTGTAGCAACCATTACCAGTGCCGTTATTCCATGGGGTACATCCTTGCCCATCTTCGGTAGGAATGTTCAATTGCAGGTGGCGGATGTAAACATCGGCGTGTTGTATATCATGGGTATTGTAAGTATCGGTGTATATGGCATCATGATTGGTGGTTGGGCTTCCAATAACAAGTATTCTCTGTACGGTGCGATTCGTGCCAGTGCGCAGATGATCAGTTATGAATTGAGTATGGGCTTGGCGTTGATCGCTGTTGTGATGATGAGTGGTACCTTGAGTCTGCGTGAAATGGTAGAGCAACAAGCGGGTTTAAATTGGAATGTTTGGTATCAACCCCTCGGATTTATTTTGTTCCTTACCTGTGCATTGGCGGAATGTAATCGTGCTCCGTTTGACTTGGCAGAATGCGAAACGGAATTAATTGGTGGATACCATGTAGAATACTCATCCATGAAGTTGGGATTCTATTTGTTCTCAGAATACATCAACATGTTTATCTCCAGTGCCGTCATGGCCTGTGTTTACTTTGGTGGATACAATTTCCCCGGTATGCACTTGATTTCTGACCCGATGATCCTGGGTCTAGCACAAGTGGCCGTGATGTTTGCAAAGATTTTCTTCTTTGTGTTTCTGTTTATGTGGATTCGTTGGACTTTACCCCGTTTCAGATACGACCAGTTGATGCGTTTGGGCTGGAAAGCCATGATTCCTTTGGCTTTGTTGAATATGTTGGCTACCGGTGCGGTATCTCTTTTCAACACCCACGGATTCTAATAAAATCAACCGAATTGAATACGATAAAAGAGGGAAGAAATTCCCTCTTTTTTTATGCTTGCATGAAATGTTCTTGAACGCGTTCCATTTTAATGCCGCGACTGCCTTTTATAAAGGCGTATTTTGTGTCGATAGGATGGGTGTCTAGCCAAGCCAATAGAGATTCCATCGTTTCAAAGCGATAAGGGTGTTCTGGGCAGGCTGCACAGAACTCAGGCCCCACCAAATAGGTAGATTTCTGCAGGTTTAATTCACGACACAGGTTGAAAATGGCCTTGTGTTCATCGTGTGCATGTTCTCCCAATTCCAACATGTCTCCAAGAAAAAAGGACTTACTGCCTGAAATTGTGGCAAAACTTTGAATCGCGGCCGACATAGAACTGGGGTTGGCATTGTAAGCATCTAAAAAGAGCTGCGTATTTCCGATGGTTTTCCATTCGCTCCGGTTGTTGGTGGGTTTATAGGTACAAGCCAAATCCATCGCTTGGCGTGGTTCCATTCCGATTGTTTGGGCCACCGCAGCGCCAAAAAGCAAATTGTAAGCATTGTATTTACCACTGAGTGGTGAGGTGTACTGTCCTTGCGATATTCCATTCACAAAGAACTCAAAGGCCAATTCCGGCATTTCCTGTTTGACACAGGCGTAGAGATTCGCAGCGGGGTTTTCCAGCGAAAGTGTGATAGTTTTGGATAGTCTTTTCGACATTGAAGCCAGCCATGGGTCGTCGAGGTTGACAATCGCTAAGGCGTTGTGTTTGATGACACTGGCAAAGACCTCGCTCTCTTCTTTGGCAATGGCTTCGATGCTGCCAAATCCTTCCAAATGCTCTTTGCCGATGTTGGTGATCAAGCCAATATCGGTATGGATTAAATCACAAAGAACGCCCATTTCTCCGGGGTGATTGGTGCCCATTTCAACAACGGCATAGCGATGTTCTGGACGCAAACTCAGGAGCGTGAGTGGCACACCGATGTGATTGTTCCAGTTGCCTGGGGTGGCTAAAGTGGCTGCCACTCCCTCTAAAATGGTTCGGGTGACTTCCTTTGTGGTTGTTTTGCCGTTGCTTCCACCAACCATGATTTTGGTAGCGGGCATTTCTTTGGCGTGTTTCTTGGCGAGCTGTTGTATAGCAAGGGTTGTGTCTTCAACCCAAATAAAGCGAGGGTCGTTTTGAAAAGTCTCATGATCCACAATCACGGCGCGGGCTCCAAGTTTTAGCGCTTCTTCGGCAAAGGCATTCCCGTCGAACTTTTCTCCCCGAATACAAAAAAATACATCACCGGATTTTAATGCCCGAGAATCCGTACATATTTGATACTGAGAAGCAACAAAATGCCCATAAATTGCATCTATCACACCGGAAATCATCATAATTCAAACCTAGTTGAAATTTATGAAATCCCTAAAACAAGAAATCCCCAAACAAGAAAATGTCTAATTCTCATTGTATATTTACCCATATGCTGAAAAAACACATACTGTTATTGTTTGCTTGTATAGGAACTTCGGGCGCATTTGCGCAGTTCAATTACAGGTTGAATACCACTGGGTTTAGGGTGTTTGATGGCAATTTTGAAATAGAAAGTCCATTTTGGGGAGGATTCAATTCACCACAATTTCAACCATTCGACCTCAATGGGGATAAACAGATGGACGTCATTGTATTTGACCGATATGATTCCAAGATTCTGCCTTTCGTTCGTCAAAGCAACGATGTCTTTCAATACGCTCCAGAATATACGGCAAGGCTTCCCAAAGGATTGTACTACTACAAAACGGCGGATTTAAACTCCGATGGCGAAATGGATATTTTTACTTTATCGGAGAGCAGCAATATGCTCATTTACATCAATCGAACCACGCCGGGAACGAACAATCTAAAGTTTCAGTATCTGGGGCCTTGGTACTACCGAAATCAATACGATTCAACGCAGCCCATTCAATACAATCCCCTCAGTTTTTCCAAGTTCGACATGCCTGAAATCTCCGATATTGATGGGGATGGGGATTTGGATATATTGTCGTACGATCAAGGCAATTACACCTACCGATTGTTCAAAGACGTTCGGGCCGAAAAAGGATGGAATCGAGACACGTTTGAATTTCAAATCATGGACGTTTGTTTTGGGTATTTCAATGAGGGATTTGACAATTCTATTGCTTTGGGTGAATGTCCTTATAAAGACAAACTAAAGCCCAGACATACTGGTGGAGCGTCTTGTTTCATGTATGACTCCGATGCTGATGGTGACAAGGAATTGGTGATTTCTAATATCGGGTTTCCGCGATTTACTTTCTTGAAGAATGGAAAATCACAGGCCAAGTCATACTATGATACCATGATTGCGGTGGATACGATTTTTCCGCAAAATACAGTGGCAGCCAATCAAATGACATTCCCGGCCGGGTATTATCTGGACATTTCCGGGGATGGCGTTCAAGATTTGGTGATTGCTCCAAATAATTTCACAGACGTGAAAGAAACCCAACAGGTATGGTATTACAAGAACAAAGGACAATTTAATAAACCCGTCTTTGAGTTAGTGAAAACCAACTTGTTTTCTGAAAAAACCCTGGATTTAGGCGCGCGAAGCGCGCCGGTTTTCGTAGACATTGACGCCGACGGGGATCAAGATTTATTGGTGGCTTCCAATGGTGATTTTGCCCTTACACATGGAATTGCGGACCCCTTGTGTTTGTTTAAAAACACAGGTACAAACAAAGCGCCCAAGTTTGAATTGGCAGACAAAGATTACCTTAAGTTTTCGCAATACAAATTCCGACATGCGATTCCCAATGTAGGGGATGTAGATGGGGATGGAGACCTGGATTTGTTGGTTGGAACGCTGAAAGGAAAGTTGGCCTACTTTACCAATACTGCTGGGGCTGGTAAACCCATTACTTGGAGTTTTGTTGATTCCAACTTCTTGGGAAAACAGCCCAACTTTGACGAATCAAATGCATCTCCATGTCTATTTGACCACAACAAAGATGGGAAGATGGATATTTTGGTTGGGTACTACAACGGACGTATTTCTTTGTTTGAGTGCACTTCTTTGAGTCCATTGACCTATATCGAAAAGACAAAAAATGCTTGGGGTGCTAGAGGCAATGAATGGCGAAGTGATGTTTTCCCACAAGAATGGAAAGCATTTGGGTATGCATCCCCCCGTATATATGACATCAATGGAGATGGAAAAAGTGAGATGATCGTGGGAACGGCCTACGGATATAGCAGATTGTATCCCATAGACGGACACCCTTACACAGATTCATTGTTCGCCGATACCTCTTGGTTTTATGAAAAGAAATTTTCTGATTCCGTTTTGCCAACCATGGGTTCTAGAATCATTCCCGCCTTTGCTGAACTTACCGGTGATTCATTGATGGAAGTGGTATTTGGATTGGGTAGAGGTGGATTGCAATGGGCGAGTTCATTGAATGCGACCAAGCCATTGATTGGTACAAAAACCATGAGTTCATTGGGCATGAAACTGTATCCCAATCCCACAAAATCTTTGGTGAATATTTCTCGGGGTGAAGGTACAAGAGGTGAAATTCAATTGACCATCTCAAACCTTCAACAAGAATTGGTCTATAAAACCATGCTGCAATCCAATGAAAAGGGCGTTGGAATTCCAATCAGTGATTGGTCGGCCGGCATCTATTGGGTCAATGTATTAGACGAAGAGGGTAGAACCACCCACCTGAAGTTCATTAAATTGCCCTAATCAGAGTGTCTCCAATGGAGTACTTCAGCGTGCAATGATCTGCCCATTCATCTTCCCGATTCGATGCGATAATCAAAGCCCTAGAACCCAAAAAGTCTGTCAACAGCCATTGATATAGTTCGTTACCGGCCTTATCTAAGTTGGTTAATGGCTCGTCCAGAATCACCAAAGGTTGGCGGCCTAACAACGCCGCACATAGTTTCACCCGCTGCTTCATGCCCGATGAAAACGTCAGTATTTGCTTGGTACGCGTGGTTTGACTAAATCCACAGAGATCTAAAATCACATCCATCGATACTCGAGGTTGGAACCCTTTGATCTTACCGTGAAATTCAAACCATTCAGAAAGGGTAAATTCCTCCGGCAATTCCATTCCGGGGGATGCCAAGGCAATGAATTCATGCCACCGTGACTGCGAAAGTGCTTTTCCTTGACCATCATGCCAGGAAATCTCTCCTTCAGTAGGATCCGTTTGTCCCGCTAACATCAAGGTAAAGGTAGATTTCCCAGCACCATTGGCGCCCAAAACTGCCAATCTAAGAGCCGTTTGATCCTCTTGTTGAATGGGAATGTGTAGATGAATGCCCCGGAACAACCAGGAACGATGGTAGTTTTTTCCGCAATTATCGAGTGTGATATACATCGTTATTTAGCGATGTATCCTTTCATGATGCCGCGATCAGATTCTTTGATAAATTGAAGGATTTCATCTCTTTCTGTTGTAGGGGAGAATTCTGTTTCAATTATTTTTATCGCCTTGGCAGTATTGTAACCTTTCACGAACAAAGTCCGATAGATATCCTGAATTTCCGTGATTTTCTCCGTGGAAAAATCGCGTCGACGCAAACCAACACTGTTAACACCCTCATAACTCAACGGTTCGCGAGCGGCTTTGGTGTAGGGGGGTACATCTTTTCTCACCAGCGAACCTCCACTTATCATGGCATGGCGGCCAATTTTTACAAACTGATGCACCAGCGCAGCACCGCCCAAAATAGCCCATTCTCCTACGGTAACATGTCCTGCAACCTGCACGCTGTTGGCCAATATGCAGTAATCTTCAACAACTACATCGTGTGCCAAGTGAACATAGGCCATGAGTAAGACGTTGTTTCCCACTTTGGTTACGCCAGACGCTTTCGTGCCTTTGTTAATCGTGACATATTCCCGGATTGTGGTGTTATCACCAATTACGGTAAGGGTTTCTTCGCCATCAAATTTCAGATCTTGTGGAATCGCACCGATGGAGGCGCCGGGGAAAATCCGACATCCTTTTCCGATGCGTGTGCCCTTGAATATTGTGGCTCCCGACATTACATGAGAACCTTCGCCAATTTCAACATCCGCGTGAATGGTGACAAATGGATCAATAATGACGTGGTCTGAAATCTTTGCGGACGGGTGTACGTAGGCTAATGGTTGAATCATGTTGGGGTGTTTATTTCAATCCTGGAAGTGCGAATTACGAGATTTTTACGATTTGGGCCATCATTTCTGATTCACATACCAATTTTTCTCCAACCCAAGCGCGTCCTTTCATCATGCACAATCCACGACGTACAGGCTCCATCAGTTCTAATTTCATGATCATGGTATCGCCGGGCACGACCTTGTCTTTGAATTTCGCATTGTCAATTTTCAGAAAATACGTACCGTAGTTTTCGGGATCCTCAACCGTGCTCAATACCAAAATGCCTCCACATTGAGCCATCGCCTCAAGTTGAAGTACTCCCGGCATAATCGGATCTCCCGGGAAGTGACCATTGAAAAAGGGCTGATCATAGGTGATGTTTTTAATTCCCACTACCGATGTCTCCGTTTTAGCAATGATTTTATCAACCAGCAAGAAGGGATGCGCATGCGGCAACATCTTCATCACATCTTTGGTGGCATACAAGGGTTTCTCATTGGGATTGTAATAGGGAACACCATCTTGTTTTCTACGCAGTTCTTTCTTCATCACTTGTTTGATTTTTTTGGCAAAAGCTACATTGCTTGCATGTCCGGGCCTGGCTGCCATGATTTGTCCTTTGATGGGCATCCCCACCAATGCCAAATCACCGATCATGTCCAACAATTTATGTCGCGCCGGCTCATTTTGGAATCTCAAATCCAAGTTGTTCAATATGCCATGTTGGGTAACTTCCACTTTGGGTTTGTTGAACACATTCGCCAAACGATCCAATTCCGCCTGCTCAACATCTCGATCCACTACAACAATGGCATTGTTTAAATCGCCACCCTTAATTAAGTTGTTATTCAAAAGATACTCCAACTCATGAAGAAAGCAAAAGGTTCTGCAAGGGCTGATCTCTTTCTTAAACTCCGACATGTTGGTAATAGCTGCATGCTGACTTCCAAGAACAGGAGAATTGTAATCAACCATCACCGTTAATCGGTAATCGTTCACCGGCATGGCGATGATTTCTACTTTGTTTTCTTCATCCGTAAAATTGATGTTGTATGGAATTTCGAAATATTCCCGTTCAGCCTCCAATTCAACCAATTCACTGGCTTCGATCACCTCTACGAAAGGACGACTACTTCCGTCCATGATGGGCATTTCTGGACCGTCGATGTCGATCAGAACATTGTCCACCTCCAAGCCTACCAAGGCGGCCAACACATGTTCTACAGTTGACACCGAAGCCCCGTTTTTAGTCAGTGTGGTACCCCGAGATGTATCGGTAACCAAATCGCAATCGGCTTCAATGATGGGAGAGCCTTCCAAATCAGTTCTACGGAACTTGTAACCGTGATTTTCAGGGGCTGGGTTCAATGTTAAATTCACATTGGCTCCTGTATGCAGTCCAACGCCCGAAATGTGAATGGGCGACTTCAATGTTGTTTGTTTTGGATTAAGTTGATTCATGAATTATTCTCCTGATTTTAAACGCGCAATTTCTTCTTTGATGAGGGTTATTTCTTTAACTAATTCCGGAATACGCCGGGTACTTGCAACTGATTTTAAATAGGTTCTCACATCTGTAGCCGGAGTTCCAGTGAGTTTCTGGTGTGATTCGGTCACGTTACCCGTGATGCCACCTTGTCCGCCAACGCTGGTGTGCGGTGCAATGGTCAAATGACCCGCAACGCCCGTTTGTCCGCCAAATTGTGAATAAGCGCCCACCTTGGTGCTTCCAGCTATGCCAGTCTGCGCTGCCAAAACAGTATGTTCTCCAACTTCTACATTGTGTGCGATTTGCACTAAGTTATCGAGTTTGGTTCCAGTTCTGATGACTGTGCTTCCCATCGTGGCCCGGTCAATGCTACAGTTACTTCCAATTTCAACCCAGTCCTCCAATATTACATTGCCAATTTGCGGAATTTTCATGTATTTACCGTTGACTGGGGCAAAGCCAAAACCATCACCGCCGATGACACTGCCAGCCTGGATAATACAGTGATTTCCAATGATGCAATCCGCGTAAACGACTACATTGGGATAGAGCAGGGTATTGGCACCCACAACTACATTTCGGCCAACATATACCCCTGGATATATGATACAGTTATCCCCAATGACAGCGCCTTCTTCTATGTAGGCTGTTGCTGCAATGTGTATGTGTTCACCCAGTTTAACCGTTGGGTGCACGTTTGTTGATTCAATACCCGTTCTATGAACATTGGGATTGAAATGATTTGTGAGTACTGTACAAAAAGCGAAGTAGGGATTGGGATGTTCAATCAATACAGCCGACACCGATTGTTGCGGTTTAAAGCCAAGCGGAACAATAACAGCTCCACACTGGGTTTGATATAATGACTGCTCATATTTCGGATTTGAGAAAAACCCCAATGAGTGCGCACCACCTTCTTCCAATTTGGCCGCATTATCAATCACCACATCCGCTTGATTGGGGGTGATATGGCCACCAATTTCTTTCGCTATGAGTGTGGTAGTTAAGATCATTTATGGATGCAAAATAACACCAAACCGACAAAACACCCATGGTTTGGGCATAGAAACCCACAAATCGTGGATGAAAATCGCACAATTGCGTCGAGATTCAATTTTTCTTTCTATTTTGGCCGATAGATATTTAACGATTGAACCAATGAATGTAAAAGAAGAACAAATGTATTCCGACAAATCACATCCCAAAGGGCTGTATGTTTTGTTTGTGACCGAAATGTGGGAGCGCTTTAGCTATTATGGTATGAGGGCGCTGTTCGTGTTGTTTATGACCAAAGCTTTGTTATTTGATAAAGCCTTGGGATCTGAAATTTACGGTAGTTACACAGGGTTGGTCTACTTAACACCTTTGTTGGGTGGATATATGGCGGATCGTTATTGGGGTAACAGAAAATCCATTATTATCGGTGGAATCTTGATGGCCATTGGTCAGTTGTTCATGTTCTTCGCAGGTACCTACTACCAAGAGGTAAACATAGCCGCTCCTTTGATGTTCACAGGCCTCGGTTTCTTGATCATTGGTAATGGATTCTTTAAACCCAACATTTCAACGATGGTAGGCCAGTTGTATCCAGCCGGTGATAAACGCGTGGATTCGGCCTTTACGATTTTCTACATGGGTATCAACTTGGGCGCTTTCATAGCACCATTGCTTTGTGGTTACTTGGGTGATACCGGTAATGCGGCTGATTTCCGTTGGGGCTTTATGGCGGCGTGTTTGGGCATGTGTGTGAGTTTGATTTTGTTCATCACGTTGAAAAACAAATACATCGTAACGCCTGAAGGAGAACAAATTGGTGAAAAACCGAATTCGGCCAGAGAAGTGAAAACCAATACAGAAGCCGCACCCGTGAACTACACGGCCATGGGGATTTGGGTTGTTATATTTGGTGCGTTATTGTATCTGTTCCGATTCCAAGCCGAAATGGATTGGATTGGTTCATTTATTTTCGCCCTCACCATTGCAGCTCCGGGATACATCATCACGGATCCCACGTTAACCAAAGTAGAACGTCAGCGTATTTGGGTGATTTACATTGCGGCATTCTTCGTGATCTTTTTCTGGGCGGCTTTCGAACAAGCCGGTGCATCATTGACCTATTTCGCCGAAGAACAAACCAACAGAGAACTTTTCGGAGAAACCATTCCAACTTCTTACTTCCAGAGTATCAACGCCGTTGCGATTGTAATATTCGCTCCTTTGTTCGTTTGGTTGTGGGGTTGGTTGGGTAAGAAGAACATGGAACCCGCGTCGCCTTTCAAACAAGCTTTGGGCTTATTCCTGTTGGCGATGGGCTATTTGGTGATTGCTTTCGGTGTTAAAGGAATTGACCCAAGCACGAAATTGAGCATGGTATGGTTGGTATCATTGTATACGATTCACACGTTTGGTGAATTGTGCTTGTCTCCAATTGGACTTTCGATGGTGAACAAATTGGCGCCTGTTAAATTGGCTTCTTTGTTGATGGGTGTGTGGTTCTTGTCAACCGCTGCGGCCAACAAATTTGCGGGTACTTTGAGTGCTCTATATCCCGAAGAAGTAAAAATGGAGAAGCGTTATTCTGCAAAAGCCGATGCTTCCGTCATGGCGGCATTCAACAGCAATACATTGGATACCAACGTGTGGAAAGCAGATCCTAAAGGGACCTATGCCTTGAATACAGCTTCGGTAAAAACGGTGAAAGCCGCCGATACCAAAACCGATTCAGTGGTTGCTTTGACATTAAACAACGCTGCAATGGCTGAGGGTGAAAAACACACCTGTGATTCAACTTGTATGTCGAGCGGGAAATGCCCCATGCATACAACAGTAAAATCTAACATTTCTGTATTTCACTTGAAAGTAATCAAATCCAACAACAAGTACTTTGATCGTGCTTTGTTGTTGAATGACACCACTTTGGTTACGCATGATTCAGTTGACGTGGTAACCAATGTTGATGGTGTGAAGAAAGCATCCAAAGAAGAGCGTTTACAGACTTGGAATTTGAAGCCTGAAAAGCCCACCTTCTTCGTGAAGATTGAAACATTGTATGATTTCTTCATGCTGTTTGTTTTCATGGCGGGTGCCGCATCCGTGGTTTTGTTTTTCCTGAGCGGACGCTTATTGAAGATGATGAATGGTGTGAGATAATCGCTCGCAGCAAAACATAAAAGAAAAGGCGGCCCTTGGCCGCCTTTTCTTTTATGGTCATTACTAAAATCTAAGATATTTCGATCCCCAGCCCACTGAAATTAAGGCATTGATAACGGGAACATTATGTTGTACTTTAATTTTCCTTGGTCAACGAAGACAATAAATCGCCCACAACAAATGTGCTTCCACCCACATAAATGATATCGTTTTCTTCTGCCGCTATCTTGGCCGCTTCGTAAGCTCTGAGAACCGAATCGTAAGTATGGCCAACCAAACCCATTTCCAGCGCTTCGTCCCTTAACAACGCAGCATCAAAACCGCGAAAAACACTGGGCTTGCAAAAGTAATAGGTAGCGTTAGTAGGCAATAGCCCCAATATTTTTTTTCGGTCTTTGTCGCTCACCATACCCCACACAAGGTGTAATTTCGCTCCTGAAGGTTGTTCATTTATACGACGGATTAGCTGTAACATGGTAGCCACTACACCGGGTTCATTGTGTGCGGTATCTGCAACAATCAAGGGAGAAGATTGTAACAGTTCCCATCGACCCCTCAATCCCGTGTAACGCGCAATATTAAACAATCCATCCAATACCTTGGACCTTTTGATGGGAATCCACAAATCTTTCAACGCCTCAAGGGCACAGGTAAATGTTTGCAAGTTTTCTCGCTGATAGTCCCCATGAAGGCTCAATGACTTACTCAAACCAATGTCAACGGGCAGGTCCTCATACACGCGAGCTTGACGCTGTTGGGCAATGGCGAGTATGGTAGAATGCGGCTCTTCCGACATAGGTCCTAAGGCCACAGGTATTTTGTCTTTGATAATTCCCGCCTTTTCTTGGGCAATGGCCGACAATGTATTCCCCAGCATATCCATGTGATCCCAGCCAATATTGGTGATGACCGATAAAATAGGAGAGATGACGTTGGTGCTATCCAGTCGACCGCCCAATCCCACTTCAATGACACCATAATCCACGTTTTCCTTGGCAAAATGGTAAAATGCCATCGCCACAGTAATTTCAAAGAAACTGGGCTGGATTTCGATAATATCATCGTAAACCAATTCTAGAAAGTCCAGAACCCGTTGTTCAGAAACACATTGACCATCGATGCGAATGCGTTCACGAAAATCAACCAAATGTGGGGAAGTGTATAGGCCCGTTTTATAACCATGAGCCGACAATGTTGCCGACAGCATACTGCTCACAGAACCTTTACCATTGGTACCTGCTACATGAATCCATTTTCTGTTTAAATGAGGATTACCAAGACGATTCAACAACAACAGTGTGTTGGTAAGGTCCTTTTTAAAGGCGGCTTTCCCGATGTTTTGGAACATGGGGAGCTGTTTGTACATGAAGTCTAGGGCTTCAGCGTAAGAGGCGAACCTCGACATAATTAATAGGTTTTCTTTACGTCCAGTGTGACCAATGCACTCTCACCGCAACCATCGCCATTTTTCTCAAACTGAGAACGCTTCAGAAATTTGGTAAATGTCGCAATCATATCGTCATCAGAACCATTCCAAGTGGTTCCACTCACATTCCATTCAATGACTTTCCAAGTACCATTACAATCAACCCTAACACGGGCGATAATCTTTCCATACGCATCGGTGTTGGGATTGTCAAAATCCGAAGACATGGAATATTTTGTAAATTTTGCACTGAAATTCGCACTCCCTTTGTTGCTGGTTACGCGATCGCCGTAATTCCCAGTAACACCACCGTTGTTTCCACCTTTGCCTGATCCGGTGCTGCCTATGCCATTTTTTACACCATTGGGATCACCAACTCCGCCGGTTCCATTGCGCTTACCAATCTTTGTGAAATCGACCTTGATTTTTGGATTGTCACTGGGTGGGCGATCAGAACTTGGTGGATCAATGGGTGGCAAACTCGGTGTTTCAGGCTGCGCTTCACTTGTAACAACTGGACCAACGCCTCCACTTTGAGGTTGGTTGCTAGAAGGACCTTCAGACGGTGCACCACCTTGCGCTGGTGGTGTTGGTGATGGTCCGCCATCGGTTGGCCTACCGGCACTCACATCCTCAACCATTCCAAAGTCTAATACCAATGATCCCTTTTTATTTTCAAAAGGAGGGTTGGGGATAGAGATATGGACAAACCACAACATCCCCAAAATAATAGCCGATGCCGTGAGGCTGATCAACCAAGAAACAACCCGTTGATTGGTGTTTGTTGTAAGATTTTCTTCAATTTGATAATGCGCCATATTACTTCCAATCTAACGACACATCAGATACCGATAATGTGCCTGTTGGCATATTTTTAATCGATTCGGCAAAATGGGAGGCCCGCTGTTCGTCCGAAAATTTCCCCAAAACAACTTTGTTTAGGCTGCTTTTTTTCACGGCAACTACACAAGCGTCGATCCCCAGTTTTTGCCATAAAAAGCATTCTCTGTTGGCCAACTCCAAGGTGATGTAAGACCCGCCAGAAACGGTGTATTTACCCCCCATGTCGCGGAGCGATTCATAAAATCCAACAATACCTTCAGTTCCGGTACCGTAGTCGATGCGGTGCGAAATACTGCTATCCATGTGGCTTTGTTCGTGTATGCTGACCACTTCATTGGTTGCCACATCCGCGGGTTTTATTTCTGTTTTCTGTACTTGCGAATCTTGAGGAATCAAGCTTGCCAAGTCTTGTCCGGAACTCACCGACCATATTTGCGCAACGGTCATCAATATCCCTGCGCCAATACTAATGATTGAAAACGAGGCCGCGGCTCTCCACAACAAGGGCTGTGTTCTCTTGGATTGAGTAAAATCGCTGTGATGCACTTCGTTTGTTTCAATCAGTGTCGGTTCCGAGGTCGTATGATCTGCTGAGTTGGCCGCAATTGTTTCTTCATGCGGTTTCTCAGCAACGAGATTTTCGATGGTAAGAGGGGTAGGGTTATTTACCGACGGATTGACTGAATTCGCTGTGCTTTCGACCTTCCACTGCCATTGAATGTTGGGAAGACCGTAGGATTGCAAGCTCAAATTTAAGTTGGAATCGGCCAAAAAGAACAGTTCACCCATGGGGTTGCGGTGGAAAGAACCCAATACACCGAATCGGAAATGAACATTAGAACCTGTTTGTCCGTTGATCTCAACCACGAAATCTGTGAGTAACTGGCTTGCTTGTTTGAAGGAGAGACCAAACTTTTCCTTGAGCGCATTGGCCACAAACCCATCGTCCTCTTTGATGTCAGCATTGAAGTAAACACTGTAGGAGGCCGGTTTGATTTGTCCAGAAAAAGGATTGGCAACACCAAAATTTTTGCGGAGAATGAATGCTCCAAAACCGGGCACAACGGCACATTCATGTTCATGGAGAACATGGGTAAGTGCAACTACAACCGATTGGGCATTCATAGTTACAATATTACGTGTTTTTTACAACAAATTAGAAGATGGAAATTGCCAAACCGCCCATCAGTGTCAAGCCGTAGTTGGGATAACCGTACCAAAGTTGGTATTGATTCCCCAATAAATTGCTGCCTTGAAGCCAAATTCTTCCTTTGCCGTTGATGCGATAATCGATGCGAGCATGGATATCCATAAACCCTTTCATTTCGGTTGTTCGAGGTTTTCCATCGACATAGATTTGATTTCTACGCTTACTCATACCGTCGAATCCTGCGCTCAACTCCAAGTTTTTTCCTAACGTATAATTGGCATTTACACTGTAGGTAAATCCGGGAAGATGCCAAGCGTAGTCGTTTCCATCCACTGAATAGCTTACCACTTTTGCATTGGCGCTTACCTTTAGTTTTTCACCCAAATGATATTTCACCAAGGAACGGAAATAGACACTGCTCAGGTGAGATGCATAAATCATTTGAAGGCTACCAAGGCTGTCGTTGGCTTGTTTTCCCAGGGCATTTACTTCTGTGCTCGACACAACCAAGCCGAAATTCGAACTGCTATTACCACCCATGTCCAAGGCGAATTCCGCATTTTGAGTAATTTTCCCTTTGATACCCACGAAAAGATTGACTTCATCGTAAGTGTTCTTTACAGAAATGGAGTCGTTAAAAAATGGCATCATCGCATTTAGGCGACGGAAACTATTCTTTTTCAGTCCACCATCAAGACCACCATAAATATTGAGATTTAGACCGCTCAGGGTTTTTTCAAAGTTGATGTAAGGGTTGATTTTAAATGTGTTCTCACTGGGCATCGAATCCAAGGTAGATACATTATACGTAGTGATGGCACCTACTTTTAAATTGAGTTTGGTGGGCGCATGTTTGAATTGGACGTAGGGGAAAACATCGACAAAGAGTTGCTGATTGTGCGATTTTCCTTCAAATTTATTGGTGTCATCGGCCTGCAGCATGTTGATGTAGGTACCGCTCATATCCAATCCCAAACGGGTGTTCTTGATGTCCTGTTTGAGATTGACATAACCGCTGAGTTCATCCTCCTGCTGATCCATGTTGTTTTTGAATTCTTGGGCTGCAATTCCTGTGCGAAAACTGGGCTTTTTACCACTTCCGATGTAATCATAGTCCACACCCAATCCATAATTGTCATTGATCCTTCCCGTGGTAAGTATGCTACTTTGCTCAAATGCAGAATCTTTACCAAAGAAATTGATTTTGTCGCGATTGTAGAAAACTTTCGTTTCCAATCCACTGCTCTGATAGTATTTGGCTCCTTGGAGTTGGAATTTGTTGGTAGAAAATTCTCGAATCGAATTGGAAGGGGTAGCTGAAAGATGAAGTCCGCTAAAATTGTAGCTGTAGTTTGCGTTGGGTTTGTTGGAAAGATAAACTTCACCCAAGGTGTGTCCGTAGTTTCCCCCGCCGATTCGCGCGTAGTTCGACATATAAACTGAGTCGGTGACGCGATCTTTGAGCTTTTCGGGTTGGATAGGGCGCGTAATTTTACGTGTATTCCAAGCAAATTCAGGGGTTTCGAATTTGACATTGATTTTGGGATTCTCAGACCGAGGCACGATGGGGTCCAAAAGCAACTTCGACGCCGGAATCAATTTGGGTTCGAATTTGGTAGTCACCTGCTTGGAGGAATTGTCAATGCCTCCGCGTCCTGGCTGAGCACAAAGAGTGGCCGTGAATCCAAGAACCGCACTAAATACAATTGCACTTTTCATGTATGATACAAATATGTTCTTTTGATGGGAGGGGTTAATCACTATTTTTGCGGGTGTCCAATAAATGAAACGAAAAAAGAGATCGTCTCTTGTTTCCAGTAAATCGCAATAAAATTTCCGAATTATGTTGTTGTGTTTATTGAATTTTCTTATCTTTGCAGCCCAAATCACGGAATATGTACGCCATTGTTGAAATAGCCGGAAGGCAATACAGGGTAGAAGAGAACAAGCATCTTGTTGTCAATCGCCTACAAGCGGAAGCAGGCTCTACCATCGAGTTTAATAAAGTTTTATTGGTAGGTGGAGAGAAAATCAAAGTAGGAGCACCAACAGTAGCTGGCGCTTCAGTTACAGCCACTGTGAAAGAGCATGGCAAAGGTGACAAAGTTTTGGTTTTCAAAAAGAAACGCAGAAAAGGTTATCAGAAGATGAACGGTTTCCGTCATTATCTGACATTGTTGAAAATAGAAAGCATCAAATCTTAATTTAGGTATTCGTCATGGCACACAAAAAAGGTGCGGGTAGCACCAAAAACGGAAGAGAATCACACAGCAAACGCCTTGGAGTTAAGATCTTCGGTGGTCAAGCAGTGAAAGCAGGAAATATTATCGTTCGTCAGCGTGGAACCAAACACCATGCAGATGTAAACGTGGGTATCGGTAAAGACCATACCTTGTTCGCATTGGCTGACGGAGTGGTAGTTTTCCGCAAAGGAAGAGAAGGTAGAAGCTTCGTATCAGTACAAGGCCAAGCCTAATCCATAAAAATCTTACTATAGAAAGGGGAAGGCAACTTCCCCTTTTTTATTTTTGTACACACCATGACATCCCAAACACCCAAAACGCCCTCTCAGTCGTTCACTTTGATGAATGAACTCGTACTACCCAACGACACCAACACACTGAATAATTTGATGGGGGGTAGATTGCTTCATTGGATGGATATCTGCGCTGCCATTGCGGCCCAAAAACATAGCAACAATATCGTTGTGACGGCCTCTGTAGATAGCGTTTCCTTCAAAGAAAGCATCCGCTTGGGTGATGTAGTAACATTGAAAGCCTATGTTACCCGTGCCTTCAATTCAAGTATGGAGGTATTTATTGAGGTATTTGCAGAAAACCTGCCAAAAGGTGAAAAACTCAAGTCGAATGAGGCGTATTACACATTTGTGGCCCTCGATTCTCGACACCGACCCATCGCCGTGCCGCCATTGTTACCAGAAACTGAAATTGAACAGGAAAAGTACGACGGTGCTCTTAGACGCAGACAAGTTCGACTCATACTTGCTGGCAAAATGAAGCCAGAAGATGCGCAAGAATTAAAAAATCTGTTTCTCTAAGGATTACTTTATCAATCCAATTTCTCGGAGTCTCTCCATTAGAAATTCCATCGCAGAGCAATCTTCGTATTTCTTTGGATTATGCTCATCGATACATTGAGGCAAACAATCCAATCTCACCTCTGGTCTGGGATGTAAAAAGAATGGAATGCTGTATCTGGGGGTGCCCCATTGCTCGCGCGGCGGATTTACAACCCGATGCGTTGTACTTTTCAATTGGTCATTGGTGAGTCGTTGTAACATATCACCCACGTTGACAACAATATGGTCCTCGACCTCTGTAACGCCAATCCAATCACCATTTTTATTCAATACCTCAAGACCATCTGCACTGGCTCCAACCAATAGTGTGATTAAATTGATGTCCTCATGTTCTCCCGCACGGATGGCATCTTTGGGATCTCCCTCAATGGGTGGATAGTGAATGGCTCTTAGAATGCTGTTTCCATAACGGACTTTTTGATCAAAATACAATTCATCCAAACCCAAATGCAATGCAATCGCCCTTAACATTTGAATGCCCGTATCTTCTAATGCCTTGTAAATCGCTTCACCTGCGTTGTTGAATTCCGGGAGTTCTTCAACCCACTTGTTCTCCGGGTAGGTGGGAACTTCCACAGTAGCATTGGCCGTATACTGGCCGAAATGCCAAAATTCCTTCAAATCTCCGGCGTTGCGATTCTTCGCGTGTTCTTTCCCAAATCCGGTATAACCTCTTTGACCGCCACCAGCACTGTCGTCGTATTGCAACTTCACCGACTCTGGCAAATCAAAAAAGTGCTTTACCTGGTCATACAAGTTTGTTAATACATGGGAAGGGATGCCATGATTTCTAATGGCTACAAAACCGATCTGTTCATAAGCTTCTCCCAATTCGCGCACAAAAGCGGCTTTCTGAGCTTCTGTGCCTTGGGTAAAATCAGATAAATCGAGTTTGGGAATAGACTGCATGACGCAAATTTAACACAGCGCCCGCAGTTTTTAAGATTAAATGGAGTGATAAAGTTTTGAATCGCTCTCTTCCAAAATAATGGACAAGGTAGTAGGAGCAGGGCTAATCATGAGTCGATCCAAATCAGATGTTGCCTCATACAACTCATTCAAATAATTCGACCAATCCGGGTTCTCAGCGATGTTGGCTTGAATATAAGCTACGGTTTCAGCCTCTGCTTCACCATAAAAATACAACAATAAATCTGAGTGGGATAGTGGTTTTGCCATATTGTTTGCTTTAACAACAAACATATAACGCACCCAAAATCAGATTATTTTACACGCACTACACTTTTTTGCATCTTTTTTCTCAGATTGAGAATGGCGTAATGCATACGGCCGATGCAAGTATTGATGTTTGTCTCTGTTAAAGCAGCAATCTCTTTGAAACTTAAATCAGCGTATTGACGTAAAATTAATACTTCACGCTGGTCTTCAGGAAGTTCACGAATCCACTGTTTGAGTATTTCAATCTCATCATTGGCAACGCGCTCATCTTCCTGACTGCTCACACTAATTCCCATGGCATCAAATACGTCACGACCTTCGGTGTCAACCACAACTGGCATTCGCTTGCGAGAACGAATTGAATCAATACTCATGTTTCTTGCAATACGCAGAGCCCAGGGTAAGAACTTGTCTTCGTGATTGTATTTTCCGTTCTGGATACTGTGAATCACCTTGATGAAGGTTTCTTGAAATATATCCTCCGCCAAATATCTGTCACCTACAAGCAAATAAATGCTAGACAGAATACGAGTTCTGTGACGCTTAAGCAAAGTTTCAAATGCTGCATTGTTACCGTCGATGTAACGTTTAATCAGCACGCCGTCTGAGATCAATGGTGTAGTCATAATACCCTCCTTGCAGGTTAAAATGTGGTTTTAATAAAGCAAGTTTTTTGTTGAGTATTTTTTGACTTATAGGCGTTTTAGTTAGTGTTCCAGCCGTGAATGAATACAATAATTTTGGTAAATGCAAATTTTTACCTCATAAACGGACAAAAAAAGTTATTTTTTCAATCCGTTGAGGAAATCCCTCGTCAACATTTTGGGTTTCCCTGATGGCTGTAACATCTGTATTTCATAGTCGCCATCCACCAGATGAACAATTAACAGTTTGTTGATGATTTCAAAGCCCAATTGTGCTGTTGTTTGGTTCGTTGATAGTATTTGTCCCTGCAGCAATTTGAGATCTCCATATGGCGTTTCCATCCAGGCACCCGGACTTGGAGAAAGGCCCCTGATTTTATTGTGGAATTCTAAAACAGACAGGGATAACGACAACCGACAAAAATCGCGGTTAAGTTTGGGCGCTGTTTTAATGAGGGCCAATTCAGGTTGAGGCGATGTTGTATAGGTCCCTTTTTCAATTTGATCTAAGGTTTTTACCATCAATTGTGCGCCGATATGCATCATCCTATCATGCAATTCACCCACCGTTTCATTTTCACCAATTTCAATGGGCTCACTACTCACAACATCCCCCGTATCAATTTCGTGCTTCAGAAAAAACGTTGTAACGCCTGTAGTTTTCTCTCCCTGAATGATGGCATGGTGAATGGGCGCTGCACCCCGATAATTGGGCAATAGCGAACCATGTAAATTCATTGTACCCAAGCGTGGCATACTCCATACCACTTCTGGCAACATCCGAAAGGCGATCACAACGCCCAAATCCACATTGAACTGAGATAGGGATTCTATAAATGAGGGTGATTTCAGATTTACGGGTTGCAAAACGGGTATACCCAATGCAATGGCCGCCTTTTTTACCGCACTTTCGCTAATTTTTTGTCCCCGTCCCGCTGGCTTGTCCACTGCCGTAACTGCGCAAACCACTTGAAATCCCGCTTCAACCATGGCCACCAACGAAGTAGCTGCAAATTCAGGGGTTCCAAAAAAAACGATGCGCAATGAACGGTCAGTCATGACAACAAAGATAACACACGTTCAGACAACCTGTGTGTTGTACAATGGGTCTATTCAACGAACCGATAGTCAAAAGCTGATCGAAATCACCGAAATTTGTATAAAACCCGCCGGTAATGATCGCCATCCAACGCATACTACCCATCCGCATCAAGATTTTTTGGTTGATAGGGAGTCTGCTGTATTCGGGTATGGCATTAGCCAATACACAGAAAAACTCCCCGGTTACTGAACCCATTTTTTTTATTAACCAAGGACAGTGGTCACCCAATGTGTTGGCCAAAGCAACGCTCAATCTAGGGGATTTTTGGTTAACAAGAGATGGGTTCGTCATCAACTGTATTGATACTTCGGCCACGGAAATGCTCCATGACCGAACGGCCAATAGTGGCATGGTGAATACGCATGCTGTTTTTATGCGATTCAAGAATGCCAACCCTTCATCCACCGTGTTTGGTGAAGGAGAAGTTTCAGCGACGTATTACAATTTTTACCCACCCAAACCCAAAAAACCGGTGGTTAATGTCCATAAATACAGCCAATTGACAGTACGAAATGTTTGGCCAGGCATTGATTTGCAATTGTCTTCATACCAAGGAACCCTCAAATACAATTGGGTGTTATCGCCTCAAGCCAATCCCGCAAACATCCGCTGGTCCTACAATGGTCAAACAAATTTCGCCCTAAAAAACAATCGCTGCGAAATCGGAACGCCGTGGGTGGGTTGGACAGAATCTATCCCTTCCGTATTTTGGAAAAAAAACAATCAATCACTTAACCTGCCAGTTTTCGGGGTGGAATATCAAATCGACAAACTACACACCCAAGGTTTGTCCAGGATGGATGCGGATGTCGTTTTGCACTTTATCAACATTCCTGAAAATCGCAAGGACATTTTGGTGATTGATCCAATTCTTGTATTCAGCACTTACACGGGTTCTCGAGCGGATAATTTCGGATGCACAGGGACTTACGATGACTGGGGCAACGGCTATGCTGGGGGTACCGTTTTTGATTTTGGATTACCCGTAACCCCTGGGGCCGCTCAATTTGTCTTTGGTGGTGGGGTGGATGAAGATTTAGGATACGGGGGCTCCAGGGACGCTGCCATTCTCAAATTTAACAAATCGGGAGATAAACTGCTGTTTTGTAGCTACTTGGGCGGTTCAAACAACGATCAACCACATTCGATGGTTACGGACTCTCTGGACAATTTATATGTCATGGGATCTACCCGGAGCAGCGATTTTCCCGTATCTGCCAACGCGTATGACCCCACGTTTAATGGGGATTACGATTTTTTTGTTGCCAAATTCAACCCATTGGGTACAAGCATGATCGCTACATACATCGGCGGGAGTGGTCTCGACGCGGTGGGTGCCGACCGAAGCAACACACCGGTAGATGATTTTCCTTTGATTTATAATTACGCGGATGAATTTCGTGGTGAAATCATTACCGATCAGCAAAATGTATACATCGCCGGGGTAACCTATAGTTTGAACTTTCCAAAAACAGGACCGATGGTCTACAACGGTAAGTCAGAGGGAGTGGTGTTCTCATTAAATTCACAGCTCAATGTCTTGAATTGGTCACATACCTACGGCGGCAAAGGTTACGATGCCTTTTACGGAATTGCCTTGGGCAAATCTTCCGATGTGTTTGTCAGTGGCGGTTCCTCCAGTGACGATTTAAATCTCCGATTGGGAAACAGTTGGTTGAATAATTACGGAGGTGGGATAGCTGATGCCATCCTGTTGAAATTGGATAAATCCAATGGGACCTTGATAAACGGTCGTTACCATGGTACCAATCTTTACGAACAAGCCCATTTTGTGCAAACCGGACAAACCGGCAAACCCTACATTTACGGGCAAACGGAAGCCAATATGCCCAATGTAAACGCCCGCTTTTATCAAGCCGGGGGTGGACAGTTTATCACAACGTATTCAGCGAATCTACAAACCATTGAGATGCAAACCACGTTTGGCTACAACGGAAATAATACCATCATGCCAAACATCAGTCCCAGTGCGTTTCTAGTAGATCGATGCGAACGAATTTTTGTGTCGGGCTGGGGTGGTGCTACCAATGCGGCTCTGTACGATGTCAATACCTTCGCGGCCAAACAACATCGCAACAAGGGCAGGACCACTGGACTCCAAACCACGGTAGACGCGGCCCAAAAGAATACAGACGGCAGTGATTTTTACATTGCCGTATTCTCCAAGAACTTTTATTCATTGGCCTACGCCACGTTCTTTGGTGGAATATCGGCTCCCGGAAAGCCTGCAGAGGAACACGTAGATGGGGGGACTTCGCGATTTGATGCCAAGGGAATCATTTATCAATCCGTTTGCGCGGGCTGCAGAAGAAATGGTTTATTTCCTGTAACCCCAACTGCTTACAGTAGGACGATGAATAGCGACAACTGCAACAATGCTTTGTTCAAAATCGACTTTGAAAATCTCAACCTCAAACCGAGGATGAAAGATACGTTTGTGCAAGTCATTGCAACGCAACCCATCAATTTTCAGATAAAAGGTACTGATCCAGATCCATTCGATACCATGTATTTGAAAGTGAAATGGTTACAAAAAGGTGGCATGTTGGGCAGCGATTCAGCCATCGTTACCTGTGTTCCGGGCATTGGTCAAGCTACTTTGAACCTCAATTGGCCCACGCGCTGCAGCAGTTTTTCCAAAGACACCGCCGAATTGCTTGTCTCCGTGATGGACCGCGGATGTCCAAAAGCGGACACCACCTTCGCCAGAATCAGGATTTTGGTTACCGAACCACCCAAAGTAATACCACCAGAAGCCATATGTGTGAGTTTTGACCGGGTAACAGCCAAGATGTCGATTGCTTGGGATAATATCGCCGTTCCCACTGGGTTTTTTAAGTATTTTATACTCAGAAGGACGAATCCTGACGGGACCATCACAATTTTAGACACCATTCGAAGTAATGCAGCCGCTAGTTTCATCGATGCCAATGTGATCAATCCCCGCCTCAACAATTATTGCTATGAACTCATTGGCGTGAACCGCTGCGATGTACAAGTGTTCGCAAAAAATGTATTTTGCACCGTCAAAGAATTGAATACCCCCATCAATGGCGTACCGTTGTACACTACAACCATCGTGAATGACCGATATGCAGAGGTTCGATGGGCAAAAAGCGATGAACCTGATTTTAAAGAATTTGAACTTTACAGGGTTCCGCGCGGAGGTAAATTTGGATCTACACCGTTGGCAATCCTCACGGATACATTGTACCGCGACTCAAGTTTTGATGTGGACAATATCAGTCACTGTTATCAAGTCATGGTGGTTGACCAATGCGGACATGTGAGCAAAGGAAGTAATGAAGGATGTAATGTGGTGATTCGTGGCACAGCAACCGAAGCTCCGTATTATTATTTTGATTTGAATTGGATGGATTATCAGGGATGGGCCGATGGAGTGAAAGATTGGCAATTGGAAAGAAAAGATGATGATCATCCATTTATGACTGTGGTTCCTTCAACCGTGTTGCAGCAGTATCGCGACAATCAACTGGACTACGATTACGGAGGTTATTTATACCGGGTAACGGCCACCCGCAGTGAATTGAGGGCCTTGGAGCAATCAAAAAGCGAAAGTAACTGGATTTACTTAATACAACCCCCTGAAGTGTGGGTGCCAAACGCCATAACGCGGAACAGCGACGGCAGGAATGATGTGTGGGGGACATTTCCCTTGTTTGTGCGTGAATACAACATGAAAGTGTTCAACCGCTATGGTGAGAAAATTTGGGAGAGTACCTATAAAAAGAACCAGTGGGACTGCATTTATCAGGCCGAGGAAATTCCAGATGGCGTATACGCTTGGTATTTGACTTTTTCAGGATGGAATGAAAAAGAATATCGCAAAACTGGGGTAGTGCACGTATTACACTAATCCAATTAGTGAGACCTGCCCGACAAAAAATCCAATATTTCCAATAAACCCTGGGTGTTTACGCCCTGTTTTGAGAGATCATCAAGGATATCTAATCCCTGTTGGTTGTATTCCTGTGATTTGACTAAAATTAACTTATCGAGACCCATTTCAAGCCATTGATGTTGGACGGTTTCAACACGTTTTTGTAGATCCAGTTCAGAAAACCATTGTTTGGTATCTTGGTTGATTTCAGAAGATTTAATATACAGCCAGGTTTTCTTGCCCTCCATGATGTCTCCACCCGATATTTTTCCCGTCTTCTGCGCGTCCCCAAAAGCGTCTAAATAATCGTCCATCATCTGGAAACTCATGCCAACTGCGATGGCGAATTTGTACAATCCCTCTACAACCTCAGGTTTGGCATTGGCCACCATGGCACCGCTAGACAAGCTGCATCCCAATAAAACCGCGGTTTTATATTGAATCATTTGTAAATACTCTGCCTCGCTCACTTCGTTCCGCTCGGCGAAATCCATATCGTCTTGCTGACCCTCACACACTTCTGAAGCCGTTCTCGAAAACAATCTCAAGATGGCATCCCGCTGCTGACCCTGAAACAAAAAGATTGATTCGTAAGCCTTCACCAAGAGATTGTCGCCCGCTAATATTGCCGTGGACTCATTCCACTTTTTGTGAACCGTTGGTAGTCCTCTTCGCTGATCGGCTCGGTCCATAATGTCGTCGTGAACCAAACTGAAATTGTGAAATATTTCCATCGCATGCGCAACAGGCAAGGCTTCTTCTGCACTGCCGCCACAAATTTCTGCGCCCGTCATACAAAGGATCGGACGGATGCGTTTACCGCCCAATTCCATGATATACCGCATCGGATCGTACAAGTTTTTAGGATTGCCCTGGAAGGCGTTTTGTTGCAAGTAATCAATGTACAATCCGTGTAGTCTGGCAATACTCATATTAGTCTAACAAATTAAAATCAATAATTCTTTTCTGCGGGTCTGTTTTTTTCACAGAAACCGTGATGGGGTCGCCCAAATGATAACTTCTCTTAGTGCGCTGACCTACCAACTTCTTTTCTGCTTCGTAGTAAGTAAATCGATCTCCCTTCACGTCAGACATTCGAATCAAACCTTCACAATGATATTCCGTGGCCATCGCATATATGCCCCATTCCGTGATGCCAGTAATTGTTGCGTCCATTACCTTTCCGATGTGCTGTTCCATCATCAATGCCAGGGTGTATTTGGTGCTGGCACGCTCTGCTTCGGCCGCTTTCTGCTCCATGTTGCTGCTGTGCTTGGCAATCATCTCAATTTCCGATTCGCTCATCATGGGCTTTGGGTCGTGTAAATACTGTTGCAATAATCGATGAACCAACAAATCCGGGTAGCGTCTGATGGGAGAGGTGAAGTGGGTGTAGTATCCAAAGGCGAGTCCAAAATGGTCCGACCGAAACGCTGTATACACGGCTTTGGACATCGTTCTTATGGCCATCTGCTGTAAAATTTCTGCGCTAGGGTCGTTGGCCGTTCTTTCCATCAATTCGTTGAAGGATTTACGCATCTGCGCCTCGTTGTCGATGTTGATGGGATAACCCATCAATTTACAAAAACGAGCAAATTCAATCAATTTATCTTGGGGCGGTAAATCGTGCGACCGATAGATAAATGGCAACTCCGGTTTTTTTAGCGTTTTTACGTATTTGGCCACCGCCTCATTGGCCATCAACATGAAGGTTTCAATCAACAAATGGGCATCGAAGCGAGATTTTACGTACGATTCTACTGGACGTTTATTTTCATCAAATCGAAACCGGATTTCTTTGGATTCAAAGCGCAAGGCACCATTGGCAAATCGTATGGATTCGAAGTGTTTGGCAATTCGATTCAAAAGCTGCAATTCCTCTACATGGTCTCCCTTTGAGGTCTCAATGACTTCTTGGGCCTCTTCGTAGGCAAAACGACGTTTGCTGTTGATTACTGTTTTCCCAAACCATTGGTCTATAATCTCAAAAGTGGGTGACAACGTAAAAATAACGCTGAAGGCCAACCGGTCAACATGAGGCTTCAATGAACAAAGGTCATTGCTCAACTTTTCGGGCAACATCGGTATTGTGCGATCAACCAAGTAGACGCTCGTACCTCTCAATACTGCCTCCTTATCAATGGGAGATCCTGGCAAAACGAAGTGCGAAACATCTGCGATGTGTACACCCAAAACGAGGTTGCCATTTTTATCCTTGGTAAGCGAAATCGCATCGTCAAAGTCTTTGGCATCCGCTGGATCAATGGTGATGCAAAAGACATCTCTTAAGTCTTTACGTTCGCCCCAATCCTTGGCCGATATTTCGTTGGGAATCGCTTCTGACTCTTCTACGACGGCGTCAGGAAAACGAGTGTTAAATCCAAATTCAGCCACAATGGCGTGCATTTCAGTGTCGGCCTGACCCACCTCGCCCAAAATGTCAATAACCCGACCAAGCGGGTTGCGACTGTTATGGGGGAAATCGTACACTTCTATAATTGCTTTGTGGCCATCATATTTTGGATCCACAACCTCCGTTAATTTGATGTCCTTCAGACCGTTTTTTTGAAGTAGAGCAAACGCATTTTTTTCGAATACATCCAATATCGCGCTATAACGCTGCGGGATACGCTCAAGCAAACCAATGGTTTTGACATAAGTGCGCTTTCCTTTGGTTCGGATGTCGCAGGTAACTTTGTCGCCAGGAAGGAGTTTTCCAACCATGTCGTTATCCATATATACCTGCTGAATTTCTCCATCCAATTCCATTTTTACGTAATAGTCTCCTCGATTTGATAACACGAGTTCTCCTTCCATTTTTACTGTAGGTTGGATGGGAGAGTATTGGCCATTGGATGGCTCACGAACGAGCCGTCGATTGGCTAGTTTCATGAGTGCTTGATGCACCATCTCCTTACTGAAGTTGGCTTCTTTGGGTATGCGTGAATGAACTTGATTGACGTTATAAGTGCCGCGGCCGGCATTTTCAAGTACGGCCAGAACTACACGTTCCGGGAAGGTGATTTTACTGCGATTTGACAAGTTTGGTGATGGATAAAGATCGTGAAATAATGGGTAAAGTTACGCATTATTCTCCGCATCACGTGAGCGAGGATCGTGTTCGAAGTAATCCAAGTCCTTATGGAAGGCTTCCTCCACGTTGTATGTACCCCAGAATGCCAACACAAGGCAAATGGATCCTACAATCAATGCTGCAACACTGAATGAGCGATCTGGGTATGTTTCAGAAATGGCAAATTCATGAGAAAAATATTCAAAGCCCATGGTAATAAGCAATACTCCTCCGCGAACAAAGTTGGGCACGGTGGCAGCCACTGTACTCCGAATGTTGGTCCCAAATTGCTCAGAAGCATTGGTGACAAAAATCGCCCAATATCCAGTTACAGCACCCAGCAAAAAAGCGATGAATCGGTAGTAATTCTGACTTCCAGCAGGTCCGTACAAGAAGACCAAGGTCATGATGGCAATGCCTGTTAAGTTGATATAGATGACCCGTTTTCTGCTTTTGAACAATTGACTCAATAGCCCGGAAAGCAGATCGCCCGTGCTTAGACCTATATAACTCCACATGACCATTTCAGGGGTAGCTACGGCAAACGATTTGATCGAATCAGCTTCTGGTTGGATGCCCGTGGCCGCGAGGATTTCAGGGAAAAATTTGTGAGAGAGAGCAATCAATATTCCCACTACAAACCACACTGGCAATCCTATAACGATACAGGCCAAGTATTTTTTCAAGTGCGCCTTGCGAAACAACATGAAAAAATTACCGCGTTTCACATTGGTGCTGGTGGCAGATTCAAACAAGGTACTTTCAAATGTCCCTGCCCGCATCAGCAGCAATAACAACCCAAGCACACCCCCGACAATGTAGGCGGTTTGCCAGTTTTCTAAACAACGACCCGATAGTTGACTCATTACAGCCGTTATTCCATCGCCATTTTTGGCTATGAAAAATGCAAACACGGCCCCCAGGGCACCAAAAGTAACAATGATCATTGTGCCGATCCCTCGCTTTTCTTTGGGCATCAATTCACTGACCAATGTAATGGCAGCCCCTAGTTCACCAGCCAAACCAATGCCTGCGAGGAGTCGCCAGAATTTATAAGCCTCAACAGTAGTCACGAAGGCATTCGCCACGTTGGAAACACTGTACAACAAAATGGAACCAAACAATACACTCACTCGTCCTTTTACATCGCCCAAAATCCCCCAAATCAAACCACCAATGAGCATACCCGCCATCTGCCAACGAAACAACACTGTTTCATAGGTATTTACATCGATATTTAACGATGAAAGACTGTCTTTCTTGATAATGTTGAATAATATCAGATCGTATATATCCACAAAGTAGCCCAATGATGCTACCGTGATTAACAAGGCAATGTTCTTCTTTTGTTTCATGCTAGGTAATGGACCAAAGTACGACAAAAAATCTCTAATTGGGATGAATCGAGCTCATCGAAATGGGCCAAGTGCTCACTGTCCGCATCGAGAACACCCCAAAATTCGCCATTTTCCTTGCCAATGGGCACCACAATTTCGCTTCTACTCGCTGCGCTGCAAGCTATGTGTCCGGGAAAAGTCTCTACATCGGGCACAATCAATGTTCTGTTCTCTTTCCACGCACTGCCACAAACACCTCTACCAAAAGCAATCCTCGTGCATGCTACAGGTCCCTGAAATGGCCCCAGTACGAGCTCGTCCAATTGTTTTCTATAAAAACCAATCCACCACCAACCAAAGGCCTCTTTCAACAGGGCAGAGGCATTGGCCAAGTTGGCAACTTCGTCCACAGAAGCATCCAATAACAAGGGTAATTGTCGATTTACAACATCGTATTTTTCCGATTTGCTCATGGACAACCAGTCTACCGTTTCAAAACCTGCACTCATGATCGCGAAGTAAGCCGATTTGGAGGATTTATTCATCATTGGCAAAGTATTTTTGGCTAGCCTACGAATCCGTTGTAAATTGCGAGTTTATTTTATAAAAACTATCAATGGAGGTAATAAACACCAAGCCGTTTGAGGTAGTATTCACCTTCGTGAGACACCCACACATGGGAGTTTTGGTTGAGGCGAATGCAGTGCAGTTGTTGGAGAATGGTAATCCATCATTGACATTTCAACGAATTAGAGAAAAGACCGCGGACTACTTTGGACTCAACCCAGAGCAGAAAAAAGTGGTAGAAATCCTAGAAGGCTTTGAAAACGAAGCCATCATGAAGCGCTTTTACAAGGGCACCCGAAAGATAAAACCGGCCGACTTCTTTGTTAAACAGTACGATGAAGACACCAAAAAAGCAGTTTTGGCCTTCGTAGAAGTTGAATTGCTCAAGGTGATCAAGGAAGTTAAAAATTATCAAATGTATTGGGCCGGGAAAACGGGAGAGCCCATGGGCATGAAGATTGACTTTTATAACGAACCCTCCACACCGTTGTTTCACTTCAGACGTGATGAAACGGGGATGAATTACTTCGTTACAATTAAACACCGGGGGGAGAAAGTTCATTTCTGCGACCCGGATAGTGAGTTGTTGATTGCTCAGCCCGCATGGCTGCTAACACCAAACCGCCTATTGTTTTTTGGCGCAAACGTAGAAGGCAAGAAAATCAAGCCGTTTTTACGGAAGAAATTCATCCATATTGACCCCCACCAAGAAGCGACCTACATGCAAAAGTTTGTCGGTCCCTTGCTGGAAAATCACGATGTATTCGCCGTTGGTTTTGATATCGTAACGGATCAATTGGAAGTTCAGCCATTGCTTAAACTGACCTCCAACTGGGAGAATCCGCATTTGGTATTGTACATGAAATACGGAAACTGGGTTTTTCCTTACCATGTAAACAAGAAGGTAAACGTCCGATTAGAGGAAAGAGAAAATACTTATACTTTTCATCGAATTAAGCGACTCTATTCTGTTGAAAAACAGAAAATTGAAACTTTAAAAGAATTAGGACTGATTCAGACCAATGGCAGTTTGTTTTCGTTAGACTCTCATGATTTAGATGCATTTGATATCGTTTCTTGGGTCAATGAAAATCGGGGAGCCCTGGAGCGTGCTGGTTTTGAAATTCAGCAGGAAGACGGTTCAACGCAGTTCTACTTGGGAAGCATACAGTTGATTGTCACCGTTAAAAATGGCATCGATTGGTTTGACGTACACGCAATCGTAAAACTGGAGGGTTTTGAAATACCCTTCATCAAACTGCGTAAGAACATCCTTGAGAAGCGACGGGAATATGTTTTGCCCAATGGCAAAGTGGTGATTTTGCCTGCCGAATGGTTTAATCAATTTGCGCAAATCGTGAATTTAGCGGATGTTCACGATGAAGCCTACCGTGTGAGGAATATCCATGTGTCCCTGTTGGCAGATTTGGATGAGTATTTGAACGAAGCACCACCAACGCCCGATTGGACAGAAGCGCTGCACCGCGGTACCATCCCAACCGCGGAAATGCCGGAGGATTTTAAAGGCGAATTGCGCAACTACCAACGTGAGGGCTACAGCTGGATTCGATTCATGCAACAAAATCGGTTTGGGGCATTATTGGCGGATGATATGGGCTTGGGAAAAACCATTCAGACGTTGGCACACCTGCAGACGCTCGCTTTGGAGTATCGAAAGGAAAGGGAACTAAGTCAGCAACTGGGGCTGGTATCCAATGGTCCGTTCATGATGGTGTCCGAATCAGAGAAACCCCTGACAAACAGCGCCGATAATAAACCCTTACCACCTGAGGCAATGCATCATGGACCCATTTTGATCATCGCCCCCAAGTCCTTGCTTTACAATTGGATGTCAGAGTCCGCGAAATTCTGTCCCAATTTGAAGACCTGCTTGTACTCGGGGTTGAGCCGTCAGAAGTTAATCCCTTCTTTCAGTCAGTTGGATTTGGTTGTCATGTCGTACGGTACCATGCGCAACGACATTGAAACATTGCGCAATTATCGTTTCAATTGTATTGTGTTGGATGAAAGTCAAGCCATTAAAAATCCTTCATCACAAACCTCACGAGCGTTGTTAAAGCTTCAGTCGAGAAGTAGAATCGCATTAACAGGTACGCCAATTGAAAATACGCTGCTCGATATTTGGAGTCAAATGAACTTCCTGAATCCCGGGTTGCTCGGCAGTTACACTTACTTCGAGAAACAATTTATCAAACCCATCGAAAAGGGGGCAAATCCTCAAAAAACAGAGGAATTGCGTAAGTTGATTGATCCATTTGTACTTCGCAGAACGAAAAAACAGGTAATGAAAGAATTGCCGCCAAAAATTGAAAAAGTACATTTCTGTGAAATGAGTGTTGAGCAGGCCGAACTATATGAATCGGTTAAGAGCCAATATCGAAATGAAATTTTAAACCACGTAACCGAGCTAGGCATTTCAAAATCAAGGCTGAAAATATTCAATGGACTGATGCATTTACGTCAAATTGCCTTGAATCCAACCCTGAAAGATGTAAATTATGAAGGTGGTAGCGGGAAAGATGACGAGATCATGCGCATGTTGCTACGCGCAGTGGCCAATGGGCACAAAGTACTGTTCTTTTCTCAGTTTGTGGGATACCTGAAAGTGTTCGAAGATATCTTTGAGCAACAAGGCGTGGATTACTGTTACTTGGATGGTTCAATGGATGAAAAGGAAAGACAGCATCAGATTGATTTATTCCAAAACGACGATAAAAAGCGTGTTTTCTTGCTGAGTTTGCGTGCTGGTAACAGTGGGCTGAATTTGACAGCGGCAGATTACGTCTTCCTAGCGGATCCATGGTGGAACCCCTTTACTATGAAACAAGCCGAAGACCGGGCGCATCGCATCGGACAAGACAAGCCCGTATTTTCTTACAAATTCATCACCAAAGACACCATTGAGGAAAAGATTTTGGCCCTACAAGCGAAGAAAGCAGCCTTGGCCGAAAGTGTGATACCCGATGAAGATTCAATATTGTCGAGTCTCAACCTGGAAGAGTTGGAAGATCTGTTGAATTAACGTGTTTGGCATGGAAGCATCCGAGAAACCCCTTTGGACCGATGCGGCTCGTGCCTGGAATCAAACACTGGACACCTATTTTACTGGTTCGGAATACCAGAAAATTTCAAAACGAATTGTAGAAGATGAGGAAAAGGGTTATTCAGTTTACCCTCCGTCAACCCTGCGATTTAGGGCGTTGGAACTGACGCCGTTGCAATCAGCTCGTTGCGTGATCTTGGGTCAAGATCCATACCATCAACGGGGACAAGCCAATGGATTGGCCTTCAGTGTGAATACAGGTGTGAATTGGCCGCCTTCACTGAGGAATTTGTTGAAGGAACTACAATCCGATGTGCAATTACCTGTGCCATTGGCCATTCAAAACAAAGGGGATTTATCGGTATGGGCGAGGCAAGGGGTGTTGTTGCTCAATACCCTGTTGTCGGTAAGGGAGGGGGAACCGTTATCGCATCAAAATGTTGGCTGGGAACCCCTGATCAAGCAGGTAATTAACAGCATCAATGAACACAGAAAAGGGGTCGTTTTTGTACTGTGGGGCAAATCGGCTGGGGCTTATAAGTCTCTAATTGACGCGGACCGACATCATATCATTGAGGGAGTGCACCCGAGTCCACTGTCGGCCCACCGCGGTTTTTTTGGATCTAAACCCTTTTCGCGGGTGAACGAATATCTGTTGCAGCAAGGAGATCAACCCATCAATTGGTAAAGAAGTCCAATAAAATACACAAATGAAAACTGTGTAAAACTGAATGGATATGTGGGGCGTGGGTGTTTTATTTTTGACTTGTGGAAAATCCAATAAGTATATCCAAAGCCACCATTCACCAGGGTAGTATTGCCATATTGCAGGATGTCAGCCTTCAAGTATCGGAGGGTGAGTTTGTATATTTGATTGGGAGGACTGGCTCAGGAAAGTCGTCGTTATTGAAAACACTGTACGGTGAACTCCCATTGATTGAAGGAGAAGCGAACATCGCAGGGTATTCCTTGACGGGACTGAATAAAAAAGATGTACCCTTTCTCAGGCGTAAGTTGGGAATCGTATTCCAAGATTTTCAGTTGCTCACAGACAGAAATGTGTTAGAGAATTTACTGTTTGTATTGCGCGCAACGGGTTGGACCAACAAACACGAAATGCTTGCACGTTGTAAGGCCGTCTTAGAAAAAGTGGGTCTGCAAACCAAAGATTACAAAATACCCGCAGAGTTGAGTGGAGGTGAGCAACAGCGTCTCGTTATTGCTCGTGCTTTGTTGAATGAGCCCAAAGTTTTGTTGGCCGACGAACCTACAGGGAATTTGGATCCCGAGGTGAGTGATGAAATTATGACTTTGCTGAAGTCCATCGCTCGTGAGGGCACCGCGATATTAATGGCAACACACGATTATCGATTGATTCAAAAATTTGGGGGTAGTATTTGTAAGTTGGAAAATCGCACGTTGCGACAAATTGAAGCTTACGAATTCAATCAATCACTTTCTTAAACGCTGCAGGGAAATTTCTCTCCTCGGGGATTCAATATGGGTTGATTGCCAAGGCTCCCATTGCTGTTCGCTGATCCAACGCTCCAGCATTGGATTTTTTCTGGCTGTTGCTCGACTATGCATTGAACTTAACACAAACGTGTTGTGAATGAAGATATCGACGTGCGTATCCTTAGATAAAGATTCCAATTCTTGAATGTCTTTTCCCGATGAACCTAGATTAAAAAGGAGGTTTTTGGTTGGTTCATTACCATTCGATCTGGCGATGTACTCCCAAGCATTTTCAATTGATTTGGCCTCATTGGATATCAAGACGATTTTCTTCGTATTGTTTGTCGGTATTTTTCGGTTGAGAATTTCAGCCAACCGTTCTGCATCGGAATTGGAGCCGAGAAAAAGTGGGATGAGTGCAAAAACAGAATTGTACACCCAGGTTCCGATGGTTATGCCCATTAGTGGCTTAACGGTTTTTTCGTTGGACGAAAATAAACCCGCTTTCGCCATCAATAGGATTGCCAAAGGCAACAGCATCACCATGAATTCAGCATTTCCTACACTGTAGAATGCGAAACCCAATTGAAGAAAGAAAACCCAAGATAAAGTTCCCTTGAAAATGTGGGTTTGGGCGGTCTGGTTTCTTCGATGAGATCGCAGTGTCCAAATGAAGGCCAAGAACGAGATAAACAACAGGAAAAGTCCCAAAAACCCCATGATCGACAACAAACGCCAATCTGAAATAATAAACAGGATGGATCCATGAATTTGGATTATGGTGCGAACGAGGTTGACCGCAGTAAATAAAAAGTTCATTGGACCTATTTGAGTATCAACAAGTCCTTGATTGACATCGTGAACAATGTAGTTGCCGATACTCTCGTTGCTCGAATAAGCGGCCAAGAGGTAGGCGAGAAGGATCAGTCCGCCCGACAAAACAGGGAAAATCCATTTGGCTTTCCTAAAATTCGATATAGCATAGGCTACAAACCAAAAGATGTAGGATTGATGAAACAACACCGCTAATGCGAGTGAAATCCAACCCATGATAGAGTCCTTATCTTCTTTGTTTTCAATACGGTAACTTCCCCACAAAGCCAAAAATAGGGGCACAATATATGTTTCGTTATCGAAGGCAAATCGCAATAGTCCAAAGGACCCCAAAAGAAACCAGATGAGTAATTGTGCAGTGGATGCTGCTGTGTTTAATTTGAGAAGCCACAAACGCAAAACCTCTAATGTTAGGACACTTAGAATGAAGTTTATGCAAGTAAAACCGGCAATCGGTTCAATGTGAAAAAAACGGATAATGGGTAGCCAAAATGAGCACCACGGCATGTATAAGAGGTGGTGTGGGGACAACAGGGATCTAAAATCGCTTTGAAATTCCAACGTGTCGGCGGCATAGCCCCATCCATCGCCCGAGTGGGTTATCGGAAAAAGCAGAACGCTTACCAACAAAATGGCGATAAATCCAAAATAAATTCCGCGGTTTGCATTTATTGAAAATCGCATGGCAACAAATATAGGGTGTGCTATCTTTGCTGTGTGCAATCACCTCTTGATAATCCCATATTTGAACTCATTGGCAAGACCGCCGATACACTCAATCTGCGTGCATGGGTCGTAGGTGGATTTGTGAGAGATTCAATTCTGAAGCGAGAGAATAAAGATATAGATATCGTAGTTGTCGGTAACGGTGTTGATTTTGCACAAGCAGTGGCTAAACAGTTCAATAATGATTGTAGCCTCAGCGTATTCAGGAATTTTGGTACGGCCCAAATTAAATTTGATGATTGGATTATCGAATTTATTGGTGCGAGAAAAGAGAGCTATCGCAGGGACTCTCGAAAGCCCGTTGTGGAGAATGGAACACTTGAGGACGATCAAAATAGGAGAGATTTCACCATAAATGCAATGTATTTATCGCTCAATAGCGATAGTTATGGCGAATTATATGATCCCTTCAATGGAGTGCAAGATTTGCAAAACGGAATTATCCGAACTTGCAATAATCCCGACATTACATTTGATGATGACCCATTGAGAATGTTGAGAGCCATTCGCTTTGCATCGAGGCTGAATTTTCGCATCGAATTAAAGACGTTCGAGGCCATTAAACAGAATGTAAATCGCATTGAAATTGTTTCCCAGGAGCGAATCACAGACGAACTTAATGGAATGATTTTGGGAACAAAACCCAGTCGCGCATTTGAAATGATGTCGAAGACGGGTTTGTTGAGCCTCATTTTTCCTGAAATGATGGCCTTGCATGGGGTTGATACTCGCAATGGAAAATCGCACAAAGACAATTTTTACCACACTTTGCAAGTGCTCGACAACATCTGTGAGTTTACCGACAATTTGTGGCTTAGGTGGGCAGCCATTCTTCATGACATCGCCAAACCCGCTACCAAACGTTTTGATCCCAAAGTAGGGTGGACATTCCACGGACATGAAGACCGGGGCTCACGGATGGTGAAAGGCATTTTCAAACGTATGCGTTTGCCTCTCGACGAGAAGATGCGGTATGTGAGCAAATTGGTATTATTACATCTGAGGCCCATTGTGCTGTCGAAAGAAACAGTTACAGATAGTGCGGTTCGACGTTTGATTGTGGACGCCGGTGAGCATGTAACCGATTTGGTTACTTTGTGTCGGGCCGACATCACAAGCAAAAACGAAGCGAAAGTTGAAAAACACTTAAAGAATTTGGTTTTGGTACAAGAAAAAATCAATGAGGTGTTGGCAAAAGATGAGCTGCGCAATTGGCAACCTGTGTTAACGGGAAACCATATTAAAACACATTTTGAAATTAAAGATCCTCAAGACATAGGTAAAATCAAGGATGCCATCCGGGAGTTGATATTAGATGGTCAAATTCCCAATGATTTAGGACCTGCACTTTCCAAAGCGGAAGACATCGCAAAATCATTGGGGGTAATGGTGCGCCAAGCATAGGAAAAAACAAACGTAGACCTGAAAATAATTAACGAAATTCGCAAACGATAATATGTTACAGATTGCCAATATAAGAAAGAACGCAGATGACTTGGCGGCCCGCTTGAGTATCCGTGGATTAGATGGAAAGACATTGATAAACCAAGTGCTTGAATTGGATGAAAAAAACCGAGCCAAGCGCACAGAGATGGAAACTTTGCAGTCGAAAGGAAATCAGCTGACATCCCAAATTGGTGAAATGTATAAAACGGGTCAACGCGAGGCAGGCGATGCACTCAAAGCTGAATCCGCTGAAATCAAGGAACAATTAAAATCCTTGGAGGCGGAGGTTGAGGCTGCAGACCAGAATTTAATACAATTGTTGCTCACGATTCCCAATACACCTTCTGCTGAAGTGCCAACGGGTAAAACACCCGAGGACAATCTGGAAGTCTTGCTGTGGGGCCAAAAACCGGATTTATCGGCCCAGTCATTGCCTCATTGGGAGTTAGCGGCGAAATATGACATTATCGATTTTGAATTGGGTGTGAAATTAACGGGTGCAGGGTTCCCCGTTTACAAGGGAAAAGGAGCGATTTTCCAGCGTGCACTCATTCAATTTTTCCTCAATGAAGCCGGCAAGGCTGGTTATATGGAAGTTCAGCCTCCTTTGTTGGTGAACGCGGATAGCGGATATGGAACAGGACAACTTCCCGACAAAGAAGGGCAGATGTATCACTGTGGCGTGGATGATTTGTATTTAATTCCCACGGCAGAGGTACCAATCACCAATTTGTACCGTGATGTTATACTGAATGAAAGCCAACTTCCAATCAAGAATGCGGGCTATACGCCTTGTTTCCGCCGGGAAGCGGGTAGTTATGGAGCCCATGTTCGTGGACTTAACCGATTACATCAATTTGATAAAGTAGAAATCGTTCAAATTGTAAAACCCGAAAGTTCTTATGGAGTTCTTGAAGACATGTCGAGCTACGTACAAGGTTTATTGCAGAAATTAGGATTGCATTACCGTGTACTGTTGCTGTGTGGCGGTGATATGGGCTTTACAAGTGCGAAAACATACGATATGGAAGTTTGGTCAGCGGCTCAAGAAAAATGGCTAGAGTGCAGTTCTGTCAGCAATTTTGAGACATTCCAAACCAATCGGCTTAAATGTCGCTTCAGGAATTCTGAAGGTAAAACAGAACTCGCACACAGCTTGAATGGCTCGGCTTTGGCGCTGCCTCGGATCGTGGCGGCCTTGTTAGAAAACAACCAAACACCAAACGGAATCAAAGTGCCTGAGGTACTCGTGCCATACACTGGTTTTGAATGGATCAATTGATATGTTGGACAGCCTAGACTTACCACCCTTCGATTGGGATGCTTCGGTTTCATTGGGTTCTTTGCTCAATGATGTTATGGTGATTCAGCAATTCCCAACAGAATTAGCAAGAGTGATTTCAGCCATCACAGAACCTCAGTGGGATCAGAGCTACAGAGAAGGTGGTTGGAATCTGCGTCAAATCGTTCATCATTTGGCGGATGCTCATTTGAATGCCTATGTAAGAACCAAACACATTTTAACCCAAGATCAAGATTTGATACAACCTTACGATGAAAATGCTTGGGCCGAAACACCTGACGCCCAGTTTCATCACGAAGCGAGTTATTTAATTTTATTGGGGTTACACCAAAAATGGTCTTTGCTTTTACTCGAGGCACTCAAAGATCCAGCAACCCATTTGGTCAAAACCATGGTACATCCAGAATCGGGCAGGGTAATGAGTTTGAGTGATTTGATTAGACTTTATGCTTGGCACGGGGAACATCATTTGGCGCAAATTCGATTTGCGCTAACCCGTTGAAAAGTCTCACTATTTGAGTTTCTTGTACGTGTTGAACACGTTCCAAATCTGGTAGGGCACCTTGATGAAATCACCCCAACCGATTTTAGAGCCTTTGATGTCTTTCCAGGTACGGATGGGCACCTCCAAAACCATGTTTTCAGCGGCTTCACCGAAATGAATTTGAAGTCGTAGAAGCATTTCTACATCGAACAACCACGCCGTTTTAAAGGGTTGGCTAAAACAAACTGGGATGATGGATGGATCCATTAATTTCGCTCCGCACTGTGTATCGTGCACTTTCCAACCCAATCCTTGACTGATCAGCGTAGCAAATAGTCGTCCCGAATAATGACGGAACAATGTCCTTTCAATGTTGGCACCCAGTCGCGCCACCCGCGATCCAATTAACAACAGCGGTTTTGTGGACGTGTTTGATGAGAATTGATAAAACCATTGGATTTCTGATAGCGGCGTGGCCAAATCCGCATCCCAAAAGCCTATATAATCGGCTTGTATGTGCTCAAAACCGATGCGTTCACAGTCTTCATCATTCATCAAATTGGAGGATTTATTCATGACTGAATACGCGGTGTTCAGACCCATCAATACAGCATTAGATTTGCCTTTATTGTTTTTATACGATATAATACTTACTCGTGATTTTAGGTCGTCGTTCAATGAGTCGCGATATTCCTGTAGCACAGCCAACGTTTGGTCTTTGCTACCATCGTTTACAAATATATATTGCAAGCCCAAGTCTGATTCAAGTGCAGATGTAAAAGCTGCCGATTGAATTCGCGAAGCCTCGTTGTAACAAGGAATGATCAGGCAAGTTTTCATCGTATTCATTGCGGAGGCCAAATTACCACTGTTTTTGTAGACAACCTACCAATCCGCGGGTTTCGGAGTACAGAATTGTTGTTTTTTCTAAAAAAGCCGACATAGAAGGGTAAATTTGCGGTATTATGCGGGTCTATCAAAACATCTTGGAAACCATTGGAAATACACCCATGGTGAAACTCAATGCAATCACCAAGGATTTGCCATGCACGGTTTATGCCAAGGTTGAGACTACCAATCCTGGGAATTCTATCAAAGATCGTATGGCGCTCAAAATGATAGAAGATGCCGAGGCGAGTGGCGCTTTGAAACCCGGTGGCGTGATCATCGAGGGTACCAGTGGTAACACGGGAATGGGATTGGCGATTGCCGCAGTGATAAAAGGGTATCGTTGTATTTTTACAACTACCGATAAACAAAGCAAAGAAAAGGTCGATGCGTTGAAAGCCTTTGGTGCAGAGGTCATTGTTTGTCCTACCGACGTTGAACCAGAAGATCCACGCAGTTACTACAGCGTGAGTACTCGATTGGCGAATGAGATTCCGAATGCGTGGAAACCCAATCAGTACGACAATCTCAGCAATTCCAAAGCGCACTACGAACAAACGGGTCCAGAAATTTGGTCTCAAACCGATGGAAAGATTACTCATTTGGTAGTAGGTGTGGGAACTGGAGGTACCATTTGCGGCACGGGCAAATTTTTAAAGGAAAAGAATCCTGACATTAAAATACTGGGAATCGACACCTATGGTTCTGTCTTCAAAAAATATAAGGAGACTGGGATTTTTGACAAAAACGAAATTTACCCTTACATCACCGAGGGAATTGGTGAGGATTTTCTACCTGCCAATGTAGATTTTAGCATTATCGACCATTTTGAAAAGGTAACGGATAAGGATGCTGCCGTCATGACCCGGAGAATTCCGAGGGAAGAAGGGATTTTTGTGGGGAATAGCGCAGGATCTGCCTTGGCAGGACTGTTGCAAATGAAAGATCAATTTAAACCATCCGATGTTGTAGTGGTGATTTTTCACGATCATGGCACAAGATATTTGGGTAAAATGTACAATGAAGACTGGATGAGGGATCGTGGATTCATTTCACCCAAGCCATTAACCACCGCCTTAGACTTGATTGCCAATCATGCACAATTGCCATTGTTGAGCGTGAAACCATCAGACAGCTGTGAACATGTGATCGGCTTGATGCAGAAATACAGTGTTTCTCAGTTACCTGTCAAGGATGTCAATAATGAATTCGTGGGTGCCGTTGAGGATGCACATTTGTACGCCGAACTTTTGCGAAACAGAGAATTGATGAATCAGCCAGTATCGGATATCATGGACAAACCGTATCCCATCGTTTCTCATATGGCAACGATCGAAGAGGTTTCCGCTAAAATCAACGCACAAAATGCTGCTGTCCTCATGATGGACATGGGCGGAAACTGGCATATCATCACCAAACAAGACGTTATTCAAGCCATTTCAAAAGGGAATTAAACCAATTTATCGTGTCTTCTATTGTAATAAAAACTGCTGAGCAAATTGAGGGAATTCGTAAAAGTGCCCACCTGGCTGCCGAAACCCTAAAATACCTGGAACAATTTGTAGTTCCCGGCATGAAAACCATTGACATCGATAAAAAATGTGAAGAATTTGTCCGTGATCACGGTGCCATACCCGCAACCAAAGGATACCGGGGGTACAAACACTCTTGCTGTATTTCACCCAACGATGTGATTTGTCATGGCGTGCCTAATGATACCATCATTGAACATGGCGACATCGTAAATATTGATGTAACAACCATTTTGAATGGGTTTTACGGCGATACGTGTAAAATGTACTATGCGGGAGAGGTGAGTGATTATGCCAAGCGATTGGTTGAAACAACCAAAGAATGCTTGCATGTAGGTATGCAACAGTGTTTTCCGGGTAATCGATTGAATAACATTGGATATCATATAGCACAGTATGCTCAAAAAAATGGCTATTCAGTGGTTTATGAATTCTGTGGGCATGGCGTTGGATTGAAATTTCACGAAGCGCCCGATGTTGCTCACATCGCCGATGCCAATACTGGACCCGTTCTGAAACCCGGTATGATTTTCACTATCGAACCCATGATTAATGCCGGAAAAGCCCGGGCGAAAGTAGATCGCAGGGATGGTTGGACAGCCAGAACCATCGACGGTAAATTGAGTGCCCAATTTGAGCATACAATTTTAATTACCGAAAATGGACATGAAGCGTTAACCGACGTATATCACGATTTCTAATGATGAAAATCCATATCGTTCATAGCGGAAATTTCAAATTGGATGGCGGGGCCATGTTTGGGGTAGTACCCAAAGTATTGTGGCAGAAATGGGTTCCGGCCGACGAAAATAACCTGTGCAATTGGGCGATGCGCTGCTTGTTGATAGAGTCGGGCGATCGCAAGATTTTAATTGATACGGGGATTGGCAACAAGCAGTCGCAAAAGTTCTTCGGTTATTATTATTTGAATGGTGACTATTCCTTGGACAACTCTTTGTCGGAATTGGGATTCAGTTCATCGGATATTACCGATGTTTTGCTCACGCATTTGCATTTCGATCACTGCGGTGGAGCTGTTGTGAGGGGAGAGGATGGACAGTTGGTTCCGAAGTTTCCGAAGGCCAAGTATCATGTTACGAAAACGCAATGGGAACATGCGTTGAATCCGAACGACAGGGAACGGCCTTCTTTTTTGCCAGAAAATTACTTGATATTAAACGAGTTGGGGGTGTTGAATTTTGTGGAGGAAGGCAATATGCTAGCGGATTGTGTGGAGGTGAAAGTCTTCAATGGACATACATTCGGGATGATTGCTCCCATCATACACGGGCCTAATTACAAATTGATGTACATGGCCGATTTGATTCCCGCAGCCGCTCACGTCCCCGTGAATTACGTCATTGGTTATGATGTTCAACCCCTGATTACCATGGAAGAGAAAAAGCGAATATTGCCATGGCTTCAGGAAAATAATGCTTGGTTGTTCTTCGAACATGACGCACAATATGCGCTAGCTCAAGTCTTGGTCAATGAAAAAGGCCAATATACCGCTGTTAACAAAACCAACGATTGGTTCTTTAATCTCTGATTTAGGCATTTCAATTACCCAATGAAGGCATCAACGATGTCCTCTTTTTGAAGGTTTACTTCTCCAGGAGCGGCATTTTTGGGTTTGGATACAAATTTTCGCAACACGGCAATGACTGGGACAACATTTTGGGTTTTTGCTTTGGAGTTCTTGGCGGCTAAATTGGCGGCAAAATCAATCACCGCTTGGGGGTAGTTCGGTCCTTTTTTTCGAATAATGACATGTGAACCCGCGACATCTTTTGCATGTAACCAAAGATCATTTTTTTGACTCAAACGCAACATTTGGTCGTTGGATTTATTGTTTTTACCTACCCAAATTTGATAACCTAGGTGTTCGTATAGTCGGTAGGGTGCCGTATCAGATTGCGCTTGGACTTTCGTCATAGTTTTCTGAAACGACTTCAAACCTTTGAAGTCCTGTGCAAGAAGTACACCCTCCAATTTCAATTCAGATTCAAATAAATTCTTTTCGGTAACGATGATTTGATCCTGTAGTTTTTTCTGTTCAATGACCTCGTTTTTTGCCTTGCCATAATATTTTTTGGCATTGTCAGAAGCAGACAGTTCTGGATTGAGCTTAATCCAAATACGTTGATCAGTATAATAATCGGTGATTAAGGCTTTAGACAAACCCGGTTTCAAAGCATGGGCATGGGCGAGAATCAGGTCGCCAAGCTCCTTGTAACTTCTGCGTTCACCTATTTCTGACAGTCTTTTTTTCGATTCGTTCAGAATTTTTCTCAAGTGTTTGATTTTCCGCTCCAGATTTTCCTTTAGTTGAGCTTTGTTTTTTTGGAAGTAATGCTCCCTTAAAAAATTCAACTGAGCAGCCACCAAACTAGATAGCTGGTTCGGCTTTTCAGACAATCCCCAAGCTAGCCATTCTTGTCCTGATTTGTCATTAGGGGCATCCGATTTGGTTTCATCGTGAAGTTCTATGCTTGGGTATTGGAATTCCCAATCTGATTTTAGCGATAAACGAAATATGGAATGGGTTTCTGATTCCCCTTTTTGTCGAAGTAGCACGTTTCCAAATTTGCCGAATCCCTTCATCCAAAGCTGAAAGTCATGACTGAAATCGATGCAAATCCAACGATCAAAAGGATCACAAAAAATTTGATTTACCGTGTCATTCTCAATTTCCTTAAATTGAATAATGCCTTTTTTGGAATCGCTCCGGTCGAATTCCTTATCACTGGGCAATAACAAGAGGTGACCATCAATAAATTTGCACTCAATTGTGAAATTATTTCTTTCGTTATCAACGAATTGAAGATATAGCGTGTCTTTGTCAAAGCTGATGGCTCCCTTAAAAATCCCGCCAATCAACTTGCAGCGGAATTCTTCGGCCCACATACCATATACCCAATTCACGCTGAACATGCGACGAATTTCGTTAATTATGGTGACTTGGGACGCATCAATGTGACAGAACTTCTCGAGAATCTTTTTGACTGTCGTTGTCCCTTGTATTGAATAACCACAGCATAAACTCCCTCTGGTGCGTCCTTGTCGCGACATTTACCATCCCAAACCGATTTGGCATCCGTTGACTGAAAAACCAATTCACCCCAACGATTAAAAATCATCAAACGATATTCAGTCGCACCATAAATGGCGGGTTGGTAATTATCATTTAACCCATCACCATTGGGAGTGAATACGTTGGGGAGATAGAGGATCACAGTATCGTGATAACAGATTTCTTTTGTTGCGGTATCTGAACAGCCTCCGTCATTGGAAATGGCTAACACAATCTTGTAACTTTCTAATCGACCATCAAAAGTGTGGACCGGATTCAACGTAGGAGAGAAAGAAGTGGACGTTCCATCGCCCCAAAACCAAGTGCCACGGGTGCCACCCGAGCTTTGATTGAAAAATATGGCCGCCACGTCCAATGGGCTTAAACAATCGTCCTGAGTTTGTTTCTGCACTGAAAATGCCGCTTGAATGGCCTTATAACCGGGAATTTCAATGCTGGTATCACCGGTACAACCCGTAACTTCATCTACCATCGTGACACTATACGAGTTGTCAGCAAAGGCCCACAAGGTATCTTTATTGTAGGATGCATCGTGCGACCAAAGATTCCTCACCAGATGTCCATTTCCCAAAGTAATTTTCGCCCAGCCTTTTAATCCTCTACAAACCGTATCGCTGACGGATGATACAGCCCAAACTCGGGGGTGGACGTGAATTTTTGCGGTATCTAACGCATCGTCAGAACAGCCGTCAGAAACCTTGCAAACAAGCAAACTGCTTTGATTGGCGATGTAAAAAGTTTTATTCCCCGTTTGTCCATGAGACCATCGCAAATCGTGTTTGCCTACCAATCCACCTGATGTCGTGGCTTCAAAAGTTAATATCTTGCCAAAGCACACACTATCGCTTTTGGGCGATATAGTTAGATTTAAAGGGGCATTCACCGTTATTGTAAGAGAGTCTCGGGAAAGACAGGCCCCAGTTTGAACTGAGTATTGGATTTTGTGAACGCCTTGTTTTGCAGTTTTAGGATTGAAAAAAGAATCGATCACGCCAATTCCCAACCAATTTCCAGAACTTGGTATTGCTTTCAATTCAAATAATGAGTCTTTGAAACACAAAAACGGCGGATAAGTAAAATTGATTTGCGAGGCCGTATCCACCCGTATGTACAAACTATTGGAGCATCCTAGCGAAGATTTATATTGAATCAAATGCTTACCCACACCGGCAATCTTGGGGGAAAACAATCCGCTTGATTGCGTAATTCCAGCACCCCAAAATTGACCTTTATTATCTTTCTTGTACAAATTTAAACTATTGATATTTATACAAATAGATGTATCCAATTGAATGATTGGCTTAGGATTGACTCTGACTAAAAACGTATCTTCACAGCCTTTGTTCAAATACCGTACTTTGAACAAGCCAACACCTGAAATCCTGGGGTCGAAGCCATTCTTCCTGACCGCTAGATTTCCGATCCATACTCCACCCGGTACCGATACTTTAACGCCTTTGGAAGCAAAGGTGGCAAAAGTGTCCTCCAGGCAAAATTCAAGGGTGTCAGGCTGTGAAATTTGAACGGGGGTAATCCATACATATTTTTTATCCGCACATTTCGGTGTTGTGAGCGTGAGTGTGTCCACATTGGACTTCGATTTGGATGTCCACCAGTCAGGACTGTACAAATTGCCCGTCCCATTGATTCCTTTGCCTGTCCATGAATAATTGGTATTGGGCCTAAAAGATTTCAGCATTTGTGTGCCAGCGCTCGGACAAAACGTATCATTCAATCCAGCATCACTCGGCAACACCGTTAACACTGTGGTATCTCTACATCCCCCTTGGGCTGCAAAAATGATATTGTAATTTTTGGGCCCGCCCATCGCTGATGGATTGTAGGTGCCGTAATAGTAATTTGTGAGCCCAACAAAATAATTAGGATACAATCCTTTCGGAGAAAATGTCAATGTTGCCGATGTACTGGATTCACAGACGGTATCGAATTGCTTTACTTGAATCGCCTGAACGAAAACGGTTTTCTTCGATACACATCCCTTCCAAGTATAGGTCAATACATATGTACCTGCTGTATCCGGAGTAAACAAACCCGTTGACGTGGTTTTTGGACCTGTCCATACTCCTCCTGCAGGACCATACCAGTAAAGAGGGAAGCTGTTTTTGCTCGGACAAAATACATTCTCGTAATTGTAAGGTGCGGTAACAGTAACCAATACTGTGTCGGCACAACTTCCAATTTGATACCAAACTTTCACCGTACCCCAAACAGCACTGGGTTTAAATTCTCCGGTCTTTCCATTGACAATTCCATTGCCGTACCATGTACCGCCTGATGGCGTGGCGCGCAGGAAAAAATTGGGATTGTAGTAACAAACCGTTGTGTCTTGCTGGGCTTTTGGAGGATCTAATACCACAATAGACAGGGTGTCGTATCCGGGAATAGAGCTGCCATCATCAACCTTTATCGTATAGGTGCGATTGGCATTTAAGCACTGATTGAACGGACCTTTGCCCGATAGGGTGCTGGGAGACCAGGTGTACTTATATTTGGTTGAGTCGCCCCCCGAAGTTTTCAGTGTTAGCTTAATGCAGTCACCTTTACAAATCGTGTCTTTCGAGCTGGTGAGATCTGCCAGGATGGGACAGTTTGCAATGGAAAAATCATAGGTGGATTGAATTCGATAAACGCTATCGCAAAAGTCCCGATACCCATGTGAATGCGTTATTTTGTAGTTTCCATTGAGGTTGATTCCTCCTGAGATTGTTATCTCAAACAAACTTGAATATCCATTCAAGCAATTCAGCGCCCTAATTTTCCCCAATTTGATCGACTTGGGACCTGAGATACTGGTGTTTGTCAAATTCACGGAATCGCATGGTACGGGAAAGTCTGTAGCCAATTTCAATATTGAATCCTTGCAATTGGGCAATGATATCCCCGCGGTACTTTGTAGAAATTTCAAAGGGGTTGGTTTATTGGTTTTTACAACCACAGACGCTTTCCATCCTGAACAGGCAATGCTCTTGTCCGATTTGAAATGAAGGGTGATGAAACTATCTGTAGACTTGACTGTACCGGGCCCCACATTGCCGCTCCAACTACCTAAGAGACTTGCAAAGGTGTCTTTGCCGTCGAAAATTCTTAGGATATCATTGTCTTTCTCGGTGCAAAAACTTGAAAATTGTAGTGAGATAGATTTGGCCCCTGGCACCGACAACGTCAGTGTACTGTTTTCATTGTGGTCGTAATCCGATTTGTTGAGCGCTTTGTCCGAGTCAGTCACGTTGCCTTTGCAAATTCTGTATCGGCCTGTCTGTTGGGTAATCGTCGTTTGTCCCAAAGCGATTCCACTGTGTACGAAGCACAGTAATATCATGGTCCAACCCTTGAATAACTTCAACAATTTCTTTATTTGTTAATACTGATTGATTTGGAAACCAATACATTGCTCCAATGTTGCGCTCGGTCCTTTATCCTGACCTGGAATTGTGTACTTTCCAAACTGCCACCTCCAATTAAAAAGATGTTTTTTAACGACACGCGAATTGTCCCTGAAATATTGATTTTCTCACCTATCGGGGAGAGGGGTTGAAGGTGATAATAATCGGCTTTGTTGAAACGAACATCTTTAACTTCAACCGATAGGGAATCAGCACTCTCAAATCCCAAATCGCCATCGCCGTCTTTGTAATCAAATGAAATGACCACTGTATCGGCAAATTGCTGATAACTCAATTTGTTCAGTTTGATGTTGGATATACTGGGGGTTGGATTGCCAGTATATTGATCTTGAAATTTACATGAATTCAAGAATGTCAAAGCACATAAAATTAACAAAATCAATCTCATAGGGAATGTTAATTAAACTTTATGGCGAAATAGGTTTTAAGCAAAAACATGCTGTTAGGATTTGGGATGTGATAATCTTTATTTTTACTATCGCTTACGGTAACTCGAAACCAGACCACATCGTTTTCAATATTTTTACTGCCATCATATACCGCATTCCAAAAATAGGTGGTCGTTGTATTCAGTAGGCCCAACAGGTCTTTATTAGGCCCAGCATTCATGGGAACCTCTTTGGCAACATCGAAATTGGCGGGGTCAGTAGACCAGTTGAGGGTGACATTTTTTAAATTGTTAATGGGGGTTTTGTCATCCGCCAATGAAATCCAAATTTCCGGGGATTGTCCGGCTAAGATTTGAGCCGCTTCATATTTTCCTGTACGCGACAAAGGGTTACCATTCACAAGGAATTGAACACCCAAAATTTGTGGAGGAAAATCAATGGCTTCCGGTGTACGCCCAACCCAATCCTTTGCACCATTGTCGATCCAATCATTAAGTCGAACCAGCCATGAATCCTTTTCTATCGGATAATTACTATTGGACTCCAACGACAAAGGCATAATGCCAGAATTGCCATTGAGATCTACAACCATGCGATGGGGCAGCATGCTAGTGGTTGACGAAAAAGGAACCACCCTGAATCCATATTTACCGGCAAGATCTGGTTTGATAACAGGCTGATTCACCAAGGAGTAGTAACTACTTTCCACGGTTCTAAAGTCAGGCTCAAAATTGCCATCATGACATCCGCTATTGGCACAAGTTGGCTTGAATAGGCCGGCATGCAATCCTTGAATCGTTCGATAATTCCAGGTATCTTTCTGTGTGGTTTGCGTATCCTTCCCATTGGGAAAGGGGTTTTTGATTGTCGGTCCGTCCGACTCGCATGCCGAAAACAAAAACAAGCCCAATAAAGCCATGAGTTGGGGACTGGACAGATTCAATATTCTCAGCTTGTTCATCAAAATTTAAATTCGTTGGTATAAACTTCTGGCCAATGGATCGATCAATCCCGCATTATTCACATCATCAAGCACACCGAAAACATCCGCAATTGTGGGTACTATGTCGGTTAGTCGACCCACCGGTTGGGCTTCACCACCAACGCGAATATTTGGCACACCTTTGCCCAACATCAAACTCCAAACCCGCAAAGCATTGGCATCGCTATGGTCATAAGCCACCCAATCATTTTGATCTAAAATGGGGTTGGGATTAAGGTTTCGACCACATTCTGGCGCTACGATAAAAACGGTGTTGCCAGACATTTCAGGAATGTTATTTTGGATGTGTTGCCACAGCCAACCTGTGATATGGTCTGCGCGATGCAAACTTTGCAAGTACCCTGTAAAATTCGAGTGGCAAGAATCAACACCAGAAATATTTACTGCCAACATTTTGGGCTTGAATTCTTTGAGTACTTCTGCCGCGTACATCATATTTAGTGCATCGCCCGAGTCCGTGACCGGTGGCATCGCCAATTGTCCTGATTGCTGTTTTGCAAATACACTTTTAATAAAATCTTTGATTTGGGTCTTTTCTTCATCTGTATTGCTCACACTGCTAATCTGATCTTTGGTCAAAGCGAAACTCTGATCCAAGAAATTCTTCATGAAATACATAGGCTCCAAATCCGTTCGGGTGTAGGTTTTAGAATTGCCCAACACTTCTTTTCCAGCGGCGGAAAATGTAACAGGCGCGGCGAACATGTTGCCACCATAAGCCAAGCCATAATCTTTGTGATTGCTCGAATTTAACAGAGGGGTTGAATTGCCTATTCCATTACCAATAAACCAAGTGTCAGTGGCCTTGAAGCCAGCATGCTTTCTCAGATATTCAAAAATAGTGGGGTAGGCAGGTCTAACCTTCAAACCCTGATTGGTACCCGGATTTCCTGTAAGCAAGGTGTTTAATCCCACATAATGACCCGCGCTCTGAGCTTTCATTTCTGGAAAAAGCAAGCCGGATTTCTCCATCGACTGTGTGAGTAACTTGGGAATAGGCTCTGAACCATTGGGCTTGCCAGCTACACTCGTTCCGTAAGCGATTTTTTTCACTGGCGCGTTTCCTTCAAAAAGATTGGGCATGATATTACCCGCCGCACCTGAAACACCTTGACTGTCTTCTAAATAACGACCTAAAACACTTTCCTGCTGTCTAACACCGCCGGCAAACATAACCAAAACGACATGGTCAGCCTTTACGCTACCCGTTTTGGCAAACAAGCGACCCGACGGCAATATATAGGGGGCAAGCAATCCGCCACCCAAAGCAACGCCTGATTTTGTGATAAAACTCTTTCTGTTCATGTCTCCTCTTTAATAATATTGATATTCCTCACTACAAGCAAAGGCTGTGTAAACCATTTCCACAGTGACGTTTGCATTGTTGCTGATATATTGCTTGAAAAACGCTTTTTCTCCTTCGCTGGGATAACGCAAATAGAACCTTTTGAAGGTATTGATAATAAATTCATCCATATTCGTGCGCATTTCGATGTTCGATGGAATGGTAATACCTCCCGTGTTAAAATAGTTACTCAACAACATCTCATTGGCCACATCTTGATCACCGATGGAATAAATGACACTCTGTGTTTTGTATAGTTGGTTGGGGGATATGGCCGTTTGATACAGGTTGGTGTATAAAATCGAAACGAATTCGGCGTCGTTCTTTTTCTTGGTTTTTTTGCTTTTGTCCTCAACAACAGAGGCTGTAGAAACATCATATCCTATGATTCGCTCTTTGGTACATCCAAAAAGAAACATCGATAGTAAACCAACGAACAGGGAAGTAGTGGAGACGCGTTTAAAATTGAGCATATTCATCAGTTATCACAATGGAACTAATTATGGTTTCTATGCGATGATTTGAGTAAAACAAGGGGAAGAGGCGACTCACTTCTGCGGTTGTAGCTTCTCGTTGTACCAACACAAAATAAAACCATCGGATTTGTGCTTCGTGAAAGGCATCTGAATTCACCACCGCATCACAGAATTCATCTTTATTTGATGATACAACCTGAAATAGTTCTTTCGGCATGTTTCGCTCAATGATCGCATAAGCCCTATCAAACTCGTCTTTGGTGGGTTTACGAAGCAAACAGTTATCAAAAACGGCATTTACAAAATTGAAGCTGTTCATATTTATCCCATCGTAAATAGAATTGTTCATCATGGCAGCACACATGTTTCGATAATCTTTAGAATTGTTTCTGAGTGCTGATCTACTGTTCAAAACATTCACGTATTTTTTCCGGAGATCAATATATCTGTAAACGTTTATTGAATCCCCGTTCAGACGGGATACAGTGATGGCAAAATTCAAATTACCAATGAATTGCGCTATGTCAGGGTCCGATGCTCCTTCCAGAAAACGGGCTTTTGAAATGTTGTAGATGCGCTGGGCAAATGCATGTCGATAGGATGAATCCCCAACACGAAAAGTTGTATCGTTCATTAACAATTCGACAAGTCTTAGTCGGCAACTATCATGGAGTTCGGCTTTTTTGAGCTGGTTGGTAAAAGCAATCCGTTCAATGTCTGTGGCCTCTCGACCAATCAAATCAATAAACATGCGTTGAACGTAATTTTCAATGCGTAGAGTAGACACGCCCTTGTAACCAGGGGGCTGATTATCACCTACTTGAATATTCTCAGTAGATGTACATCCCGACACAAGTATCAATAGCAGCAGGCAACCCAATTTAATTTGCCATCGATTCAAAATGTCCATAACTCAAATGTAATCTTTCCCTTTTGGGATTGCAAGTTTATGACATTGGTCATTTTTAGAAGACGACAAAAACTTGTAGTTTCGCATCTCTAGCGTAAAACGATATGCCATTTTATCACAAGTCGGGCCAAGTACCCGCAAAACGTCATACCCAGTTCAGAAAACCCGACGGAAATCTCTATTCTGAAGAATTGGTGAGTACCGAAGGATTTAGCAGTTTATACTCGCTGATCTACCACTGCCATCCGCCCACTTTGGTGAAAAATATTGAGGAGCCATGGAGTGTGGAACCGCAAATCGCGAAGGAAAAAAACATGCAACACCGCAGTTTTCTGACTTTCAAAACAAAACCTGAGGCAGATTATCTGAAAAGTCGCAAAACGCTATTAATGAATAGCGATGTTGCCATGGGCTCTGCCGCTCCCACACAAGGGTTTTCGGATTATTTTTACAAGAATTCCGATGCCGATGAAGTGTTGTTTATTCACGAAGGTACCGGTGTTTTGAAGACCATTTACGGCAATATTCCGTTTGAATACGGAGACTATTTAGTGATTCCGCGGGGCACCATTTATCAATTGCATTTCAACGATGAAAACAATCGAATCTTCTTCGTGGAAAGTCCAACACCTATCTATCCTCCAAAAAGATATCAAAATGCAGTAGGACAGTTGATGGAACATTCACCATACTGCGAGCGAGATATCAAGTTGCCTGAAAACTTAGAAACGCACGATGAAATTGGAGAATTCCGGGTATTGATCAAAAAACAGGGATTGATTTATCCTTATACCTACGCTACCCATCCATTTGATGCCATCGGTTGGGATGGATATTTGTATCCTTATGGGTTTAGCATTCACAATTTTGAACCCATTACAGGTCGTTTGCACATGCCGCCTCCAATTCACCAAACCTTCGAAGGAAGAAATTTTGTGATTTGCAGTTTTGTTCCGAGAATGTATGATTACCATCCCATGAGCGTGCCAGCACCATACAATCACTCCAACATCGACTCGGATGAGATTTTATACTATGTAGACGGCGATTTCATGAGTCGTAAGCATGTTGAACGTGGAATGATTAGTTTGCATCCAAAAGGGATACCCCACGGGCCGCATCCTGGTACAGTTGAAAAGAGTTTAGGAAAACAGGAAACCAAAGAGCTTGCGGTGATGATCGATCCATTTTATCCGTTGATGATTACTACGGATGCCATGGAAATGGAAGATCCCCACTATTGGAAATCTTGGGTAGAATGATGAACTTTGGTCTAATATGGCCAAAAGAATTATTTTCTTCATTTTTTGCACCTTTTCTTCTCTAACCTACGCCCAGCATGCCCACCGTCCGTATCACAAAATTGTGAAAAAGACGGAACGGACGTTCAAGCGAGTTGATAAACAATCACGGAGAATATCAATCAGTGGTCATACCCAAAAATCGCCATTGAGGGTGTCGCCTACAAAAGTGAATGAGAATGATTTAAGTCGTTTCCCAGCCACACCTGATAAATTTTGGCAACAAGAATGGATCGCTACGATGAATCCTGCCTTGGGAAGACCAACACCGGAAGTGCTGTTGGATGAAATGATTCGACAGAATGAACCTGCATTGAATCGCAGAGCCATGCCTGGTACAAGTAAAACAACTTGGACCTCGCGAGGGCCTAACAACTTGGCGGGTAGAACCCGCGCCCTTGCGATTGATCCAACAGTTACCACAGGTAAAAAAGTTTGGGCTGGTGCTGTAACAGGCGGTTTATGGTATAATGACGATATAACCAGTGCTAGCAGTCAGTGGAAGTTTGTTTCCGGGCTGTGGAGTAACCTTACGGTTACTTGTATTGCATTCGACCCAAATGCCCCAGGCACAATGTATGTAGGAACAGGGGAGGGATGGGGTTCCACAACCTCGAGTAGTCGTGGTTTTGGGGTTTTTAAAAGCATCGACTCAGGTAAAACCTTTACACAGCTAGCTGCAACCAAAACATACTTTTTTGTAAATGACATCATCGTCCGATCGGAGTCTGGAAAAAGTGTGTTGTATTGCGCTACCGACATGCAATATGTGAATGGCGCTTGGCATGGAACAACCACCGGTGGTTTGATGAAAAGCACGAATGGCGGTGTGTCATTTACTAATGTGATGCCCAAAATCCCTGGGTATACCATCTCAATGATTCCGGCAGATTTGGAGCTGGGGAGCGACAACAGACTTTGGATTGGTACCAGAAGAAATTACGCCCAAACTGCCACGGATAAAGGGGGTGGAAGGGTAGTATACACAGACGATGGCGTCAATTTCACCACCGCCTATTCGCATACAGACAAAGCAGGTCGTGTCGAAATCGCTTGTGCTCCAAGTTCTTCCAATACCATTTATGCGGTTTTTGAGTCGAATGGAAAAGTAGACACCCTACTAAAGTCATTAGACAAAGGAATCACCTGGACATCCATGAGGAAACCGAAAGATGCCGACGTGGGTATTCCTGCTACTGATCCATCGCGAGGACAGGCTTGGTATGATTTGATCTTGGCCGTTTCCCCCAAAGATTCTTCTGATTTACTGTTTGGCGCGATCGATGTTTTTCTTTCGGAAAATAGTGGTGGCTCATTTGTACAAGTGGGTAAGTGGAGCGATAATTCTGGATTGGCAACTTTGAGCTGCTCGTATGTTCATGCCGATCAACACAATATTGTATTCATCCCTGGGAGCAACGCTTTCATTATCGGCAATGATGGTGGCGTATTTTATTGTTCGGATTTATTGAATAATTTGGCCAATCAATCCGTCATTTACGAGCGCAATAATGGCTATGTCGTAACCCAATTTTACTGGGGCGACATCAGTCAAACCAAGGGAAAAAACTTAATGCTCGCAGGAGCACAGGACAATGGAACCCATCAACTCAACACAGCCGGGTTAACCAATAAAAATATGGTGTCGGGCGGTGATGGTGGATATTGTTTTATCAGTCCCACAAACGACAACAAACAGGTTGTGAGTTACGTCTACAATCAATTTTTTGCAACATCCGACAACTGGACCAATGCGGCAAAACTCATAGATGATCCCAATACGGGTAAATTTATCAATCCAGCGGCCTGGGATGATGTCAATGGTTATTTAATTTCAGGAAAGGGAAAGTGCACGCTTTACAGGAATAAATTGGGTACATCCTCCACATTGGCCAATACTGTCACCGTGAGTTCAACCACGGCGAATGGTGCTCCAAGTGCCATCACCAGCAGCGTAAGCACATCGGGGAAAGGACAATTGTATGTTGGAACCGATGTCGGAAAACTCTATGTAACTACAGATATCGGGGCTTCTACACCCGTGTGGACGGACATAACGGGAACAATCAACGCGGGAAATATTAGTGATATTTTCAGACTCAGGAGGTCCGACACTTTATTCGTGACTTTGAGTAATTATGGGTCAAGCGTTAATATCTACATGAGTGTTGATGCCGGAAAAACTTGGGTTTCCCGTGATGGCAATATCGCTGACATGCCCATTTGGGGCATATTGTTAAATCCCCGCAAGTTGGGTGAGGCCATCATTGCTACTGAATTGGGAATCTATGGTACGTCGGACATTTTTGCTGCTTCCGTGGTGTGGACGACATACAATGACGGTATGGGAGCCGTAAAAGTGGCGAGTTTGCGTTATCGCGATGCAGATCAAACCATCATGGCCGCAACACATGGGAGAGGGGTATTCACTTCAGATGCTTGGTCAAAAGCCAGTCCCATTGCAAAATTTGGTATTGGAACTGATACGCTTTGTTCTCACCAAATACTTTCGTTGACCGATTCAAGTCTAAATACGCCCACAAGTTGGAAATGGAGATTTTCGCCAACAACCGGTATACTATTTAAAAACGGTACGGACTCCACATCAAAAAATCCGCAAGTTCAATTTACTAAGGGAGGCAGCTACAGCATTACATTGTTTGCGAGTAACGCCATCGGCGAAGATCAATTAACCAAAGTTAATCGTGTTTTTGTGATCGACTCAATACCCATGACGGTTTCAATTCAATCAAATCCTACTACAGTTTGTGTGAACGACACCTTTAACATTACTTCATCGGTAAATACAAATGGAAACAAAGTTTCATTGTCTTACTCATGGAAAAAGAACGGGGTTGCACTCTCAAACACTCAGGATAAATTGTTTGGATTGACACCCAACGTATTGGATAAATACCAATTATTGGTGACGTCCACGACGCGTTGTGTAACTCCGTCTACGGCAATGAGTGCAATCATGTCTCCTAAAACGACCGGTGTTAAGACGGTAGCGGTGAGCTGTAATTTGGATACACTTAAGGCCGCCAATGTGGGTCCTGGTACCTACAATTGGTACAAAAATGGCACATTGGTGGGCAGTGGACAGAAATTCAAACCCAATCAAACGGGCTTATATCGTTGTGTTTATGTTGAAAATGGTTGTCAGAGCGACAGTAGTTCCATCCTGATTTTAAAATCAATTGGTTCGAAAACACCCATCAACAACATGGTTTTGGTATATCCAAACCCGGCCAATGACCAATTGATTATTAAAGGAATGCAACAAAACGTCGAGATTAAAATTTACAATGCTGTAGGACGTTTGGTGAAAGATGTATTCTTGGATAATGTTCAAATTGAAATGGTCATGGCTGTTGGTGAATGGACTCCAGGAATTTATACGGTACAATGTTTGAACTCCGAAGGTTCGGAAATTTACAAGGAGAGTATTTTGATCAAACACTAGCGAATCCCACGGGATTGAATTACTTATTGGGTTAGCATTATATGGATTGCCGTGTCCATAGAATATAAGTTGGAGATTCTGTTGAAGATGCGTTGGATTGATTTATTCAGCAGTGATGTATCAGGTTTAACGTCTGAGCTGGAAATCCTTGACATGAGTGATTTTCAATACTAATTATAGATTCAGGAATAATAAAGATTGGTTGAATGAAACTTATTCGTTTCGGTAAGGAGAGATTTTTATTTGGATTATATCGATACTGAGTAAAACTACTGAAGGACAAGATTGACAATTCCTGGGGACATTGTTTTCTGAATTCCATTCGTTTTTTGTTTGTTTCATAATTTACATTATGTTAAATAAAGGAATGCAATAAAAGCCAGATTGCTCCGGCTTTTACTGTTAGAGTCTTTCTACTAGGATTATTCCATTCCTTTGATCAAGGCGGCATACTTCTCCTCACCGGCTTTGTCACCCAACTCAATACAAGCTGATTTCAATGCCTTACAAATATTGATTTGATCCGCTGTTGAATAATCCACGTTATCCAGGGCTCGCTCCAAATATTTGCGTGCTTCACTGTAAAGAATCTTGAATTCCTCATCCACCAATTTCTTTTTGGCTCCTACAGCTGCACTTCGTTTGTCGTACAGTTTGCGTGTCTCATATTTCATCAACGACAGACCCAAGTTAAAATTCGCATCATAGTTGAACTCATCCAATTCAACAGCCTTGCGGTAATCAGCAATGGCATTGTCGTATTTGGCTTGATTCTCATACAAATACGCCCGGGTGTAATACAATCTGCTGTTGGGCTCTATTCCTATTTGACGATCAACATCGGCAAACAATCGTTGTTCTTGTTTGATACCGACATAGAAATTCACCAACACCTGAAACATGGCGTCGCTATTATTGGAGGCCGACAACGCGGTACGGATACAATTTTCTGCTTTTGCGGTGTCACCTACTGACAAATAGGCTCTTGACAAGCCCTCTACAATCGCAGGAACCGTGTTTCCTTTGTCTACCAGCCCTTGCAAAATTGCGATTTTTGTCGATTTGCTACTATGCATAGAAGCAACCTGCGCATACGTTTCGGTCAAACTTTCTTTGGTAATTTTATTGTTTGCCAAGTTTCTGGACATCGCGGTATCCAAATAATCGAAAATTCCGATCATCTCACCGTAATAAATACAGAGAGAGTCGTAGTTTTTCGTTGCAAAGAACGCAATCGCCTCGTTGTAACCGGCAGCAAAGGCATTGCCTGCTAGCGCTGTGCCATTTTCTTTCTCTTCAGCCTTTTTGGGTAAGGTGCTTTCATGAAACTTTCGGATAGAAACCATGGCCTCTAGTCCTGCTGCGTTTGTAAGACCTTTCAGTAGTTCGTTGTTTTTAGCACCCGCCAAACGAGCATACACATCGCTTCTCACCAAATACATTTTAGGCAATTCCGCCGATTTGGGATTGATCTTTGCTTTGTCGATTTCTTCCTTAGCAATGATCAAATCTTCTACAGAGTTGCTCATCAAGGCATACTCAGCAGAATTAACTGCTTTGATTTGTGCTGTGCTACATTGGGCAAATCCGAGGGTTAACGCAATGCCGAGGGTTGATTTGAATAAATTATTCATCATTTTGAGGAGTTTCAGTTTCTACGCTATTCTCAGTTGAGCTACCCTCAATGGCTTCTCCTCCTTCGATGAATTCGGCCGATGAATCTTCATCTTCCTCCTCCTCTTTCGGAGATTTTGCCAAACCAGCTATGGAATCGGATCCCTTCAGGTTGATGAGTCTTACCCCTTGCGTTGCGCGACCCATTACCCTCAGTTTGTCAATGGCCAATCGTATGGTCAAACCACTCTTACAAATGATCATCAAACCATCTTCGTCGGTCACCGACAAAATTCCAACCAGGCTTCCTGTTTTTTCAGTGATTGAGATGGTTTTAACACCTTTTCCTCCCCTACCTGTAATGCGATAGTCTTCGAGGTCTGTGCGTTTACCATATCCTTTTTCACTTAGAACCAGAATTGTGGCTTCACTCTTTCTTGGATTTACACAAACCATGCCAATTACTTCATCGTCGGCTGATTCCAAAGTAACTCCCCTAACACCGGCTGCCGTTCTTCCCATAGGACGTACTTTCGATTCTGGGAATCGAATCGCTTTACCCAACTTCTTGGCGATGACTACTTCGCTATCGCCATCGGTCAAACACGCCTGTAACAATTCATCTCCATCCCTTACGGTGATGGCGTTGATACCATTTGTTCTTGGACGACTGTAGGCCTCCAAAGAGGTTTTCTTCACAACCCCTTGTTTTGTGACCATGATGATGAAATTGTTTTCCAAGTATTCTGGGTCTTTCAAATTCACCACGTTCAAGTAGGCTTTCACTTTGTCATCGCTCGGAATGCTGATCAAATTCTGTATAGGTCGTCCTTTTGTCGCCTTCTGTCCTTCCGGAATTTCATACACCTTCAACCAGAAACAACGACCTTGCTCTGTGAACAACAACAAATAGTTGTGGGTTGAGGCAATGAACAAATGCTCAACGAAATCAGCATCACGGTGAGAAACCCCTCTTAGGCCTTTACCACCGCGATTTTGCTCCTTGTATTCGCTCAACAAAGTACGTTTGATATAGCCCATGTGAGAAATGGTAATCACCACTTCCTCGTTCGGTATCAAATCTTCGATGTTAAACTCACCGGCGCTGAACTCAATGTTGGTGCGACGTGCATCACCATATTTATCTTTGATCTCAGTAATCTCCGTTTTGATGATACCCATTCTAAGCTCTTCGGAGGCCAAAATGCTCTCGTAGTATTGGATTTCCTTCAAAACAGCGTTGTATTCCTCGCGGATTTTATCAATTTCAAGGCCTGTCAAACGCTGCAAACGCATTTCCAAAATCGCTTTGGATTGGATTTCCGACAAACCAAATTGACTCATCAATCCTTCCTTCGCTGCATCGGGTGTACGGCTCTCACGAATTAACTTAATGACAGCATCCAGATTGTCCAAGGCAATAATCAAGCCCTCCAAAATGTGAATGCGCTTTCTAGCCTCATCCAACAAATATTGGGTTCTACGTTGAACGATTTCATGACGATGATTCACATAGTGACGGATCATGTCTTTTACGTTTAACATTTCAGGTCGACCTGCAACCAAAGCAATGTTATTTACAGAGAAACTGCTCTGCAATGGGGTGTATTTGAACAGCTGGTTCAAAATGATGTTCGGAATCGCGTCGCGTTTGAGGTCAAATACGATGCGCATCCCTTGTCTACCACTTTCATCGCGAACTGCCGATATGCCTTCAATAACTTTTTCATTGATCAAATCAACGGTTTTAATGATGATTTGCGAGGGCGTAACTTGGTATGGCACCTCGGTTACGACAATCATTTCTTTACCCGTGCTGGAAACCTCTATCTCGGCTTTTCCACGCATCACTACCCTGCCTCTGCCTGTTTCAAATGCGTCTTTGATACCTTCAACACCGTAAATTGTTCCACCGGTTGGGAAATCAGGCCCTTTGATGTAATTCATCAACTCGCTGATTTCGATATCCTTGTTGTCGATGTAGGCCACAATACCATCACATACCTCAGTGAGGTTGTGTGGCGCCATATTCGTTGCCATACCCACGGCAATACCACTGGCCCCATTCACCAACAAATTGGGAATTTTGGCGGGCATCACCGATGGCTCTTCCAAACTTTCGTCGAAGTTGGGTCGGAAATCTACCGTGTCCTTATCAATATCCACCATCATTTCCTCCGCGATTTTTCTCAATCTCGCTTCCGTGTATCGCATCGCCGCTGGCGGATCACCATCAATTGAACCAAAGTTACCCTGTCCATCAACAAACGGATAGCGCAAACTCCAATCCTGCGCCATACGGACCATGGTGTCGTATACGGAGCTATCCCCGTGTGGATGATACTTACCCAATACCTCACCTACGATACGCGCTGATTTCTTGTGCGCGCGGTTCGAGGCCAAGCCCAATTCTGTCATTCCGTATAGCACCCGTCTGTGTACAGGTTTTAGACCATCTCTAACGTCTGGCAAAGCCCGGGAAACTATCACCGACATCGAATAATCGATGTAGGCCGTTTTCATTTCCTCCTCAATGTTGATGGAGATAATTCTTTCTGTGTTTTCGTTTAACTCATCCATGGATAATAGTCAGTTATACAAATTACGCTGAATCACCACCAAAACCGAAGAAATGACAGGCGATGTTGCCCACAAATTTTATACATTTTGCAGTGGGAAATTCGAGCGTTACAAACCGCTTCCAATCTCTTGAAAACGCAAAAAGGGAAGGTTGCCCTTCCCTTTTTGAAATGATTGCGTTAGCGACGGTTTATTTGCGCAAATCCGCAGGAGGATTGTAGGGGGATTTCTTCTTCGGCAAGGTTGTAGTTCCTGCTTTCAGGTATTTGATTTTACCCGCGCCAGTAGGCTCCAACACTTGCATTTTACCCATCCCCAATGCTTCGAGTTTGGGTTGAACTTCCAACAAGTCACCTGCAACTACTACCACCAAATTATCCAAATTCAACTGTTCTTTGGCCAAGCTATTGACTTGTTCTTTGGTCATACTTTGAAGTATGCGCAACTGTTGATCTGCATAATCCACAGGCAAATTGCGATTGGCCATTTGAAGTATGTAGCCTGCTTTTTGTCCGATCGACTCATATTCTAAAGCTTCACTTGCAACCAAAGCAGATTTGGTGAATGCGAATTCCTCATCGGTAATTCCATTGTTCTTGTAACGAACCAGTTCGTCGATAATTTCAACAATGGCACTATCCGTGGCTCTGGCTTTAACACCGGCTGAAATGGTGTAGGTACCGGGCAAATCTTTATACGAAGGCGAGAATCCACCGCGAATGCCATATGTCCACGCTTTATCCTCGCGGATATTCAAGTTCAAACGACTATTGAAGTTTCCTGCCAAGGCAAAGTTCATAACACTGTTTTGGAAGTATTTTCCGGTAGCGTCATAGGGCAACGACTTGAATCCAACATAGATATCGCTTTGATCCGCATCGGTATATTTAACGCCAAACAATTGGGGTGTTTCAACATTGATCGCAGGTGTAGGCTTGGGAACCGTTACATTTTTCTTCTCCCATTTCTTCAAGAAAGCAAACTTTGCGTCAATTTCTGCCGCAGTCAAAGGACCTACAACCACCATTTTCGTCAAGTTAGGGGCATAGTTGGCATTGTAATAGGCTTTGCAATGTTCCATGGTGATTTTATCGTAATCGTCCGCCAACACCGATGTTCCCAAGGCATTATCCCCGTTCATCAATCGCTTCCAGGCATTAGAGGCACCTACGCTGCGATTTCTCAAGTTGCTATTTGCTCCTTCTTTCGCACGAGATTTATTCTTTTTAAACTCGGCTTCGTCCCAACGAGGCTTGAACATCATTTCTTCCAACAACGCTACAGCTGCGTCCAATTTTTCCTTTTCACAAGACAATGTGATGCTAGTTCCTGTGCTTCCAGCGCCAAAACCAATGCTTACACCCAACTTTTCGAATTCCTTTTCCAATTCTGTAGGTGTGCGCAATGCCGTACCGGTTTCTAAAGCACTCGCCAATAATTCAGCGGTACCTTTTGGAACCAATTTACCATCTTCAAGCAAGCGACCGCCTTCAATATTCATTTGAACAATCACGCGGGGTGTTTCATCGAAGTAAGTCGACCAAATTTCCAAGCCGTTGGGCAGAATATTCTTCTCCACTTTGGGCGTTTTGGCTGAAGTAATGGCTTTGGGTTGAGGACGAACACTGCGATCGAAATTGTCTTTCACAGGTCGGGGTGTCAATCCATTGTATTCCGCCTCTGCAATGGCACTTTTAAAACCCGCATTGGGGTTTACACTCTGATATTTTGGCTTTTCAGCACCTTCCGCAACTTGAGCGGGCGTAATGATCACAGTTGATGAGAATTTATTACGGATGTAACGCTCATACACACGCATAATGTCTGCTTTTGTCAAGCTTCTGTAGCGATTGGCATCATCTTCCAAATTGTAGCTGCTACCATCGGCATTTTTCGCATCCAAATACCAGAAAGCACTCAAATAATTGGCTTTTGTACTCACATCC